>Ga0302320_10009688_pt1 | contig 20646 bp, 17 predicted proteins | sample Bog_T0_3_FD_202130 | JGI IMG/M metagenome (GOLD analysis project Ga0302320, IMG submission 202130) | Peat permafrost microbial communities from Stordalen Mire near Abisko, Sweden - Bog_T0_3 | ecosystem: Environmental > Terrestrial > Soil > Wetlands > Peat | place: Sweden: Abisko, Stordalen Mire...
TGAATGCCGCCTGGCTTCAATTTCATCTGATAATTAGCGGAAGTGATCCACGAACCCTCACGCGTGCCGGGTTGGTTGATACGTTTTTCGTTGTCGAGGATTGAGTCGAGAACAAATTTTTGAATTAATTCAGAACCGCTCTCGGAAAGGATGGCATAACTCTTTCCTGTGTCTTTTTCGTAGGTGGTCTTTACGGTCATCTCTGCTGCGGGATGGCTTTCATCGTTGTTCCGATAGACGAAGTAGTGTTCAGAAACGGTGTAGGAAGCGATGCCGTCAAGCCTTGCTTTCACTGCGGCGTCAACGCCGCGAATGATCGAGACCTCATCGAGTTGCTGGGGCTGAGATTTTGCACAAGGTGAACACGCAAGGAGAAAGATCGCCATGAGCGGCAGCAGACGATTTCGACAGATAGTTCTCATTGCAGTCCTTAGATTAATTCAGACTGTCACGCGTTGTATTTGCGCGGTGAACTGTGCGCTTTGCGCGCTTCACTGGCTATTCTTTCTCTCGATGCGGCCCGTGAACGAGGGGTGAGTAAGTGCGGCCATGAGGGCGGCCACGTCGCCGATGTTTTTCCCCAGTACGGATGGCAGAAGTTCGCAGGCAGCGACGGCTTGGGGCAATGCTTCACGCGCGATTACTTTACGAGCAGGACCTAAGATGCGTTCGCCGAGCACGACGCCGAGCGATCCGAAGACGATGACCTGCGGGTTGAGAGCGTCGATGAGAAGGGCGAGCCCTCGGCCCATCCAGTTGCCGGCTACCTCGGCAACCTGCAAGGCTTCAGGATCGTTTTCAAGGATGGAACTAACTAACTCCGAGATTGGAGTTTCAATTTTCCAACGCGAGGGGAACCTCTGTGCCGCGAGTTGGATGAGGCCTGCACCCGATGCGAATGATTCCCAGGATCCGCGTTTGCCAAAACCAAGCGGCCCATCATCGGCTAGACGCCAGTGGCCAATTTCGCCTGCTGTGTCTGTGGCGCCGCAGAGGATTTGGCCGTTCACGATGAAGCCCGCGCCTATTCCAGTGCCGAACGTGAGGAAGATGAGGTGCTGCAGGTTGGTGCGGCCTTTGCCTACGCCGAAGTGGAATTCGGCCAGCGCGCCGGCGTTGCCGTCGTGTTCGATGAAGACGGGGATGTTGGGGAAGGCTTGGCAGAGGTTTGACTTGAGAGGAAGACTGTGCCAGCCGGGAAGATGTGGAGGGTTGATCAGGAAGCCTTCCTGAATCTTCAGGGGTCCGCCGATGGAGACGCTGATGGCGTCGATGCTTCGGCCTTCGTCTTTAGCTCTGTTGATAATGACGTGGAGATTTTCCATAATTTCAGGAAAGACATCGGCGAAGGGTAGTTCCGCGCGTGTTGGCATTTCGATTCGCTGAAGAATCTGTCCGTCGGGCGTGCCTTCGACGCATGCGGTTTTGGTGCCCCCGACATCCAGGCCGAGAATGGATTTACCGAGCATCTGGTTTGACTCTCTTGTAACCTGCGGAGCTGAAAGGCACACTCTACAGGATAGCTACGCTTGCTTGTCAAGAATGCGGTTTGTGAGCATAGCGAAAGAAGGGGCACTCATGCGTTATGCTTGTCTGCGGTGTGAAGGGGCATTTGCTTGGTTGACAAATTCTATCCCGAACAAGAACAGCACGAAGTGCTCCGGCGAGGCGTCGTAGTGAGCGGTGTTGTGCAGGGGGTGGGGTTCCGGCCGTTTGTCTATCGGCTTGCGGCGGAGGAGGGGCTTGCCGGTTCGATAGGGAACGATACAGACGGAGTAGCGATTGAGGTCGAGGGGCTGAGGGATCGGGTGGAGGTTTTTCTGCTTCGATTGCGCGCCGAAAAGCCGCCATTGGCCCGGATCGACTCGATTGTAGTAACGGCGTTGGAGGCGACGGGGAAGATCGGGTTCAGGATTATTGCGAGCGAAGTCAGGGGCCAGGTGAGTACCGGAATTCCGGCAGATGCGGCGACATGTACGGACTGTTTAAGCGAGTTGCTGGATCCCTCCGATCGAAGGCACGGGTATCCATTCTTGAATTGCACCCATTGCGGGCCGCGGTACACGATTACGCGGCGGATTCCTTACGATCGGCCGCAGACTTCGATGGCGCGATTCACTATGTGTCCAGCGTGCCAGGCGGAATACGACGATCCAGCGAATCGACGGTTTCACGCGCAGCCGAATGCTTGCTGGACGTGCGGGCCGCGCCTGTGGCTGGCAGGTCCTGATGGCACGGAGATTAGCCTTGCGGATCCAGTGAGTGCTTGTATCGATCGACTCGCAGCAGGCGAAATCATGGCGATCAAGGGTATCGGCGGATTTCACTTAAGTGTGGACGCTACAAATGAGGCAGCGGTAATGCGGCTGCGCGAGCGAAAGCACAGGTACGGAAAGCCATTGGCGGTGATGGTGAAGGATGTGGCAGCAGCACGAGAAGTGTGTGCGCTGACAGCGGCGGAGGAAGCGCTGATGCAGACTTCTGCGCGGCCTATCGTTTTGGCGCGAAAGAGAGAGGCTTCCGGAATTGCCGAGGGAGTGGCGCCGGGGATTCCATGGCTCGGTATGTTCTTGCCTTACTCTCCTCTGCAGCATTTGCTGTTTGCTTCGGGAAGAGTAAGAGCGCTGGTGATGACATCCGCGAACTTGAGCGAAGAGCCTATTGCAATAGAAAATGACGAGGCGCTTCAGCGGCTAGGAAAGATTGCGGATGCTTTTCTGATGCATGACCGGGAGATATTGCAGCGGTGCGACGATTCTGTCGGGGCGATTGTGGATGGTGCGCCGCAGTTGATTCGGCGGGCCAGGGGATATGTGCCGCTGAGTGTAGGACTACCGCTGGATTCGCCGCCGCTGCTGGCCGTTGGGGGCCATTTGAAGAATGTGTTTGCTTTGGCGCGCGGACGATTTGTCTATCAGAGCCAGCACCTGGGGGATTTGGAAAGTCTGACAGGCATCGAGTTTTTCAAGGAGTCACTGAAGCACCTGATGCGGACCTTTGAGATTGAGCCGGAGACAGTTGTGCATGATTTGCACCCGGGCTATTTGTCGACAGAGTGGGCGAAGGGCTGGGCGCACGAGAAGGGATTGAAGTTGTTGGCGGTGCAGCATCATCACGCGCATGTGGCAGGATGCATGGCGGAGCATGGGCCGACGGGCGCGGCAATTGGGCTGGCGCTGGATGGTACTGGATATGGGACGGATGGAAAGATATGGGGTGGGGAAGTGCTGGTGTGCAGGCTGGATGGGTTTGAGAGATTTGCGCATCTGGAATACGCACCGATGCCTGGGGGTGATGCGGCGATTCGGGAGCCTTGGCGGATGGCGCTTGGGGCGTTGCACGCAGCAGAGTTTGATGTTGAGTCGGAACAGTTAGTGAAGTTGCTTGGCGCGCCGGCGAGTGAGGTGCGAGTGTTGAAACGGATGATTGCCCGTGAGATTAACGCGCCGATGACATCGAGCCTGGGCAGGTTGTTTGATGCGGTTGCGGCGGTGGTGTTGAATCGGCGCGCGGTGGATTATGAGGCTCAGGCGGCGATTGAATTGGAGGGGATTGCGGTTGATGAGCCCGACCGATTTGAGCAGGGAGCATACGTTCCGGAGTTGCATGAGGCGGAAGAAGGATTAGGCAGCGTGGCGGTGATTCGGACCGGGAAGATGTGGAAGGCGATACTTGAAGACTTATGGCGCGGAGTTCCGGCGAGGAGGATTTCCGCGCGGTTTCATGCGGGAGTTGTGGAGGGGTTTATCAATGCTGCAGCGAATGCACGGATCGAAACTGATATCAACACCGTTGCGCTTAGTGGGGGCTGCATGGCCAACCGGAGGCTGGCGCGACTGCTGCGCGCTCGGCTTGAAGAGGAAGGGTTCACTGTGTTGCAGCATCGGCAAGTTAGTCCTGGAGATGGCGGACTGAGTTATGGGCAGGCCGCAGTGGCAGCGGCCTTGCTGCATAAGTCGAAGTTAGCCGGAGAGACGGACTAGTTGCTGGGCTTCCTGCCGGGGGCCAAGGATAGACATGCGGGGAATGCGGCCGCGAACCATGGCGACTTCATCGCAACGGTGGAGGCGGGGACAGATTTGGCAGTCCTTGAAGATTTTGTCCGGCAACTCGGATTTGTCTTCGACAACGCGGAATCCATATTTGAAAAAGAAATCGGGGATGCGCGTGAAGAGGCATACGGACTGGATGCCATGCAGTTCGGCCTCTTCGATAAGAGTGCCGAGAATGCGACCACCGGCGCCCTGGCCTTTTGCTTCAGGCTTGACGACGATGGAGCGAACTTCGCATAGATGTGGACCGTAAAAGTGGAGAGCGCCACAGCCGAGGAAGACTCCGCCATCGGATTCGGCAACGGTAAAGTCGCGAATGTTCTCGCAAATCTCGGCAAAAGGGCGCTTGAGAAGAGTGCCATCGGTGGAGAGCGAGTTCACCAGGTCGTAAACATTGGAAGCATCCTGCAGGAGGGCCTTACGCACCAGCATGGGCGGCCTCCTGGTGATTTTTCAATGCGCGCCAAGCTGCAAGGTGCTCCCGCAGCGAAGCCAGCTTGTGACGCACGCGTTGGCGCGCGGTTCCGCCGATCACATCGTGGCAGTCGAGTGTAGCAGTGAGCGTGATGGCGGCGAAGAAGTCCTCCTCGAACTCATCACCGAATTTGCGAAGTTCGTCCAGAGTGAGGTTGTTGAGTTCGACGCCTTTCTCAAGAGCGAAGCGGACGGCATTGCCGATTTTCTCGTGCGCGGTGCGGAATGGAACTCCCTTGTGGACGAGATAGGTTGCGGCGGCCATTGCATTGAGGTAGCCCGATTGCGCGGCTTCATTCATACGCTCGCGATTGAACTGGAGGGCTGCGGTGAAACGCGCCACGAGGTTGAGCATTGCGGGCACGAATTCGACGGCAAAAGCCGGCTCCTGAGTCTCCTGCATGTCTTTATTGTAGGCCAGGGGCAGCCCTTTGAGTTGCAGTGTGACGGCTTGCGCAGCTCCATGGATACGGCCGACTTTTGCGCGGATGAGCTCGGTGAGATCGGGATTCTTCTTCTGCGGCATGGCGCTGGAGCCGGTGGAGAAGGCTTCCGGCAGCGTGACGAAGTTGAATTCCGCGGTGGCGAAGAGGGTGATTTCTTCAGCGAAACGGCTCAGGTGCAAACCCACGAATGTTAGCGCGTGAAGGTATTCGAGAATGAAGTCGCGATCGCTGGTGGCGTCGATGGAATTTCCGGTAGTGCCGGTGAAACCCAACTCCTGTGAAGCAATGGTGCGGTCGAGCTTGAGGGTTGCGCCGGCAACGGCTCCGGAGCCAAGCGGGCATAAGTTGAGACGCGCCGCACAACCGCGCAACCGCGTGGCGTCGCGCAGGATCATTTCGACATACGCCAACAGCCAATGCGCAACCAGCACTGGTTCGGCGCGTTGCAGGTGGGTGTAACTTGGCATCGCAGCGTCTTCCATCTCCAGTGCCTTCTCGGCCAGTGCATAGGCCCACGCCATCAGCGCATCATCCGTGTCTGTAATCTGCTCGCGGACATAGAGGCGCAGATCGGTGGCAATCTGTTCATTGCGGCTGCGGCCGGTGTGAAGCTTTAGGCCTAGCGAGCCGATGCGTTCAACCAAAGAAAGCTCGACGAAGTGATGAATGTCTTCGGCGGTGGGATGATTGCGCACGAGCGCCTGGCCGTCTTCCGATGCGTGGTCGGCTGCGATGGAATCGAGTGCAGCGCGCAGCTCCGCTCCTTCATCTTTTGTGAGGATTCCGGCGGCGATGAGGGCGGACGCGTGCGCCTTGCTGGCGGCCACTTCCTGAGGAAGAAGCCGCCAGTCGAATACGATAGACCGCTGCCATTTTTCGAAGTCGGGATCGAGCGGCTCGCGGAAGCGGCCTGACCACATTTTCACGGATTGTTGATCGTTCGACATTGAATTATTTCTGCTTCCTTAGCCCTCAAGTTGATCGGCAGATGTTTCTGGCTGTTCAGGAGCCGAGGAAGATATGGCATCGGGGTCGCATTCGCAGCCAATGTATTGTCCGTGGCAGCGTGGACATTCTTCCCAATCACAGCCTACATGGTGATAGTTTCCGGGCAACGCGCAACAGTCATGACACCGGGGAGGGTCTCCAATCAACACGCCATGGTGGTATTGGCCAGGTGTGGGTGGTTCATCGCGACTCTCACTTCCGTAAGGAATGGGGTCCATATCGCCGTCGATGGTCTTGACGGGCATTTTCACGCAGCCATAGGCGTCGTGCATTTCGAGTTCGCAGTATTTGCATATAGCCACGCTACTTCCTCTCCTTGGCGCTTTGCAGTTGGGGCATTTCACTGCCTTTGCTGAGGGTAAGGAGTCCGGTTGCGGCGTAGGTCATAAGCTTGTCGCGCGTGTCTGTAATGTCGAGATTGCGCATGGTGAGCTGGCCGATGCGGTCGCGGGGGGAGAAGGTCGACTCGGTCTTTTCCATGCTGAGGCGTTCGGGATGGAAGGTGAGGTTTGGCGACTCGGTATTGAGGATGGAGTAGTCGTTGCCGCGGCGCAGTTCCAGTGTGACTTCGCCGGTAATGGGTTTGGCGACCCAGCGCTGCGCGGATTCGCGGAGCATGATGGCCTGCGAGTCGAACCAGCGGCCCTGGTAGAGCAGGCGGCCCAGCTTGCGGCCATTATCGCGATACTGCTCGATGGTGTCTTCGTTGTGAATGCCGGTAATGAGGCGCTCGTAGGCGATGAAGAGCAAGGCGAGCCCGGGAGCCTCGTAGATGCCGCGACTCTTGGCTTCGATGATGCGATTTTCGATCTGGTCGGACATGCCGAGGCCGTGGCGGCCACCAATGCGGTTGGCTTCGAGAAGAAGTTCGACAGCGTCGTCAAAATGGCGGCCGTTGAGGGCGACGGGAATGCCCTCTTCAAATCGGACGGAGACCTGTTCACGCTGGATTTCTACATCGTCGCGCCATGAGGCCAGCCCCATGATAGGGGCAACAATTTTGATAGATGTTGAAAGGTGTTCCAGGTCTTTTGCTTCATGCGTTGCGCCGAGGATGTTGGAGTCGGTGGAATAGGCCTTCTCGGCGGACATTTTGTAGGCGAAGCCGGATTGTTGCATGAACGCGGACATTTCGGCGCGGCCACCGAGCTCATCGATAAATGCGGCGTCGAGCCAGGGCTTATAGATTTTGAGGCCGGGATTGACGAGCAGGCCGTAACGGTAAAAGCGCTCGATGTCATTGCCTTTGAAAGTGGAGCCGTCGCCCCAGATATGGACGTCGTCCTCCTGCATTGCGGAGACAAGCATGGTGCCGGTGACGGCACGGCCGAGCGGAGTGGTGTTGAAGTAATAGACGCCGCCGGTGCTGATGTGGAATGCGCCGGCCTGGAGCGCCGCGATACCTTCGCGAACAAGCGGGCCACGGCAGTCAATGAGGTGGGCCTTTTCGGCTCCATATTCGATGGCCGCGCGCGGGATGGCCTCGTAGTCGGTCTCGTCGGGTTGGCCAAGATTAGCCGTATAGGCGTAGGGGATGGCGCCCTTCTGCTTCATCCAATGCAGGGCGGCGGAAGTGTCGAGCCCGCCGGAGAAGGCAATGCCGACTTTCTGGCCGACTGGCAGGGATTCGAGAATTACGGACAATGAATTCTCCTTAAGTTGTCAGTGATCAGTTGTCAGATTGGCAACGGAAGACTCAAAACTTACCGTGCAAAACTGACAACTGACAACTGAAAACTGATTACTGAAAACTTGCTGTGTTTGCCAGTCCGCCGAGCAGCAGGAGCAGCAATGCCTTTTGTGCGTGCATGCGGTTTTCGGCTTGGTCGAAGACTATGGATTGCGGGCCGTCGAGCACTGCATCGGTGACTTCGGCGTTGCGGCGTGCGGGCAGGCAGTGCATGAAGACCGCATGGGCAGCGGCTTTCTGCATGAGTGCCTCGTTTACCTGAAAGGGACGGAAGATGGGAGCGCGCTTGGTGGACTCGTGCTCGAAGCCCATGCTTACACATACGTCAGTGTAGACGGCATCGGCGTTTTCGACAGCGAGCTGTGGGTCCTGAAGCAGGCGGATTTCGCAGCCGTTGGCCTGGGCTATATCGCGGGCGAGGGTGACGATTTCGATGTCGGGCGAGTAGCCACGCGGCGTGGCGATGGTGACATTGGCGCCGAGTTGCGCGCCGGTCAACATAAGTGAGTGACAGACGTTGTTGCCGTCTCCGAGATAGGTGAAATTAAGGCCGGTGACAGATCCGAAATGTTCTTGCAGCGTCATGAAATCGGCCAGTGCCTGGCAGGGGTGCTCGAAGTCAGAAAGAGCATTGATTACGGGAACGCGGGAGTTGGCGGCCATCTCCGTGATGGTGTCGTGGGCGTATGTGCGGAGGATGATGATGTCTACCCAGCGCTCAACATTGCGCGCCACGTCGGCGATGGATTCGCGTTCACCGAGGGGCGAACTGGTGTGATCGAGAAAGATCGCGCTGCCGCCGAGGGTGTTGATGCCGGTCTCAAAGCTGAGGCGCGTGCGCAGGCTTGGCTTCTCAAACATGAGGACCATTTGCTTGGCGTCGAGGGCGTGGCGATACTCGCGCGGATTGCGCTTTACGTCGTGGCCGAGCTTGAGAATGGCGCGAACTTCGGCGCTGGAGAGGTCGGCGATGGAACACATGTCTTCACCGGCGAGGCGTGCGGCCGCGGCTAGAATGTCGGGGTCTTTCTGGACGGGCATGGCGGCCTCAGGGCTTTCGATGGTTGCTTTGCTAGACATGGTTGGAGCCTCCTGCGGCTTGTGATGTGGGCTGGGATGCGGTGACGGCGCCCGCATTTTCAGTGAAGATCTCGTCAAGAGCCGCAATAGCGGTGTCGACGTGATTGCGCTCAAGAATGTACGGCGGAAGGAAGCGCAACACTGTATCGCTGGTGCAGTTGATGAGTATTCTTCGTTTGAGCATCTCGGCTACTGTGAGCTTGGCGAGGTCGGCTGAATCGAGTTCAGCAGCCAGCATAAGACCCTTGCCGCGCACGTCGATGATGGCGCTGTGACGCCTGGCAAGTGAACGCAACTCATCCTGGAAATAATCGCCGACCTCAGTAGCATGAGCTAACAGATTTTCTTTCTCGATGTGGTCGATTACGGCGATGGCTACGGCGCAGGCTAACGGGCCTCCGCCAAATGTGGTGCCGTGCATGCCGGCGTGAATGGCGCGCGCGGCTTCTTCATTGCAAAGGATCGCGCCAAGGGGAATGCCGCCTGCGAGAGGCTTGGCCAGCGTGGTGATGTCGGGCTGGATGCCGTAGTGCTGATAGGCGCACCACTTGCCGGTGCGGCCCATGCCAGCCTGAATTTCATCGACGATAAGCAGCGCGCCGGTGGAGGTTGCGAGAGCGCGGGCTTCGGCAAAGAACTCCTGCGTGAGAGGGCGGATGCCGCCTTCGCCTTGAATGGCTTCGACGAGGATGGCGCAGACTTCGTTGGAGAATTTGGCGCGGAGATCGGATACGTCGTTGAAGCGGACGAACTCGACGCCGGGAACGACAGGTCCGAATGGCTCGCGATATTTGGCTTTGTATGTCGTCGAGACGGAGCCGAACGTGCGGCCGTGGAAGCTCTGCTCCAGCGCGAGGAACTTTGTGCCGATGTGCTTTCCTTCGCTGCGCAGCAGGCCGGCATGAGCGCGCGCCAGCTTCATTGCGCCTTCCCAGGCTTCGGTGCCGGTATTCGCGAAGAAGACGCGATCCATGCCGGTGCGTTCGTTGAGACGCATCGCGAGTTCTGCCTGGCCCTCGTGATAGAAGAGGTTGGATGTGTGGATGAGCGCCTTGCTCTGACGGGCGATGGCCTCTTCGATCACGGGGTGGGCGTAACCGAGAGCGTTGACGCCGATGCCGCTTAGCAGGTCGAGGTAACGATCGCCTTGTTCGTCGATGAGATGAACGCCCTCGCCGCCGACGAAGAGGATGGGGTTGCGGTCATAAGTGGGAAGCAGAAGCTTGGCTTCCGCGGCGCGAATTTGATCGAGTTTGGTCAATTCCATTTCTCCATCGGATTACTAGGCGACCATGACTTCGGTGCCGTGGGCTACGCGGGAACTGCACAGATCGGGAAGGGAACTAGCAGCTTCGGCGGGCAGGATTCTTACGCGCTTTACGCCGTTCAAGAGAGCTTCACGGCAGGCGCTGAGCTTGGGCAACATGCCGCCGGAGATGACGGAGCTTTTGGCCATCTCGGCGATCTGATCAATAGAGAGCCATCGGAGCACCTGGCCGTTTGCGCCTTTGACACCGGGGACGTCGGTGAGGAAGACCAGCGCATCGGCGCGGCAAGCAATGGCGCAGGCTGCAGCCATTTCGTCGGCATTGATATTGTAATATTCGCCGTCGAAACCGAGAGCCATCGAAGAGAGCACGGGAACGCCGTTCAAGTGCCAGATGGCTTCGATCCAACGCGGGTCGCTGGCGACAATTTCACCAACATAGCCGAGGTCGGGGCTGCCGGCTTCGAACAATGCGCGCTTTTTGCGGGCGCGGAACATGAGGCCGTCACCACCGGAAAGGCCGACTGCGGGTTGGCCGAGTGCTCCGAGGGCAGCAACGAGGCCCTTATTCACTTTGCCGGCGAGGACCATGAGAGCCACGTCGCGGGTCTCTGCATCCGTAACGCGAAGGCCGTTAATGAATTCGCTTTGCTTGCCCAGAGCTTTGAGCATGCGAGTCAACTGCACGCCGCCGCCATGAACGACGGCCACCTGGTTGCCATCGCGCACAAGATCGGTTATCGCACGCATGGAGCCATCGAGGAGCGACTGAGTTTCAAGGCCTGCGCCACCGAGTTTGACTACATACTTCATTCCAGTCCTTCTGCTTCGGGCCAACCCTGCATGATATTCAGATTTTGCACGGCCTGGGAGGACGCGCCCTTCAATAGATTGTCGAGACAACTTACGATCACAGCGCGGCGGCCATCGGATGAAAGCTGAAATCCGATGTCGGCATAGTTAGTCCGCACGGAATATTGAATCTGCGGCAGCGTCTTATTGTAGAGACGCACCATCGGGCTTTGTGTGAAAAATTCACGGTAAGTTTGTGAGATGCTTTGCGCGGATTGCGTGTTTTTGAAGCGAACGTAAATAGTGGAAAGAATTCCGCGCGGAATGGGCAATAGATGGGGTGTAAAGACGATCTGGTCTTGATTGACGCCGATTTGCTCAAGCAGTTCGCCCGTGTGGCGATGAGAGAAAACGCCATACGCGGAGAGATTGTCGGCCGCGTACATAAAATGCGTCTTTGCGGTGGGAGCTTTGCCGGCGCCGCTGACGCCGCTTTTGGAATCGGCGACGATGCCGTGGTCAAGATCGACAAGACCAGCAGCGACAAGCGGCTTTAGCGCGAGGATGATAGAGGTCGCATAGCAGCCGGGGTTGGCGACGAGGCGCGCATTGGCAATTTCGGCGCGATGCAGCTCCGGCATGCCGTAGACGGCTTGCGACTGGGTTTCCGCGGCTATGCCGGTGCCTTCATCTTCGAAGTTATAGACGGCGCGATTGGCTGATTCGGTAAGCCGCCATGCGCCGCTGAGATCAATGACACGAAGGCCACGCGCAAGAGCCTCCGGAACCCACTCGCGGGATTGCTCGTGAGGCGTGGCGAGAAACAGAACCTGAACGCCGCGGCTGGCCAGCAACTCCCAGGAAAAGGGCTCAAGGTTCAGATTGGTCGCGAAGGCGCCGGCCAACTGTGGATGAATTTCTGCAATTGGAACTCCGCGAGCCTCTTCCTTGGCATCCACACGGCCTGCAAAGACCGGCGGCGCATCTTTGAGACGAGGATGGTGAAGCAGCAGCCGGGCCAACTCTGCGCCGGCGTACCCTGTCACTCCTACGACTGCGGTTTTGACTGGATTGATCATGACTCCAGGAATGTCCTCAACCGGGCTTCAACTTCTGTGGCCCGGCGCTGGTCGGGACAGATGACCAATACAGTGTCGTCGCCTGCGATGGTGCCGACCACTTCCGGCCACGCCTCGCGATCGAGTGCCGCAGCCACCGGCTGCGCTCCGCCCATGGCTGTGCCTACGACGACCTGGTTCATGGCCTGGCGAACGCGCAGGCCAAAGCTTTCCATCATTTCCGCAACAGTGGGCGGGCCGTCGTCTGCGATTGCAGCGGATGTGCCGTTGACTCCGTTGACGTTCGGCAGGGAATAGCCGCCGGGACCTTTGGAGAGGCGGAGTTCGTGGATATCGCGCGAAAGTGTGGCCTGTGTGACTTCAAAGCCTCGGCGACGCAATTTCCGGCGCAACTCATCCTGGTTTGAGACCAGCGAGTGTCCGACGAGTTCCCGAATTGCGCTGTGGCGTTGAAATTTCATGGCAGATCCTGGATCGAATGGCCGGAAATGCCGGGCAAATCGAAAGCGCGGCTCGCAGTACTGCGGCCGCGCTTGTATAAATATACGACAGAAATGTATAACTATGCAATGAGATTTTAGAGGATTATGGGGCGGAATTTTGCGTTTCCGAAGTTTGTTGGGCAACACCGGATTTCTTGCGGCGTTTTTCTTCGTACATCGACTGATCGGCTTTGGCGAGCATCGATTCCAGGGATTCATTTTCGGTAAGGATTGAGGTCACATGGCCAATGCTGAAACTGAGACTGACCCTGTGGCCGGCTGCGGAGTTGCGTTCGTTTGAAGCGTCACGAAGGCGCTGAATGGCAACCGAAATCGCGGAGTCGTTGAACTGGCCGGCAACAGCGAATTCATCGCCTCCAACTCGGCCGATGACGTCGGTTTCGCGGAATGTCGTCTTAATCAGTTCCCCTGTCTCGTTGAGGGCGGCCGAGCCGACTCCGTGGCCGTGAAAATCGTTGATTCGTTTCAAGTCATCCAGATCAATAAACAGAACGGAAAAGGGCGCATTGGAGCGTTGGGCCAGGCGGAGGGCTTGTACAGCCAGAATCTTAAACCCTCTCAAGTTGTAAAGGCCGGTCAACTCATCGCGAAGGGACAAGTCATGAATCTCGTTTTCCATACCCTTGATGTACCAGACAAGGAGCATCAACAAGACAAATGACATTGCCGCGGCAAGGGACGCGAGGATCGCTGTGGCGTAATGTTCGGGCAAGATCTGGAAGCGGACCATGCGCTGGCGCGCGAACTCTCGAATAAAAGGCAAAACCAGGATAATGGGGCCAAGGACCCTGGCGATCCTGCTGCCGATTCCGCGGCCAAGAAAGATGGAAAAGATGCCCGCCTCCGCTCTCCGCAGAAAAGCCACAAGAGCGAGAAGCACGAAGCAAAACAGAGATTGCGGCGAAGTGCGGGTAATCCCGGAGAGGCCGTAGATGCGCATCGCGCCGAAGAATTCCCCCGATGCCAGCACGAGAACCAGAAGCCCGAGACAGATTGTGACAAAGTCGGCAATGCGCACAGCGATGCGCTGGCGCGCTCCGATCAGCGCAATCGTAATCCCGAGAAGGGCGAATCCGGATGCTGTCTGTGGCGAGGGTCTGTCTGGCCAGAGCGAAGTGGAATTCGGGTCGAAGGGGAAGAGGCGTTCAAGACCCAAAGCGAGGTGAAGCGCGTACTCACCGAGAATCGCTATGCCCAACAAGGCTGCAATGACGGCAAGCAACTTGCTCAGTCGCTTGACCTGGAGGGAATATCGTTTTTCGGAGAATTCGAGGCTGAATGCGCTCAAGAGCAAACCCAGCGCGGTTTCGGCGGTCATCAGCCGCCAGCCGTTGGGGAGAAATTTGTCCGCTACAGGGAGATACCAGCCGAGGAGAGTCACCACGCCAATGCAGGCAACGGCCAGTAAGCAGGAGCGTTTAACGGTGGCCAGCTTGCGAAGGAGTTCCGGGTCAGATTCGCCGATAGACAAAGGTGGGTTGAGATTAGGCATCTTTGGGAAAAAAAGACAAGCAGATTGCAAACGCAAATGCAGTTCCGCGCTTCAGTTGAAGTGTAAACCGTCAGGCGATCAACTCGACAATCTGGTAGAGGGGCATTTCCCGTTGATGGAAGCGTCAAAAACCGTCAAAATCCGTGCGGACGAGTCGACATGCATTCGGTCTGCGCTGATAAACTCTCGACTGTCCGCGATATGTGATCGTTCGCGTTCCGAACACAAAACTCATGACAGAAATCGCAAATATTTCCACCGTCAATGATCTTTTTCGCCGGATATCGGCGGCTTCCAACCCTCGCGCAGTTCTTTGGCAGGACGAGGCTGGGCAATGGCTGCCTATTTCTTCGGACCAGATGTATCAGCGGGTGCGAGCGCTGGCGGAGGCCTTTCTGAGCTGGGGCGCGCACAAGGGCGACCGTATCGCGCTGATCGGCGAGAACCGGTGGGAGTGGGCGGTGAGTGACTTTGCCTCGCTTGCTATTGGTGCTGCGAATGTCCCGATTTATCCCACGCTGACGGGTGAGCAGGTGGCTGTGTTGGTGCGTGACGCAGGCTGCCGCATTGCCGTTGTGTCGAATCGGCTGCAATTTGACAAGCTGAATGCGGTGCGAGCGCAGACTGAGTTGCAGCGAATTGTCATTATGGATTCCGCTGTGCCGCCGGAGGGAGCAATCGCGTTCAGCGAGTTGATGAAAGGGGCGGACGCGAAAGGCAGCGAGCGCGATCCGGTGTTCGACGCGTTGGCGCGCTCTGTGGAGCCGAAGGACCTGGCGACGCTGATTTACACGTCGGGCACGACTGGCGAGCCGAAGGGCGTTACGCTTACGCACGGCAATATAGCAGCGAATCAAAACTACGCGGCGGTCGATTTCAAATTCAATGAAACGGATTCCTGCATTTCGTTCTTGCCGCTTTCGCATATTACAGCGCGCGCCTTGGATTACGTGATGTATATGTCCGGTGCGCAGGTGGCTTATTGTTCGCAATTCGATAAGCTTCCGCAGGCGATGAAGGAAATCCGTCCAACGGTGATCGTGGGCGTGCCGCGGGTGTATGAAAAGATTCGCCAGGCTGTGGAGCAGAAGTCTGCGGCATCACCGGTGAAGAAGCGGATTCTGGCATGGGCGGTTGGTGAGGGAGCCAAGTATCGCGATACGGTATACAGCGGCAAGCAGCCCACGGCGATGCTTTGGAAACTGGCGCGAAAGCTGGTGTATTCCAAGGTGAGCGAGGCATTTGGCGGACGGGTAAGGGCGTTTGTGTCGGGTGGCGCGCCGCTCGGCATCGATACGGCGAAGTGGTTTGCATCGGTAGGCATTGCTCTATGGGAGGGCTATGGGCTTACCGAGACGTCGCCGGTGATTTCGTTGAATACGCCGTTGAGCCAAAGAATGGGGTCGGTCGGGAAAGTGCTGCCCAACGTGGAAGTGAAGCTGGCCGAGGATGGAGAACTGCTGACGCGCGGTCCGGCGGTATTTCAAGGCTATTGGCAAAAGCCGGCTGCGAATGCGGAGTGTTTTGATGCTGATGGCTGGTTCAAAACTGGCGATATCGCTCATTTGGACGCAGATGGATTTCTGTACATTACGGATAGGAAAAAGGAGTTGCTGAAGACCTCTGGTGGTAAGCTGGTGGCTCCGCAGCCGATTGAAGGCAAGCTCAAAAACAACGTGCTGATCGCACAGGCGGCACTTGTGGGTGACAGGCACAAATTTATCTGCGTGCTGCTATCGCCGAACTTTGTTGCGTTGGAGGATTGGGCGCAGCGCCACGGAATTACGGCAGGGAGCCGCGCTGATTTGGTGGCTGACAGCCGTGTGATTGCCCTTTACGGCGAAATTGTGCGCGAGGTGAACAGTGGCCTGGCGAATTTTGAGACGCTGAAGCGCTTCCGCGTGGTTGCGGAGGAATGGACACAGGAGTCGGGAGAATTGACTCCGTCGATGAAGTTGAAACGGCGTGCGATTACGGCACGATACGCGGGGGTTATTGAGGAGCTTTACGCGGACGAAGCAACCGCGCGAGGCGAATAGGGAATGTGATGCCGCGACCAATCTCCTTGCCGACGAGGCTGCGATCTGTCCAAAGCCTGTGGATGCCTCGGAAGAATGGTGCACCCCATGCGCCCGTTGCCAATAGGCTGCCAAAAAGGATGATGGCATCGACGCTGAGCCTTCCCTGGCGCGACCAGTATGCATTCGGGTCCAGGTTAAGCCACAGAGCAAACTCGTCCAGGGTGAGCGCGGCGCCTACGCCATAACTGACAGACATCAGCCGGCTGAAGAAGATTGAGAGGGGCGTGTGGTTGCGCCCCAGGTCCGCCAGCCAGCCATAGCCTACCAGCAACAGGATCAGAATGCCCCAGACCAGATGATGTATGTGATGGCCGCCGACGAGCACCCAGTTGAACGGGCCCTCTTTGTGGGTTATGAGGCTCACAAGCACACGGACGCCGATGAATGTGATGGCAAACGACACGGCGGCTATAAACATGCGCCGTCTCGGCCGGTCGGGGATGGTTGCACGGACGAGAATTCCCAGCCGCGTCAGCTGCAGCAGCACCAGCAAAGAGGCGACGACCAGGGAAGCGAACGCCAGCAGGATGAGAGCACCAGTTCCGGGCATAGCCCCTATTGGAACATTGTGATGCCCCTTTTCCGAAGTACTAAATTGACCGGACTTTAATCTTGCGAGACGTGAGCGCGGTCACGATTTCTCTTTACAGTGCCGCGTTACACTGTTTAAGGCGTCGAACTCCGGCATTGGCCCGGTGAAAGGCGCATCAGTAGAGAATCAGGGACTCTGTCCCGGCTCGGTCAGCTGTCTCTTTACCTGTACGGCCGCGCGAATTCTAAGAGGAGATTTTGAGATGCGAGTTGCTTTGTTGACCGGCGGAGGCGATTGCCCCGGACTGAATGCTGTGATCTACGCGGCTGTGAAAAAGGGAATCAACCACTATGGCGACGAGTTCATCGGCTTTTTAAACGGCTGGCGTGGCGTGCTGGACAACAATTTCATTCCCCTGACCCTTGAAAACACCGATGGCATTCAACTTAAAGGCGGGACCATCCTTCATTCTTCGCGTACCAACGTGAAGAAGATTCCCGGCGGCATCGAGAAGGTTCAAGAGGTCCTGAAAATCAACAAGATTGATGCGCTGATTGCGCTGGGCGGAGACGACACGCAGTCGGTGACCCTTTTCTTGAGCGAGAATGGCGTTCCCAGCGTGGGTGTTCCCAAGACGATTGATAACGACATCAATGGCACCGATACGACGTTTGGTTTTGACACGGCCGTGATGATTGCAACCGAAGCAATCGATCGCATTCATACAACAGCCGATTCTCATAATCGCGTTATCGTTGTGGAAGTGATGGGGCGCGATGCCGGCTGGATTGCGTATGCATCAGGCGTGGCCGGCGGGGCGCATGTGATTCTGGTTCCAGAGCGGGACATCGACATCGATCACGTGTGCGCGCTGCTCAAATACAACTACGATCACGGCAAGCATTACGGTGTGGTGGTTGTGGCAGAGGGCTGCCATCTGCCGGAAGTTGGACAGGTAATCGGCTCGGCACAGGTTGATTCATTCGGTCATGCACGGCTGTCTGGCATTGGCGAGGCGCTTGCTGAACTGATCGAGCAGAAGACGGGCTTCGAGACGCGTTCTGTGAACCTGGGGCATACGCAGCGCGGGGGTGTTCCGACTGCATACGACCGCACGCTTGGACAGCGCTATGGACTGCACGCGATTGACATGGTGCACGAGGGCAAGTGGGGGCGAATCGCAGTGCTCAAGGGCCTCGACATCACCGACATCACGATCAAGGAAGCGATTGCGACCAATCGCCGGCTCGATCAGCGATTCTTCAATGTGATTTCAGATCTGGAAGCCAAGGTCTAACAGCTCGAAATATTGTCGCAATTTGCAAAAGGCCATCCTCATTGAGAGGGTGGCTTTTTGTTTTGCTTTTGGTATGGATGAAAGGGCAAATGGATTAGAGTTGGGCTGTGCATTACCGCCTTTATGAGCCGGAAGATTTCGACGCCTTGTATGCGATTGAGGAATCGTGCTTTCAGCCGCCACTCCGATTCAGCCGCGGATATATGCGTCGACTGATCAGGAGGACCAATGCGGCTACATGGGTCGTGGAAGATAGTGACCTTATGTGCGGATTTGGCGTAGTTGATTGGGCAGAAGAAACTGCGGAAGTGATTGCGTATATCCAGACTCTTGAGGTTTTGGCGGATGTTCGTGGCAAGGGCATGGGCGGAGAGTTGTTGCGTCGCATGGAGAACTCGGCGTGGGTTTCGGGGGCTTCCGTTAGCTGGCTGCATGTCGATGCCGAGAATGCGGGAGCGATTCGGGTGTATGAGAGGCATGGCTATCGGTTGCGGGGCAAGGAAAGGGATTACTATGGGCGCGGAAGGGCTGCGCTGATTTATGGAAAGCCGTTGGTTGGTGAGCGGGCCATGCGGTGAAGTTATGGATGTGATCTGCCTCACATGTTGGGAATGCGGCTGCGCGTAAGATGAAGGCAACCGCCATGTCAATCAGCAATCCTAATTTACCCAAGTCGATTCTCGCTTTCCGCTCCTATACAAGGCAGATGTTCGTGCATGATCTTCTCGCTGGAGTGACGGTGGGGTTGGTGGCGCTGCCGCTGGCCATGGCTTTTGGCATTGCTTCAGGGGTTACTCCGCAGGCGGGTTTGTATACGGCGGTGGTTGCGGGATTTTTGATTTCGGCGCTCGGTGGGTCGCGCACACAAATTGGTGGACCTACCGGGGCATTTGTTGTGATCGTGGCCGGCATTGTGGCGCGCTTTGGGATGCCCGGCCTGGCCATGGTTACGGCGATGGCCGGGATCATTCTTCTGCTGATGGGACTTACAGGGCTTGGCTCCGCTGTGCGATTTATCCCGCGGATGGTGGTGATCGGGTTCACCAACGGCATTGCGATTCTGATTGCGTCGACGCAGATCAAGGATTTTTTTGGGTTGCGGACTGGCGAGGTTCCGAGCGAGTTTCTGCCGCGCATGCGGCTCCTTGTGGCTCATTTTGCAAGCTTGAATTTTGCGGCACTTGGGCTGGGGTTGGGCACATTGGCGATCGTTTTACTGCTGCCACGATTTACCAAACGAGTTCCCTCGTCGATTGTGGCGTTGCTGGTTTGTACAGGGGTGAGTGTGCTGTTTCACCTGCCAGTCGAGACGATTGGGAGCAAGTTTGGCGGAATTCCACGCGGTCTGCCCCCGTTTACATGGCCGGATTTTCACTCAGAGCATTTTCTACCGCTGATTCCGTCGGCATTTACGGTGGCGATGCTGGCCGCTTTGGAGAGTATGCTCTCGGCAGTGGTAGCGGACGGGATGACCGGGGACCGGCACAATCCAAATGTGGAACTTGTAGCGCAGGGAATTGCCAATATAGTCTCTCCGCTGTTTGGAGGCATTCCAGCTACCGGCGCTATTGCACGAACGGCTACGAATATCAGGGCAGGGGCGCGGTCGCCGGTTGCTGGCATGGTGCATGCTCTGACCCTGTTGATGGTGCTGCTGGTGGCAGCCCCGCTGGCAAGCTACATTCCGCTGGCGACGCTGGCTGCGGTGCTTTTTGTGGTCGCTTACAACATGGGCGAATGGAAAGAGATCGGTGGCATTTTCGAATTGGATTTTACGGCGATTTCAGTGTGGCTGGTGACGTTCGCGCTGACGGTCTTTGCCGACCTTACAGTGGCTGTCGCGGTGGGCATGTCACTGGCGGCGCTTTTGTACATATATCGGATTGCGGAAACGACTACGGTGGCGCCAGTTACGGATGAATATATTCGCGACGGGCTGCCTCATGTGCTGCAGGGGCGCATTCTTCCGGACTACGTGACGTTGCTGCGGATTCACGGGCCATTTCTTTTCGGCACCACGGAAAAGCTTGTGGAGGCGACGGTAAATCTGGAGGCGTTCCAACCGGTGGTGATCCTGCGGCTGCGCAACATGACGGCAATTGACGCGACCGGTATTCATGCTATTGAAAGCTTTGCAAGAAGACTGCATGAATCAGGCCGGGCGATGCTGCTGTGCGGGGCCATGCAGCAGCCGTCGAGGCTTTTGAGCGGCCCGCGGTTCCTGGACAGTGTCGGACGCGAGAATATCATGCCTAACATTCAGGCGGCGCTGGACAGGGCGGGAGAGATTCGTAGTGCGCAGCCGGAGATGAAAGCCAGCTGAACGAAGCCAGTTGGCGCTAGAGAGATCAGCCAGCCAGAGCCAGCAGCAGGATGCATGTGATGTTGTCCTGGCCGCCACGTTGCTTTGCTACGTCGATCAAGTTGGCGCAGGCTGAGTCAAAGGTCGAACCGGAAAGAACGGTGGCGATTTCCTCGTGGTCAAGGTAGCGGGTGAGGCCGTCTGTTGCCAGCAGAACCGCGGTGCCTGGTTTGAGATCGACCGAGAAGAAATCGGGCTGAACGTTGGCCGCGACTCCGACAGCTCGGGTGATGATGGACTCCATGCCTTTTAGATCCGCTTCGCGGGCGCTTTCAATTGTGAGAGTGCCGTTGCGAATCAGCTCGTTGACATAGGAATGATCGACGGTGAGTTGGACGCACTGGCCGTCCTGAAAAATATAAGCGCGACTGTCGCCGACGTTTCCGAGAATCAGCTTGTCTTCATCGAGTGCGGCAACCACCGTAGTGGTTCCCATACCTTTATTCTCGGGAATCTGGCCGTTTTCCCAAACATCCAGGTTGGCAGCGGTA
>Ga0302320_10009690_pt1 | contig 20643 bp, 19 predicted proteins | sample Bog_T0_3_FD_202130 | JGI IMG/M metagenome (GOLD analysis project Ga0302320, IMG submission 202130) | Peat permafrost microbial communities from Stordalen Mire near Abisko, Sweden - Bog_T0_3 | ecosystem: Environmental > Terrestrial > Soil > Wetlands > Peat | place: Sweden: Abisko, Stordalen Mire...
ACGAGGGATGCTCGCTATATCCGAAGACCAGTTCGGCGCAGATGCGGGAGGTTTCGCCGGCGGCTTGCGCGGCCTGGGTGTGCGCCAGGTCGGAGAGGAACTGCACGGTGCCTGCGAGGCTTTCACTGACCACAGGATCATCAGCGCCGTGGGCTTCGAGTTCGAGGATGTCGAGGATTTGATAACGCGAGGCAAGTAGCCAGCACAGCGCGTCGGCGAGGGCGAAGGTTACGCCCTGGCGTTGCCCATGATAGAGCTTGCTGCCGCCGGGGTCAGTGGCTTTCTGCAGGTAGTTGAGTGTCCATTGCCATAGAGTCATCGCCGACGCGAGTGTGCATGCGCCAGTGCCCGGATGATCGGACGCGATGCGGCGCATGGCTCCAGTCCATGCCTTGAACTGGGCGAGGAAAACTTCCGAAGTCATGGTAACGGTGAGTTGGCGTCGCTGCACGGCTTCAGGACCTTCGTAGGTGGCTTCGAGCTGCGAGTCCATCCATTTCTGTCCGAGGAATCCAGGACAATCTTCCGTAATGCCGTAACCGCCCATCAGGCTGACGGCTTCGCGCATCATGTTGGTGCCGTGACCGGTGTTCCACAGCTTGGTGGCGGGACAGATGACGTTGGCTTCGGCGTCCATTAGGACAAACTGCACCAAGGGATCGGCTTCAAGAGTGGCTCGGCGCGGACTGAATTCGCTCAGCGAAAGCATTTCGATCGCACGCTGCTCGCTGTCCTTGAGGGCTTTCATTTCCGCACGGCCGCCTTGTACGCCGCGCTCTTTGAGGGTTGCGTTCTTGTATTTCTCGACAGGGTCGAGACGGTCGAAGAGGCGCGCGGCGGCAAATCCCAGGGAAGCTGCGGCTTCGCCCGTAGCCCATACATCGACCAGGCGATGGAGTGCATCTTCCCGCTGCTGGATTCCTTGTTCGTAGCGAACGGAACCTGGTTTGGAGCCCTCGGCGCCGCGGAAGCGCTCGCGCTGATAACGGATGACGGGCTCGACGGCGGAAAGCAACTTCGCCGCCGACATGAGGCCGACAGGCACGCGGGTGCGGCGGAAGACAGCTTCAATCACTTCGCCGTGGTTGAAGTTGGGAATGATAACGCCATCTTTGACGGTATATCCACCAACGATGCGGCTGGCCGGGACCTTGAGACTGAAGACGGGATCGCCGGTAGAGGAAAGCTGGTGGACGAGCTTTTTGGTGGGGGTTCCGCGATCGAATGCGCCTTCGTCGCCCACTTCGAGAATGACAACGCAACTGCCCTTGATGCGCGGGTCGGAGGAGTTGACGGCGGCGGTAACAAAATCGGCGAAGGCGATGTTGGTAATGAAGCGGCCGCGCTTGTCCACTTGCAGCCAGGGCTCTTCATCTTCTTTCCATTCGGCAATTGCGACTTTGCCGTTCAACATGCCGGTATCCACGCCGACGTAGGGGATCGGCTCGGTGAGGGCGAAGGCGCCGCGCCAGGGCTTTCTCTCTTCACCATTTTGCGGAGGAGCGGCAAGGGTTTTGTAGCGCGTGACCTGCGCTTGTGTACCCTTCTCGTGAATGGGCGAGAGGGCTAGAAAGCTGGCCAGGCTGGCGGTAGCGGCACCGCCGTCTACCCAGGCCAACTCGAATGCGGAGAGGGATAAGGCCAGGTTTTTTGGGCCGGAGATAAAGCCGCCCTCTTCGGGCTCCATGAAGGCAGCGGTCACTCCCGCTCGATCGAAGGCTTCAAGCATTTCTGCTTTGGCCGGGGTCCACTCGTGGGTGTTGCGCTCGCCGCCGGCAACGAGACGCGCCACGGTGCCGCGGGCCACGCTGCGCGCGGATTGCACGAGCATCTGCAGGTCGAAGCGATCGGCGAAGCGCCATTGGATCTGGCGGACGGCATCTCCGGGGAGAGTAAGCATGGTCTTCCATGCGGGATGTTTTGCGGTATCCAGGAACGTAGCTGTGCCCATCGGATAGGTCCTCAAGCAGCGCACATATTGTGCAGGAGCGAGCGCACACTGGCATGTGACCCGTATCACTTGCGCGAGAAAACGACGCGGATGAATGGAATGTGATGGATACGCAGAAATCGGATTGGAATGTGGTAACGGCGATTCGCACCTGTGGTCTCCATCACATACGGCTTTGAAAGGAAGGCAGTATCACTCGTAACTGGACCGGGCCCTGCCAACGCCCGGCAAAGGAGCAAGTCGATGAGTCAACGATTCAGAATGGCAGCCTTGGTGCTGCTTGCCACGTCGATGGCGTTGCCTGCGTTCTCGCAAGCGCCAGGAGCGGATACCTACAAGGCCAAGTGTGCGATGTGTCACGGGGCCGACGGACTGGCTGCAACACCGATGGCCAAGAGCATGAAAGTTGTGTCATTCAAGGACCCGACGATGACAAGCGCATCCGATGCGCAGTTCATTGCCAGCACGACAAATGGCAAGGGGAAGATGCCGGCTTACACGGGCAAACTGACCGATGCGCAGATCAAGGATGTAATCGCATTTATCCGTACGCTGCAGAAGTAAATGGGTAGAAGGAAACCGGCGCGCGCCATCTGGTTGCGAGCCGGTATTCCCTCGGGGATAAAATCCTGATCTTTTTTTGGATTGTTTACTGCGTGGTCAAAGCCGCGCTCTTTAGAGGCCCTGGAGTTCACATGAAGATGGATTCGGCCATGCGGCTGGCACTTTTGGCCTGTGCGTTCCTGATTGGCGCAGCGCCGGCATTGGCTCAGACGAACAGCGATTGCCTGATGTGCCATGCGGACGCAGGGATGCAGAACGCGTCGGGAAAAAGCATCAGCGTGGATGAGCACAAATTTGGCTCGAGTACTCACGGTGTATTGCAGTGCGTCAATTGCCACGCGGACATCAAAGGGTATCCGCACCCGGACAAAATAGCGTCAGTGAAATGCGCAGCATGTCATGCCGAGGAAGCTCAGGGGCTGGCGGGCAGCGTGCATTCGGACGGGGTTGATCATCCCTGCACCAGTTGCCACGGCGACGCACATAATATCTATCCAAAAACCGATCCAAGGTCCGCGGTTTATCCACTGAATATTCCCAAGACCTGCAGCACTTGCCACGGCAGCGAGGGGATGGCGAAGAAGCATGGGCTGGCAAGCGTTTATCCGCTTTATATCGATTCAATTCACGGATTCGCACTGAGTAAAGAGGGACTGCTGGTTGCGGCAAACTGCATGAGCTGCCATGGATCGCATCACATCCTGAGCCGCAAAGATCCGCTGAGCCAGACCAACAAAGCGAACGTGCCGAAAACGTGCGGAAATTGCCATGCGGGCATTACCGCTGACTATGAACTTGGCGTACATGGCAAGGCAATTGCGGCCGGCAAGATGGACGCTCCGGTCTGCTCGGACTGCCATACGGCGCATGCAATTTTGCAGCCGACGGAAGCCGAGTTCCGGACGCAGTCTACGCCCATCTGCGGCTCGTGCCATAAGGAAAAATTCAGCACCTATCGGGATACATTCCACTCGCAGCTTGGCGCCCTCGGTGGATATGTTGAGACGGCGCGCTGCTGGGATTGTCACGGAGCACACGACGTGTTGCCGGCTTCCGATCCGCGCAGCCCGGTAAACAAAGCGAACCTGGTGAAGACGTGCGGTCGCTGTCATGCGGGTGCAAATGCAAGCTTCGTGCAGTATCAGCCGCACGCCAATGCGCGGAACCGGAAACTGAACCCGGCTCTTTACTTCATTCGCTTATTCATGAATCTGCTGCTTGCCAGCGTGCTTACATTCTTTGTGATTCACACCGTACTGTGGCTGATCCGCTCGCGATATGACCAGATCAAGCGCAAAAAGGCAGAGGGAGGAAACAATGCCTGACCTGGCTAAAGTAGATGATGCAAAACGTGTGCAGGGGCAAACGGAGGGGCGATTCTTCCAGCGCTTCACGCGCGCGCAACGATACATGCATGCGGTACTGTTCACAACGTTTCTCGGGCTTGCGGGAACAGGGCTGCCCTTGCGCTTCAGCCAGAGCTACTGGGCGCGGAAGTTCGCCAGCGGCGTGGGCGGATTCGGAGCGATTCTCTTCTTTCACAAGCTTTGCGCGCTGGTGCTGACGGTGGCGTTTCTGATTCACGTGAAGGACATCGTTCAACGCGGAATTGTGAATCGCGAAAAAGGGATCTTTTGGGGATCGACCTCGATGGTGGGGAACTGGAAGGATGTGAAGGACCTGCTCGGGCACCTGCGCTGGATGCTCGGGCTGGGGCCGAAGCCGCAGTTCGAGCGCTATGCCTATTGGGAGAAATTCGATTACTGGGCTGTGTTCTGGGGCATGATCGTCATCGGCTTTTCCGGATATGCAATGTGGTTCGCGCCATTCTTTGCGCACTTCCTTCCGGGTTGGGCTTTGAATGCGGTGCTGGTGATTCACAGTGAAGAGGGATTGCTGGCCATTCTGTTCATCTTCTCGATTCATTTCGTCAATACACATTTGCGGCCCGACAGCTTTCCCATGGACATGGTGATTTTCACCGGCGTGGAGAGCGAAGAAGAGTTCGAGCACAAGCGGCCGCTGGAATATGCGCGGATGGTTCGCGAAGGGAAACTCGAATCCAGAATCGGGGAGAAGCCGCAGACATGGCAGGTGAACTTCAGTCGCGTGATTGGATTTACCGCGATCTCGATCGGGCTGATTTTGCTGGTTCTGACGTTGAGCGCGTATTTCAGGGAATAGCCGGATTCAGAGCACACGGGGTCGATTGTTGAGCAGGTCCACGGAGTAGCGAGCTTCCCCAGATGACGAGGCAAGCATGTCCGGGCTGAGCAGGGTTGTGGGGAAGAACAAGAGCGTCAGAATTCTTTCAGGGATCGTGGTTGCAGTTCTGGTGATTGGTGCCGGTTCGGCGAGGGCCGAGCATAAGCTCAAGGACCAGGACTGTCTTACGTGCCACTCCGACAACACGTTGACGAAAGACGTGAACGGCAAGCAGGCCAGCCTGTTTGTGGATGAAGCCAAGCTGAAGCACTCAATTCACGGCGGAATGTTCGCTTGCGTGGATTGCCACAAGGACGTAAAGAGCCTGGTGCACGATACGCCGCCTGCCAAGGTGGCCTGTGCCCAGTGTCACGCGGATGCACAAGCGGCTTATTCGCACAGCTACCACGCCAAACCGGCAAAGGCCGGGAGCGGGCTGGGCGCGAACTGCCAGGACTGCCACGGCGGTGAGCACGAGATTCTGGCAGCGGACGATCCGAAGTCGCCGGTAAATCACAGCAACATTCCCGCGACATGCGGACGATGCCACGGACAGAAGTTCCTGATGGAGTCGAATGGGGAAAGCGCGCAGGCATTCATCTCTTACCAGGAAAGCGTGCATGGAAGAGCCGTAGAAAAGGGATCGAAGAAGGCTGCGGTGTGCACGGATTGTCATGGCGCGCACGAGATTCTTCCCGCGAGCGATAACAAATCGCCGATCTACAAATCAAGTGTTCCGGGCACCTGCGGCAAGTGCCATACGGACATCGAAACCACTTTCAACCAGAGCATTCACGGCCAGGCGATTGCGCGCGGCAATCAACTGGCGCCGGTTTGCACGGACTGCCACGGGATCCATTCCATCAAGTCGCATGTAGATCCCATCTCGCCGGCGTCGGAAAAGAATCTTTCGCGAGATACATGCGCTCCGTGCCACGAGGGAGTGCGGCTTTCGCAGGAATTCGGCGTACCAGGAAACCGTGTGTCGAGCTACTTCGACAGCTATCACGGCCTGGCTTCGGAGGGTGGCTCGGTCGTTGCGGCGAACTGCTCGAGCTGCCATGGAGTGCACGACATTTTGCCGTCGAGCGATCCGCGTTCGACGATCAATCGCGCGCATCTGGGCGCGACTTGCGGGAAATGCCACGACGGCGTTACGCAGAAGTTTACCTTGACCAAGGTACACATGGACCAGGGTGTTTCAAAGGACATTGGGTCGATTGCGGTTCGGTGGGTCAGGTGGTTCTACCTGGCGCTCATTTTTGCGGTGATTGGCGCGATGTTCCTGCACAACGCGATTATCTGGAGGAGCAAGGCGGTAGCCAGGCGGAAGATTCAGAACCCGTTCATGGTGCGGATGACCACGAATCAGCGCTGGCAGCATTTGATCTTGTTCACGAGCTTCATTGTGCTGGTAATTACTGGATTCGCGCTGCGGTTCCCGAATTCATGGCTGGCCGAAGTCCTGGGAATGAGCGAGAGGCTGCGCAGCATTACACATCGTGTGGCGGGCGTGGTGTTGATAGCGGCGGGGATTTACCACGTCTTTTATCTAGCGGCAACGCGCGAAGGACGGCGGTTGATCTGGGACTTTGCGCCGGGCCCGAAGGATGTGTTCGATGCGTGGGGAACGATGCTCTATTACCTGGGCCTGAGCAAAGAGCGGCCGAAGTTTGGGCGCTTCAGCTACGCGGAGAAGGCGGAGTATTGGGCGCTGGTGTGGGGCACGGCGCTGATGGGCGTGACGGGCATCATGCTGTGGGCCAAAGTGTGGGTGGGGAATCTGCTGGCGCGCTGGTGGGTCGATGTGGCAACGGCGATACACTTCTACGAGGCGATTCTGGCTACGCTGGCGATTGTTGTGTGGCACTTCTACCAGGTGTTCCTCGATCCCGATGTGTATCCGATGAACTGGGCGTGGTGGGATGGCAAAATGCCGGTGGAGCATTACCGGCATGAGCATGGGCTGGATGCGGAGGCGTTGGAGAAGGCTGACTCGAAAGCCAGTCATGAAAAGGGGCCATCGGACTAGGGCCGCATGGAGTGCATCTGAAACCAGCAATTTGTGGCCCGGCTGAAGCCGGGCCCTTTCAAGCCTACTCAAAATTTATTGGCACAATCCGTGCCAAGTCCGTGCATTGAATTTTGGAGCTCAAACGCGCCAGTCGTCGGCACGCCAGCTCTTGATGCGCTCCTTGATCTGCTTGCGGGTGAGGTTTTCTTCAAGCGCCTGCTTGGCTAATTCGACAACCTCGTCGTCGGACGCGAAGCGGAGCGCGATCAACTGGTCTTCGCTCAGCCGATAGATCTGCGCGTGCCACTCAGCCGGGGCCAGAGCCTGCAAACGAAGGCGCTCTTCGAGACGGATGACACGGTCCTGCACTTTGAGCGGATAACTGCGAAGCTTAAGGAGGGGAATGAATACTGCGATGGAGAGGACCACCAGCCATTCGGTGAAGTAGTTGAGGTTCTTCCATGTAAAGCACAACACGATGAAGAGGTTGACGGCAAGCACAGCAGTGAGAACAAAGTGGTAAGGCGGGTCGAGGCGTGCGTGGTTTTTGAGACTCTGAGGGGCGGGATCACTCATGCGTAGCCTTCATTTCTTTCTGGCCGGAATATGCTGCCGCGGCGACCTGCGTTTCCGCGGGGCTGCCGGGAGCGGCGCCGTTGGCCTGAATGCCTGCGCTGCGAGGAGTTTGCCCGGTGTTAGCGGAGGATGTCAATGCGGAAAGGCCGGTTGACGATAGGACCTGTACATCTTTGGGAACGAGGCGAAAGCGGCTGCGAATGAGGTAATCCTTAAAAATGCCACCAGCGATATAAGGATTCGCTGATGCGATTTGCGAGTGCGATGTGCGGGCCGGCTGAGGTCGGTTGGCTCTGATAGCGTTCCCTCTGTTAACGTCTTATGTCCGAAGGTTTCAGCGAAGATCCGGAGCTGAAAAGCCTGTCGGGAATATTGATTTGAGCGAGGGGTATCTTGAAACTGCGAATTCCTGTTCTGCTGGCATGGCTTTCAGTTGTGACTTTTTCTTTGACCGCATTGGGACAGGTGAGCTTGCCCAGGGTTCTTTCCAGCCACATGGTGATTCAGAGAGATCTGCCGGTTCACATCTGGGGTACGGCTCCGGCGGGCGAAGGCGTGCAGGTGAGCTTTCGCGGAGAGACGCGGGGCGCGACCGCTGGGCCGCTGGGCCGATGGAGCGTCTATCTGAAGCCCGGTGCGGCAGGTGGGCCGTTCGAATTGACGGTAAAGGGAACGCCTCCGCTTGGCGATGGCGGCGCCTCTGTGCAGACGATTACCCTGGACGATGTTCTGGTGGGCGATGTGTGGGTTGCATCGGGGCAGTCAAACATGGAGTTCGAGATGTGGAAGGCAGAGACTGCCGCGCAGGATTTACCGAAAGCTGCCAATCCGCGGATTCGCCTGATGGTCGTGAAGCAGAAGGCCGCCGAGTATCCGCTGGACGATGTGGAGACGGACGGCTGGGCGGCTTCGACACCGGAGACGGCCAAGGATTTCTCCGCGGTGGGCTGGTATTTTGCGCGGGAGATTGAGCAGCGGGAAAACGTGCCGGTCGGTGTCATTGACTCAACCTGGGGCGGAACGGTGGCCGACACGTGGACGCGCACGGCCGCTCTAGGTGCGGACGCATCGCTGGCCCCGGTTTTCGTTCAATGGGGCAAGATGACGGAGAAGGAAGAGGATGCGGTGCTGCTCGACAAGGATCGTCAACGGCAGCGCGCCGAGGCCAAGGCAGCAGGGAAGCCGGAGCCGCAGTTTGGGTGGCATCCGCAGTTGCTGAGCTGGGGGCCTGGAATGCTGTGGAATGGGATGATTGCGCCGCTCACGCCGTTTCCGATTTGCGGAGTGATCTGGTACCAGGGAGAGAGCAACAGCGCACTGGCTCGGGCGCCGCTCTACAGGCGCGTGTTCAGCACCATGATCGAAGATTGGCGACACCAGTGGGGCGTGGGAGATTTTCCGTTTCTGTACGTGCAGATATCGAATTTCAAATCCAGCCCCAACGAAGACTGGGCGGAATTGCGTGAGCAGCAGTTGAAGACACTGGAACTTCGCAATACTGCGATGGCGGTGACCATCGATATCGGCAACCCGGACAATGTGCATCCGACGGACAAGGTGGATGTAGGACACCGGCTGGCGTTGGCCGCGCGGGCGTTGGCTTATGGGGAAGATGTGAGCTACTCGGGGCCGATCTTTCGCCAGGCTACTCCGGAGGGTGGCGCAATCCGCGCGTGGTTCGATCATCATGCGAAAGGGCTGATGGCGAAGGGCGGAGATTTGACAGGGTTTGAAGTGGCTGGTTCGGATGGGAAGTTTGTGTCTGCTACGGCGAAGATTGATGGCAACACCGTAATGTTGACGAGCGATGCGGTGACCGAACCGAAGTTCGTGCGGTATGGATGGGCGAACAGCCCGCAGTGTAATTTGTTCAATGGGGAAGGGCTGCCGGCTTCACCATTTACTTCCGCCGAGTAGCCACCTGCGGTGGGGCGGACGGCGCTTGCGCGCCAGGAGGCTCGTTGTCTCCCACCCTTCGATAGAAGGAATACGAAAAGCGGAGGATCCCTCATTCCTTGCAAGGGACCAGCACAGTTGTTTCTTGTGTCTCGATCAGGCCGCAATTCGTGCGCTTTTCCAACTCGGGCATGAGCGCCTCGACTTTCTCACGGGTCTCAATGAACTCGATCTTGATGGGAAGATGGTCGGAAATTTCGAGGATATGGGCGGAATGGAGGCGATGCGTGGAGCCGAAGCCGGCCACCCCCTTGAAAACCGAGGCGCCGTAGACGCCGTTCTTGAATAGAAAATCCAGCAGGCTGGTGTAGACGGGGATGCCATGGTGCTTGGCCCCGTCGCTGAGGTAGATGGAGACTTTGACGGCTTTTCCTGAGGTCAACATACCTGGGCCTCGCTTGTCGGTGCGGGGGTTCAGCCGGGTACCGACGGTGCAACGAAGGATTGAAGCACCATCGGGGGAGATTTGGCAAGCGCGGCCAGCACAAAGCCGGAGCGACTGGTATCAGAGTGCCTCGCCAAGCATGGAACCGGCCCAGACCGCGAGCAGGCCCAGGACGAGGCTGCCTCCGGCATAAAGAGCGGCCAGCACAAAGGCGCCTGAACGGAGGATTGACAGCGTCTCCCACTCATACGTTGAGAAGGTGGAGTAAGCGCCGATGAATCCGACGGGGATGAGGTAACGCCACGCGATCCCGATGTCGGCGCGCTTCCCCAGCAGGCTGAGCGTGAAGCCGATGACCAGGCAGGCGGAGAGGTTGACAATCAGAGTGCCATAGGGAAACTTGATTCCCATGCGGCTAGCAATGGTAGAGCCAACCCAGAATCGGGCAATGGAGCCGAGTGCGCCGCCAATGGCAATAAACAGGTATTTCTGCAAGGTGGATTCTCCCCTTTTGGGTCCAACCGTGGCTGCAAGACACAGCAAAGCCACGCACCCAATCTCATCTCATTTTTTTCGAGGGATCTCGCTGGGATATGACCCCGCAACAGGATTCCCTGTCAGGAGTCATCATCTGTCCCGCAAAACACTGCGGACAGCGGTTAAGGGTGAACTCCTTCACCACAACCAACAGTTCAATTACACGCCTGGTTAAGCTGGCTGTCAATTGTCATGGCGATCTGAGACGGAATGGGCATAGCCCTCGGTCTTCAGTCTATAATCCCGCCGAGAGGTTTCTACCCTGAAAACGACTCGACAGAATTTTGTTCACACCTGCACGGTCGCTCTCCTGATGCTGGTTTCGGTTGGCGGAGCTTCTGCGCAGGAACTTTCTACGAAACTGCAAAACGCCGTCGGGCACTGGCAGGTGGTCAACAGCGACGGGAGCCCCGGCGGCAAGGTGGATACGTATCTGGAGGGCGGCAAGCTGTTTGGCCGCGTAACCGAGGTGCGGCCGGGGCGCACTCCGAAGGATGTGTGCGACAAGTGTACGGGCGAGTACAAGAACCAACTCATTCTGGGCATGGTCAATATGCGCAGCTTCCACCCGGCGGGCGACGACTGGGTGGATGGAACCGTCGTCGATCCGGAAAACGGTAAGGAATACAAGGGGAAGATCTGGGCCGTGAGCAAAGACGCGCTCAAGATGCGCGGGTTCGTCGGTATTTCGCTACTTGGCCGGACGGAGACCTGGACCAGGATTCCGTGAGCGAGTTAGTCTGAGCGCGAGGGGCGCATGAAGACTCTGTCCAATTCGAACGACAAGCAGGAGGTTCTGAATCGTCTGCGCGCGATTGGTCCGGCGAGCCAGCGGCGATGGGGCAAAATGACGGCTGCCCAGATGATTTGCCACATGAACGACGCCCTTCGCATCACCATGAGCGACAGGCCGGCGAAGCCAGTCAGTAACTGGTTCACACGCACTGGTTTCAAATGGCTGGCGTTGAATATGCCCATGCATTGGCCGCATGGAGTTTCGACGGTGCCGGAGTGCGAGGCGGGGAAGGGCGGGACGCCGCCGGCAGAGCTGGAGAGCGATTTGAATGAGTTGCGCGGACATCTTGACCGATTCTCACGCCAGCCACGGGACTTTGATTTTCAGCCGCATCCGATCTTCGGCCAGATGACGGAGAAGGAATGGATGCGGTGGGGATACTTGCACATCGACCACCATCTGCGGCAGTTCGGGGCTTGATCGTTTTATCGTTTGGCAGGACGAAAAATAGAGTTTTTACCGCTTGCATTTGGGATGAGAAGAGGAGCAAACTACTTTGAGTTAGTGGCAGAAGCATCTGCAGGACCCCAGCCTGGGTCTGAATAGGGCTAGAGCGGGCCGCCTTTGAGCGGCCCGCTCGGCGTTTGGAAGAGCCTGAGGTCAGGCGAACAGCTTGTCTCTTCGGCGATTGTGTACACTCGGTCCAGCAGATTTCAAAAGACTGAGGGCGCTTGTCGACTTCAAACCTGTCAAAGCGAACGAACTTGAGCCCGGCGGTGGCCACGCTGTCGCTGCTGATCGGCCTCAACCTGCTCAATTACATCGATCGCTATATTCTGCCCGGTGAAGTGTCGCTGATCCAGCGGGAGTTCCACGCGACCGACCAGCAGATGGGGGCGCTTACGACGGCGCTTTTCTTCTTCTACATGTTTGCGGCGCCGGCTACGGGTTGGCTCGGCGACCGCTTCCGGCGCAAGCCTCTGATCGTTGCGGGCGCCGTGCTTTGGAGTGTGGCCACGCTGGGAACGGCCTGGGTTCATGACTACTGGACGCTCTATGTGCGCCATGCGCTGGTAGGAGTAGGCGAGGCGACGTTTGGGATTTTTGCGCCGGCCGTGCTGGCCGATTTCTATCCGGAACGGGATCGCAACCGCATACTGTCGATCTTCTATCTGGCCATTCCAGTGGGCGCGGCGCTGGGCTATCTGGCAGGCGGCCAGATGGGAACGATTTGGGGATGGCGCGCTCCATTTTTCATTTGCGCAATTCCAGGGCTGGTCATTGCTGCGCTCTACGTGTGGATTGGCGCTGAGCCGGTGCGTGGGGCGAGCGACCACGTGAAAACGACAGTGAATCGCGGCACATTTCTCGGGCTGTTTACCAATGGAGCCTTCCTTACAGGGACATTTGGGCTGGCGATGCTGACATTTGCGATGGGTGGCATCTCCGCCTGGGTTCCGGAGTTTCTGCGGCGGTCGGCGGGCATGTCGACTGGGAAGGCGAGCCTGGTTGTGAGCGCAATTACCGTGGTGGACGGGATTGCCGGGACAATTGTAGGCGGATGGGTTGCGCAGCGCTGGCTGAAGACGAATCACCGCGCGCTCTATCTGCTTTCGTTCTGGAGCGTGGCGCTGACGCTGCCGTTCGGGATTCTGTTGTTCTTTGGACCGCCGGCATGGGCGGTGCCGTCGCTGTTCCTGGCGGAGTTTTTCCTGTTCATGAATACCGGCCCGCTGAATGCCGCAATCGTGAATTCCGTGTCGGCGCCAGTGCGGGCGGCGGCGATTTCGCTGAATCTGTTCTGCATTCACTTCTTCGGCGATACGTGGTCGCCGCAGATTATCGGGGCCATCAGCGACAAGACGAATCTGCGCATCGGGCTAGGGTCGACGCTGATTTTCCTGGTCATCTCGGGCACGATTCTATGGTTCGGGTCGCGCTTTGCGCCCCCGCTGGATGAGGCGGGTTAAACTCCTACCCGATGCGGCACGAACGGACCGACGAGGCGGCCGTGCGCGCTGGCTGGTAGGCGATACTGTCCATATGCTGAGCGAGCACGTCTGGGCGCACGTTTTTCTTTTTTTCAACTGGATGCTGGCGCTGGCCTGGCTGCGGCATGCCACGGCGGCTCTCCGGGGAATGCCAAAACTTCCCGACCTTTTGCGGACAGAGGGCGCAGTTCTGACCGCGCTGGCCTCGAATGATGGGCCGAACGTCACAGTAATCGTTCCCGCATGCAACGAAGAGGCAACGATTCAGGCAACGCTGCGTTCGCTGCTCGCCTCGACAGGTCTGCAGCTTGAGATTGTTGCCGTTGACGATCGCTCATCGGACCGGACTGGCGCTCGGATGGATGCGGTTGCCGCTGAGGCGCAGGCGGCAGGTGGACCGCACCGGCTCGAAGTGATTCACAACCGCGAACTCCCTGAGGGCTGGCTGGGAAAACCGCATGCGATGAATCTGGCCTTGAAACGGGCGACGGCGCCCTGGCTGTTGCTCACGGACGGGGATGTGGTTTTTCATCCGCACGCGCTCGAATTGAGTGTCCGTTACGCCGAGGCGCACCGTGCCGATCACCTGGTGCTGATGCTCACGCTCATCCTCAACACCACCGGTGAGCGCGCGATGCTCGCCGCCATGAACGCCCTGGCGAACTGGAACATTCGCCTGTGGAAGGTTGCCGATCCCAAGGCGAAAGACTCCTTCGCAGCGGGAGGGTTCAACCTGGTACGGCGCGATGTGTTTGAGCGGCTGGGCGGTTTTGAGGCGCTGCGCATGCAGGTTGTGGAGGACCTGTGCCTGGCCTGGAAGGTCAAGCACGCTGGCTACGCACAGCACGTGGTCCTGGGTCCCGGCCTGGCGCGAATCCGCTGGCTCGAAGGGCCGTTGGGAGTGGTGAAGCTGACAGAAAAAAATGGCTTCGCGATCTTCCGTTATCGCACCTGGCTGGCCCTGCTGTCCTGCGTTGGACTGACCGTGAATGTAGTGTTTCCGCTGGCGGCACTGGCAACTGGAGGCTGGGCGGCCATGGCGGGTGCGCTCACCTATGCGGCCATCGTTCTGGCCTACTATGCTAGCCGTCGCGTGACGCAGGTTTCGCCCTGGCTGGCGGTCTTCTTTGCTCCGGCCGTCGCCGTGATACTCTTCGCGTTCCTGCGCTCCATTCTGCTGACGGTCGTCCGCGGGGGTGTGAAGTGGCGTGGGACCCTCTATCCGCTGGCAGAATTACGACGCAACGCTCAAAGCGGATGGTGAGCGGCCTGCGATCTACTTTGCCGGCCGCGGTTCCTGGTCGCGGGTGTTCATGAAGGCGCGGCCTGCGCCTTGCGAGCGGAGATTGGGGTCATTGACGGGCGGCCGGGACTGATCTGCCGAGAACCCGCGAACCAGCTTGGAGTTGGGCTTGAACTTTGGCGGACCCCCGTAGAACTGCCGCGCGTGGCTGAGCAGCATTCCGGCACGGCCGTGCATGGGCTGAACAATGCCCCGCACCTCTACATCCATATCGCGGTATTTGCGGAGCTCGCCCACTTCGTTATGGTCTTCCCACAAGCTGACAATGGTGAAACGACAGGCGTCGTCTGGGGTCTGGGGCGTGCATACATCGAGGTATCGAGTGCCGTCAGGCAGTTGGACCACGTCGTAGACGTGCGCGGAGATGCAGACATCTTTCTTGAGAAGTTTGGACGCCTTGTCGGCGGGGACGCAGGGTTTTGGCGCGGCGAACGCTGAGAGAGAAGCCGCGAGGGCTAAAAGTACAAGCGAAGGCTGCGGGCGCAGGCGCATGAAGAGGTTCTCCGGAAGGTTGGGAGAATACTAGCCCGATTTCGATGGGTTGGGAATGTCATAGGTCACTGTCATGCATGGGTGACTTGTTTGACGGGATGGGCTCGCTGCTCTGGCGTCATGTCCTCAATGTTCATATCAAAAACAGACCTGTCATCCTGAGAGTTTGTGACTTTTTTGAAATTTCGCGGTTTTTTGCCGTATAAGTCGTTTGCTTTGAGCGCCGATTTTTAAGGAAATCAAAAAAGTCACAAGCTCTGAGCGGAGCGTTCTTCAGCGGAGTCGAAAGCCTGCCCTGAGCGTAGTTGAAGGGGACCTGCTTTTCTGAAACAGGACACTCGATTGCTGTACTCTTATTCCTGACTTTCCACCTTAGATTCTTTGAGGCGATTACCCATGAAAAGTTCTGTCCGTCGCTCATCAATGCTCCTGGGCATCCTGGCTGTCCTATTTGGCGCAGCTACGCTATGCGCGTTGCAAACCGATTTCCTGGCGCAGTACAAGGGAACTCCGTACCACGATGCCCGCTACACCGGCGGTGCTCAGGCTATACCCGGCAAGGTGATGTGCGCCTACTACGACCTGGGCGGCGAGGGCGTCGCCTATCACGACTCTGACCCTGAAAACCACGGCAGCGGTGAACTCAACAAGGCGGACGGGAGCTATGTAAACGAATTCCGTATGCATGAGGGCGTGGATATTTCGTATACGAAGTTAGGCCGCACGCCGCCCATTGACGACAACCCGTACAACAAGGTGACCCCTCCGGCTGAGCTGCTCTATGTGGGATGGACGGAGGCGGGGGAGTGGTTCAACATCACGGTGGATGCGGCCAAGGCGGGGGAATATTCCGCGGACCTGCTCTACACCTCGAATCGCGGGGGAGCGATTTTGCTCGACGTGAACGGGGAGCCGGCAACGGGGCCGCTGAAGATTATCAGCACCCTCGACGACACAGATCCGCTGGAGTGGAGGCAATACCACCACTGGAACGTGGCCCCGAATTTTGTGACTCTGCAACTGCCGAAGGGGAAATCGGTGCTGACGGTGCATATTCTTGCCGAGGGCCACATGAACCTGGCTACGTTTGATTTCAAGAGGGTGAAGTAAGTCTCCTGTGGAAATAGGCTCAACTTTTCGCAGGCGGGACCGATCTAACCGAATAGAATTCGATGGGAAATCAGACGATGAAGATTGGAAGACGAGGGAACGCTTTGTGGGTTCGCATCCCTGCGGCGATTGTAAGGGAACTCAACTTGAAGGTTGGTGAGGAGGCTGAACTTGTCGCCGTTCGGGAGCATAGCTTTGAGGTCAGACGCGTGTCTGGTTGTGAGGATCCTGGGCCCCAGACAAATGGCGGAGACACTCCGGAAAAATCAGCGATTCAACATGGCAATCGGGATCAGTGACCGCGGAAGATCAGCAGATCCTTCGACTCCGTCGAAGTACGCGTCTCTCTGGATGGCAGGTTTGTTGTAGGCGCCAACCTTCTGGGTTTGACCGAGAGTTACCTTGCGCCGGCTAACTCTTCTGACTTCGCGCCCTGCCCGTAATGGCTCTCTACATACTTGTCGAGGATTTCCTTGAACTCCGCCACAATCGTATCCCCGTGAAGCGTCTTCAAGAGCTTTCCGTCAACATACACCGGGGCTTTAGGCTCCTCGAAGGTGCCTGGCAGACTTATCCCCAGGTGAGCGTGCTTGGACTCGCCGGGGCCATTAACCACACAACCCATCACGGCGAGCTTCAGTTCTTCAACGCCGGGATACTTCTTGCGCCATTCAGGCATTGAAGTCCGGAGGTAACTCTGTATCTGCTCCGCTAACTCCTGGAAGTAAGTGCTGGTGGTGCGTCCACACCCTGGGCAACTTGTAACCTGCGGCATGAAACTGCGGATGGAGAGCGATTGCAGAATCTGTTGCGCGGCCTGCACTTCTTCGGTGCGGTCGCCATTGGGCTTGGGGGTGAGCGAGACGCGGATGGTGTCTCCGATACCGGCGAGCAGCAGCGGAGCTAGGCCAGCGGTCGAGGCGATCAATCCTTTTGCCCCCATGCCGGCTTCGGTCAGTCCCAGATGAAGGGCGTAGTTGCAGCGCGCGGCGAGGTTGGTGTAGACGTCGATGAGGTCGCGAACCCCGCTCACCTTGGCGGAGAGGATGATCTGGTCGGGGCGGAGGCCGTAATGCTCGGCGGCCGCCGCTGATTCGAGGGCACTCACGACCATCGCTTCCATCATCACGTCGCGCGCCGGCAGCGGATTGGCGAGTTTGGAATTTGCGTCCATCATGCGCGTGAGCAGGGCCTGGTCAAGCGAGCCCCAGTTGACGCCGATGCGGACAGGCTTCTGGTTTTCAACGGCAGCTTCGACCATGACCTGGAAATTGTCGTTGTCCTTCTTCCCAATGGACGCATTGCCGGGATTGATCCTGTACTTGGCCAACGCACGGGCGGCGGCGGGGAATTTCTTCAGTAGCAGGTGCCCGTTGTAATGGAAATCTCCGACAATGGGGACACGGATGCCGCGCTTGTCGAGGCCTTCGACAATGTATGGCACGGCGGCTGCGGCGTCTTCGTTGTTGACCGTGACGCGCACGATCTCAGAGCCCGCCATCGCCAAAGCCGCGACCTGTTCGATGGTGCCCGGAATGTCGGCCGTATCTGTGTTGGTCATGGATTGGACGACGACCGGGACCTCCCAGCCGACGCGAACGTTGCCGATTTTGACCGTTGGTGTTTTTCTGCGCTGAATCTCCGCCATGCTTATAGTTTACCTGCAAGTCCGCAGGCGGGGAAGCGGAACGGGCGTGCCTTTCCTTGTCCCTGCGAGGTCTGTACATCGCAAAACCGTCGCAGAATGTCACAGGTTGTTCGAGCAAAATAAGGTACTCTGGGGGCGAAGACTATTGGGACCAGAGACTTGGAGGCAGAGCGGATGAGCGATGGTGTAGGTTTGGCAGAAGCACGGGCTCGGGTTGTGGCACCGGGGAACGGCCCGTCGTTGCTGTTGCGCGGCGTGCGGAAGGCGTTCGCGGATGTGCAGGCGGTGGACGGGTTGGACCTGGAGGTGCCTCGGGGCGAATGCTTCGGTCTGCTGGGCCCGAACGGCGCGGGCAAGACCACGACCATCGAGATTTGCGAGGGCCTGACTGCGCCCGACGAGGGAACAGTCGAGGTTCTGGGCTTGCATTGGCGAACGGGTGCGAACGAACTGCGGCAGCGGATCGGGATTCAACTGCAGGAGACGCAGTTTCCGGAAAAGCTGACGGTGGAAGAGACGTTGCGCATGTTTCGCAGTTTCTTCAAACACGGAATTCCTGTGGATGAATCGATCAAGACGGCTCAACTGGAGGAGAAGCGGAAGTCGCGCGTGGGGGGATTGTCAGGCGGGCAGAAGCAGAGGCTGGCGATGGCATGCGCGCTGGTCGGCGATCCGGAATTGCTCTTCTTGGACGAGCCAACGACAGGCCTCGATCCGCAGGCGCGGCGGCATTTGTGGGACCTGGTGGATGAACTGAAGCAGGCAGGGCGCACGATCATTTTGACGACGCATTACATGGATGAGGCGGAGCAGCTGTGCGATCGCGTGGCGATTATGGATCATGGCAAGGTGATCGCACTGGGGACCCCGCAGCAACTTATCGGCACGGTGGGCGGCGAAGACATTGTAGAGTTCGCGGTGAGCGGTGTGGACCCGCATGCGCACGGCATTGTAGATGCGGCGCCGCTGTTAGCGATTGAGGGTGTGCAGTCGCATCGAGTGGATGCGGGGCTGCACCAGCTCTCGGTGAGCGAGTTGCACCGTGCGGTGCCGAGAATTTTTGCCGAACTCAAGGAGCAGGGTCTGCATTTGAGCGAGTTTCGCACGCACTCGGCATCGTTGGAGGATGTGTTTGTGCAACTGACGGGAAGGAATTTGCGCGATGAATAAGCTGGAATTGAGCAGCCTCTATCAACTGACGATGGCACGGTTCCGGCTATTCTTGCGCGAACCGGAGGCGATCTTCTGGATATTCATCTTCCCCATTTTGCTGGCGATGGGATTGGGAATTGCATTCCGTAATCGGCCCGCCGACGTGTTACAGGTAGGCGCAACGACGGTGCAACTGACGCACGCGCTGGCCGCGGACAAAGGGCTGACCGCGGCGACCATGAATGAGACCGAAGGGACGCACGAACTGGCGACGGGACAGATTTTGCTCCTTGCGATTCAGCGTGCGGATGGTGTGGCATACAAATACGACGACACGAATCCGGATGCGCGAACGGCGCGGCTGCTGGCGGATCGCGCGATCCAGGCGGCGGCGGGGCGTAAGGATGCGGTGCAGGCCGGGAACGAACTGGTGCATGAGACCGGCGCGCGGTACATCGACTTTGTTGTGCCGGGGTTGCTGGGTTTGAACCTCATGGGTTCGGCAATGTGGGGGCTGGGGTTCGCGATCGTCGAGGCGCGGCAGAAAAAACTTCTGAAGCGGCTGGTGGCTTCGCCCATGCCCAAGTGGCAGTACCTGGCTTCGTTCCTGATATCGCGGCTGACGATGCAATCAATTGAAGTTGCTTTCTTCCTGGGATTCGCCAAGATCGCATTCGGAGTGCCGTTTCGCGGCTCGTTGTGGCAATTGGGTCTTCTATGCTTGATGACCTCGTTGGCATTCTCTGCATTAGGCCTGCTGGTTTCGACGCGCGCAAAAACGATGGAAGCGGTATCGGGACTGATGAACCTGGTGATGCTGCCTATGTGGATACTGTCGGGCGTATTCTTTTCAGCTACGCGCTTTCCGGCGGTGATTCAGCCAATTGTGAGGGCGCTGCCGCTGACGGCTGCGATTGAAGCTATGCGCGGTAACATGCTGCAGGGGACAGGCCTGGGGCAGATGATGATGCAGGTTGGATTACTCTTGGCGTGGTTTGTTGTGCCGTTCGCGATTTCTTTGCGTATATTTCGCTGGAGATAGTCGATATGCCGGGGTTAGTCGAGAGCCTTGTGGAAGCGGAGAATGGAGATGGAAAGCAGGCTGACTCCGAGGACGGCCATGGCCGCCATTTGTGGCCAAAGGATATTCATCCCGTCGCCCTTTAGATAAGTTCCGCGCAGCACGACGAGAAAGTAGCGCAGCGGCACGAGGTAAGTGAGGTATTGCATCCACTGCGGCATGGTGGCGATGGGGAATCCGAATCCAGAAAAGGCCACGGCAGGCATGATAAAGAAGAATGCCGTGACCATGGCTTGTTGCTGGGTAGATGAGACGGTGGAGATGAACAGTCCGACACCGAGCATGCATAGGATAAAAAGGATCGAGCCAATTAGAAGCACTGAGATATGACCGCGGAATGGGACCTGGAACCAGAGAGTTCCGACTACGGCGATGAGCGAGACGTCGAATAATCCGATGAGAAAAAATGGAAGTGTTTTGCCGAGGATGAATTCAGCGGGGCGGATGGGCGTGACCATGATCTGCTCAAGTGTGCCTATCTCGCGCTCGCGTACGACGGCGAAAGCCGTGAGAGTTACAACTAATACCAATGTCAGGCTGCCGATAACTCCAGGGACAAAGAACCAACGGCTTTTGAGGCCCGGGTTGTACCAGGGACGCGCCTCGAGCTCGACCGTTGGGATTGCCTCGACAAGTCGCGGCGCGATGCGGCTGATGCGGTCCTGCTGATATCTCTGTGCATAGCCGAGGGCGATTTGCGAGATGTAGCCGGAAGCAATGAGAGCGGTGTTGGAGTTTGTGGAATCCACAATAACTTGCAAGGGCGCGGTCTGACCGCTGCGCAGCTTGCGCGCGAAGCCGGCGTCGATCTCGATGCCAACTGTGGCCTTGCCCTGGTCAATGAGATCGCCGAGCTGGCGGGAATCGGTTAGCTGGCGTTGTACGTCGAAGTAAGGACTCGAAGAAAACAATGAGAGCAGGTCGCGGCTCTCCTGGCTGTGG
>Ga0302320_10009691_pt1 | contig 20643 bp, 15 predicted proteins | sample Bog_T0_3_FD_202130 | JGI IMG/M metagenome (GOLD analysis project Ga0302320, IMG submission 202130) | Peat permafrost microbial communities from Stordalen Mire near Abisko, Sweden - Bog_T0_3 | ecosystem: Environmental > Terrestrial > Soil > Wetlands > Peat | place: Sweden: Abisko, Stordalen Mire...
GTATTCACTCCAAATCGAGGTGCTTGGCATCTCATCTCAGGCGCTGGATTCATTATAGGGCAAATTCGCGTGCAATCAAGCAAAATCTTACGCTTCATAGGACTTCTATCCCAGCAGCGAATCGACAAACGCGGCGGGGGAGAATTCCAGCAGGTCGGCCATCTGCTCGCCCACGCCTACAAAGAGAACTGGCAAGTTGAGCTCCTCAGCGATGGCCACGGCGATGCCGCCCTTGGCCGTGCCGTCAAGCTTGGTGAGGATAATGCCGGTAACACCCACCGATTGAGTGAATTGGCGAGCCTGTTGAACGCCGTTCTGGCCGGTGGTCGCGTCCATCACCAACAGCACCTCATGCGGCGCGCCGGGGATGAGCTTGGCAGCGGTGCGGCGCATCTTGTCCAGCTCGTCCATGAGACCGGTTTTGGTGTGCAGGCGGCCGGCTGTGTCTACGATCAACTCGTTGATGTGGTGGGTCTTGGCGGCGGAGGCGGCGTCATAAAGCACGGCTGCTGGATCGCCGCCTTGACGGGTTTTAATCATCTGGACCCCGGAGCGCGTGGCCCAGACTTCAAGCTGCTCGATTGCCGCGGCGCGGAAAGTGTCTGCGGCGCAGAGGAGAACCGTTTTGTTCTGAGTGCGATACCAGGCGGCGAGCTTGCCGGCCGAAGTGGTTTTGCCAGTGCCGTTGACGCCGACGAGGAAGGTGACGCGCGGGCCGTCGGCTACTGACAGGGGGGTTGCTTTATTGGCGATGGGCCTTTCGAGAATCGCGCGAATCTGGGTCTTGAGCAGGCTGCGCAGCTCCTCGCCGCCTTCAATCGCCTGATGCCGCGCGCGGTCGCGCAGGGCGTCCAGGATCGCGGTCGTGGTCTGAATGCCGAGGTCGCTGGTAAGCAGTGCGGTTTCAAGGTTTTCCAGCGTGGTCTCGTCCACCGTGCGCGTGAGCGCGACCAGGTCTTCGATCTTGGCCGAGAGCGACTCTCTAGTTCGCGAGACCGCTTGCTTCATGCGGCTGAAAAGGCTGGACTTGGGAGTCTCACCTGAGGCCGGTTTTTCCTGGTTGTCTTTCTTTCCGCTGAAGAGCTTCATCATGGAGGAGTCCAGCTTTGAGTTTAAGCCATGGACGCAGGGAACGGGCGCCTGCGGTGAGCCAGCAGGCACCTGCGGCTCGGCAGACGCTCGCTACTCGCTCACAGAAGAGGCGTGATAACCCAGGTTCCAAAAAGGGACTTGGGTCATCCGGCAAAGGTTTACCGCACAAGGCCGAGAGCGGCTGTGGCGCTCAAGAAGCCGCGCGAGGCAAGACCGATGGGGTCTAGAAGTACGGTTCTGCCGCGCAGCAGTTCGCTGACGGGCTGGCCGCGAAAGTGACCGATGCTCCGGTAATGGGCGATGAAATAGAGCACGCGCAAGAAGAGCTTCCAGCCGAGCGGCGCAAAAAAAGTAGGCAGCAGCAGCGGAACAGCATGGCCGCCTTTGACCTCGGCGGCGAACTCCGCATAGCTGCGGGCCTGGGTCACGGAAAGCACGGAACTGGCGAGCAGCAGATGGCTGTCACCGCCGCCGACCACTGGCTTGCCGGTCTGCTGCGCCAATTGCAGCACGAGGTCGTTCTCTGCGCGGCTGCGCATACCGTTGTACTCGAGCGCGTGAATCGCCCAACCGTAGCGGCTAAGCAGCGCCTCGGCGGGAATCTTGCGTCCAGGATTTTTGCCCCAAGGAACCAGCGGATGATTGAAGACGACCAAAGCTTCACTCGCGCGGAGCATTTCAAAGAGGTCGTCTAGGCGATGCTCACGAGCGGCGGCCTGCAAACTGGCATGAAGCTCGTTGATTCCGGTTGCGGGCATTCCTGTCACACCGAGGTGAAAAAGATAGTCGTCAAAGTAGATGGAGATTTCTTCGCCGAGGGGATTGCGATCGGCTTGATCGGGATGCGCCTGCTGGAGTTCGATGCTGCCGGAGACCTCGTCGTGATCGGTGATGCCCAGATGAACCCCGTCGAAACCGAAGGCCGCGGCGCTGGCATTTTCCGTTTGAAAAACATCTTCGACGGAGAGAGGTGAGCGATAGAAGATGTCCGCGTAATTCAGATTTTCGATCTCTGCGAGTCCGAAGGCCGCCTGCAAGACTCCGCGAAAAGGCCGCATGAAGCGCAGCTTGACCACCTGATTGAGAAAGGCCATGTTCTCGATGGAGTGATTGGAGTGGTTGTGCATTGAGACAGCGCAGGCGAAACCGCGCGCCGGATGCGGAGAGGCGTGGTAGGTGTAATTCTCGATGATCCAGCAATCGACTGCCGACATGACGCTGTTCCTTTTCGGATTGCCGCCCTCTTCCAGGTACATTTGACGCGACTTTGCCGATTCTCTCAACTCAGAGTGCCCCCGATTGTGATCTAAATCACTGGCAGCAGGCTGCCTGGCAGTTCACTCTTAGGCAGGCCCAACGGACGTAAGACTGCTTTAGACTTGAAGCGCAGATCGAAAGGCATTTTTTCTGGACACTGCAATCGAAGTCCAATCACCGCAGTGAGGCTCTTTCCCGATGGCGCACGACACTAACTCGGCGGGTTCGGCTCTTGCTTCTGAGGCAGAGACGCCGCCGTGCGTTTTGGCGGAGCGTGAGCGGCTGGTGGAGATTGCGGGCGGGCAGCCGAAGATCAGGCACTACCATCGTCCGCTGGAGCGGCCCTTTGCCGCCGAGGATCGCGACCGCGTGACTGTTCTCTTTGGCGGATTTACCTGGAAGCATGAGCGCTTTATCGAGGCGATTCTGCGCGCCAGCGGCTACCGCTGCAAGATGCTGCCGACGCCCGATGTGGAGTCGTTCAGCTTTGGCCGCGAGTTCGGCAATAACGGGCAATGCAATCCGACTTACTTTACGATTGGGAATCTGATCAAGTATCTGCGGACGCTGGAGGCGCGGGGCCAGTCACGCCACGAAATTGAAGAGCAATACATTTTTTTTACGGCCGGCTCGTGCGGGCCTTGCCGCTTTGGCATGTATGAGTCCGAGTACCGTCTGGCGCTGGGCAACGCCGGCTATGAGCGCTTCCGCATAGTGCTCTATCAGGCCGATCAGGCGATCAAAGCGGCCAAAGACAATCCCGGTCTGAAGTTTACGCTGGACTTCAATCTGGGCGCGCTGAATATGCTGAATCTGGGCGATGTGATCAACGACATGAGCTATCGCATTCGTCCGTTGGAGGCCGTTGCGGGCAGCACCGATCTGGCCATTGGCGAAGTGGTCGATCAGTTGAGCGGGTTTCTGGAGACGCGGCGGAAGTTTGAGATTCTGGAGCGAGCGCCAAAGCCAATTGCCGCACTGCTGCGGAGTCGGCCCAAGCTGCTTGGTTTCTGCAACGGAACCGGCAAGATTCTGGATCATCTTTACAGCAGCGAGTTTGTGGATGAGTTGCGGCGCGCGCGCCAGCGGCTTGACCAAGTCGAGGTGGATCATCTGCGCGTGAAGCCGGTGGTGAAGATAGTGGGCGAGTTCTGGGCGCAGCTTACCGAAGGCGACGGCAACTTCAACATGTTCCGGTTTCTGGAACGCGAAGGTGCACAGGTGCATGTGGATTCGATTGGCGGATGGATCAGTTATCTGCTGCATCAATCGCGCGTGAGCATGGAAGCCCGCAAAGGCTTGGAGGATGCTTATCCCGATGCGCGCTGGTGGGAGCTTGACAGGCAGTTGGCGAACCGCTGGAAGTACGGCCGCAAGTGGTCGCTGCTGCGCTTGAGCGAGTATTTATGGGGCTATCTCTATGCGCGGACGTCGCGGCTGCTGGGCGGCATTACGCCGCATCTGCTCTCGCAGCGCAAGCTGGCGCTGATCGCGCATCCGTTTTATCATTCGCTGGCGAGGGGCGGCGAAGGGCATCTGGAAGTGGGCAAGAATGTCTACTACTCGACCGAGGGGCTTTGCCACATGGTGCTGGCGCTGAAGCCCTTTGGCTGCATGCCGTCTTCGCAATCGGACGGGGTGCAATCGGCCGTGGTCAATCGCTTTCCGGAGATGATTTTTCTGCCGGTTGAGACTTCTGGCGAGGGCGAGATCAATGCGCACAGCCGTGTGCAAATGGCGCTGGGCGAGGCGCGTGTGAAGGCTCGCGCGGAGTTCGATGCGGCGCTGGCAGCGACTGCGAAATCACTGGATGAAATCAAAGAATATGCGGCCAGCCATCGCCAATTGCGCAGTCCCTTTTATCCGATTCCGCGGCGCAAGGGAATTGCGGGGACGGCTGCGAACTTCGCGTTTCATGTGAGCGATTTGATCGATGGCCGCGTGCGGCTGGCTCGCTTGCCGGGAGAGCGCTGAGGCCATGCCGGACAAAGCTCAACTACGCGGCCAAGCGATTCAATTCCTGGTGGGATTGGATGTCGGTTCCACCACCGTCAAGGCAGTGGTGATGGATGGTAGCGGAGTGCGCATCCTGTGGCGCGATTATCGCCGACACGATACGCGACAGGCTGGAATGCTGAGCGAATTTCTGCTGCGCATGGAAAGCGAGATCGGCATTGCGCCGGGCAATTGCCGCGTCTTCATTACAGGTTCAGGCGGGCATCCGCTCGCTGAGTCGATCGGCGCGCGCTTTGTGCAGGAGGTGAACGCCGTGGCGCTGGCCGTGGAGAAGTTGCACCCTGAGGCGCAATCGGTGATCGAGTTGGGCGGGCAAGACGCAAAGATCATTCTCTTCAAGACCGAGATTGAAAGCGGACGGCGCAGGAAGATCGCCTCCATGAACGATAAGTGCGCGGGCGGAACCGGCGCGGTGATTGACAAGATTCAGGCCAAGCTGAAGATTCCCGCCGCCGAACTGCCGGAGCTGGCTTATCGGGGCGTGCGCATTCATCCTGTTGCCGGCAAGTGCGGCGTCTTTGCGGAGACCGACATCAATGGATTGCAGAAGCAGGGATTGCCGGCGGAAGAGCTGATGGCCTCGCTCTATGACGCCATCGTGCTGCAGAATCTGACCGTGCTGACGCGCGGCCACACGCTGCTTCCGCATGTGCTTCTGCTGGGCGGGCCCAATGCGTTTCTGCGCGGAATGCGGGAGGCCTGGCAGCATAATATCCCGCTGCTCTGGAAGGAGCGCGGCATTGAATTGCCGCAGGGAAAAACTGCGGAAGAGTTGATTTATACTCCGCCCGATGCGTTGTATTTTGCGGCGCTGGGCGCGGTGGAATTTGGCCTGGGTGAAGCGGAAGAGAACGGCTGCTATTTGGGGCGCGCAGCACTGGAGCGCTTTCTGGACGCGGGGCGCGAACAGCGCAAGAGCGTATTCGCAAAGCCTGGACTCTGTGCCTCTCAAGAAGAATTGCAAACTTTTAAAGACCGCTATCAGACGGTGCAATTCACACCCGCGGTCTTTGCGCGCGGTGAGCGTGTGGAGGGATTTCTCGGCATCGACGGCGGCTCTACATCGACCAAGGCTGTGCTGCTGTCGGCTGCGGGCGAGGTGCTGGCCAAGGCCTATCGACTTTCGGAGGGCAATCCGATTGCCGATGCGATTGCGGTTCTTGGAGACCTGCAGCGGCGCGTGGAAGACGAGTGCGGCGCGAGCCTGCAGGTGCTTGGCGCTGCAACGACGGGTTATGCAAAGGATATATTGCAGCAAGTGCTGGCAGCCGATGCGGCACTGGTTGAAACCGTAGCGCACACAGAATCTGCGTTGCATTATTTTGCCGATCCGCAAGTTATCGTCGATGTCGGCGGTCAGGACATCAAATTGATTCTGCTGCGCGATGGGCGCGTACGCGATTTCCGGCTCAATGCGCAATGCTCGGCCGGCAATGGCTACTTTCTTCAGTCCACGGCGGAGGGCTTCGGCATTCCGGTGGAGCGCTATGCAGAGACCGCCTTTGCCGCTGAGTCGATGCCGACTTTTGGTTACGGATGTGCGGTCTTTCTGCAATCGGATATTGTGAATTATCAGCGCCAGGGTTGGCTGCCGGAAGAGATCCTCGCCGGCCTGGCCACGGTGCTGCCGCGCAATGTATTTCTGCATGTGGCCAAGGCGCCCAATCTCACGGCTTTAGGTTCGCGCTTTGTTTTGCAGGGAGGGACACAGAACAATCTGGCCGCGGTGAAGGCGGAGGTGGATTTTCTGCGCGCCGGTTTCCACGGCACGGGCATTGAGCCGGAAATTTCGGTACACCCGCACTGCGGAGAAGCGGGCGCGATCGGCGCGGGGCTTGAGGCAATTCGATTGTGGCGGCTGGGACGCGCGACCAGTTTCATTGGAATGGATGCGGCAAGGCGAATTCAATTCACTACTACTTGCGATGAAGAGACACGCTGCCGCTTCTGCAAGAACGCCTGCATGAGGACTTTCATCGACGTTGAAATTGATGGCGCCAAAGACGCGCGCCGCCGCATTATTCTTGCCGGCTGCGAAAAGGGTGCAGTGGAAGATGTGAAAACCATGCGCGGCATTCAAGCCCGCATCAATGCCGCGCGCGCGGCTAACTCCAATCTTGTGGAAGAGGCAGCGCATGAAGTCTGGCGCTCACGGCATCCTGAGAGCGTTGCCGATGTGCAGCCCAAGCGCGCATGGAGCACCGAGGCGCGAGGTCGAGTTACACTTGCTGAGCGGCGTTCGCAATTGCGCATCGGGATTCCGCGTGTACTGAGTTTCTATGCATATGCGCCGCTTTTCAGCGCTTATCTGGAAAGCCTGGGTGTGCGCGCGGAAAACATTGTTTACTCGGATGTAACTACCGGCGAGATGTACCGTACCGGTTCCAGCCGCGGCTCCATCGATCCCTGCTTTCCATCGAAGATCGCCATTGCGCATTTTCACAATCTGCTTTTCAAGAAGCATGAGCGCAAAAAGCTCGATGCCATCTTCTTCCCGATGTTCGATGTGCTGGCCTCGCCGCTGATTAATACCCGCGCCAACAATGGCTGCCCAACGGCTTCCGTGACGCCGGAGACGGTGGAAGCCGCCTTCACTAAAGAAAGCGACATCATTGCCGAGCGTGGCATTGAGTACATTCACCCATTGGTCAATCTTTCGCACCGCAAGCTTTTTGCGCGTCAAATGCTAGAGGCTTGGAAGCCGCTGCTGGGGCTGAGCAAAGAGGAGAACGACCGCGCCGTCGAGGTTGCCTTCCGTGAGCAGGAGCGCTTTGAATCTGGTCTCCGCCATCAGGCGCGCGAGGTTCTTGACAGACTCGAAGCCGAAGACCGCTTGGGAATCGTGATGCTCGGCCGTCCTTACCATCACGACCCCGGCATCAATCACGAGATCATGGAGCAGTTTCAAAAGCTGGGCTATCCGATCTTTTCGCAAAGCACCCTGCCGATGGATCAAGATATTCTGGAACGGCTCTTTGGCGAGGAGGTTCGCAGTGGCGCAACCGGCCATGCGCTCGACATCTCCGACGTTTGGAAGACGGCATTTTCCGCTAGTTCCAACCATAAACTCTGGGCCGCGAAGTTTACCGCGCGTCATCCGAATCTTGTGGCGATCGAGTTTTCCAGCTTCAAGTGCGGCCACGACGCGCCTATTTACAGCGCCGTGGAGCAGATTGTGGAGCGTTCCGGAACGCCCTTCTTTTCCTTCCGGGATATGGATGAGAATTGCCCGGCTCATTCGATTCGCCTGCGCGTGGAAACCATCGACTATTTTCTGAAGCGCTATCGGGAAGACCGCATGAACTTGAAGATGTAAGAGACTAGAGCATTTTCACAGTTGCTGTAGTGCTTGCATCGAGTGTTTGAATCATGCTTGAGCGTTGTCTGGTGTGATGAGTGCGAGAGCTTCGCTGATGCTGTTATCGAGTTCCTCCTTGCTTCTTGCCCGTATCGACCGGAGGTATTGCTTGATCTTCGACCAGGCCTTTTCGAGCTGCCAAGATCATCCGTCGCAAATCGTTATCGTAGGGTCGCGGCATATGGACCGCGAAGTGAACCGGAGCCTCCTTATACTGACAATGAAACTGCTCTAAATCTCTCGAATTTCAAGAAGAGCCTTCGTCGCTCAACATAACTCAAACCAATCATTGCCAAAATGAATAGAATGGCAAAGAATGTCAGGGATCGGCTCATCTTCTCTGACATTCAGTTCGGCTTGGATGGTTGAATAAGGACCGAAAAACACATCAGCGCCATAAGAATCGCCAAGAAAACTAAGTGAATATAGATGATCTCTGAAAGGGGCCTGGCATTCTGCCTGGAGAAAATGAGAGGGCCGTCTTTTGACATCTCAACGCTAATAGCAAGCGCCGTTTAGATAACTCCACAAAGAGCAAACCACAGCCACGAAAAACAGTTGAGCATCTCAATCTGCTTTTCTGGAAATGTTCAACAATATTCCAATCGACGCCAGCGTAACAAAGACCGATGTCCCGCCCGAGGAGATCAGCGGCAGCGGAATGCCCTTGGTGGGCACCAGCGCCAGCACCACGCTGATGTTGAAGAAGGCCTGGATCAGAATGGCAGTGGTAATCCCAAACGCCGCCAGCCGCGCAAAAGGATCCTGAACGCGGAAGGCGACGCGCAGTCCGCGATAGCCGAATACGACAAAAAGCAGCACGATAAGGACCGAGCCAATCAGCCCCAGTTCCTCGCCAATGTTGGCAAAGATAAAGTCCGTGTGCGCCTCGGGCAAAAAGAAGAGCTTCTGCACACCCTCCATATAGCCGCGCCCAGTGACGCCGCCCGCGCCCACGGCAATCAGCGATTGGCAGACGTGATAGCTGGCCGCGGGAATTTCCTTGGCGTCGCAGTTGGGATGCAGAAATACCAGCACACGCTTGAGCCGCCAGGGAACGAAGATCAGCAGCGCGGCCAGCGGCGGCAGCGCCAGGCAGATGCCGCCTACCAGGTACTTCCACTTGATCCCGGCCAGAAAAAACATCAACGCCGTCACTCCGGCCAGAACCAGCGCCGTGCCCAGATCCGGCTGCGCCACAATCAGCACGATAAAAACTGCGGGAATCAAGGCCGCGCGCAGCACTGTGCTCTTCCACTCGCCCATCTTGCCCAGCCGCGTTGAAAGAAACCAAGCCAGAAAAAGCACCAGCACGGGTTTGGCCAGCTCTGAAGGCTGCAATGTGAAGAGCCCGCCAAAGCGAATCCAGCGGTGCGTGTTGTGCGAGCCCGGCATCAGAAAGACCAGCACCAGCAGGCAAGTGGTCACCGACAGTGCCGTGTAGATAAAGGGCTGCGAGTTATAAAACTTGTAGTCGATGCGCGAGAGAAGCAACAGAGCGCCCATGCCGGCCAGCGCCCACAAGGCCTGCTTGCCCACAAAGGCAAACTCGGAGTGATACTTCTCCTGCGCAACCACAGCCGAGGCCGAGAAGACCATCGCGAGGCCGGCCACTACCAGCAGCAGCGTGGTAAAGAAGAGCCATTTGTCTCCGCCAATGCGCTTGGGCATACGCTAATCCCGCAATTCTTTGACAATCTTCTTGAAGACGCGGCCGCGATGCTCGAAGTTTTCGAACTGGTCGAAGCTGGAACAAGCCGGCGCCAGCAGCACCACCTCGCCGGGCCGCGCGGCTGCCGCAGCCACCGGGATCGCCTTCTCCAGCGTCTCGCAGGAGTGAATCGCCACCACGCCGCGCAGATGCGATTCGATCTTCCCGGCCGCCGCGCCAATGGTATAAACGGCGCTGACACGCTCACGCAAAAGTTCGGCCAGATCTCTGTAATCGGAGTTCTTGTCCTTGCCGCCCAGGATCAGATGCACACCGCCGCTGAAGGCCGCAATGGCCTTGGCCGTAGCATCCACATTGGTAGCCTTGGAGTCGTTGTAGAACTCGACACCGCTACGCGTGGCCACGTACTCCAGGCGATGCTCGACCGCCTGAAAGCTCTCGACGGCGCGGCGAATCACCTCGGCCGAAACGCCGGCGAGCCGCGCTGCAACCACCGCCGCCAGCACATTCTCGATGTTGTGCGCTCCCTTGAGCGGAATGGCCCTTGAAGGCATCACCTTCTCGGGAGCCGCATCCACAGCGGAGCGATAGACCACCCAACCCTGCTCAAGCCATGCGCCCATGCTCACCGGATGCTCCACGGAGAACCAGTAGACGTGCGCCGCGGAGCGAACTGCGGACTTGGCTGCTTGCGTGTTGTCGGCATTCAGAACCAGCGAGTCCTCCGCGGTCTGCCGGGCAAAGATGCGCTCCTTGGCCGCGGCGTAATTCGCAAAGCTGCCGTGGCGATCCAGATGGTCCGGCGTAATGTTGAGAATCACGGCAATGGCGGGATGAAACTCGAAGGTACTTTCAAGCTGAAAGCTGGAAACCTCCAGCACCGACCAGCTTTCGTCCGTGCTTTGATCGATCAGCGAGACCACCGGCACGCCGATGTTGCCGCCCACCAGCGTTGCCAGCCCGCCGGCCTCAAGAATCTCGCCCAGCAGCGTCGTCGTCGTGGTCTTGCCGTTCGAGCCCGTCACGGCCAGCATCTTGCCCTTGAGGAAGCGCGCGGCCAGCTCCAGCTCGCCAATGACCGGCAGGCCGAAGTGCCTCACCTGCGCCAATTCAGGTGTATCCAGCGGCACGCCGGGGCTGACGACAATCAGATCTTGCCGGCGGAAGGTCAGCAGCCCGTGGCCGCCGGCCTCGACCATGATGCCCTCTTCAATCAGCGCGGGAATCTCCTTGGCCAACTGCTCGGCCGAGCGCAGATCGGAGACGGTGACCTGCGCGCCGCGGTGGCGTAGAAACAACGCCGCCGCCAATCCGGATTTTCCCAATCCCACAACCAGAACTTTTTTGCCTTTGACTTCCATCATTGAGTCTTTTCCTCAGACTTCCGCGCTGTTCTTATTGTGCACCGAACTGATCTTGTCTAACGCAGTTTCAGCGTGGTGAGTGCAAACAATGCAAACACCAGGGCGCCAATCCAGAAGCGCGCAATCACCTTCGACTCCGCCCAGCCCAACTGCTCAAAGTGATGATGCAGTGGCGCCATCTTGAAGATTCGCTTCTTGTTGCGCAGCTTGTAGCTGCCTACCTGCAAGATGACAGAGCCCGCTTCAATGATAAAAATCCCGCCAATGAACGGCAGCAGCAGCTCCTGCCGGATGATGATCGCCACCGTCCCAATCGCCCCGCCCAGCGCCAGCGAGCCCACGTCGCCCATGAAGATCTCCGCCGGGTGGGCGTTGTACCAGAGAAAGCCGATGGACGCGCCCACCATGGAGCCGCAGAAAACCGTCAGCTCGCCCACCATGGGCATTCGCTGGAGTTCAAGATAATCGGCAAAGACCACATGGCCGCTGACGTAGGTCAACACCGCCAAGGCGCCGGCGGCAATGATGGTGCAGCCTATCGCGAGGCCGTCCAGACCGTCAGTCAGGTTGACGGCATTCGACGAACCCATCAACACAAAGATCACAAACAGCACAAAAGGCAGAAAGGCCAGCAGTCCCAGGTGCGGAATCGAGCCCATCCAATGCCACTCCAGATCCGGCCGCCAGCTCTTCAAAAACGGCACCGTCAACTGCGTCGAGAAGAGCTTGAACTGCTGCAAGACCACTAGCGCCGCCGCAACCGCCGCGCCAGCCAACCCCTGGTAAAGCAGCTTGGACCGCGCCGTCAGCCCCAGGCTCCGCTTCTGGACGACTTTAATGTAATCGTCCGCAAAGCCGATCGCCCCAAAGGCCAGAGTCGCAAAGACCGCGATCCAGACAAACGGATTCGCCGGGTCGGACCAAAGTACGGTCGGCAGCAGAATTGCAATGCCGATCAGAACGCCGCCCATCGTCGGCGTACCGGACTTCTTCAGATGCGACTGCGGCCCGTCGTCGCGCACATACTGGCCGATCTGGAACTCGCGCAGCTTTTGAATCACCCACGGTCCAATGAAGAGCGCAATCAACAGCGCGGTGCCCGACGCAAAGGCAGTCCGGAACGTGAGGTAGCGGAAGATGCGAAAGGGGTGAAAGAACGGAAATAGCTTTTCGTAGAGCAGCCAGTAAAGCAAGTGGCCTCCAGCGCCGGAATGAGGCAGGTTTCAATTGATTTTACTAGGCCGGAGCGCGGAGGAGGCGTGGAAATCGGCAGGCGGCCCCTTCATTGATTCTGAAAGCGGGGCTCGGAGTTCGCGGGCCATGCGCCGTTCAACCCGGTCTCATCGCGATGAACGAGGCGTCAAACAAAGCCGCAATCCCTGGCCCCAGGAACACACTCAATTGCACTATTTGTCCTTCGCGGCGCTGCTTTCACCCTCACTCTGAGGTCCGGGCTTCGCTCGAGCCTGCCGCTCCGTCCAACTGGTCTTGATCTTCTCGTAGGTGGTCTGCATTTCATCCAGTTCCAAATCGCTCAGCCTCTCAATATCGATCAGTTGATTGCGCGCCGTGCCCATCGCCCGGATCAACTCATTAAGCTTGAGATTGATCGCGCGCGCATCGCGATTCTGCGTGTTCTGGATCAGAAAGACCATCAGAAAGGTCGCAATCGAGGTTCCCGTGCCAATCACCATCGCCCAGTGATCCGAGTAGTGAAAGATAGGGCCGGTCGCCATCCACGCCACCACCACCAAGCCCGCGCCCGCAAAGGCCCACGTTGACCCCAGCCACCCTGAGGCCGCTGCCGCAAAACGGCCAAAATACCCATGCACGGTACGGTCCTTTGCTTCAACAATTGGTTGATTCATCTCGCCTGGCCTCCAAAAATCTCGCTGCTCGTTCACACTACACGATTATGTCGCGGAAATTCCGCAAGAGGCTCTCCTTGCTACGAATAAGATCACTGAAATAAAGTTGAAGTTTGCTGAGAACCTATTCTTTATTTCTTCGCTTCAGGCGCATTTGACCTCACCAGAAGTTTCAGACACTCCCGCCAGCGCAATAGTTTCTCTTCCCGCGTAACTCGCGCGTAAGCCGGACTGGTTGAGTCGAGTACCTTCAGTGGGATCGGCCGAAGGCCCGCGAGTGAAGGCAATACTTTACGGCGGTAGAGCATTTGTGCTGGTTGACCGTTGAAGCAGATCAACTCAATCCGTGGATGATTCGCTAGAAATGATTTGAAGTCGTTTGCCTCGACCGATTCCAATCGGATCATTGCATCGCTGCTTCCGGCGCGCTCAGCCGCGTGGCAAACATCCCAGAGCGCAATGCCGCTCAAGCGCAGTCGCCGCAGCCGGACAGCATAGGGCAGATCGGGAGTGGCTCCAATGAGTTCGCCCATGATCCACCAAAAACTGTTTCTGGGATGCGCATAGTATTCGCCGCGCTCCAACGACTTGACGCTGGGCAGAGTGCCGAGAATCAGCACGCGGGCCTCGGCCGACTCAATCGCATCGAAGGCTACGTATTTCATTGCGTACACCATGGCTTACTCCACAGTTTATCTTCGTGCCTTCAAATCTCTGTCGCGTTGTGCACTGGCAAAGGCCGCACCGATGCGATAGCCTTGTAAGCGGTCGTCGAGGGATCGCTCATGCGCCGTTGCTTTGCTGTTCTTTGTTTTGTTTTTCTGTGCGCCTTGCCTGGCGCGCTTGCCCAAACCGCTACTGTTGCCGCGCCGACGTGCGCCGAATTGCAACTGGTGCCTGCGGTGCGGGAATGCCACAGCGTTGCAGGAATCTCGATTCGCGACGGAATCAGCGTCGAATTTCTTGAACGCGATGGGAATGAAATCAAGAGGGCAGCAGATATATCCGGTCCAAATTCCGTACCGGTTAACATGCCCCTATCACAGGAGGATGCCGAAGCCGATGCTTTCTCCGCGAGAGACCTTGAACATGCGTTTGCGGCAAGAGAAGTGAAGAGAGGTTCCGTTGAAAATTCGATTCGGATCTGGCTATTCAAGAATCGTGACGGAGGGGCCAAGGAAAGCCTGGCACGACAGAAGCTGACATTTGATCCGCAAATGCAGGATGAGGGCTACGTTCTAATTCCCTTCGGCAATGGTCTTGCAATCATAGCCGATAGTTCCGCCGGATTGTTTTACGGCGCGCAAACTGTCAAGCAACTGATTCGCGGTTCTGGCAAAGACGCGGTGCTGCTTGTGCCAACCATTCGCGATTGGCCGGCGATGGCGCATCGCGGGCTCTCAGACGATTGGTCGCGCGGGCCGCTGCCGAATATGGAGTTTCTCAAGCGCGAGATTCGCACCCTTGCGGCTTATAAATACAACATCTTCTCGCCGTACTTCGAGCACACTTTTGCTTACGCCAGCTCGCCGATTGCGGCATTTCCCGGCGGCGCAATGACTCCCGACGAAGGCCGCGAGCTGGTGGCCTATGCGGCGCAATATCACATCATGGTGATCCCCGAGCAGGAGTCTTTTGGCCACTTGCATCATTTGCTCAAGTTCGAGGAATTCGCGCCGCTGGCCGAGACGCCGCATGGAGCCGTGCTTGCGCCGGGCGATGCGCGTACGCTGCCGCTGATTTCCAGTTGGTTCTCTGAACTGGCCGCGGTTTTTCCCGCGCCCTACGCGCTGATCGGAGCCGATGAGACCTTTGAACTGGGCCTGGGCCGAACGCACGACGAGGTCAAGCAGCAGGGCCTGGGCGCGGTTTATCTGGATTTTCTTGGCAAGATTCACACCGCTCTTGAACCCAACCACAAGCGGCTGATCTTCTGGGGCGACGTTGCCGTCAACTCGCCGGAGTTGGTAGGCACGCTGCCCAAAGACATGATCGCCGCGCCGTGGGATTACGACCCGAAGCCGGACTTCAAACCTATTATTGAACCCTTCACCAAGGCCGGCCTTGAGACTTGGGTTGCTCCGGGCGTGAACAATTGGAACCGCATGTATCCGAATAATAATGATGCGCTGGCCAACATTCGCGCCTTTGTGCGCGATGGCCAGAAGCTGGGCTCGACGGGCGAAATGAACACGGTGTGGAACGACGACGGCGAGGGCATCTTCGACGAGAACTGGTTTGGCATACTCTTTGGCGCGGCGGCCGGTTGGCAGCCGGGCGAGAGCTCTGAGGAGGCTTTCACCGCGTCGTATGGGCTGGCGTTTCATCGCGATCCAACGGGCAAGATCAGCCAAGCGCAGCGTGAGTTGATGGCCGCCCACAATGCCTTCAAAAAGGCCGACCTGCGCGACGGCGAGGATGTGTACTTCTGGATCGATCCCTACATGCCGGAGGGTCAGCGCGTGGCGGCGATGATTCGTCCGGTGGTGAGCGAAGTGCGCCTGCACGCTGAACGCGCAATAACGCTGGTGGCCGAGGCCAGGGCTGCTGCTAAAGCTGAAGGCCGAACGCTGGAGAACGAAGAGGCTTTGGACGCGCTTGAGCTGGGCGCGCGCCGCATCGATTTTGCCGGCTTCAAATTCCAGGCCTCCGACGAGACCGCAACCCTCTACAGCCAGGCGCGCGCGCTAGTCAGCGACAAGAGCCGCTGGAACGAAATCGGCGAGAAGCTTAATTCCATTAGTGAAAACAACGGGCGCATTCAGGATATGCGCGACGGATACACGCTCCTGCGCGGCCTCTATCAGCAGGCCTGGCTGCGCGACAACCGGCCGTATTGGCTTGAGAATAATCTGGCGCACTACGACGTTGCCGCGCAATTGTGGATTGGGCGCAGCGACAAATGGAATCTGCTGCGCGAGCAGTGGTGGGAGACGCACACGCTGCCGCCGGCTGCCGAAGTTGGCCTGCCGGAAGCGCCTACTAAATAGCGGGGCTATGCAAGCAAACCGACGCTAGGCAAGCGCGTGTACCGCCGCGGCGCAAACCTCGGCCAGACGCCCGATGCCGACGCGAATCTGCTCTGGCGCGGCATTGGAGAAGTTCAGCCGCATGTAGCGCAGGCCCGGATCGTTTGAGAAAAAATCCTGCCCAGGCACAAAGAGAACCTTGCGCTGAAGGGCCTCGCGCATCAGCTCATTCGTGTTCACTCCCTCGGGGCAGGTGACCCAGAGAAACATTCCGCCCTCGGGATGGGTCCAGGTAAATCCCGGCGGCATGGTCTCGCGCAGTGTCGCGTCCATGATACGGAAGCGTTCACCGTACGAGCGGCGAATGCGCTCGATGTGCGCATCGCTGTCGAAGTCTGTCAGATAGCGATGAACGATGCGCTGATCGAGACTCGACGTGTGCAGGTCGGCTGCCTGTTTGGCGATAGTAAGCTTGGCGCGAATCTCCTCGGAAGCAATCGCCCAGCCGACGCGCAGTCCCGGTGCAATCGTCTTCGAGACCGTGCTGAGATAGATGACAATGCCTTTGCTATCGAGCGCCTTGATCGGCGGAATCGACTCGCCCGCATAGCGCAGAGAACCGTAGGGATCGTCCTCCAGAATAATCAGTCCATACTGCGCGGCAATCGAATAAAGCATCTTGCGGCGCTCTCCGGTCAGCGTTACGCCGGTGGGATTCTGAAAGTTCGGAATCGTATAGAGAAACTTGGGCCGCTCGCGTTCAATCAGCGCGGGTAGTTCATCGGGAATCAAGCCCTCGGCGTCTGTGGGCAGCGCGGCAAAGCGCGCACCGTATGTCTGAAAGGCTTGAATGGCGGCCATGTAAGTCGGGCTCTCGGTCAGCACACAGTCGCCCGCATCGAGAAAGATTTTGCCGGTTAGATCGAGCGGCTGCTGCGAGCCGGTCATGATAAGAATATCGTCGGCCGTACAAGCGATGCCGCGTCGGCGCGACTCGGCGGCAAAGACCTCTCGCAGCGGCGCATAGCCCTCGCTAGGGCTGTATTGCAGCGCCCCTGCGCCGCCCTCGCGCAGCACACTCTCAGTGGCGCGAAGAACATTCTCCACGGGGAAAAGCTCGGGCGCGGGAAGACCGCCGGCAAAGGAGATGATCTCCGGCTGTTCGGTGACCTTGAGGATCTCGCGTATCGTCGAGGTGCGAACACTCTCCATCCTGCGCGCAAACCTGATATTCATAGCTCTTCCCTCCCAGCCAGCCCACAAGCCCGGCCCTCCAGCGCATCCACGCCGATCCATGTTGAATATGTCAGTGTAGCAAATTGACGGCGGCGATTGGCGTCGGCAATGCCCTATTGCGCATAATGCTCTATTTGGCATGATGGAGTCATGAGTTGGTCCGCCTACTTCCATCCGAAGTTCACAGCAGAGGTAAGAGGAGTAGCCGTGATGTACAGATCCATCCCGCTTGAGGAAGTAATAGCTGCCATGCCCTTGGACGAGCAAAAGGCCGTTGCAAAAAGGGGCGCTGAGCTAGTGACCAAGGTAGAGCGGCGTATGACCCTGGCCGCTCTTCGCAAAGATCGCAAGATCAGCCAGGCGACGGTGGCGGAGGCGCTGGGAATCGGCCAGATGCAGATTTCGAGGCTGGAGAAGCGCAAGGATCCTCGCCTGTCCACGATGGCGCGCACCGTGGCGGCGATGGGCGGGCATCTGACGCTGATCGCGACCTTCCCGGACCAGCAACCGGTCGTGCTCATTCAATCCTCTCTTACAGAGAAGACAGCAAGCCGTGCGAAGAAGGCTTGACGCTAAGGTTTGCTATCGCATATATCGGAATCGAGATGTGGGCTGCCTGACACCTGCAGTTGAGGAATGGTGAGAAATGAAAGGCGAATGCATTAAATGTAAGGAAAGACTGACATTAGAAAACGCTTCGCAGTCAGTGGCTACAACCGGGTATGGTCGCTGCCGGTTATGTGAAAACGCGCATACAAAAGTGCGGTCGCGGACACTCGGTGGAAGGTATACAGCAGGGCGCGCTCAAGCCAAATACAATAAACACAAATGGGAGTGGAGTTTTCAGCAATACGCCGCAATTGTGTCTTCCGGTCAATGTTTCTACTGTGGCAAGCCGCTCCCAACAGCGGCCGCAGGGTTAGATCGGAAAGACAATGGAGATTACACTTGGGATGCCGTCCTCCCGTGTTGTGGAAAGCAGCCGCGATCCGTCGGCCCAAGGGGATGCAATGAAAGTAAGAGCGGCGAAATAGCACCAATTCTCCTATTCGCGCGTAGATATTTTGAGGAGCATGGAAGTCTTCCGACAGAACGGGATTTCCTTAGCAAGGTGCGCGAATTTGAGGCTGGGCGGGATGAGGCGCTGATGGTTATCGGTTCCCTGGGCTCACGGGATCTCGTGATGTTAAGGAGAGCCAAGTCAGTTCGAGAGTTTCTGGATCGCTGTTGATAGATCGGACATTGGGCACCGATTGCGATTGCTCGGGGGCTAAAACCTGCGTGAATTTTTGTGGGTTTCTGCGGCGAGACTAAAGTCGATCCCTGCTACAAGACTCAGCACAGAGGTGGGCACCAAGAAACCGGATTGTATCGAAAGAGAGCCGCTGAGACACGCTCCTATAAACTGAATAGTTCCCTATTTTCGCGTTTTACTCCGCAGGAGGCCTCATGGCATCGATCATTCTTCCGGCAGTTGCGTCCGAGTCGCGGGCGGGGCGGTTTGGCGTCTATGGCGGGCGGTATGTGCCGGAGACGCTCATGAAGGCGCTGCACTGCGGAAGGAATAGAAGTAATGCCCGTCTCAGCCCGGTCAGTTTTTTCAGGCCCTAAAAGTAAGAAACCGGCCCAATAACTCCAACTTTTCCAAGTCCAACCAAATTCCAAGCCACTCAGTAAAAATCCCTGTTCCGTGATTCATGGCCCCTGTCCGCTGTAAACTGACGCCATGCAAGTTCTTTCAGCAAAAGAGATGCAGAGTTGCGACCGGTTGACTTCCGAGCGCTTCGGGATTTCGTCCATCGAACTGATGCGGGCGGCAGCGGCGGCGGTGGCTGGCTTTACGCGGCAGCAATTTCCGCAGGCAAGGCGGGTGACAGTCCTCTGCGGCCGCGGCAACAACGGCGGCGATGGCATGATGGCGGCGCGGCTGCTGGCCTCCTCAGGCCTGGAAGTGACAACGGTGCTGCTGGGTGCGCGCGACGGCCTCAAGGGCGATGCAGCCGAGGCCTGGCGCGAGTTGACGAGCCCGGCGCATGGCCTGATCCATATTGTCGAGACCCCAGAAGAGCTGGCCCGGTACACAAGCGCGCTTGAGGCCGATCTGATTCTAGACGCCGTCGTTGGCACCGGCTTCAAGCCGCCGCTAAAAGGCCTGGCGCTGGCGGCGCTGCAATGGGTGAAGGCCAGCAAGGCTCCCATTCTCGCTATCGATCTGCCCTCTGGCTGGGCAGCCGATGAGACAGCGGCAACAGTTGCCGGCCCAGTTTTTCCCGCCGATGCAGTCATTACTTTTACAGCGCCAAAGCCCGCGCACGTTTTTGGACAATTGACGCGCCACTGGTCGCAGTCCATCGTCGCTGCGCCCATCGGCTCGCCAGAAGTGGCTGTTGTTTCTGCGCTGGGGTTGCATTGGGCAGGTTCATCGCTCGCTTTGGCGCAGGTGGCGCGGCCCTTCGCGGCAAACAAGGGAAGCTTCGGCCATGTGCTGATCGTCGGCGGGACGCTCGGTTCGGCCGGCGGCAAATCCGGCGCGCCGGCAATGGCGGCACTGGCGGCGTTGCGCTCCGGAGCCGGTCTGGTAACAACTGCCGTCCCCACGCCTGCGCTGCCGCTGGTGGCGGCCATTGCGCCCGAGTTGATGACGTGGCCGCTGGCGGCGAGCGCGGCGGGCTGCATCTCGGCTGAGAATCTTGCGCCGGAGTTGATTGCCGCATTGATGGCCGGCAAGACTGTGCTGGCGATCGGCCCAGGGATGGGGCAAAGCGCGGAGACGGTCAAATTTACGACTGGGCTGCTTTCGGCCACAAAGATTCCGGCGGTGATCGACGCCGATGCACTGAATATTCTGGCCGCAAAACCGGTGTTGCTGGCGAAGCTGGCGAAAGGCCGAGCGCTGGTGCTGACGCCGCATCCAGGCGAGATGGCTCGACTGGCGGGGATTACGGCGGCCGAAGTGCAGGCCAACCGGTTGGAGGTGGCGCGCGGTTTTGCGCAGCGCACCGGCGTAATACTGGTGCTGAAGGGCGCGCGCACACTGATTGCCCATCCCGACGGCCGCGTAGCCGTCAATACGACCGGCAATCCCGGCATGGCCAAAGGGGGCAGCGGCGACCTTCTTACCGGGCTGATTGCGGGCTTGTTGGCGCAGTATCCCGATGAGCCGGTACGAGCCGTGGAAGCGGCGGTTTATCTGCATGGGCTGGCCGCCGACATGGCCGTGCGCCAGGCCGACGAGCACACGCTGCTGCCGACCGACAGCTTGCGGTTTCTTTCACGGGCTTTTCGCTTTCGCGCCAGTGGTCTCAACGGGTATCTTTGGATGCAGGGATTGCCTGCGGATTTGTTTCCGGCCGTGGCCTCCGGCGAGGAAGCGTAATGACCAACGTAGCCCCCCCGGCCGCAAGCCGGACGTATGAATTTACCACCCGCAGCGGCGCGGAAACGATCGAGGTTGGCGGCAAACTGGCATTGCTGCTTGCGCCTCCGCAACTGCTGATTCTGCGCGGCGATCTGGGTACCGGCAAGACCACTCTCGTGAAGGGCATTGCGCAGGCTCTGGATGCGGCCGAGGCCGATGAGGTGACCAGCCCGACCTTCACATTGCTGCATGAATATGACGGCGCGCGAAATGGTGCGCCTGTCAAGCTCTTTCACCTGGATGTATATCGGCTGGATGGTGAGCGGCAGTTAGAGACTCTGGGGCTGGAGGAGTTACTGACTCCCGATGCATTGGTGCTGGTGGAGTGGGGCGAGAAATTCAAGAGCATTCAGAAGAAAGCTACAGGCGAGATTTTTATAGCTTCAACTGGCG
>Ga0302320_10009693_pt1 | contig 20642 bp, 11 predicted proteins | sample Bog_T0_3_FD_202130 | JGI IMG/M metagenome (GOLD analysis project Ga0302320, IMG submission 202130) | Peat permafrost microbial communities from Stordalen Mire near Abisko, Sweden - Bog_T0_3 | ecosystem: Environmental > Terrestrial > Soil > Wetlands > Peat | place: Sweden: Abisko, Stordalen Mire...
CTGGTGCAAGGAAAGCGGCTGGTGGGTTTCTGGCACTGGGAGTTGCCCGGCCTGCCGGATGATTGGCGATTTGGCTGCGATCGGCTCGATGAAATCTGGGTGCCCAGCCGATTTTGCGCCGACGCGGTGGGCAAAAGCTTCGCCGGGCCGATCCGCATCATTCCCCATCCGGTCGATGTCGGCGATGTGTGCCATCGGCCCAATGGCAGTGCCAGCTTTACCACGCTCACCATTTTCAACATGGCATCCGGCTTCCAGCGCAAGAATCCGATCGCCAGCGTGCGCGCCTTCAAGCAGGCTTTCGGGACCGATCCCACCGCCAGGATGATCGTCAAGGTGGTCAATCCCGATCACTATCCGGAAGGCATGGCGGCGCTCGCCGCCGCGGTCAATGATGCGGACAATATCAGCATCGTGGTGAGTGTGATGCCGCGCCGGCAGGTCATGGAGCTGATCGCCGAGTCCGACGCGGTGCTGTCGCTGCACCGCTCCGAAGGGTTCGGCATGCTGGCGGCGGAAGCCATGCTGATCGGCACACCGGTGGTCGCCACCGACTGGTCGGCGACCGCTGAATTCGTGCGCGCCGATACCGGAATGCCGATTCCCTACGGGCTGATTCCGGCGATCGATCCCCAAGGCTGCAGCCACGACCCCGAACAGAACTGGGCCGATGCCAACGTCACCGCCGCCGCCGACGCGCTGGTCAAATTGCGCAGCGAGCCGGAATTTGCCAGTCGCTTGGCGGTGCGCGCCCGCCAGACCGCCACCCTGCTGTTCTCGCAGGATCGCTATGCCGGACTGATCAAAGACGCACTGGGACCGGACGCGACGCTGCACTGACTGCCGTCACGATTGAGGGGCATTCACGGCCGGCGGCGCCAATATTGGCAGCCGTCATTCTGCGTGCGGCCGGTCAGGTGCGGCGTTTGCCGCGACCAGTCGACGCGGCAGGGCTTTTCGCGGGCAAGCGTCCAACCCTGGCGCAGCAGCAGCTCGATCAGCGCACCCTCGATGACACGGCTGTGGGTACCGACCAGCATGGCGCCGACCCGCGCCGCCAGCAGATCGACATTGGCCGCCAAAAAATCGAATTCGCCGCCTTGAATGTCGACATGCAGCAGATCGACGAGGGCAGCGCCGTCGAGAATGGCGGCGAGCGTCATCGCCACCACCGGCGCCGAATCGACAGTGGCGCCGCGGTAATCCTGGCCGGTGGACCGATCGGTGGCGGCGGCGCCGAGATCGGCAACATCGAGTTTGGGGAACCACAGGGTGCCGGCCTGGCGACCGGCCGCCGCTTCGATCAGCCGGCTGCGCACAGTGCCCAGTTCGGCCCAGCCGTCCACCGTGACCGAGCCCTGCACCGACTCCGGCGGACGCAGCTGGTTGTCGATCAATTGCCGCGCCAACAGGCGGAAACGCTGCGGGTCGGCCTCGACGCCGATCAGCGTCACGGCCCGCTTGCCGCTGCGGCGACCGAGCACACCGCCCAAGCTTAGCCAGGGTCCCCAGCCTGCCCCGATTTCCGCAATTGTGAAGCTGTCGCCTTTGGTGCGGTCGAGACTGTCGACCATGGCGACATATTCGATCGCCTCGGCGTGATAGCCATCGTCCGGCACCGGCAATTGCAGCGGCCCGGTCGTGACGCCGCTGCAGAACGGGACATGGGCGAACGCAGTCTTGACGCCGAACCCGTCGATGAAATAGTCGGCCGCCACGCGCGCCGTCACGGTGGCGTAGCGTCGCAGCAGGGCCACGTCCAGGGCGCTATAGCCGGGATAGAGCTGCAAGGAACTGCTGCCGCGATCGGCCGCCTGATCGCTGCCGCCGGCATCGCCTGTGCCGTCGCCGGTCGGGGCCGGTTTGGCGGTCAGCGCCGGTGGTGGTGGCGGCAGCAGGGCAGCCAGCTGCCGGGCGCAGTCTTGCCAGCTCGGCTGCTCGATTCCGTGCGACTGCGGCGCGCGCCCCTGTTTCAGTTCGGCCAGCCAGAGTTCCAAGTCGGCCGCCAGATCGCCGCTGAAATAGCGCGCGCTGTCGCCGGCGACCTCGCGAAACACCGCCAAATCGCGGGTCAGGATCGGCAGCCGGTAAAAAGCGGCCTCCAGCAGGGGCAAGCCGAACCCTTCCCCCATCGATGTCTGCAACAGCCCGGCGGCGTCACCGCACAAGGCTGCCAATTCGGCATCGTCGGCCGACTCGAACCAGAACAGGCGGCGGTTGCGTTCGGGATGGTTTCTCAGCCGTTCCACCAGCGTCTCGGTCATCCAGCCGATCCGGCCGACGATCGCCAAAGTCACCTGATGGCCTCGAGTCCACAGTTCCTCAAGCGCCGCCAGCGCTTCGTCATGGCGCTTGCGCGGCTCGATGGTGCCGACCATCAGCAGCACCGGACCAGGGGCACGCTCCCGCCAGGCCTGCGGCAAGGTCGCCGGCAGGGTGCCGGCAGCGAAATCGGCACCAAGACGGAAATGATCGAGCTTGAGCTTTCCCAGCCGATCCGGCCGGTGACCGGCCAGCCATGTCTCGAGCGATTGCCGGGTGGCTGCGGAAATGCAAAGGGCAAAATCGGCATCGCTGACACAGTCCAGCCAACGCGCGAAGTCATCGGCGGCGTTGGGCAGAAAAAAATCCGGCATCTCGACGCAGAGAAGGTCATAGACGACAAATCCGGTGCGCACGCCCGTGGCCCGCAAGCGCGCCAGCCAGTCTTTCTGCGCGGGAATCACAAACGGCGCCAAGTCGAGTCCGAGGAAGCAATCGCCGGCGGCGACCTGCACGATTTCGTCTTCGAGCAGACAAGGGCCGCCGAGCAGCGCGAAGGCGAAGCGGCGGGCATAACGATAGGCTTGCCCGGCCGCGGCGGCGACCGGCTCAACGCGATAGCCGGGCGGCGGCGCGCGAAGCCAGGCGGCTAGAATATTCCGCACCACCCGCTGGATGCCACTGCCGCGGTCGCCTTGCACCAATTCCGAGACGTCGACCAGCAATTGCTTGACCGGCCCAGGCGGTGGAAAGCTGGCCGCCAGGCTTTCGGCGAGCTTCTGCCAGTCGGGATGGTCGGGCAGCGGCGCCTGTTCGCCGACGGCGGCGGCGATGGTCGCCTGCAACCCGTCCGGCGCCGCATAGGCTCGTTCGATTGCGGCACGGTAAAGCGCGGCGATCTTGTCGGGGGCATGGTCGCGAGCGATCATCGCGCGGGCCTTTTTGGCCAATTTCGCGCGCCGGGCCGGTGACGCCCGCATCTGCTGCAACGCCGCCGCCAGGGTTGCCGCATCGCAGTCGGACGGAAGCCGGTAAAGGCAATCCTCCGGCAGTTCGGCCATCGCGCCGACCGCGTTGGCCAGCGTCGGCACACCATAATTCAGGCAGTCGAGCAGGGCGGCGGAAGTTTCGCCGCGCGACCGGCCGCGTAACTGGACCGCCAGATCGGCAGCGGCGAGGTAGAGCCGATAAAGCTCCGGCGACGCGTAGCCGGTAATGCTGATGCGCCGAGCGGCTTCGCTCGATGCGATAGCCGTCGTCAGGCCATCGCCGTAGTAACCCGGATCGTTTTCGCCGACGAACACCAGCCGGCAGCCTGGATCGGCGCCGAGCGCGGAAGCGAGAAAGCCGTTCAGCAAGCGATCGTTGAGTTTGGTCGGCCCCAGCAGACCGAAGCTGCACAGCAGAAAATCCGCCTCCGTCAAGCCGAGCGACCGTCGCGCCGCCGCGCGCCCGATCGTGGCCACCGGGCGGCGCACAACCGGTATGAGGGTCAGGCGGTCGAAAAACCCGCCGCCATACCAGTCGGACAGCAATTGCCTTGCATAGCGTGAATGGAGGATGATTCCCATGGCTTGCTGCAGCACGGTCAGACTGCAGGGATATTTCCACACCGCGTCCGTCCCGTCGGCGCTGGTAAAGCTTTCCGCCAGTGCGCCATAGCCATGGTCGCGATAGAGCGCGCGGTTGAAAACATGGGTCTCGCCCAGCGTCCAGTCGCCATAAGCGATGGCGCCGCTGAGGTAGAAATCGTGCAGCACCACCATGCCGGGATGGCGTTCCAGCTGCGCGAACAGGGCATGGTGAAACCCGGAATTGCCGAAATGATAAAGAATCCGGTCATAGCGTCCGCCATTTCGTTCGAACCAGGCCATTGTTCGGACCCGGCAATTGACGCTTATCCAGGGGTCTTGCAGCGCGGTCTGGTCGGTGATCACCTCGATGTCGTAATGGCGCGCCAGCGCCGGCAGCAATTCGGCGCTGTAATCGGCGATGCCGCTCTGCGCCGGCGGCAAAGGCGACAGATAGGCCAGACGCGGGCGCGGCGCGGCGGTAACGCCGACCGGCCGAACTTGCGGCCGGGCCTGCGTCGCCAGCCGGGCAAATCCGTCGAGTGCCGCCTTGGCGGTGCTGTCCCAGGAGAATTTCTGCGCCTGGATCAGGCCGGAGCGCTGCAGATCGAGGCGCAATCCGTCGTCGTTCAAGACCTGGTGGATCTTGGCCGCCATCGCGCGCTCGTCCCTGGCCGGGAACAGCGCGTCGCCGCGCCCGATCACTTCCGGCAGGCTGCTGCTGTCGGCGGCGATCACCGCGGCGCCGCAGGCCATCGCCTCCAGCGCCGGCAGACCGAAGCCCTCATGCCAGGACGGAAACACGAACAGGCGGCAAAGATTATAGAGCGCCACCAGATCGTCGGAATCGACGAAGCCGCTCACGACCAAGGCGCCGGCGCGCAGACCGGCCTGCTCTGCCAGACGTTGCAGCCGGCTTCGCTCGGTGGCGTCGACGGCGCACACCAGCATCAGCTGCAGACCCTCCGTCATGGCAGACGGCAGGGTGGCGAAAGCGCGGATCAGCCCGTCGATATTTTTGCGCGGATCGATGCCCCCGGTATAGAGCAGAAAAGGACGATCGAGACCCATCCTTTCGCGCAAGCCTGCGATTTGTTCATAGGACAGGCTCACTTTGCCGAACTGCGCATCGACCGCGGCGCCGATCGCCAGCACGCGCTCGCCCGGCAGCCCCAGCAAATCGATCGCTTCGCGCCGGGTCGATTGAGAGATGGCAAGCCACAGATCGGCGCGGCACAGATGTTCGAGCTTGCCGCGATACCACCGCTCGGTGGCGGGATAGGGGTCGAGATAGATCTCGGGATGGAGCGCCGGGATCACGTCATAGAGCGTGACCGCGCAGGCGGGACGGGCGCTGCCGCGCCCGATGCTGGTGGCGGCATCCTCGCTCAGCCCTTCGAACAGGCTGGAAATATGCAGGATGTCGGGATTGAGGCCGGCGATAAAATTCTCCCGCATCGCTTCGCAGGCACGGCGCAACCAGGCGCCTTCGGGATGCAGGGCGGCGATGCCGGCGGGCGGCGTCCAGCTGAGGAGTCGCTCGGGCGGCAGCAATTCCGCCAGACGCTGCCGCAGGCCGGGATGAACCGCGGACAATCGGCCATTCAACACGGCGATCACCTCATGGTCACCTCCATTGCGGATCAGCGCTTCGGCCAACGACCTGCTGTAGCGTCCGATGCCGCGCGCGCGATTTTCGCCTTGGGCCCCTTGCAAATCGAGCACCAGCCTCATGGCCGCTCGGTCCCGGCTGCCGCCTGCTGCGCCTGCAAAAGCAGAGTCCTTATCCGGAGTGCCGCCGCCGGCGCCGGCGGCGGCGCCGGTTTTTCCAGGGCGGGCAGGGCGCTGGGCGCTGGGTCCCGGACCGGCGCCGGCGTCGACGCCGGGCTTGCCGGCGGCAGCTTCGTCGCCGACGGCAACGGGTGCGGTTCGCCGGCGCCGACCGACGGTCTGTCGCGCACCGTCCGCTTCAGCGCTGCCAGTGCCCTTCTGGCCACCCGCAGCGGTCGGGTCAGCCGCCAGGAACGGCTGGCCAGCAGCTGTTCGAGCTGGAACTCCGTCGCCTGCAGCCTGGTCGACAGATCATTGCGATCGGATTCGGTCTGCTGCAACAGCGCCAGGGCATTGCGTTCGGATTCGGCCAGACCCAGCCGCGCCCGACGTTCCGTCTCCAGCGCCTGACTTAGCTGTTGCAGCGCCTTGTCTTGCGCTTTGTGGTCCAGCTCGGCGCGATGCACGGCCTCGAGATAGGTCTTATAAAGGTCGTTCAGCCGTAAATGCAGGGCCTCGGCGGCGATGGTGGCGCGCTGCTGTTCCGTCAGCTTTTGTTGCAAATAGTCGGCCCGCTCGGTCGCCACGCCGATGCGATTCTCCAGCAACCGGCAAAAGCGGTGCGTGCTGGTGCCGCTCAGGACGAAATTGTCGAAGCAATTGGGCCCGGACCGGAAATGCACCGCCAGTTCGCGGCGGTCGTCGGAAAGATAGAAGCAATTCACCCCGTCGAAATGGACGGCGCAATAGCCCTTATCCTGGAGCGACTTCTCCCAGGCGGCGCTGCTGGCGACCTGGCTGCCCGGCAGTACGCTTTCCACCACCAGCAGCCAGGGCCGCACCGGCGATCGGCGCCAACCGGCCAGCACCGCCGCTTCCAGCCCTTCGACATCGATCTTCAGCCAATGCACGTCGCGGTCCGTGAAGCGGTCGAGCAGGGCGTCAAGCGTCATGGCCGGCACTTCGGTCTCGCGTACCGCGAAACCCTGGCGACGATGCTGCAAGGCCAGTGCCGCGTCGCCGGTGCTGAGTCCGGTGTCGGCGATCTCGTAGAAATGCAGCAAGCCGGGTGTCTCGGCAATCGCCGCCTGAATCACCGGCTCGTCGGGGCGTGCCCGGCGCAGCTTGTCGGCATAAAACGCGGTCGGCTCGACATGGACGCCGCGCCAGCCCTTTTCATAGAATCCCAGGCTGACCGAATCCACCACCGGGTCCTGAGCGCCGACATCGATGTAGAATCCGTTCTCGACCGCGGTGAGTGCCCGCCACAGCATGACGTCCTCGAAATTCTGCGCGTAGGAGGTCAGCGGCGGGAGCGAGGCGGTGGTTTCGGTCATCTTTTGTCCTAGCAGATCCTCTGTCTTGCAGTCAGCCAATGAGAACAGATCGGTCCGGTTGTGGTGCCAGGCAATTGTCGATCCGCTGCCAGAACTGCTCGGCGCTGTCCCGCCAGCTCAGCCAGGCGACCGGCACCGCCAGGCGGGGGGCGCCGGCGGCGACATGGCGGCCGATGGCGACGGCCAGCGAGTCGGGGTCGTCGAGATCGACGAAGGTGACTCCCTGGCTGCCGATTTCCCGGAACACCGGGATGTCGCTGGCAAACACCGGCAAGCCCTTCTGCAAGGCTTCGACGATCGGCAAGCCGAAGCCTTCGATGATCGAGGTGAACAACAGGCCGTGCGCGCTCTGATAGAGCGCCGTCAATTCATTGTCATCGGTGTCGTTGAGCATGAACAGATCACTCCCCAGCGCCGGATGCTGCGCCACCCGCTCGATGAAGGCGTCGCACAGCCACCCCACCTTGCCAACGATCACCAGGCGGGCCTTGACGCCGCGGCGCCACAACAGTTCGAACGCGTCGAGCGCATAGGCATGATTTTTGCGCGGTTCCACCGTGCCGACATAGAGATAAAGAAAATGCCCGCCGGCCGTCACCCTGTCCAGTTCCGGCGGCAAAGCGGCGCCAGCCGCCGTGGTGCCGTCGAGCTCGCTGCCCAGCCAGAAATAGCTGATGCAAGGCGGCTGGCGCCGCTGCGGTGCCAGTCGCGGCAACAGGACCTTCACCGACTCGCCGGCGGCCCGCGAAATGCTGACGACGGCATCGACATGGCGAAGCCCGTTTCCGACCCAATCGCCGAAGGCGGTGATCAAAGCCTCCTCGCAAAATTGCGGATAGTTGAAGGGAATCAGGTCATAGATCACCATCACCACCTTGCCGCCACGCCGCTGGAACTCTCGCACCGCCGGCCATATATCCCACATCCAGGACGCGTCGAGCAGCACCAGCACATCGCCCTGCTGCGCCGTGATCGGCAGGTCGGCTGTCCCCCAGTGACCCGGCAGCAGCGGTTGCAGCACCCGCAGCACCAGCCAGCTCAAACCGAAATGGCTGCGCGGCGCGGTGAGAAATTTGGCCAGCGGCGGGTAGGGCAGCAACGCCGCCAGGAAATGCCGGAAGGTGAAGGCCACCGTCCGGATATAATTCTTAAGCATGGGGGCAAGGCGCGCGGTCCAGGCCGGCCGTTCCGCGCCTTGCAGCGCCTCTCCCCGCGCCACCGGGGGGGGCAGCAGGAGGTCGGGCTTGGCGATGAACTCGCGGTTCTTGATCAGCACCGGCACCACCGGCCGCCGGCCGCCCGACACCGACAGATTGATCAGATTGCGCACCACCCGCTGGATGCCGCTATTGAGATTGGTGTCATAAGTGTGCGTGCATTCGACGTAATAGGTCATTTAGAGAGCCGCCGGCGGCGCTGGCCGCGCGATGCTGAATCCGGCGTCGAGCCAATTGCTGCCGACGAAATAGGGCTTCTCGTCGTTGACGACCTCGAAAACCAGGGCATTGTCGATCCATTGATAATTGTCGACCAGGTGCGTGTCGCTGCTGACCAGCGCGGGCGAAAAGGAATAGGAGCCGGGCCCCAGCCGGCAGTCGAAATCCAGATCGAACAGCAGCTTTTCGCCGGCGCGCAGATCGTCCAGTTGCTGGCCGGTATGCCAGCTATTGGTGCCCCATACCAGATGTCCGGTGCGGTCGCGCAGCATATAGCCCAGCACCAGATGCGCGATGTCGGCATGGATCTCGACCAGGGCGCGCAGCCGCAGCGAACGACCGACCGCGACCAGCGTCAGCGGCGCGCCGCTGGCCGGATCAAGCAGGGTCAAAGACGCCAGCTGCGCTTCGCCGGTGCCGGAGCGGGTGGTCAGCCAGCCGTCCTCGTTGCGCCGCTGGGTAACCTCGGCTTGCGCGTTTTCCCGGCTGGCGACCCGCGCATTGTAGAAATCGGTGACCTCGTCGGCGGCACCGTCCTTGATGACCCGGCCCGCCTCCAGCAGCAGCACGCGGTCGCATAGCGCCCGCACATCGGCCATGGCGTGGGTGACGAACAGAAGCGCGGTGCCCTGGCGCTTGAAGCCGCGGATGCGGTCGAAGCTCTTATGCTGGAAATAGCTGTCGCCCACCGACAGTACTTCGTCGACGATCAGCAGGTCGGGCCGCTCGGCGGTGGCGACGGCGAATGCCAGCCGCGCCTGCATGCCGCTGGAATAGACCCTGAGCGGCTGGTCGAGGTAGGAACCCAATTCGCAAAACGCGGCGATTGAGGGCATCAACGCGTCGAGGCGGGCGGCCGACAACCCCATCAGGCCGCCGGCGAAATAGATGTTTTGGCGCCCGGTGAACTCCGGATTGAAGCCCAGTCCCAGCTCCAGCATGGCGCTGATCCGCCCGGTCGCGCTGATGCGGCCGGTGGTCGGCTGATTGGTGCCGGTGATCAGCTTCAAAAGCGTGCTCTTGCCGGCGCCGTTGGCGCCGATGATCGCCACCGCCTCGCCGGCGGCGATCTCGAACGAGATGTCGTGCACCGCCCAGTGGCTGTCGCTGATCTTCACCAGAATGCCGCACCAGCTGGCGAGGCGGGCCCAAAGCGAGCCATAGCGGCGGTAGCATTTGCCGACCCGATGCACGCTGAGCAGCGGCGGCCTGGTCACAGGGCATCCACCAGTTCGCCGCTGGCACGGCCGAACAGCAGGAAGGAAAACGCCACCAGCCCCGGCGCCAGGCCGGCAACCGTCAGAAGGTGGCGGAGCGCGGCGACCATGCCGGTCACCGGCGACATCTGGCGCATCCGCTTCACCCCCTTACCCTCATATTGAGAACAAAGCCGAATTCGCCGCGGGCGTCAATGGCAGCCAGGGTCCGGGATCCTGGGACAGACCCGCCTACAATCCCCGCACTTGGCGCAAGTGCGGGGATTGCGATAAACTGACCCCATTGGAGAATGACGATGACCGATGGGCCCGACAATTTGCCACTGCGATATCTGCGGAAAATCGACGAAAAGTTGGACCTCGTTCTCGCTTGGATCAAGGAACTGACAACACGAACCGGCCACCTTGAACAAATGTATGCAGGTGTTTCGACGCGGGTCGACCGCATCGACAGCCGAACCGACCGCATCGAACGGGGGTGGGAACTCAATGACAAGCCACCCGAAGCAGCCCAATAACAGGATAACCTGAAACACCGGGCTGGTTACAGGGCATCCACCAGCTCGCCGCCGGCGCGGCGGAACAGCAGGAAGGAAAACGCCACCAGCCCCAGCGCCAGGCTGGCCGGCACCAGCAGCGACGACAGATCCGGCCAGCGCCCATAGAGCAGCGCGTCCTGGTACAGCCGCACCAGCGGCGCCAGCGGGTTGAGGCGGATCAGCCAGCGGAAGCGTTCCGGCACCAGTTCGGTGGCATAAACGATTGGCGTCAGCCAGAACCAGATTTGCAGCAGGATGCCTGCACCCTCGGCCACGTCGCGCGCGAAGACATTGATAATGCCGAGCAGCAGCCCGAGCCCGAAGGCGAACATCGAGATCAGCAACACGCCCAACGGCAGCGCCAGCCAGGTCGCGGCCGGAAGGTGGCCGAGGGCGGCGAACACCACAAAGATCGCCGCCAGCAGCAGAGCATGATTGACCAGCGCGCTGCCCCACACGATCACCGGCAGGCAAAGCCGCGGGAAGGAGATCTTCTTCAGACTGCCGGCATAGACGAGGAACACCGTGATGCAGCGATTGAAGATCTCGCTGAACAATCCCCAGGCGGCATTGCCGGCCATCAGATAGATCGGATAGGCGGTGCCACCGGCGATTCCGGGCAGACGGGCGCCCATCACCTCGGACAGCACCATCGCCAAAATGGCGGCTTGCGCCAGCGGATGCAGAATATGCCAGAGCGCGCCCAGACCCGAGCGGGCGAAACGGCCCTGCAGTTCGGCCCGGATCGAGGTGCGGATGAACTGGCGATAGCGCCACAGCGCGGCGACCATGCCGAGCACCGGCGACATCAGGCGCATCGGCTCCACCCCCTTACCCTCATGGCCAGAACTAAGCCGAATTCGGCGTCGGGGTCAATGTCTTGTGACGCTCCGATCCGTCCGTCCCCCGTCATGTGCGAACCCGACTCCTCCATCCCGACAACTTTATATATTGGCGACATCAGGTTCGGTCATGAATGGTCGATTGCAGCCATCCCAAATTCCAGACATGATGTGCGGGCATAAGCGAGAACCCACGACAAGCTCGCCGAATTGGGCGAACTTCCAGGCAAAAACACTGTGCCGCAATGCGGCAAAAATGTTTTTTTGCAACAATTTGCGCAATGCCATTCAATTTGTTGTTGACGCCGCGCTTGGTTTCGGTCATGTAAGGTCACTGTACAGCAGAAAGCGGACAGATCGTGCCGCCAAAGCATTAATAGATTTCTCGACCGTCCTTTTGGAGGCACCTTATGACCATTACCGCCGCGCAGGCTACTTCCCTGCTTGAGAACGTCCTGTTCGAAACCCCGACTCTGGCCGCTGCCAATGCGGGTGGTTGGGTTTCGCTGTCTTTTCTGCAGCCCGCACTTTATGGGACGATCGGACAAGTCGCTGCCGCCATGGCAACCAGCCAGGAATCGACGATCGCCGACCAGGTGATCCGCTACTACGAAGGCGCGCTTGGCCGTTCGCCGGCCGGCTCCGAAATCCAATATTACGTCAACATTGCCGAAGCCGGATTGACCCCAATCCAGATCAATTCCGGGGCGCAGTCGGTCCCGGTGGCAACTTGGGGCGTGATCGCCAACGATTTCGCAAGTTCTCCTGAGTTCGCTTTCGCTACCGCCGGAAGCAATGTGGTTGAGCTGCTTTACCTCAACATCCTGCATCGGTCACCCAGTGCAAGCGAGGTAGCCTACTACAACGCTGAGCTGACGGCCGGCGTCCCCGTGTATAATCTCGTACAGAATTTCGTTAATTCGCCGGAATATATCGCCACGGTCGGTACGCAAATCGACGGTCTGGTCGCTGCCTATGGTACGTCGGTCGCTCTTGGCACGACGCCAGGCACCATCGGCACGCTGACTGTGCCGGTTGTCGTCACGTCGGTGGCCTTGACCACTTCCGTCGACACCATCACCATCACAGCGAACAACACCACCGTGTCGGGTACCTTCAACGGCACCGGCAGCACCTACACCTCGGGCGACTCGATCACTGCCGGCGTCGGGATCACCGGCGCGACCCTGGCCCTGATCGACCAGGGCACAACCGCTACCGGTTCCCCGGCCACGAGCGTGGCAGGGACCACGGTTTCAGGTGTGCAGACCGTTACGGTAAACTCGGGAGAGGCTATCAGCTTCAACGCCGTCACAGCGTCGGCCGGTTTCACCGGCTTGACCTCGCTGGTTATTAACTCCGTCGACACCGCGGGCGCGGCCAGTTCGTCGGTAACCGTCGGCTCGGCCACGGCCGTCACTCTGACGGACTCCAGCCTGGGTACCAACACCGACACCGTCAATGGTGGCACGAATGTGACGGTGACGGAGTCGGGCGTTCTGACGACCGGTGCCGTCACCATCGGCGCTACAACGGCACCGACCGGCGCAGTCGTCGTCACGGAAACCACCGCTTTGGCCCTCGCCAGCCAAGCGCCGGGCTCCATCACTGTTAACGGCGGTACAACCGTAACCGTTACGGAAAACATCGCCTCTGCCGTCGCCGCCAACGGCGTCGCCCTTGTCACCGGCGCCGCCGTCGTGGTCAACGGCAAGGCGACCACTACCGCGGTTACCGTGACCCAGACCGCCGCCACGGCCGCTTCGGCCAGCACGCTCGGTATCGCCGACGGCGCGGTCACCATTACCGACGTCAATGCCACCAGCACCACCAAGGCCAGCACGATCGCCACGGTGTCGCTCACCAACTACGGCGCTGCCCTGATCAAGAGCAACGCCTTGACCAGCCTCTCTTTGGCCGGTACGGGCGGCGCTGTCACCATCACCACCGCAGGTGTCGGCACCGGCAGCACCACTTTGGCGCTTACCGAAACTGCCGTTACCGGCAGTGCCGGCATCACCGACACCAACAGCGAAATTACCACCCTCGCTCTCGCTCTGGGTGCCGGCGTGTCGAAGCCGGGTGCTTTCGCGGACAGTAGCTTGGCGAAGGTAACCATCACCGGGGCCGGCGGCCTGACCCAAGATTTCAGTGCCAACACGTCGCTGACCACCGTCACCGACACGGCTGCTGGTGTGCAGACTTTGACGATCGGCACCGGCGTCAGCTTCACCGGCACCGGTAGCGGCCAGGACGTGATCACCTTGTCCGGCGCAACCGGGGCGACCATCACGGGCGGCTCGGCGACCAACAACGAATTGATCGCCAACTTCGCCGGCACCGGCGTGACCAGCTTCGGCACAGTCACCGGCTTCACCAAATTGGGTTTTGCCGGCTCGTCGTCGGGTACCTTCGACCTGTCGAAGCTGACCGGCTATACGGCCCTTGATGTGACCGCGTCAGACACCGTCGCGGTGACCAATGCATTGGCCGGTACGACCTTGAATGTCGGCAATGGCGGTACCGCCAGCTTTACCCTCACTGCCGCCGACAAGACCGGCAGTGCCGACAGCTTGGCCGTCACCATCGGCACCGCGACCGGAACCGGCGCAACCATCACTACCCTGATTGCGCAGGATCTGTCAGGTAACGGTTACGGCACCTTGAGCTTCAGCTCAGCCTATACCGGCACAAGCTATGCCAACACCATTACCAATCTCGATACCGGCGTCGCCACCGCGGGCGTCAGCTCGCTCACCAACAGTGGGGATGCCGGCTTGATCTTCACCAACTTTACCGATGCGTCGTCCAGTCTGGTGCTGACCAACAACAGCACCGGTTCGGTCGGATTGACCGTCAGCAACTTGACCGATGCCAATCTGAACTCGCTGACCTTCGCCGGCACCGGTACCGGTGCCGACGCGATCACCACCCTGACCGACGCCTATGCCGGCGGTATTACACTCACCGATACCTATGCGGGTGCAGTGACCATCGCTACCCCCGCCATAACTGCCGCGACCTCATTGACTATTTCCGACGCGGCAGCCGGCGCCTTGACAGTGGGCGCGTTTACCGACAACACCATCACGACTGCCACCTTGACAAACACCGGCAGCGCCACTTTCACCGACAGCGGGCTGACCAGCAGCAGCCTGACCACTCTGGCGTTCAGTGGCAGCGCGAAGATCACCGACTCGCTGATCAGCACTACGCATGTCGGCCTCGCGATCACCGACTCTGACAGTGCGGCTGTGACCATCACGCAGCTGACCGACACCGGCGTCGGGGCGCTATCGATCACCGATAGCGGCGCCGCTCTTCTGACGGTGTCGACCTTGACCGGCACGATCGGTGCCGCGACACTCACCATCGCCAGTTCGGGTGCGGGTGGTGTCACGGTGACCGCCGGTACCGACACGGCCACCGCCTTGGTCCTGAACAATACCGGGTCAGGCACCATTACCGTCGGCGCCACCGCCGCTCCGGTGGTGGATAACGCGGCTACGTCGCTAGGCCTGACCGGCACCAACGTGGTCACTTTGACCGATAGTGGTGCAGCTAGCCTGACCATCACCCAAACCGGCAGCGCCAATGAAACACTGACGCTGATCGACAACGCCACGCCTTTGACGGCTACCTTTGGCAATGGCAACAACACCATCAAATATAACGACACCACTGTTACCGACTCGCATAGCTTCAGCGTTGGCAGCGGCACCAACAGCATCACGCTCGACAGCACAAGCCGCACAAGCGGCACGGACACGATCACGTTCACTGCGTCTAACGGCGGCAGCTCGACTTCGCTTACGACGATCACCGGCTTCGGCGGGTCTGCGCCCGGCGCCAACCATAATGACAGCATCCACTTCGCGACCGCAGCGTTGAACTCCACCGTGGCGGCTAGTGAGGGGTCGGTTTCGACGATTGCAGCCGGTATCGCCGGGGCAACCTTGACTGACGGGTACAGCTTCTTCACGGTTACCAACGCCGGAACGGGCGTCACCACCACCTATGTCTATGAATATACCGGGTCGGCGTCGACCAGCGAACTCGTTGCGTTGGTGGGTACTCACACCTTCACCGGTACCAGCACCACTGTACTGACCGAGTTGACCTGATCTCGGAACGATACAAATCCGGGAGGCCATCAGAAGACGGTCTCCCGGAACCTGCACAAAGGTTTTTCAGCCCGCCAATTTTGTTGGCGGGCTGTTTCTTTTGGCGGCTTGCCGGCGATGCCGAGGCGAAGTAGAACGGATGATGCCGATCAGGGATGAAATTGTCGGTCGGGCCGTACGGCAACACCAACTGGGGCAGATGACCGACGCTCTGGTGGGATACAAGCGGGCTCTGACCCTTTACCCATCCGATGCTAGCGTCATGCACCTGGTCGGAGTCGCCCACTGCCAAGCTGACAAGCCCGATTTGGCATTACAGTGGATCGGTCGCGCACTCCTGATCGCCGACCAGGTAGCGGAATTCCACAATAACATCGCGCTCGCCTGGATCGAATGCGAGATGTTCGTCAAGGCACGAGATGCCGTTCTATCCGCGGCCGTTCTCACCCCCGGTTATGCTGACGCCCTGGTCAATCTGAGTGCCGCTTGCCGTGAGCTCGGCCTCGGTGCGGAGGCGGATCGTTCCGCTCGGCGCGCGATACAATGTCGGCCGGACTCGGCGGCTGGATTTAATACCTTAGGCCTCAATCTTCGTCAGTGCGGCCGCCACGAAGACGCGGTGATGATGTTCCGGCGTGCTGTCAGCTGCGATCCTGCATACGCCAAAGCGCAGCACAATCTCGGTCTTGTGCTGATGGATCTTGGGCGCGACGAGGCTAAACCGGCCTTTGTTCGTTCGCTGCGCCTGACGCCTTTGCAGGTTCAATATTTCCGGAATTTCTCCGTCCTGCATCGTTTTGTCGGGCAAGACGTTTGGCTTGGTCCGCTTCGGGTGTTGCAAGACCGCATGGCGGAGATGAACAGCCGACAGCAAATCGACATGCATTTCATTTTGGCAAAAGTTCATGAAGATCTCGGCGACCCGGCGCTTTCGTTCCGGCAGCTTGTTGCCGGGAATGCCCTGAAGCGGAAGATTGTTGACTATGATGAAAGCGCCACCCTGGCAATGTTTACCGAGATTGAGCGATATTTCACGAGGCAATTGCTGGTGGACAAGGGCGGTCGCGGCGATCCGTCGGAGATGCCTGTCTTCATTGTCGGGATGCCCCGTTCGGGGACCAGTCTGGTCGAACAGATCATGGCCAGCCATTCGAAGATTTTTGGCGCCGGCGAGCTCGATGTCTTCGGCAAATCGCTCGATGCCCTGGCCGACCAAGTTGGTGCCGGTTTTCCGGCACTGGTGGCTGGACTGACATCGACCCAATTGTATGAGCTCGGCCACCTCTATGCCGATGCCCTCCATGCCAAATCCCGTGGCGCCCGCTTCGTCATCGATAAGATGCCCGGCAATCTTCCGTTTGTCGGCATGATCCGGTTGGCGCTGCCCAATGCTCGAATAATCATGGTTGAACGCGACCCGATCGACACTTGTCTGTCTTGTTTTTCCAAACATTTCATTGGATCCTTATCTTACACCTACGATCTTGCAGAGTTGGGGCGATATGCGCGGGCCTATGCCAGGCTGCAGCAGCACTGGCGTCGCGTGTTGTCTGACGATCGCTTGCTCACTGTGCGGTATGAAGACATCGTCCTGGATCTGGAGGGCCAATCCCGACGTTTGATCGCATTCTGTGGATTGCCATGGGAAGCGGAATGCCTCAATTTTTACAAGACGGAAAGAGCTGTTCGGACAGCGAGCGTGGCGCAGGTGCGTCAACCGATCTATCGATCCTCGATCGGGCGCTGGCGACCCGAGGAACGGCTTCTCGCGCCGCTGCTGAATGCGCTGCGAGGCGAAGGACCAAGCGAAAGCGTGCCGGTGCCGACGGCAGCGGCAACGGAACATGGGCAAGGGTGATGACGTGGCAGCAGATTGGACATCAGGTTATGTGGCGGAAATTGGCTATACCTACGGCTATTACCGCGAATTGAACCCCTTGGTGGCCCGACTTGCGATTATAAGTGCCGGTTATCATGCGCCGACCATCACTTCAGCCTGCGAATTGGGGTTCGGGCAGGGACTTAGCGTCAATATCCATGCGTCGGCCGGGGCGGCCAGTTGGTATGGAACCGATTTCAACCCGGCGCAGGCCGGCTTTGCCAAACAACTGGCGGCGACCAGCGGCGCCAATGCCATGCTTTATGATCAGGATTTTGCCGAATTTACCCGACGCGACGATTTGCCGGAATTCGATTTCATCGGATTGCATGGCATATGGAGCTGGATATCCGCCGCAAATCAATCGTTGATCGTCGATTTCATTCACCGCAGGCTCAAAGTCGGCGGCATTCTCTATATCAGCTACAACACGCATCCGGGCTGGTCGGCATCGGTTCCACTGCGCCACCTCCTGACACTGCATTCGGAATTGATGGCCCCGCTCGGCAGCAATATCGTAACGCGGATCGATGACGCGATCAATTTCGCCGATTCGTTGTTTGCACTGGATTCGGCATTCGTGGCGGCCAATCCCTCGATGGCCGAACGAGTGACCAAATTGAAGGCCCAGAATCGGCACTATCTGGCACATGAATATTTCAACCGCGATTGGACACCGGTTCACTTCTCCGAGATGGCCACCACCTTGACGTCGGCGAAACTGACTTACGTATGTTCCGCCAATTTGATCGATCATTTCGATCAGGTAAACCTGAACGAGAAACAGAGGAAATTCCTCGGCGATATCAGCAACCCGATTTTCCGGCAAACAGTGCGGGATTTGATGGTAAATCAGCAATTCCGCCGTGACTATTGGATAAAAGGCGCCCGACCCTTGTCGGCTTTGGCCCGACGGGAATTATTGGAGGCCCAGCGTGTGGCACTGGTTTTGCCGCGCAGTCTTGTTCCGATGGCCATAACCGGCGCCCGCGGCGATGCAAAACTCAACGCCGAAATCTATACGCCCCTCCTCGATCTGCTGGCGGACAATCGCCCAAAGTCGCTCAAACAATTGGCAATGGCATTGCCAGCGGACAAGATTACGCCACAACAATTGCTGGAAGCTTTGCTGGTTCTGATCGGTGGCGGTGCCGTGGCCCCGGTGCAGGACGACGCTGCGATCGCGCGCGCGCGCCAATCTTGCCAGCAACTGAATGGCTTTGTCGCGTCCCAGTCACTTGCAACCAACGATATCCAGCATTGGGCCAGTCCGGTGACCGGAAGCGGCATCGAGATCTCGCGGTTCGATCAGCTGTTCATCGCGGCGTGCGCCCAGGGCGAAAAGACCCCCGAGGACTGGAGTAGAAGTGTATGGAAAATACTAAAAAGCCAGAATCAGAAAATAGTTGCGACAAATGGAGTCCTCAACACGGACGATGAGAATGTCGATCACCTTCTCACCGAGGCGAAAAGCTTTCTGTCCTATAAAGGTGACGTCTTTAAAGCATTGGAGCTCTATTGACCTGCCCAGCAAGGTTGTCCCGCGCGCCAGCATTGCCATACCGACATCAAAAAGAACCTGCCAAACTGCTTCGTTTCAAGGGCTTTTCGCTTCAATGTGATTGAGCATGGAGCGGGCCCACAGAAAGGCGGCGTGCTTCTGACCTTCGGGCGACAAATGCATGGAACGTCCCGCTGTGGAACGCATCGTGCCGCCCAACAGATCGACGTCGGGCCCACGGAATACCCCTTCGTTCTGCCAAACTTTCTGAATGGTCGCGCGCAAGGCTGCCTCATGGGACGGCTTATTGTAAACGGTTGGATGGTAAGTCGACTTGGCCAGCAGCCAATCTGGCGCCGAGCCAAGCGACTGGCTTATGGCGGACCGGATCGACTCAAATATCCGGCACCACATTTCAGGGTCCGTATCAATATAAAGATCACTTTCCCCTTGCTGCCACAATATTGCTCGGAATTTGCCGGCCTGCCGCACCCCGTTTTCCAGGATTGGAAAATGAGGACCGCGGCCGGGTTCCCAATTGGCAATAGGGTTGTTACCGACCGCGACATTGACGAACCCGATCGGAATTTGCAGGACCGCGACCAACTGGTCGCCGACCAGCGGCCAGAAGCTTCCCCCGGAAAAATCCAGGGAAAAATTGTGTTTCTCGAGAATGCCATGCGCTCTATTCCAATAGGTCTTGCCATCATCGGCGAATTCGACGGATGGTTGCGGATCATGCGCCACGCGCCAATAATTCGCCGACACGCTGTATGCCGCAACCCGACATTGCGGATCAGTGACGCTGAAGCGGGCGTCATGGTAATTCCCGACATTGGATTGACCGGCCACGATATAGACTTCGCCAACGCCAAATGGACCGCACAAGGTTTTGGCACCGTCCGAAGCCTGCAGACGAAAAGCGTACCAGCCACCGGCCGGCATTTGAACGGCAAGCGCAAATTCACCCGAGTCCGGCACTTCGAAGGTCAGGGGACCGCCGATTTGCGCGTTTCCTGGCGCCGCAAGACTCAACCGGATATTCAGTTGGCCCGGGCTGCATTTCCCTCTCAGCATGACTGTCCCTGATCCCAGAGCAGGACCACCCGGATTATTGACCTGCGCATTATGAAGAGAGTCGCCCGACCTTTGAGTGACGGACCAGGGAAGAGGGCTGAAGATCTGCAATGGATTTGCACTCACGACTGATGGGCTCTTGGTGCGCAGTTCCGTGTCGAAGCTACTGAATTTCTGCTCGGAAGGCCGGTCGGTTGGGGCGTTCTTGCAGGATCCAAAAGGGCGGCGGTCGATTCAATTCTGTTCATCGGTCTGGCGCCCTTCGTTGGAGGTTTAAGGACCGCATACCCGCCGCCGCCGATCGATCATTCGGACAGCATCGGTAACAGCACCTCGACGCCGCTCTGGAGTCGATGCGGGATGATGCTGTTGGTCTGGTCTGTCAGCACGCGCGACATTCTGGGAATGATCAGGCGTTTAATCTTGCGGCGGCTGGTCAGGCCGGCAAGGGCAATTTCGGCAGCAGCCTTGGCGGCACTGTACTCGCTGTATGCGACGTTGGGTTCGTCGATGAACTTCGTCGAGGGCTGGCAAATTGTAAAATCATCGGGCGCGACGCCGAGATTATCGAGAATCCATGTTAATATCCGCGCCGGACCAACTATAAAATAGCTGCAGAAGTTTGTGAACTTCTCTTCATCCCAATTCCTGTCCTTGCTCGGCAGGATTGCCGGTGTTGCAAAAAAATAGACATGGCTCGGGCGCCATCCATCATTGGCCCAAGTCGCCTTGATGGCAGGATTTGTGATGTCGAAGGCGAAACTCGCGAGGCGGTAGCCGGCATCAGTGATTTCCCGACAGATGACTTTTGCATCATCTTCACCTTGATGATAGGTCATCCGAACGTCAGCATCGCCGGCGGCTAACAGTTTCACCGCAATCTCGCCAAGGCCCCGTGAGCCGCCAATTACCAGGCATCTGCGCTTAGAAAATTGATTGGGCGCAACACATTCCCGGGCCAGTTGAAACGAAATCTGTTGCACCGGCGAAGGCCGAAAAATGCACCCCAAACTGCCTTTCATACCGTCACCTTGAATACCGATGCGCAGCAGTGACTTGCTTTGCGACGCCTGCGATACAGCGAAAG
>Ga0302320_10009694_pt1 | contig 20642 bp, 9 predicted proteins | sample Bog_T0_3_FD_202130 | JGI IMG/M metagenome (GOLD analysis project Ga0302320, IMG submission 202130) | Peat permafrost microbial communities from Stordalen Mire near Abisko, Sweden - Bog_T0_3 | ecosystem: Environmental > Terrestrial > Soil > Wetlands > Peat | place: Sweden: Abisko, Stordalen Mire...
AATGGGCTCCCCACGAGATGACTGAACACCTTTGGGTCAGCGTTAAATACATAACTGCAATCTCTGGAGCAAACAATGGCGTCAACCGCCTGATGCAAAAGAGGTTCTCTGTTTTTCTTTCCAAGAAGCCGAATAAACCGCGCTGTGTGCAGTTCATTGTTTTTCTGTAAGACGTACGCGGCCGCCTCAACCATGGCGTCGTCCATGACGGCCTCACCAAGATCAACATAAGAAGTTAGGCAGTTTGCATCTTGTAGAAAGTTTTCTCGCCACTTGGTAAACGAGGTTAGGAAAAATCCTGCTCGACTCGTGATAGCACCAAGTTGGCCATTGTCCCGTAACTTCCCGTGCCAGCGTTCAGTAAACGCCGCAAATACATCGTTGTACGTATTGGGATATCGCTCTTTGGCGATCGGCTTGAATCCTTTTACAAATCCACCGAATGGCGGATTCATCAACACCACATCATACTGTTGTTGGCACACATCAATAAAAGAGAGCCCCTGCCGAGCGTCTCCTGCCCACAACCGCCGCTTATACACTCCAGCCTCGTCGCCGCGTCGCGCGTGTGCAATATACGATTCTAGCGCATTGAACAGAGCGGCCTCGGCTGACTCCCAGAAGTTCGCACCGATGTCATTGACATCGAACATCGTGGATTGTCGACCGGCGTTCGTCGGCTGGGCGGTGTCCCAAATGGTCGTCTGATGCTTCTTGGTGTAATTCTTATCAGTGGTATTCTGCCACTTGTCCCATGCTTCGCGGGCATTCTTTAGATCCTCTTCGATGCGCTCCTCGATCTGCAATAGACTACCGGCGTCGCCGGCAAGGCGCATTTCGTCAAAGATGCGTTTGACTAACTGGCCAAGCACACGAGGCCGAATCCCCTCAATGAATTCCAGTAACTGAATCTGATCGCCGGGCATGGGCTCGGCGCAAACCAGGTGCTTGGTTTGAACGACGGGGCGAGCGTCACGGGGAATGGACACCTCGTGGAAATATCGCTGGGCGCGCATCCACAGTGCGAGACCGGCCACTTGCACTGCCCGGCGATCAATGTCAATCCCGTGGAGGTTATGTTCCAGGATCAGCTCGGGGATAGCTCGGCGAAATGCTGTTGCTTCAGGAAATGCCTCACGTAATGCGAGGTCACCTTCACCCAGCGGGTCATCGTAGGCTTCCTGATAGATGGCGATGAGGAGGTCAAAAACGTACAGCAAAAAATGGCCGCTGCCGCACGCTGGATCGATGATTCGCAGCGTCCGTGGATCGCGTGAGGCTGGCGTTGGCCTATCTTCGCTGGGTGGACGAATGAGGTAGGCGCAAAGCTCAGCAAGAACGGTTTTTCCACCCCGGCTGTCGTACCAGATCTTGCCCAAAGTGTTGTCGGTCAGGAAGGCGACAACATAGCGCGGCGTGAAGAACTGGTTGCGGAATGCCAGTTCGTAACTGGTGCGCGGGGCACCGGGGGCTTCTTTGCGAGAGCGGTCGCGCTGCTCCTTCGGGGTGAAATACTGGTACACCCAGCCGATGGTTTCATCCTCTTTCCAGAATTCATTTAGCACTTCTTCGTTGATCCGGGCCAGGAGGGCATCTAGCGTTGCCGGAGATGGAAAGAGACGGTTGGCAGGGTCGGTTGGGTCAAAGAGTGCGGGCATGCCCTGGGCATGAGTACCCCCCAGCCAGGTCAGGTAGTGCCGATAAGCGCGGTGGGCCTCGCCACCTTGCTCCAGTCGCTCGTCATCGGCATGATCTGCCAGATAGAACTGGAAGCCCTGCGATTTCAGACCTTTGCCGATGGGATCTCGGGCGATGAAGCCACGGGCGAACATGCACTTGAAGGCGATGAGGCGGTTGAGGTGGGTGAAGGCCACCTCGCGCACGAACTGCTCTACAGCTTCGTTTCCAGCGAATCCGCCCGACGTCAGATGTTCGAGCGCGACTTCGACCTGAGCACGAGTAGTTCGATCATCGTCGCTGGTCAGATTCAGACGTTCGACCGATTCGTGGGTGCCATCCGGCAGAATGCCGAAGGTGCCTTCAAGTTCCTTGTGAATATCCTGCTCCAAATCCTGACGGGATTGGGTGACAAGGGCTTTCAAGGCATCGCGGTCATGGCTGTCCATACTATTCGACCACCACGGCGTTTCCTGCCGAGACTAAACCGTGGAGATGATCACGCAGGCGATTCACGGCGGTGTCGACGGCTTCTGGGCTATCGAGGGTCGCCGTAAAGAGAGATGATGCACGAACGCGCTTCACCTGCTGCTCAGGCTTCTTGGTCAGCTCGGCGAGCTTGGCGATGACCTGTTGCACCAGGGCCGACAAGGCCATCTGGTCAGATTGGATCTGACCAATGCTGGCCTTGCAGTCGGGACACACGACAGCGCCTTGCGGAATAGTGGCGTGAGCACAGGCACGCGCAGTCAGGCCAGCGAGGAGGCTGGCGTGCTGATGCGTGGGAACCTGGTCCCATTCCGTCCGTTGGCGTAGTTCGGCCAGGGCGGTGGAAAAGGCCGTCAGGCGTGCGGCATGGATCTCGGCATAGGCATCGCGGTAGGCGTTCTCGATGGCTGCGCACGCAGCCGAAAGCTGCTTCTTCGCCAGGACGAGATCTTCAGAGCCAAGCGTTTCTGCGATGACCTGAGCGGGGGCTTCCACCGGGCCATGCAGTTCATGCTGACGCAGCAGCGGCATCAGGCTGTTGTTGTCGTGACGAGCCCGTTGGAGCAGGGCCAGGGTCTCGTCAGTCATGAGTGGCTTCAAGGCGCGGAAGTGCTCGTGCCCGATTTGCAGGCTGTGAGATTCACCGGACAGTTGCTTGACGACCTCGTCGGGACTGCCCGCAGCCAGCGTTCCGAGGCTGGACAAGTAGCTCGTCAATTCCTCGGTGGTGGCTGAGAGCCCATTGGCGCGAGCGGTGGCCAAGATGGGATGCAGATCGCGGGATTCGACTGCGGCCCAGGTATGTGTCGCGGTGGCGATGGCGCCTTTCTCGACATCCACCGTGCCTCCGCTCAGCTTTTCATAGGCTTCGACCGACTGGGTCAGCGTCTTGCGGTCGAGTGGCTTGGTCGGCGTGAACAACGCCGAGCGGAATGCGGTGTTGCTGGTGAAGGGCTGACGACTTTGCGGGTCAGCGCAACTGGTGAACCTGGCACCACCGGCCATCACCTCGATTGCCCCTGCGCGCAGTAAGGCGGCGAGAACCACCTGCAGAATGCCGCGCTCCCAGCCGTAGCCGAAGCCACCAAAACGGGCCTCGACGCCTTTGCCCGTGCGTGAATCCTTCTCGCCGTATTCCAATTCGCGCTTGAGGTAATCGAGGACCTCTTTGGCAATGTCAGCCTCGGCATTCACGACCCAGGTCGCACCCTGCTTGATGACCAAGTTCAGGCCCTGATCACCAGCATAGAACAGTTGCGCGAGTCCCGACAAGTTGGCGGCCTTGAGAATTTCCTCGGCCTCGGTGCCTTTGTGCGGCTTTGCCCCCATTGGCAAGCTGCGGAACAAATCGGGAACATTCTGGTCGAGCCAGGTCTTCCACTGCTCGGTAAGATTCTTGCCCAAGGCGGTGCCGTCTTTGGCAACACCGCGAAAGACTCCGTGGCCGCCTTCAAGAATGGCGCGGAGCTTTTCACCCAGACGCCCTTGCAAGCGATGGACCTCGATTTGTTCGGACTCCAAGCAGGCGGATTCTGCGTTTGTGATTTTTTGCTGTGACCGCAGACGGCTGAACTTGGCCACCATTTGCTGTGAGGCGAAGAGGCTGGCAACCAAGTCGTCGATCTCTTGTGTACGGGATGCCACCCAGAATTGGTCGTTCTTATGTGCTTCTTGCCGGCTGTCTTCACGCGCCTTGGTCAAACGGGCAGTGAGATCCGCTTCATCGTCAGCGAGATCGAGAGCGATCGTGATCTGCCCACCATCGCCCAGCGGTGAACCGGCCCAGGTGCTGCCCACCGTGAAGGTGCGCAGGGCCAGATAGCGGTAGCTCTTGAGCTTGGGATCACCGAGTAGGCCAGTGAGGCTGTCGCGCAGGATCTGGTTGCGATCACGCTGGCTTGGGGCGAACGTCCGACGCTCAGTTTCCCAGGATTTTTCCTGCGCTGTTTGTAGTTTCCAACCTTCTTCAGTATTGCTGATGAATTTCGCCCGCTGCAGCGTTTCGATCGCTTTTTTTACCTGAGCCACAGGGCTGGGTTGACCAACTTCGTCGATGAGCAGTGCCGCTAAGTTGATTTCGGTGCGCGGAATATCGCGGACGAATTCAAGCAGGCTAATTGCCTTGGCCACGCGCAGAGTCCAGGGGTCTTCCTCCCCGATGCGAGTGGCGATATCGTGGATGTCTCGTTGGCGTTCCGATGAAAGGTTGCCCTCAACCAGTTCATACACTTTGTCAATTGTTACGAGGGCGCCGACCTGACGATCAGCGAGCTTCGTGCGCTCCGACACCAACATTTCGTAGGCCTGTTTGATGATGGTGCGATTGCTGCCGCCGATGTGGCGAGGAGCACCGGCTTGCAGCCGAATGCCGCTGACGATGTCGATGGACAGGTCGATGAAGTGCGGCAGGTAGGGGTAGAATTGGACGAAGATAGATTCGTCGAGATCCGTCTTGCGAGTGGTGCGTTCAAGCCGGTGGGCCGTCTTGAGCTGCCCTTCATGTTTTGCCCATAGGGCCTTGAGAGCGGTCTCCCCCGCCGGGGTTTTGGCCAGCACACGTCGGCTGGCGACCTGGGAGATATCAGTTGGGGCGAGATCAAGGTGACGGAAACGATCGCGGAGCTTGGCAGAGTCGATGCGCTTGTCGTCGATGGCCGCGACGACCTCTTCGAGCTTCTCTTGTGCAGTCACCACGATCCACACTGGAGCAATCGCGGCCTTAGCTTTCACGCGCGCCTTGCCCACCTTGCCGAAGGTTTCGACCAGGGCGCGAAGGTCCTCAATTTTTTCGACGGACCTAGCTACGTATTGGCCGACTTCGTCGATGATAAAGATCAGCGCTTTGCCTGGGCGGCGACGCTCACAAAGGTCATAGGTGCGCTCAACGAAGGAGGCGACGGTGAAATCGGTGCTCTTGGCGCTCTTGGCCCAGGTATCAGGAGATGGATAGGTGCTGGAGTCGATCTCGTGCAGCAGTGCGCTGGCGCGGTTGAGCTTCTGCGCCCCTTTACGGATTTGACGCCACTCGGTGCTGTATTTTGCCTGGCAGCGAACCATGAGCTCGTCGAGCCTTCCCTCTTTTTCCAGTTCGATTTCCAATTCGGCAATATCGAAGTCCTCGGCGTAACCCAACTCACGGAGCAGCACCGAGTACATGATTTCGGTCATGCGCTCTTTGCCGGAGCGGACGGCCCGGTCCACCGACACATCGAACATCACCACCTCGGTGGGGATGGCCGTGTTCACGTAGCTGACCAGCTCTGTCACCTTGGGGTCATTAATTCGCTGCTTAAATAACTCTGATGAACTTTTTCCAAGCACGGTACGATTGCCGATGGCGTAGCCGAGATTCTTGGCAAATGACGATTTTCCCGAGCCGAAAAATCCGCTGATCCAGACGCCAGGATCGCCAACGAGCTGCTTGGGCGCATCAGCAAGATGCTTCAGCAAGAATCGGTACTGATCACGGATCGAGTCGGTGGCAACGTACTCGTCGATCTCGGAGACCACTGCGGCCTCGTCAGCCTGGTCGAGCTTGATGACCTCCTCGATGCGCTTGCCGAGATCTCGGGTCAGGATGTCTTTAATGGCAGGCATGGGGATCCTATGTCAATCGCGGCCGTAGATTTTGACGCGGTAGCTGCCGAGCGGTTCGTCATCGCTGCGGAGGCCGAGGAAGTTGAGCGAGCCAGTCCACTTGCCGGGATAGAACATGACCATCGGTACACGGACCTTCCCCATCAGTTGTTCAAGCAGGGCAGAGATCCGGTAAGCCGCTGGAGCGAACACCCCGGTGCGGATTAGGAAAAGGTAGGTCGAATCCGGATCATGCTTGGCGACCTCGCTGATAATCAGCCGCTCAAGCGACGGAGCGTCGAGATCGCGGTCGCTGAGATACTGATTCACCTGCATTTCGGCTGCGGTGAAGCCGCGTTCGCGCTCAAGCTGAATCAAGGCATCAATTCCGTCCGGGTCGGACTTGGCGATGCTGGTCCAGTAGAGGTCCGCCAGGGAGAGATATAGAACGGTGCGCCCCGTGGCGTTCTCGACGCGGGTTTTCAAGAGGTCGATCTCGCGCCGGACTTTCCACTCGCCCTCATCGTCGAGCGATGGGTCGTAGCGAAATAAAGCGAATGGCAGATCCACCGACATGGCGAAAGCCGGAGGCTTGGCCTTGAGGTCGTTCTCCAAGACCTGGAGGCGCTCAGCGAATGAGAGCACGGGCGTAGTCCTCTAGCGAGTCGGTCGGAAAGTCGATGCGAGCGAGTGAACCCGCTGCCTGGTAGATGAGAAGTCTCTCCTGATGAGCGGAGATGAAGCTGCGGTCCACCGCCGTGTGGTCGAAGAAGAGCAACGCCCAATCGGGATGGGCGACTAATTTCGATGCGGATGGCTGGTCGCGGCGGAGGGTCGCTGCGATGAACGCGAACGCGCGACTTGGAACGATGAATGGAGAAAAGGTTTTATTGACGGCGCCCTGCAAAATCCCGAAGTCGCGCAGAGTGCTGAGCAGTCCCTGGGCGGTACGAATCATGGTGAGTTCGTTCCACGTTTCTGTGCAGCGATGCTCCTTTTGCCAACGCCGGAAGTCCGGAAGGAGATCAACGGGCATTACCCGCTGGCGGCCAGAGGCTCGCAGTGGGGCTAGGACCTCAATCACAGAGGCGTGGAGAAGCGGGTCAGCGCGTGCAGTCAGTACGTAGAGGATGGTGCGCAGGCTGGACCCATCCATGCCACCCTGCTCCAGGATGGCCAGGGCGTTTGTCAGTTCTTGATCGCGCAGAAAGCGCTGGCGCAGAAACTTGAAAATTGCGTTGAGGCGCGAGCGTGAGCCTTTGCCAAGCAGGTTCTCGGCCTGAATACGGGACATGTTTTCCGCTGCCGGCACAGATGTGTTCCAATTGGCCAACAACACCCTGGTGTCGTCGATGAGGGCACCGGCGCAGATGATGCGGCTGGACAACAATGAAGTCTGATCGGCGACGGTCATCAGCGAGACTCCTCGTCGTCGGGCGATGGAGCAGCGGCGCCGGACTGCAGCCAAGCGTCGACCTGGGTGAGTCTGAATCGCCAGACCCGACCTGCGCGATGAGCAGGCAAACCCTTCTTTGCAATCCAACGCAAGACGGTGTCTTCGGCGACCTGGAGATGGGTAGCCGCCTCGCTCAGGGTTGACCAGGGTTCTGGTGTGGGCATAGGGACGATCAACGGCCTCAGACTCTGGTAGAGTCGGTGAGGATCGTCCTGGATGGCCGTAGCAAGCAAGACCGAGATCTGAGCTTCCATGGGACGATGAGGGCCCGGACGCATAATTCGGAAAAAATCCCATGCTAGCGTTTAAACATAGTTATTACACTGCTTTATGTTCCGGCTTCATGAGATGCGACCGCGTTCCATCCCACGGGGGCTATTGCCTTGATATGAAATGTTGCCTTGTCAGGAAATATCCCCTGATGGGGGCACCCCAAGATCGAGGGTGTGCCGGGCTCGCTCGAGGAGACGCCAGCGTTGCACGCGGACATACGCACGACGCGTGGTATCAATCGACTGGTGATTGAGGAGCGCTTGCCCCGCCTCCAGGCCAAAGGTATCGGCGACCATCGTGGCGGCAGCACGTCGAATGGCATGCGGTCCCCACAGGCGTGGCTGGAGCAGGCGTCCATCGGCGCCACGGGAAGCGAGCCCTGCGCGTTCGGCCGCTTGGGTGACGATCCGGCGCATGCTCCACGCCGTCAGTCGCAAGCCCGGGCGGGCATGCAGCGAGATCCACAGCGGACCTCCCGCAAGGCCAATGACGGCGCGCTGGGCGAGGTACTCGCGCAGACAGGCCACTGTTCCCGCCGCCAACATGGCTGTGGCGTCTGCTGCGATATGACCCTTGGGCTGATGGCGGATCGTTGGGGGATCGCCCTCGAGATCGATATGATCGACGTTGATGCGAACCAGGGAGATGAGACGGAGCCCCGTGCCGAACATAACCCGGATGAGGGCAATATCACGCAGTCTGGTGACTGCCGCCCGAGCAGTCTCACCGGGCGATCGTGCGCGACCGATTTCAGGCGCAGTGCTGACAGCACGCAGCAGCGCCTCCAATTGTTCTCGCGAGAAGCACGGCAGGGGCTCGTTGCGATTGACGACCAGACTGCGGGCGCTGCGGGCAATGGCCGGGTAGAGCCCTTGGCTTTCGGTCCAACGATAGCAGCTCCGCAGCGCGTGGAGATGACGGTTGCGTGTCGCCGGAGCATGGTTGGCACCTGCAGCGGTGAGGAACTCCGTTACCTGAAGCGGACCAGGCTGGGCAATTCCCCTTTGTCGGAGCCAGGACTCCCACGTTCGGATGGAACTGCGGTAGGTGACCAAGGTCGCGGCGGATCGCTGAGCGGCGGCAACGTCCTGATCGACGCTGGCGAGCCACGCCGCGAGCAGATCTGCGTGCGCGAGAGCTGGCCGGAGATCTCCGGCTGGGGCGGCAACGACGGCGCGGTGGAGATCCATGTCGGCGTTCGCAACGATCGCCGGTTTCATCGGTCAGTCAATGGTGTCGTGCGTGAATTGACCTTCTCGCACTATACTATTATATCATATATATTGATATGTATCGATATATTTAGTGTTCTATACGAATAATTACGGAACTCTTGACTGTAGCCAGATCGCGTTATAGGATAACGCTACGCAGGTTACGATGACAGCCAGACAATGGCCATAATCACCGCCCACCCCGACGATATCGAAAAAGATAACGGTCATTTTGGGGTCCGCTCACGAAACGGAAATTATCGTACGCTAAGGAATTAGTAGAACATCATATCTAAATCTATAGCAATCACTTACGTTCATGGTCAATCCGCTCCTCTTTGCGTCGACTCAATGCCGCCAAGCGAGTGGCAATACATCGCAGATTTGACCAATTTCAGGAGAATTTCGAGGCTTATCGTACGAAAATTTCCGTTTCGTGAGCGGACCCCAGAACCGGGCAATCGTTGCAACACGCAGAGAAGGAAGGGGTTTAGGTGCCGGGTGGTGCAATCGTATGCATTCCATCGCATCTGACCTCCGCCAAACCAAACAGGACCAGGCCCGACCATGGTGACGGTGCGAGCATCACGAACCACGGATTCCGCTCGACCCATCGACGGGCCGCGATCGTCTGTCGGCATACCGGCACCGCTCACCGCTGCTGCCAGGTTGGGTCACCGCTGGAAGGATCTTGGTCGTCAGGCGCAATAGGCTGTCGTAGCGTTCCTCGGGTTACCAGCGGGGATGCCGATCAGCGCGGCGGGGAACAAGGAAGGGAGCGCGGGAGCGACGCAATAGATCAGCGGTGGGGAATAAGACAATGCCCCCGGTAATCACCACTTGCGAGCGCCTACTGGACACGTCACCTGCCCTGGAGAGAACCGGCTTCCTCGACGAACCACATCCTATAGGCTTCACCACCTCGTCGTCCCCTGGTCTGAGACGCTGATAGCACCGAATCGGGATCCCATGCCACCGCAGGTCATCGATCCCACCATTCTTCTGGATCCACTCGACGTGCACCCTGCGATGGTGCGGATCGAAGCATCCCTGGGGCTGACGCATCCACCCCTCGCCGTCATCGATCAGCTGCTCCGGTATGCTACCGCCATTGACCAGAGCGGCCCCCTGGACTGCAGCGCCAGCTTCCAAGCTGATCGATTAGGCACCACACGTCAGCTCATGCGCCGGCGTGATGAGGCCCTTCTCGCCGGTTGGGACGGTACGTCCACCTCACCATCCACCCTGACCTCCCTTGCCGCCATCGAGACACGACTCCGAGGAATATTTCCCGACGGGATCGACACCCTTGCCGATCGGACACGTGCCATTGAGCAAGCGTTCGCCGCGGGTCTGGTGGTGACGGTGGGCATCCGCCTGCAGGGGAGTGAGTCTGCTCTCCCAACACGCTGGCGAGCCCTGCTCGATCGGTTGAGACACCTGACTACTGTATCCTCCGAGCCGGAGCAGGTGCCTGGGGGTCTCCCTGCAACCTCCCTTGGGAGATTTCAGCGAGGACTGAGTGGTACCATCGCTCTGTGGACCGCAGACACCTCGCTCGCGGTGGCGCAAGTCGGTTCACGCTCGGCTGCCGCTCAAGCCATCGCCGCCCTACTGGCCAGTCGACCACCGGCAGAGCTTGAGGAAACGGTCATTGTGTGCCACCAAGCAGACTTGGTCGTCGCCATCGACGACCGACTCCGCCGGGCCGGCATCCCGGGATTGGGTGCCCCGGCGATCGGGCGACATACGGCCCTAGATGGGGTGCTCCCAGTGGCCTTGGGCCTGTGCTGGGAACCAGTCGATGCGGACCTTCTCCTGGAGCTCTGCATGCTTCCAGGTGGCCCATTGGGATCCACAGTAGGCACCCGATTGGCTGGGGCCCTGACGCAATTCCCAGGGTTAGGCAGCCGTAGTTGGACCCATACCCGAGCAGAGCTGACGACTCCGAGCGAGGATCCGGATGGTTCGCTCCAGAAGCGCCTCGACCAATGGTTTGACCATGCCCGTGTACCGATGGGACAACCTGCACCTGCGCAGCTATTGGTCGAGCGGTGTGCAGTGGTCGCCCGATGGGCCGGCGTGCGGATGTCCTCCGCCGAAACGCCCAAGGACAGCCCCTATGCCGCCCTGGCGGGTGCCGCAGCGCGAGTGGGTAGCGCTCTCGAGATGGCGGGAACTCCCCAGACCCCCAGTAATTTGGCGCGCCTGATTGCCGAAGCGTCGATCGGGTCAGCGTCCACCCGCCACCAAGCGAACGCCGGCGGGGCGCTCCTCGTCGCTACTCCGGCAGATATCCCGGCGTCCTCACGACGGGTGCTGTGGGTCGATCCCGCTGCTCCTGAGTCGTCGGGTACGATCTGGACCGCAACCGAGCTGACTGACTTGCAGCAGGCCGGACTCCCCATGGATGATGGGATGGCCCTCTCAACGGCTCGGCGTGCGGCTGACCGGAATGGTCTCTGCCGGATATGCGACGCGCTGGTGGTGATTGAGGTTGCTGGGAATGACGATGCCCGGCAACATCCCGCCGTCATTGCGTTGCGGCAAGGGTTGGCCCAGGGAGGCCTGTCCCCAGATCAGGTCCCACGTCTGGACGATCTCCAAGCACAGCCAACACTCACGCTTGCTGGTTGGAGTCGACAGGGAGTGACCATCTCCGCCGCACCTGCGCATGGACCTCGACCCTTGTGGGCCGCACCTGGAGCCGCGCTCTCCATACCTGAGACGTCCAGCTATTCCGAACTGAGTGTACGACTCGCCTGCCCCTTGGCCTGGACGTTGAAGTATGCACTGGGCCTGTTCGGCGGACCCACCGCGGCTTTGCCGGCGACACACCAGCTGGAGGGCACGTTTGCTCACTCCGTCTTGGAAGGGGTTTTTGGCGGGCCTCTTCCCGATCCTGCCAAAGCAGCTTCAGCAGCGGTTATTCTGTTCGATCAGCGCATTTCCATCGATGCGGCCCCGTTGGCATCTCCGGGTCTCGGCGCACGTCGAGTCCGGCTGCGCCAGCACGTGGCTGAAGCCGCGCGTACGCTGGCAACCGCCTTGCGAGCCGCCGGATGTACGACGGTTGCGATGGAGGCACCCATTGATGCACGTCGTGATGGTATTGCCTTAAAAGGCAGCATCGACTGTCTTGCGACCGGTACCGGCCTGGCGGTGGTGATCGACATCAAGCTCGGCAGTCTGCGGGAACGACGCTCTGCCATCCAGGAGGGTCGAGCCATTCAGCTGGCGGTCTATGCCGCGTCGCGCTCAGAAAATCGCATCGTGACGGGGTACTACATCATCAATGGCCCACGACTCCTGACCGCTGGGGATGATCCGATCCCCGGAATCGCCTCCCTGGGGCCGGTTGCCGAAGCCGTAGATGGTGGTCCTGGGTGGCAACAGACGTGGTCCCGCTTCCGCATGGCAGTCGTGAATGACCACGCCTGGCAACAGGGACAAACCATCCCGGCCCGACCCTTGGAGGAGCCCTCAGCGTGGCCGTCAGGTGCTGAGTTGGTATTGTCTGCAACCGCAGAAGTTCAGGACTGCTGCACCTACTGCGACTACAGTATTCTCTGTGGGCGAAAAGGGTGCCGCTGACCATGGCTACCACGCTCATTGCCGCATCAGCTGGTACCGGCAAGACCTACCGGATCTGCGAGCTCATCACCAATCGCCTGATTGCCGGTGTCGATCCGGCCCGCCTGCTCGCCACCACCTTCACGCGCAAGGCGGCCGGCGAACTCAGCGATCGGATCCGGGCGCACCTGATGCGAGCGCCAACAATCACCACCGATGCGCGGGATCGTCTGCTCGATCGCTTGGACCTGTCTTCCATTGGCACCGTCCATGCGGTTGCCCACCGTCTGTTGACACGCTTTGCGTTGCCCTTGGGTCTCTCCCCAACGCTGGAGATCCTGGAAGACAGCGGCTCAGACGGGGACGCCAATCACCACCTGCGACGGGTGCTCCAGGAACAGCTCCCTCCAGGCTGGGACACATTCGAATCGGTGTGCGATCGCTTGTCGCTCAATGCGATTGCTGAAATCCTCCGCCTGCTGCAGCTCATGCGTGCCAATGCCATGTCGGTTGCCACGCTGGCTCAAACCCTCGGCGCCTCACTGGCACGATGGCGGGCACTCATTGGCGCGCCAGATCCGACCCTACCCGGCCCAGTCCAGGCCAGAACCCTGGCGGATCAAGCACTGACGGCAATCACGGGCCTGCAAGACGCCACCAAAGTTACCCAGGAAGCCCTGCAGAAACTCCGTGGTATCGCACGGGTGGGCGTTGCGACGTGGAAGGACCTGGCCGGGCTTGCCAAATATGCCGCAGGGAAGAAAAGTGGCGCCGACGATCGCCTCGAACCCCTGCGCGCGCTCGGCCGCTCGGTACGCCTCGTCTCAGGGCTGCATGAGGACCTCGTCCAATTTGCACAGCTCGCTCCACCCATCCTGGAGCATGTGGATCGGGCATATGGAGCCTATAAGCGTGAACGCGGGCTCGTCGACTTCGTCGACTTGGAAGTCGCCTTCCTGGGCTTGGTGCGGCATCCGACGCTGCGTGCGGCCCTCCGCGAGGAGGTAACGCTGTTCGTTGTTGACGAATTCCAGGATACCAACCCGATCCAGCTGGCGATCTTCCGCGCTCTCCATGAACTCGCGGCCGAGAGCATCTGGGTCGGCGACCGCAAGCAGGCGATTTATGGATTTCGCGGGACCGATGCCACGTTGGTCGAGGGCGTATGGACGTCGCTGTCACGAGGGACAGGGGTGACATCGGAGCGGCTGACGCAGAATCGACGCAGTCAGGGGGGGGTCGTCGGCATCACGAATGCCATGTTTGCCCCGATCTTTGGAACATCGGATGTGACGGTCACGTCCGAGAAAGCAGCGGCCCCCAAGGCCTGCGAACGGTGGGTCGTGCCAAAAAAGAAGGACGTCAACGTTAATGCCATTGCCGCAGGTGTGGCCACGTTGTTGCGGGCAGACCCGACGCGTCAACCCCGTGATATTGCCATTCTCCTCTACACCCGTGCCCGCACTCGCGAGCAGGCCTCGGCACTCCAGGACATCGGCATTCCAGCGGTCGTGCCGCTTCCGGGGCTCCTATCGACCCGTGAGGGGGCCATCGTCCATGCGGCAGTACGCGTGGCTGCTGACCGCCGGGATTCCCTGGCGTGTACCGAAGTGATCCACCTGTTGGGCACCGAGGATCTCAAGCAGACACCGGCATGGTTCGCCCAACGATATGCCGAGCAGAACTCAGCCATAAAAAGCATGGTGCCCTACCCCACGAATCCGATCCTGACAACGCTGGGTGCCATACCGACCGCTCACCTCGCTGCTCCCGATCTGGTACGTGCGGTTCTCGCGGCATGCGATCTGCCAGTGCTACTGGCCCGTTGGGGTTCACCCACGAGTCGTGCGACCAATTGCGATGCCCTCGTCGACTTGGCGATCCGCTTCGAGGAAGCGGCGGTCCGCGACGGCAAGCCGTCAACCCCTGCCGGCCTGGTGGCATTCTGGGATGCACTCGCAGAGGATGGTGAGGATCTCATCCCCGTCCCGTCGGGCGCCAATGCGGTGCAGTTGCTCACCTACCACGCCGCAAAGGGGCTCCAGTGGCCGGTGGTGATCTGCGGGCATTTGAATTATGAACCCAAACCACGGATGTTCGAGCCAGTGGTGATCGGAGGAGACCCTGCCGCCGCAGATCCGCTTGCAGGACGACGATGTGCCTACTGGATCTGGCCGTTCGGCCGCAATCTCTTTACAGGAGCACCGCTTGATGCGGCCGGGTTGGTAGCAGACGCCGTCGCCACGCCCGAAGGACAGGAGGCGGACCAGAGCGCCACGGCAGAAATGCAGCGCCTCCTCTATGTCGGGTGTACGCGTGCCCAGGAGCGACTCATCCTTGTCACCACCGGCGCGGATAGTTGGCTCGACCTTCTTGGCCCACATGTGGAGAATGTTCTTGGTCTCGCCACGGCACCCAGTCCAGAAGTGGTCGAGGTGCCGAGCACCTCAAGACCAGCCACGACCATCGTTCACCGGAACCAAGCCCCAGCGTCGGCGAGCACCGATGTCGCACCCGCCAGTACGTGGATTCAGGAACCTTCTCCTGGGACTCGTGAACCGGGAGTTCCCCGATGGGCGAGTCCCAGTGCCGCTGTTGGGGTGGTTCAGGCGGAGATCCTGATGACCGAACGCACCGGAGGCCCTCCACTTCGGATTACGGGCTCCGTTGATGCCACCGCCTTGGGACTGGCCATCCACACGGTCCTGGCCAGCAGTCCGTCCATGGTCCGACTGACTAGCGCCATGAAATCCGCACGCGCCTCCACGATCCTCACGACCTGGGGCATTTCCGGGTGTCTGAATCCCACCGATCTGGTCGCCAGCGGTGAGGCACTGTACCTGTGGATAGCTCGGCGTTGGCCTAATGCCCACGTGGCCACAGAGGTACCGATGGAAGCACGTCGACCAGATGGCGGCTGGTGGCGAGGATCAATCGATCTCGTAGTGCTTACGCCATCTGGGGAGGTCCTTGCCATTATCGACCACAAAGCCTCAGGCGGAATCAATCCGAAACCTGACGATGCATTGGAGCACGCACCACAGCTTCTTGCGTATAGAGCGGTAGGAACTCCGGCAACGGAACTGTGGATCCACCATTCATTGGCGGGAATTTGTGCTCAAATTCATGTTAAGTGAAACTAAACATCTGTCACCCGCTAATCGATATGGCGGTAAAAACCTATCATTTAAGGTAACGTCATGAATTTGCACGATGCGATATGCCTGTTTGTCAATAACATGAAAACACATGGCCTTAATGATATTACGAAAGAGTCATGGGAAAAACAACTCATTATCGAATTCTCTGATGATTTTATAAAAGATACGAAGAAAAGTCTGGAAAGGAATTCAATTCTCGAAATGGAATTTAAGCAGAATCAATATCTTCTTACGCCGAAAAACAGGTATATATTTGATTACAGAAAAGCGGCACTTATAGCGCCCTCGTGCTTAGCTAAATTTGGGGCATTGACTTTGATGGCAGCAGAAGCAATCGAGAAAGGGCGAATCCCAATATCAGAGAAGATCGTTTATTCTTATAGGTTTTCCCCTTCAGGAGCAGATATATTCGATAAAAATGTAAACTATGATGCCTGGAAGTTGCGTATTAAGGAACTCGCCAACGATAGTTCGTGTACATATGTTGTACATTGCGACATTGCTTCATTCTACGATAGAATTAATTTACACAGAGTCGAATCGACTCTTCAGGACGTAGGTGTAGATAAAAATTTGGTAAGAAAAATAAATGATCTTTTATTATTTTGGTCGCGTAAAGATAGTTACGGAGTTCCAGTCGGAAATGTTCCCAGTCGCATTATCGCTGAAGCAGCATTAATCGATGTCGATAAATATCTGGTTTCTGAAGGCATTAAATATGTTCGTTATGTAGATGATTATAGAATATTCTCACCAGACATTGTGACGGCTCAAAAGTGGATGAATAAATTAACAACTAGGCTTTTTAGGGAAGGATTAATGCTCAATACTGGGAAAACCAGAATAGTATTAGCGCATAAAGAGGAAGGCGAAGCGGTCATTCATTCTGACGAAGCGGAAGTTGTAGTGAAAATGATAACAAAATTAACTGGTGGCTATAATAAGATACCGAAAAAATTCTATATGCCGTCTTCAGACAAATATGATGCCTTTCTAAAAATAAATATTGATAACGAAATGGCTCAGATGCATAGCAATGGTATTTTAGAATTTGATAGTATTCAAAAAGTGGTAATCGCATGCCTTGTTCAACATAATTTCGATGGCCTTATAAAAATGTCAGAAATATGCAGAAGCTATCTCTATTCACTTGAATATTTCGCAGATATGTTGATTAAAAATGGCGACACAATACCAGAAAAACATAGGAACATACTTGCCGATGATTTTCATAGATTGGTAATCGGTTCACAATACAACTCCCTTGAATGGCATGAGGCTACAATTGCATTGTTACTAAGCGATAAAAACTACCTTAGAAAGGATACTCTCTTTCATATTGTTAAATCAAGAACAACGGAAGAAAGCTCTTATCCGACAATGATAGCCCTTGAGGGACTATTCGGTAAAATTACTAGAACCGAATTTAAAACCATTCGCGAATGGTATACGAATTGTGACGATTGGGGAAAAAGAAGAATGAATCAGTTATCTCGGATACTTCCTGAGGAAGAGTGGAGGGCCTGGGCAAAAATAGCAAAACAGCAGGTTTCTCATGACTTCCTTTCCCACCAATATCTTAAGAAGCATTTATAGACGTCCACCATAATGATCGAGCACCAAGTCCCCCTCGTGGTCGCCTCACTCATTGCGGCCGCATTGCTCGGCCCCCCTCTGGTTCATACACACGCTAATGTATATTAGCGTATGTAAGCAAAAGAGGGGGCCTTCCTGCATTGCGGCCGCAAACCCACCTCTTTACCGTAGGTCACGGGATAGCACATTTAGCACTTCTTGGTCTGTCAGGTTCTCTCGCTCCGATAAACGCGTCGCTTCATCGCGCATTATATGGGTTATGGTCGGAATTCTTCCAATCGCCTTGCCAATAGACATGAGTGCATAAAAGCGATTGAGCAGGTGATGGTAGTTTTGGTTCGAATATCCGACAAGGCAGTGGTGACATGCTTGAAGACAGGTGCATCGATCCAGACTATCAAAGGCTTTGTTCAGGACGTTTCCAAAATCCTCAACAATTCGCTTGGCATGCCCAGCTCCACCGGCGGCGCTATCCAAAATCAAGAATTCAATATAATTTCCTGCATCCAATTTGGTGAAGTGGTGGATTACCCGCAACTCGTCACCAGGTATGGCGCATTGGGTTGAGGCTGCCCGGGATAGAGCCTCCTGGATACTAAGCCAGGGGTCATTATCTTCGGGAATGTTCGCAATGGGCACGCTCCACGATACCGCGTCGGTTATCAATGGGCCTTGCAGATAAACAGAACGTCCCGGATAGGTGCATTGAAGGCCTGTTCGAGGAGCATGATGGTGTTTGGCAGGCTGATCGCTTGCCCATCCACACCTGCATACGATGAAGGTCTTGCTGCTTCGATAAATGAATTCCGCACGTTGGTGCAAGGTCAGACGGGTATCAGGGACGGGGGATCGATATTCTGTAACTTTATCAATCCTTGTCAGGTGAAGGGTCGGACTGCTTCCTACCTTCCGACGTGCACCAATGCGGTATCGTGATCCAGCGTTTCGACCGGGTACCAGGTCGTCCGCGAGGAATGCTGCTGGACGCAAGCTACGGCCACGCTGGACCCGCTTATCGCTCGTTCCGCAGAATGAACACGGACCTTTGGTTTCTTCAGAAGACCAGCAAATCGCGGCGCGCTTGCAGCAATCGCAGAATTTGAGGAATGAGTCTTGTGCTTCGAAGAAGCGATCGGCTTGATCTATCCCGACAACAGTAAGGACCTGTGCTCCCTCACGTCCGCCAATGACTAAGGACGACCCAGGTGCGTATTCACTCAGGGCTATCGCCAAATCTCGGCTCAAATCCCTTCCAATTTTCGACGTTTTTAGTTCAACCACATTCACAGGGAAGGCATAGCGCGGAAGAATGGCCATGAGACTGAACTGATTAGCGAAGGATTTCCGGAAATACTGGATTCGCATGCTATTAATCGCGTCAGCCACTTTTGGCCGGTCATGGTCCATCTGAGCCTGATATGCCTCGTTCTGCTTGGCAATTTCATCACGTAATCGTTGGAATCCCTTGTCGGTGAGAATGGTTACGGTCTTATCATACAAGTCATCAATCGGTATGGGGCTCGGTAAACATTTGAGGCGATCCTTTGCAGCACGAATGACGTCAGGGTCTTCCAGAGACTGGACAAAAGCTTCGTAGAGCGGCGTTGCATCGTCGGTGTCTTTTGCTTTGGCTCGGGATGTCTTTCCGGTGATCCATTCGCCTACCTCTCCATAACATGCAGCTGCTCCACGCCCGCGATGAGGTTTCCGTACTCGATGCAGATCGATCACCACCGTCCGCAAAATCTGAGCTGCGGCATGACGGATGACGATATCCTCATTATCCGGGATTACCGATGGAACAGGTACTCGTCCAGCCACCATTTCGCTTGGGCGGTCGAAATAATATTGGTCATGAGGACGATGTAGGCAGTAGGTGACCACCATGGCAATGCCACTTCCACGTCGACCTGCACGACCTGCGCGTTGCTGATAGTTAGCCGGCGTTGGCGGCACATTTCGCAAGAGAACTGCATTAAGGCTGCCTATGTCGATACCTAGTTCCATAGTAGTCGTACAGGTCAGTACATCAATCTCAGCATCGCCATCCAAAATGCGCCTCTGGCTCCTCAGCCGCTCACGTTCAAGTTCAATGCCCTCGTGATCTGCCCCATCCTCCTCCTGCGCTAAGCGCAAGCGTCGCAATTCTTCCTTGATCTGTGTTTTCGGATATCGAAAGCGCAGAACGTCCATCTCCAATTCGTCGACGGCCCTTTGCGCGGTATGCTCTGCTGCTGTCAGCGTGAATGGATCGAGTTCGTCGGGATTATCGGCGATTGCAAGTAACTGCCGCCCGTGGGCGAGAATGCGATCTATCATCTCGGAATTAAAACCGTGCAGACGTCCGGTCACAAGATCGGACAGCTCGAGAGAGCCCGGTGGGATCTCGACCTGCTTTGGGACTATGAGGAAGGACCCGACCCGGAGGCGCGCTCGGTAACCGCCATCAAGTTCACACAGTTTGCGCGAATGTCGGAGAAGGCCCCATATATCCCGAGCAAGGTTCCGGCTCTGCTCGCGATCACCACCGACCACGTCAACTATTCGCCGTATGGCACGATTGTTTTGGCCGATCAGGACGCGTTCTACTGAGCCATCTCGTTGATCCGAGGATTGGCCAACGGCCCACATGGCGTCGATCTCATGATTGGCTATCTCGGGATGGAGGGCTCCCATCCACCATAGTTCCTCCGTCAAACGACCTATGACCTGATGAAAAATATCAACATTGATGGTATCGAAGTCATCCTCGCGATATTCATCGAGTTCACGTATCACCACAGGGTCAATCACCAGTCGTGACCTGGTCAATGAACACCAGCCTCGTATCAAAGGCAGATCATCGACAATGAACCCATAGATGTCACCCTGACGTTGTCCCCGGTCATCCTGCGTCTCGTCCTTCCATAAAAACGCCTCGCGGCCAGCGCTATATACCGCCTCCATTAACCCCCTGGCTGTCATGGGGTGCGTCGCGTCATTAAGGACCCGATGGATGAGTTGGCGATAGACGATGCTCTCATGTGATTCCATGAGATCAGGCGCCAAGATGGCCGCTTCCTGGCGGCTGTCGGCGAAACAGATCAGTTTACGGCCTTGGAGAGGACGCTCGTCCCGTGGAATAGCCGGGTCAGGAGGTAGACCTCGTATGATTTCATCGATCAGCACCTGAACGGATCCATTTGGAGACGTGCGATAGGTCATTGCGATCGGGCGTGCACTCGGAGAACGTTCGCCACATGAAGGACAGACTCGGAATGAATCCGTATCCAGGTCATCAAGGCTTATGGCGCTTCCTTTATCCGGATGTGTACGACACAACCCATAGACAACAAGAGCATCATCCGGGACCTGGAGTGGATTGAATCCAAGAACACGCAGCGTCCCGTCTTGCTCGGGCCGCTTGCGAATGACCACCGGTAGTGCGCTCTCATGGGGGCCTTCCCCCATCGCCAAGGTGACTAATTCGTCTTCGGGAAACAGCTCACTGCCGACGGGACGCAGGCTTTTGCCTACAATTCGGACACGAGTCAGCGGTTGGCCACAGCATCGGCATGATGTGACCTCCACCACTCCACAACTGCATTTCGGGCAAGACGTTTCGCGATTCGGCAACAGACGCCCGAG
>Ga0302320_10009695_pt1 | contig 20640 bp, 15 predicted proteins | sample Bog_T0_3_FD_202130 | JGI IMG/M metagenome (GOLD analysis project Ga0302320, IMG submission 202130) | Peat permafrost microbial communities from Stordalen Mire near Abisko, Sweden - Bog_T0_3 | ecosystem: Environmental > Terrestrial > Soil > Wetlands > Peat | place: Sweden: Abisko, Stordalen Mire...
GTCTCCGAGGCCGGGGTTGCGCTGCTGGACCTCGGAGAGGAGACACTCTTCGGTGGTGAGCAGGATGCCGGCGCCGTTGGTGTCGATGGAGCCGCCTTCGAGGACGAGGCGATGGGGCTTACTCCCGCCGAGATCGATTTCGGGCTGGATTTCGGGGAGGCCGTAGAGCTGGGCGACGTGGTGCGGGATTTGGTCGTCAAGGTGCCAGTTGTCGTACTTGGCCCAGGCGTTGAACTTCCAGTTGGTGACGGCGAGGTCGCCCTGCGCGTCTTTCACGGAGCCGCGGGCTCTCTTAACAAAAACGGGGCCGGAGTCGCGGAGCCAGACCCGGTCGGTGGGCCAGCGGTGGAAGTGGGTGCGGGCAAGGTTGGCGCCGCCGCGTTTGAGAATGCCAGTAGCGCGGCGCTCGGCGGCGAGGTCGTTGACGAGGATGTGGACATCTTCGACGCGGGAGAGATGGCGGACGATTTCGGCGTAGACCCACGGGATGGGCTGGAATTTTCCGGGCCAGTCCTCGGGATTGTGAGGCCAGGCGATCCAGGTGGCGGCGTGAGGCGCCCACTCGGCGGGCATGCGGTATGCGGGGGCGGTCTTGGGATTGCTTGGGCGAGGCATGGCGTCGTAACAAGGGTACCGTATCGATTTGCGGCGAATGATTAAAAGGTCGCCTAGTTGAACGGTGGTACCCGCCTGGGGGGCGGTTGCGGCATGTGGGGGAACGTCGCGTCGAAGGTGTTCCGGCGAGCTACTTGGCCGCTTCGTAATAGACCGGCTCGATGGGGGTGGACTCGGGGGCGAAGATGTCGAACTTCGCGAGATGCCAGCGCTGCAGACGGAACTTGAGCGAGACCAGGAGCACCTTGAGGCCGTATTTGACACTGCGGCTGAAGCTGATGGAAGAGGCTTCCTTGAAATACTTGGTGGGGCAGGATATCTCGCCCATGCGATAGCCGAAGAAGATGGCCTGCGCCAGCATTTCGTTGTCGAAGGAGAAATCGTCGGCGTTCCGCTCGATGGGGAGCTTCTCGAGCACCTCGCGGGTGAAGGCGCGGTAGCCGGTGTGATACTCGGAGAGCTTGTAGTCGAGAAGGATGTTCTGCACCAGGGTGAGAAAGCGATTGGAGATGTACTTGTAGCGCGGCATGCCGCCCTTGAGCGCGCCCACGCCGAGGATTCTGGAGCCCAGCGCGACATCGTAAACGCCGTAGGCCAGCATCCCGGCCATCGATGTGACCAGTTCGGGCGAGTACTGGTAGTCGGGATGCACCATGATGACGATGTCGGCACCCAGCTTCAGGGCCTCCTGATAACAGGTCTTCTGGTTGCGTCCATAGCCGAAGTTGAACTTGTGGACGAAGGTGAGGATGTTGAGTTTGCGCGCGGTGGCCACCGTCGCATCCTGGCTTTGATCGTCGACCAGGATGACGTTGTCGACGATTTCGTGCGGCAGGTGGTCGTAGGTATCGAGCAAGGTTTTCTCGGCGTTGTAGGCCGGCATGACGACGACGATCTTCTTTCCATTGAGCATCGAACGATCCTCTTCCTCAGGTATGCGCGCACTCGCGCAGAGGGCGGTCCGCCAATTCGGACACTGGCGCGTTTGCCGTTGGGGCGGGCCAGAGCGCAGCCGCGGCCAGCAACAAGGATAGGCTGACCAGAAAATAATAGTTCATGAAGGCCTGTTTGCCTGCCGAAACGAACAGCAGCAAGGCCGTGCCGAAGGCGGCAGCAAAAAGCGCCGTTCGATCAATGCCGCGCCCCGCGATCCAGGCGAGGAAGGCGAGCAGGAGCAGCAGGCCGAACTTCACATAGGGCGGAAAGACGAGGGCAAAGCTAAGCGCGTCCTGGCGAAGCGGCTGCGCCAGATGGAACAGTACGAGGTCGTGCCACAGTGCTTGGAAGTTCAGCAACGCGAACGGAAGCAGGGTTGCGACGGCGATGGTTACCGATGTTCCGAGAAGTCGCCAGCAGGCCTTCCACGCGAAGGGCCGGAGAAGGATTCCGACGAGCGGGAGAGCCAGGAAGTTGTACTGCTTGGAAGCGAGAAAAAGACCCAGAGCCAGAGCGAGCCAGCGCGGGCGCTTGATCGCCGCATAGAGCGTAGCGCAAAGCAGCATCCAAACCAGGGGTTCGGTCCAGCAGCGGTCTTCGACCATGAACGTGATGGGATTGAGCAGAAGATACGCGGCGAGGCAGAGGCCGGGCACACTCGGCACGGTGGCAAAGGCAAAGATCGCAGCGAGCAGAACAGCCGCGAGGTAGCCGTAGCGGACATCCCCCAGCAGATAACCGGGAAGTGCGGCGAGGAAGGTTACCGGCGGATACTGAAAGCCGACCTGCACACGACCATTCACCACCATGCCCGGACCATAGAAGCGGCTGGTCTGGTCCGCGTTGTAGATGTTGGCTTGCGTCGTTCCGTAGGGATTGACGCCGTGCATCAGCTTCCTGGCGGCGTCGAGCTGAAAGGTGTAGCAATCGATGTGGCGGGGATCGGAATCGGAAAACTGGCCGGCTGGGAGTGAGTCGCGGTCATGCGAGCGCAACAAGTGCAACGCGATGCTGGAGTGGAGCACAAGCAGTGCAACCAGAATCCACCACCAGGACCGGGAGTTGCCGGCGGCGGCGGAAGCGGGAACGGGCGCCTTCGCGGCGATCGCGATGGCGACGATCCCCAGCACGATAGCGGCCCCGATCAGAGCCAGCCCGGCGGCGCGAAATCCGCCTAGGACCGCTTCGCCACATGCGTCGCCGCCCTGCACCAACAGGCCGGCGAGAGCCAGCAGGAGCGCAGGGAGCGCGCCGTATCGGCAGCGTTCCGAGAGCGCTTCCCATGGGCTCAGCAAGTGGAGCTTCGCGCGAACAAGCAGGCGCCAGTGACTGGTGCAGTCATGGCTTAAAGAGTACAACAGGCATGAACAAATTCAGAGATTCCGATGCTTGCAGGATCAGAATCTCTGCCCCTCAACATCCACCTTTCAGCGGGAGGCGGTGGTGAGGGGTTGGGGGACGGGGGCGTCGGGACGGCCGCTGTCGGGGGCGACGGGGTAGGTCTTGCTGCCGTCGTTGAGTTCGAGGCGGACGTAGTCCCAGACGACGCCGGTGGTTACATCGCCGGCGGGGACGGTGAAGGTGACGGAGTTCTCGCCGGGCTTCAGCAGCGAGGCGTCGAACTTCTGGACGTACTGGTACCAGACGCCCTTGTCGGTGTTGTAGCGCAGAGCGTTGGTGGCGATGGGGTGGAGGGTGCCGACCGTCTGGCCGTTGACGCCAATGGACAGACTGCCGGGAGCGGCGGGCGTGTTGCCGTTGCCGCCATCGGCCCCGGCGAGGGCGATGCGCAGGATGCCGTTGCCCTTGCTGGCCGCGGGCATGGTGAATTTGACGGTCCAAGTGGTGGCCTTGCCGTGGCCCCATTCGCGCCACATGTCCTGCTGGCCGGTGGGCAGGTTGACCCAGCCGAAGCGCTGATTGAGGGGGTCCTTGGCAGCGGGGTTCTTCCAGGCGTCGGTGTCGGAGTGGGGGACTTCCTCAAAGAACCAGTCCTTGTGGTAGTCGCTCTTGCCGATGGTGTAGGTGATGTCGTTGGGGAAGAGGCCGCCGTAGCGGAGAGGCCAGCCCCAGAGCCAGTAGTTGGCGCCGTCGCCTTTGAAGAATTTGTCGGCGGTGCGGTCGGGGTAGCCGATCTCCCAGAGCTGCTTGCCGTAGCGGACGGGCTGCCAGTCGAGCTTGCCGAGGTTGAGAGGTTTGCCGGCTTCGACGGTGATGTCGGTTTTGGCGTATTCGCCCAGAACGCCATCGGCGAAGGCGTGGAGGGTGTAGTGTCCGGGGCGGACGTTGGGGATCGTGAAGCGGCCGTCCTCGGCGCCATCCGCCCAGAACTGGTAGTAGTCGCCGTCGTGGGGCCAGGTGACGATGTTGCCGTTGCCGGCGCGCTGCTGGAACCCGCCCGAAGTGTTGATGTAGTCGGGGTGGGCGAGGCCTATGGTGAGGTGCGGGAGGGTCTTTTTGGCCGCCTGAGGATCGTTGAGAACGAGTTGGCCGGTGACGTTAGCGCGGCCGTCCTTGTGCGGATAGTCGACTCCGCTAACCCAGTCGTAGGGCCAAGCGGCTTTGACGGCTTTGGACTTCTCGACGGCGTCGTTCCAGAGGGCGAGCTGGTTGTCGTGCCATTCCTTCGGGATGGCTGGCATGCCGCTGCCGTAGGAGGCGTGGAAGGCGTCCAACTCGGCAGGGGTGGGGTCCTTGGCGTCGGCGAGCGAGTTGAAGTAGATGAAGATGGGGCCGACGACGTGCTTCCAGTCTTCGCCGGTGGGGATGTGATTGATGGCGCCGCCGGCGTAATGGCCGCTGGTCCAGTAGTCGAGCAGGGTACCGCTCATATGGTCGATGAGGTCGAGCTTTTCAGAGCCTCCGCCGATGTACTCGCTGCTGGGGTTGATGAAGTAGACGCCGATGTGGTCCTTGGTGCTGGACCAGCCCCAGGCCTGGAGCTTGTACATAACGGCGTTGTAGCTGTACTTGTGCTCGACGGAGTTGGCATAGGCGCCGCTCTCGAGGATGCGCTGCTCCTTGGCGTGGATGACGACGCCCTTGCGCAGGTCGTCGTCGGAGGTCATGAGCTGGTTGCGGTCGTTATCGACGGAGAGCCAGTCGAAGGTACGGTTCATGGATTCGAGGATGAAGCGGCTCTCGCCTTCGCCGGCGGGCGGATAGGAGGCTTTGTGGGTGTACTCAGCGTAGGTGTAGAAGCCGCTGGCGCCGCGCTCGAGGGTGTAGCGGGTTTCGATGTCCATGCCGCCGCCGCGCGGGCCGCCGGGCCGTGGGCCTCCTGGGCCTGCTGCTCCGCCGGGTCCGCGGCCTGCGCCGGGACCACCGGGGGCTGCCGCGCCGGGTGCGCCGGGAACGCGCTGCTCCTGCGCCGCAGGTACGCCGCCGCCCGGGGGGCCTCCCATGGGGCTGGGGTTATTGAGGTCGCCGGGGTTGACGCCGAGGATGGAGACTTCGGCGCGCTCACCGCTGTTGGTGGAGGGGTCGATCGTAACCTTGGTGGTGATGGTGCCGGAGGGCGTCTGCTCCCAGAATTCTCCGCGGGTGAGGACCTCGACACCGTGATAGACGAGCGATGAGAGGTTGCCGTTGCGCTTGAGGACGGTCATCTTGACGATGCCGTTGTCCATGGTCCAGGAGTCGCCGTTATCGGTGAGGGTGACGGGCTGGTTGACGGTGACTTTGGCGACTTTGGGGGCGGTCTGCGCGGACGCGGCTGAGGCGAAGACGACGGACACGGCAAGGAACGCGGACGCGGCGAGTAGCGATGGTTTGAACATGATGCGACCTCTCAATTTTGCCCTTGAAACTGTTTCTGCAAGCGCACAGAACTATAGCTGGGGGGCTGGTTGTCCGTCAAAGGGACGAGGCTGGGAGGCCCGAAGACGCACGCAAGTCTTTCAAAGGGACGGCGCGGCGATTTATTTGCGATTCCAGGTTTGTCCGTCGGGGCTGATCCAGAGGTCACCGGCGTCGGTGGTGAGCTGAAAGGTTGCGCGGGCGGTCGGCGCGGCGGCGGACTTGGCGGCGGCGGGCGGGTTGGTCAGGCCGTTAATGCTCTTGGCAAAGGGGTGCAGGTTTGGCGACGGGACGAGCGCTACGCTGACGGCGTGGCCGGTCCACTGGACGGGCACGGCCTGCCAGGTTACGCCGGCGTCGTCGCTGCGGAAGAGGGCGCCGGCGGTGTCGAGGGCTAGCTGGTGTTGGGAACTGGTGGCAACAGAGACTGCGGAAAGATTGCTGGGGAGGGCGGGGAGTGCTTTGGCCTTGGCTTGTGGGGAGGCTGTTGTGCGGGCACTGGCTGGATCTTGGTCGACCGCGGCGTCCGCGGCGGTAGTCGCGACTGGACTGCTGCCACCTTGAAGTGCGGCGTTGGAGGCGGAGACGCCTGCGGCGTAGTTCTCGTTGAGGTTGGTTTGGCCGGTGCCGCCGTAGATGCCGGAGTTTCCGTTATTCGTGGCGGAGCCTGCGGGCGCCGCCTTCTGGGTTTGAGCGCGGGGCATGTCGTACTGGGTTGCGGCGGAGCGGAGTTCGCGGCGGGCTTCGGCGCGGTCGGCGAGTGAGGGCTGCGGCGTGGTTGGGCTGACTGGGACGGCGGGTGACGCAGCGGCGGGGGGAGGGGAGAGTGCTGGTGGAGGAACATAGCTTGCGCCAGACATCCCTCCCAGCCCGGTCTTCTTCTCCGGAGAGATGGGTGTGGTTGCGAATTCGGGCTTGGGGGCCGAGGCGTAGCCAAAGCTGACTGGCGGTGGAGTTCCCCGGGGGCTTGCGGCGACGGCTGCCGGCGGTGGGGTGCGAGAAGCGGGCACGGTTGCGGCTGGTGGCGTTCGGACCGGTGCTGGGGCAGAGGCGGGTTGGGCTGCGGGTTCGGGTGGTGCGGCCGGCGGCGGAGGGGGAGTCTCGATGTGGGCTGTGGGGGGGACTGCGATTTGGTTCGAGCCTCTGTTGCGGACGTGGATGGTGAGGAGGATCAGGCAGACGAGGGCGGCTGCGGCGGGGAAGGCGAGCATCCAGCGAGCGAAGAGGGGCGTGCGGGTGTGGGCTGGGTGTGAGTGCGGCTCCGGCGCGGGTGGCTGGGCGAGGTAGACGATGGCGCGGCAGTCGGGGCAGGTGGCGAGATGGGCGAGGGTTGCATGCTGCTCGTGGAGGGGCAGGGTGTGCTCGGCGAAGGCGTTGAGCTGGTCCGCGTCGGGATGCTGGCCGGGTTGGAAGGGTGTGGTCATGTGGTTGGGGGTGGTGGGTTGGCGGCCGGCTGGTGGCTGGTGGCCGGGTGGGCGCGAGTTGTCTGATCGGAGAACGCGAGAGTTTGCGAAGTTTGCAGCAGCTTGCGCAGGTTTATTTCGAGGTCGCGGGGATCGGCGCCAAGCGCTTCTTCGGCGGCGCGCTTGCTGAGACCGCTGGAGTGGAGGTTGCGCAGGACCTGCTTGCGCAGGTCCGCGGTGAGGCGCTTGAGCTTGCGGCTGACGGTGGCCTCGTGGACGTGGAGGAGGCGCGAGATCTGCAGGAGGGTCTGCCGGTCGAGGAAGTAGGAGGCGAGGAGGAAGCGATCGTCGGGGGAAAGCGTCGCGAGTGTGCGGGAGACGGCCTGGGAGAGGTGGGTGAGCTCGGTGGGGAGGGGCGCGAGGGCCGCAGCGGGAGCGGGTGCGTCAAGGTCGTCGAGCGGGGTTTCGCGGCGGGTGCGGCGGTGGTGGTCGATGTGGCGTTGGGCGAGCGTGGTGCGGAGCCAGCCGAGGAGCGAGCCGCGGCCGGAGTAGGAGGAGAGCGGGGAGGTGCGGCGGCCGGCGCGCTCGCTGAGGCCGAAGAGCTCGGCGTAGAGCGAGTCGGCGAGGTCGTGGCCGAGAGTGGCGGAGCCGGTGATGGCGATGGCGGCCTGGGTGAGCGGCGCGCGGTATTGGTTGAGGAAGCGCTGCCAAGCGAGGTCGCGGCCGAGAGCGCAAGCCTGGGCGAGGGCGAGCTCGGGCAGGCGGAGAGCGCGGCAGAAGGCGGCTTGTTGGGCGGGCGTCGAGTGGGTGTCGCCGGGGAGGGCGAAGTTGTACCTGGCGCCGATGGCAGCGAGGGCGGTGGCGAACTCTTCGTGGGTGAGGGCGAGGGAGCCGGCGTCGGCGGAGAGCCAGAGTTCCTGAATGAGGGCTGCGGGAAAGCCTGATGTGGCTGGCTCGGCCTGGTCGTCGGCGGTGGAGAGGGCCTGCTCGGCGGACGGCAGAGGGAGGGTAAGCTCGCCGGGTTGGGAGGCCGCGTCCACGACTTTGACGATACTCCAGTGATTTGGACGTGGGTGGTTGAGGGTTTGGACGCGGAATGATTGGGATTGCGAAAAAAATGTGCAAGGTATGGCGAAGGGGCCGTTCCTGAGTCAGAAGGCGGGGAGGGATGCCGCCGACAAGGAGGATTTGCGATGCGAGTGCGAGGAATTCGGCTGGGCGCGGGAGTGGCGGTGGTGATGGCGTTGGCGTTGGCGGCTGGACGATGGGAGCCGGTGGCGGCGGGCGGTCCGGGAAATGGGACGGGGAGTGGGTATCGCGTGTTGAAGCCGATCGAGAGTGGCGATCTGACTCTGTTTCCAGTGGTGCGGGACGATGGGAAGGCGCCGCCGGGCGACCAGTTTCTGACGTTGGATGAAGGGCTGAAGAGCGGTGAGGTGGAGGTGACGGAGGCGGGCAATGTGCGCGGGCTGGTGCGGTCGCGTGGCGGCGCTCCCGTGCAGCGCTACCAGGGAGACCAGGTGAATACGCTGGTACTGGTAAACAACTCCAAGAGGCCGCTGCTGCTGCTGGCGGGCGAGATTGTGACTGGAGGCAAGCAGGACCGGATTATCGCGAAGGACAGGATCGTGCCGGCGGGAGCGGAGCCGATCGACCTGTCGGTGTTCTGCATCGAGCATGGGCGCTGGACGGAGAGTTCGGACAAATTCGGCACATCGGCCAAGGCGGCGAACCAGAGCATCATGGTGCAGCCAACGGTGCGGCAGCAGGCAATGGTGGCGAAGGACCAGCAGCAGGTGTGGAACTCGGTGAGCGGCGCGATCGGTGGGATGGCGAAGGCTGCGGCGCCTGCTTCAGGTGTATATGGCGGGACCGGTAACACCAACCTCAACACCACGAGCTATGCGAAGGCAGTGCAGTCGCAGTCCGTGGCTGCGAAGGTGGATGAGGAAGCGGCGGGTGTGGTGAAGTCTCGGGAACAAGCGCTGGACACGCTGCGGCAGGAGCACGCGGTGGGCGTGGTGGTCGCGGTGCGTGGGGAGGTGATCTGGGCGGACATCTTCTTCGATCCGGGGCTGCTGGCGCGGTACTGGATCAAACTGGTGCGGTCTTATGCGGCAGAGGGGCTGGAGAGCGGCGGGGCGCATGGCTCCGCGAGCATGGCGGATGCGCAGCGGTTTCTGGATACGCCGACGCAGGGCACGGAGGACTCGCAGGGCGAGGTTGGGGTGTATCGCTGCATGGAGGTGAAGTCGGGCGGGACGGACCTGTTCACGCTGGAGGCGCTGCTGCCGGGCACAGGATACGACGTGCATATCAGCCGCGTGAAGCTGAGAGGGCAAAGCCCAAGCGTGCCGCAGATGCGGCCTGTGTTCTAAGGGGTTTCAGTGCGTGGCTGGGCTGCGGGGTTCGCGGCCCAGCCATGCATAGTATTCCGGGCGATTATTCTGGAAGTGTGATTGAACGGCCACGCACGCGCCCCAAGACCCCGCGCCGGAAGGGTCTTCTCCGATCTTTTGTTCGATGGCTTGCGATCGGAGCGGTGCTTGCCTGGTCGCTGGCCGCGCTGACCCTGGTGGCTGCCCGGTGGATCGATCCGCCGACTGACGCGGTGCATGTGGAGCGCCGATTGCAAGCCTGGGTTCACGGCACGCCGTATCACGAGCGCTACACCTTCGTTCCGCTGCGCGAGATATCGCCCGATCTGCAGCATGCTGTCATCGCCGCGGAGGATGCGCGCTTCTATCAACACCATGGGTTCGATTGGAAGGCAATCGAAGCCGCTGCCAAAGACGATATGGAGGGCGGGCGGATTCGTGGAGGTTCCACGATCACGCAGCAACTGGTAAAGAACCTGTTCTTCGGAACGGGCCGCTCATTCCTGCGCAAGGGGGCCGAGTTCACGTTGGTGCCGGTTGCGGAATTGGTGCTCGGCAAGCAGCGCATTCTGGAGCTTTACCTGAACGAAGTGGAATGGGGCCCGGGAATCTATGGGGCAGATGCGGCGTGCCGCTACTACTATAAGACGCCGCCGCGGAGGGTCGGCCGGGAACAGTCGGCGCAGCTTGCTGCGATTCTGCCGCTGCCGCTGAAGCGACGGCCCGATCGCATGAATCACTACAGCGCGATCATCCTGGAGCGGATGCGCCAGATGGGTTGGTAGGCGCGGGCCAGCTTGCGAGCGGTGATACCGCTAAGTTGTTTGGAGCGAATGGTGGACGCGGCAGGGATCGAACCTGCGACCAGTCGATTAAGAGTCGAATGCTCTACCAGCTGAGCTACGCGTCCGCTGTGCTGCGGCCTCTCTGGGGGAGGGGCGATGCCGCGACGGAGCCCGGTTTTCGAGGCCTCTTGCGCGCAACCACCTTGAAAAGAATAGCACAGGTCGGTTCGGAAAAATGGCTGCTGGGGGGCTGCTGGTCTGTTAGCCAGAGTAACCTGCCGGCTTACGAGCCAAAGGCCGCAGAGTGCATGTCCCAGGGGCTGAAGCCCATGTTGATTCTGTACCCATAATGCCGGGACTGAAGTCCCGGCCTATCTCAGAGGCGAGTTTCCTGGGCCCAATCTTCTGCGAGGGCGAGTTTTTTTGAGGTCAATCTTCAGCGAGACGAGTATTTGCAAACTAATCTTCAGCCGACGAAATCGACGTTGGCCTTCATGGGGATGATGCCGCGGTCGTGGCCCATTTCGAGCAGCTTGCGGATGGCTTCGCGGCCGTCATCGCCGTAGTTGAGGGTGCGCTCGTTGACGTACATGCCGACGAACTGGTTGGCGAGAGCGGGGTCGAGGTCGCGGGCGAACTGCATGGCGTAGGCGAGCGCCTCGTCGCGATGGTCGAGGGCGTGCTGGATGCTGTCGCGCAGGGCGTTGGTGATGATGCGCATGGTCTCCTCGCCCAGGGAACGGCGGATGGCGTTGCCACCCAAAGGCAGCGGGAGGCCGGTCTGCTCGCGCCACCAGATGCCGAGGTCGAGAGCTTTGGTCAGGCCGTTGTTGCCGTAGGTGAGCTGGCCCTCGTGGATGATGAGGCCGGCGTCGAACTCGCCCGCGACGACGGCGGGAATGATCTTGTCGAATGGGACGACTACGGTCTCAACTTCGGGGACGACGAGCTTGAGGGTGAGGAAGGCGGTGGTGAGCGTGCCGGGAACGGCGATGCGGGTCTTCTTGAGGTCGGCGAGCGAGAGCTTGCGCGGGGAGACCACCATGGGGCCGTATCCCTCGCCGACGGAGCCGCCGCAGGCCATCAGGGTGTAGTTGTCCTGCAGGTAGGGGTAGGCGTGGAAAGAGATGGCGGTGACATCGTAGAAGGCCTCGTTGATGGCGCGCTGGTTGAGGGTTTCGATGTCGGTGAGGGTGTGCGAGAACTTGAAGCCCGGGACGCGCACTTTGTTGGTGGCCAGCCCGTAGAACATGAAGGCGTCGTCGGAGTCAGGGCTATGGGCGATGGAGATTTCCTGGATGGCGGTGCTGGTGGCGGTCATGTCTGGGTTGTTCCTCGGCAAAGCGATGCAGTGATAGGGGAGTGGAGATCAGGAGCGGTCGAGCGTGGTGAAGGCGCTGGCAGCGGCGGGGATTCTGAGGACCTCGTGCGGCGGAGCCGTGTGACTCTTCAAGGATATCAAGTGGCGGGGAATTGTGCGGCGGGCGTCTGGATGCGGGCGTGGAATAGGCGGGACGTGGGCATGCCCAGTACGAACTTGATTCCTCCGGCGGATCGGCTGGCTTCGGGTCTTGACGTGGCGAGTGGCAACATCTCAACTTTAGGAGTGGTGGTAAACCCTCCAGTTTCGGGAAGGCCGGGCCGGCTTGCGTGGCTGCGGGCGGCTTGCAGGCCATTTGCCATTGGGCGGCAGAGAGCAGCGACGCTGGCGGCCGCGGCGCTGGCGCTGGCGGTGGGATATCACGTGGTGTTTGGGGCGAATGGGTTGACTGTGTATGAGCAGAAGCGGCATGAGACCCACATGCTGACCCAGGAGATGCAGGTCCTGCAGCGCGAGAACGATCAGTTGCAGGGGCACGTCGACCGGCTGCAGAGCGATCCCAATGCGATCGAGCACCAGGCGCGCGAAGAGCTGCACTACACGCGGCCAGGCGAGGTCATCTACGCACTGCCAAGCAAGTAAAGGCGGCGTGCGAATACCCGAGGCTAAAGCCTCGTTCGTTACGAATCGATTGTCCGCGGGCTGAAGCCCGCTGCTAATCCGAAGTACATCGACTGAGATTCTGACTCTTCGAGTCAGAATGACGCTTCCATATTATTCGGCTGTCTGCGGGCTGAAGTGGGGTGCTAGTTTTCCGGCAGAGTCACCGTAACTTCGGTGCCTTGGTCGAGTGCGCTTTGGATGCGGATGGCGCCGTTGGAGCGGTCGGCGATGGCTTTGCAGATGGAGAGGCCGAGCCCGGCGCCGCCGCTGTTGCGGCTGCGGGACCGGTCGGCGCGGTAGAAGCGGTCGAAGACGTGGGGCAGGGCGGCTTCGGGGATGCCTTCTCCCTCGTCCTTGACGCGCAGCTCGGTGGCGCCATTGTGCGATTGCACGGTGGCGGAGACGCGGCCCTGCGGCAGGCTGTGCTGCAGGGCGTTCATGATGAGGTTGGAGCAGAGGACCTCCGCGTCATCGGCCGGCAGGGCGACCTTGCGGGTCGCATCCGCGGTGACCTCGAGCGCGACCTGCTTCAGGTTGGCGAGCGGGCGGAGGCGCTCGGCCACGTTGCGCAGGATCGATGGCAGATCGCTGGATTCGTTCGATTCGACGGGCGCTTCCTCAAGGCGCGCGAGGGCGAGCATACGGGTGGCGAGGTCTTCCATGCGCTCCGTGTCGGTGAGCAGGCCTGCGAGACCGGCCTCGTACTGCCCGGCGGTCCGGGGGCTGAGGGTGAGCAGTTGCAGGCTGGACTTGAGGACCGCGATCGAGGTTTTGAGTTCGTGCGCGGCGTCGCCGGTGAGTTGCCGTTGGCGCTCGAAGGCCTGACGCAGGCCTTTCAGCAGCCCCTCGATGGAGAGGGCGATGGGCGCTAGTTCGGAGGTGCGCAGAACGTCGCCGGGCGGTACGAACTCCCACGAGCGTGCCGAAACGCGGCCGGCGATGGCGGCAAGCTCCTGCAGCGGCGAGAGGCGGCGGCGCAGGAACCAGACCAGGGCCAGTCCCGTGATGGCCAGCAAGACTACGCCGGCGACGACGTAGAACTGGACAGCCTCGACGGCTTCGTGCCAGAGATCGTGGGTTGGAGCTGCGTAAAGGACTGTTACCGGGCGGCGAATGCCACCGTTATCGTCGCGGTCGATGATGCGCACGCCGTTGAGGCGAAGGGCCCGGTAGTACGCTTCCTTGACCTTGAAGCTGAAGTAGCCGGGTTTGGCTGAAGCGCCGAGGGCGGCCAGCAGATCGGGTGAGGAAGCCGGGGAATGCCCGAGCACGCGCCCGGAGGGACTGAGCACTTCGTAAGCATCCTGGTTGGGCAAGACCAATTCAGTTGGGTCGACGGCGACGTTGTCCTCTGGGTCCTCGGCATCCTGCACCGCGCCCAGCACAGAGTCGGCGCGGCCACGCAGCATTACGTCGAAGGCGCGACGGCGGCCGTGCATCTCGTGAGCCAAGGCAAGGCCGGAAAAGCTCGCTGCGCAGAGCAACTCGGCCAACAGGACACCGGCGATCAGCTGGCGGGTTAGCGAGATCTTTCTCATAGCTGCTTCTCGGGCGCTTCCAGCCGGTAGCCGCGTCCGCGAATGGTGGCGATGGAGGTCTCCTCGCCGACGGCGCGAAGTTTCTTGCGGAGGTTGGAGATGTGGGCTTCGATGACGTTGGAGTGGTGCTCCCAGTTGTAGTCGTAGAGATGCTCGAGGAGTTCGCGGGCGGAGACGATTGCACGGGGGCGAAAGATGAGGTACTCGAAGAGGCGGTATTCCGTGGGCGAGAGGTCGATCAACTCGCCCGCGCAGCGCACGGTCTGCTCGACGGTGTTCAGGCTGATGCGGCCGACAGTCAGGACGGGGTGCGAGACGCCTTTGCCACGGCGGATGAGGGCCTTGGCGCGGGCCAGCAACTCGCCCAGGTCGAACGGCTTGGTGAGGTAGTCGTCGGCGCCGGCGTTGAGCAGTTCGACCACATTCGCGCGCTCGTCACGGGCGGTGAGGATGAGGATGGGGGTCATATCTTTCCGCTTGCGCACGCGATGCACGATGCTGAGCCCGTCGAGGCCGGGAAGCATGAGGTCGAGCAGGAGAAGATCGTAGTGCTGGTACTCGGTGAGCGCGGCGCCTTCGGCCCCGTCTTCGGCGCAATCCACGGCGAAGCCGCAGCGCTCGCGCAGAGCTTCCGCAATATTATTGGCTAGGCGGACTTCATCTTCGACGATCAGCACTCTCATACGTAGTCAATCTACTCTTTCGATATGATCCTTCATCCCGACTTAATCTCCGCTTAAGCCCCCGCTGGCACAGTTACACTTGGAGCGACCGGCAATGGGTACACTTTTTGCTTCCGGCACGCTCCGAATACGTCCTATGCTATTTTTCCGCGCGAATTCAAGTCTTCCACGCCTGCGCAGGCGCATACCGCATCTATTGTGTCTCGCGACCCTGGCGTCGGCGGGGTTAGCACAGCAGCCAGCCGCATCGCCGGCTACACAGCCCTCGCCTGTTGCCATCACGCTGGATGAGGCGATTGCCCGGGCGCGCGCAAATGAACCCACATTTGCGGCTGCGGTGGCCGCCAGCAGGAACGCCGCGCTCGACCAGTCCATCGCGCGTGCGGCTCTCCTGCCCAACGTGGCCTACGACAACCAGTACCTCTATACCCAGTCCAATCACTGTCCCACGACGAACAAGATCTGCGCGGCCAACGCCGGGGCGAGCAGTACCGCGCCGGTGCGCTTTATCGCCAACAACTCCGTGCATGAGTACGTCAGCCAGGCCAGCGTGACGGAGACGATTGGCGCGCAGCAGGTGAACGCGGTCAGTCGCGCCTCCGCGGCACTGGCCGTCGCCACGGCGGAGAGAGAGGTCGCGCAGCGCGGTTTGATCGCGAGCGTGGCGGGGATGTTTTATGCGGCGACGACGGCGGACCACCGGGTTGCCGTGGCCGAGCGCGCCGCCACTGAGGCTGCGAGCCTTACCAAGCTGACCGGACAACGCGAGACCGCCCGCGAGGTGGCGCACGCCGACGTGGTAAAGGCGCAGCTTCAACAGCAGCAGCGCGACCGAGACCTGGCCGATGCGAAGGTAAACGCGGAAACGGCGCGACTGGAACTTGGAGTGCTGCTATTTCCCGATCCGCGCACGCCCTACACGCTTACGGTGCCCGATACGCCATCCTCGGTTCCGGCGCGCGCGGATGTGGACGCGGCGTTGGCGAAGCACAACCCGGAGCTGGAAAGCGCGCTCGCTAACTCGCACCTGGCGGACCTGAATGTGTTTGCCGCGCGCTCCGCGTATCTGCCGGACTTGCAGCTCAACTACTCGTACGGCATCGACGCAACTCAGTTCGCGGTGAACGCTTACGACGGAAGTCACAATCTCGGCTACTCCGCCAGCGCGACGCTGAACATTCCGATCTGGGACTGGTTCACCACCCACGACAAGGTCCGCCAGAGCGAGATCAGTCGTGATGCCGCACATGTGACCCTGACCAATACTCAGCGGAAGCTCATTGCGGAACTGGAGGAGTATTACTCAGAAGCGGTGACGGCGCACGACCAGCTTGAGAGTTTGGACCGCAGCGAGCAGACCGCGACCGAGAGCCTTCGCCTTACGCGGGACAGCTATTCCGCAGGCGAGACGACCATTCTCGATGTGGTCGATGCGGAGAACTCCCTGACTTCGTCCGAACTTGCCCGAGAGGACGGCATGGTCCGCTACCAGACCGCGCTCGCAAACCTCCAATTGCTGACAGGAACGCTCTAAATCATGATGCCTTCAACCATCCATTCCATCCGCGCGATCCGTATTGTCAAGCTGGCGGCGATTTCCCTATGCGCTTTTCTTCTGGCTCCGCTCGGCTGCAAGAAGGAGGAAGCGCCGCCGACACCCGAGGTCTATGTTCAGGCCGCGCATCCGGAGCAGGGAAGTATCTCCGACCAGATTGCGGCGGACGCTATTCTGTCTCCGCTGGCCCAGGCTGCCATCTCGCCAAAGGTGACGGCGCCGGTAAAGAAGTTCTACGTGCAGCGGGGAACGCGTGTGCATGAGGGCGAACTGCTGGCGACGCTGGAGAACAGCGACCTAGCCGCCGCGGCTCTCGACAACAAGGGCAGTTACACGGCGGCGCAGGCGACGTTTGAGACCGCAACCAAGGCCACCGCGCCCGAAGACCTGACCAAAGGCAAGCTCGACCTGGCGCAGGCGAAGGCGAATCTCGATCTTGCGCAATCGATCGTTACGGCTCGCGAGCAACTCTTCAAAGAGGGTGCGATCCCAGGGCGCGATCTGGATACCGCCAAGGCCTCGCTGGTGCAGTCGCAGGCCGCGTATGACATTGCGATGCAGCATCTCGAGTCGCTGCAAAACGTCAGCAACAAGGCGGCTCTCGCAAACGCTCAGGGCAATCTCGATTCCGCCAAAGGAAAGATGATGGGCGCTGAAGCTGAACTGAGCTACACGGAAATTCGCAGCCCGATTTCCGGCATTGTCACCGACCGGCCTCTGTTTGCAGGCGAAACCGTGGCTTCGGGAACGCCGCTGATCACGGTGATGGATACCTCAGCGCTGATTGCCAAGGTGCATGTCGGGCAAATGCAGGCGCAGCAGCTCGCGGTTGGTGCAGCGGCCACGCTGACGGTACCCGGGATGGCGGACCCTGTGCCTGCCAAGGTTTCGCTGATAAGCCCGGCACTCGATCCGGGCAGCACCACGGTCGAAGTTTGGCTGCGGGCGGAAAATCCCAAGGGCGCGTTGAAGGCTGGGACGCCGGTTCATGCGACGATCACCGGGCGGACGGTTGCCAGCGCACTGACTGTGCCAGTGGAGGCAATCCAGGCCGGTGCGGACGGCGTCAGCAAATTTGTGATGGTGATCGCGCCGGACTCGACCGCGCACAAGAAGGTGATCACCGTTGGAATTGCGAATGCGGACGATGTGCAGATTCTGAGCGGTCTGACGGCATCGGACATGGTGATCTCTACTGGAGGATATGGGCTGGATGAGAACACCAAGGTGAAGATCGGCACCGACCCCAACGCCAAGCCCGACGACGATGACAAGCCCGCTGCTGGCGCGCCCGACTCGACTGCCAAAGGAAAGGATGCCGACGACAAGTGAGCACGCCTGCGTCCTTTCGGTCCTCGGCTGAGCCGCGGGAGTCATCCTTCTGGCTTTCGCGCATGTCCACCACGATCTTTTTTCTGATCGTGATTCTCTCCGTGGCGGGTGTGTACGCGGCGTTTCAGGTGCCGATTTCTGTATTCCCGGAGACGAACTTCCCGCGCGTCGTGATCGGCGTCGACAACGGCGTGATGCCGGTCGAGCAGATGCAGGTGACGGTGACCAAGCCGATCGAAGACGCCATCAACAGCGTTCCCGGGCTGCTCACCATCCGTTCCATCACCAGCCGCGGTTCGGCTGAGGTCGATCTTTTCTTCGACTGGAACGTCAATATCGTCCAGACTCTTCAACTCACGGATGCGGCGCTTTCGAAGATTCGGCAGACGCTGCCTGCGACGGCTGTGATCTCTACGAACCGGCTGAGCTTCGCGACCTTTCCCATCCTCGGCTATGCGCTGACCAGCGATCGGGACGCGAAGGGGAACGACCTGGTGTCGCCGACCCAACTATGGGAGGTTGCCACTTACGACCTGAAACCACCGCTGAATCGCGTGGCCGGCGTATCGACCATTACGGTGCAGGGCGGCAAGGTGCCGGAGTACCACATCGTTCCGAATCTGGCGCGCCTGCAGAACGCGGGCGTTACGCTGACCGATTTGGTCAATGCGGTTGAGGCGTCCAATATTATCGATTCGCCCGGGCTGTATGAGGCGAACCATGAGCTGATCCTGGCGCTGGTCGGCGCGCAGGCCCACGATGAGGCTGCCCTGGCCTCGCTGGTAGTGAAAACTACGGTGAACGGTGCGCCCGTCCACGTTTCGGACGTTGCCGACGTGCGCCAGGGGACGCTGCCCGTGTACACCACAGTGACGGCGAATGGCCGGCCTTCGGTGCTGATCAACATTACGCGGCAGCTATCCTCCAACACGGTGCAGGTGGCCAACGCGGTGGCCGACGAGATCGTCGCGCTTCAGCCCAAGCTGCCTCCGGGTACGCACCTGGTGCCGTTTTACGACCAGTCTGAGCTGGTGCGCGAGTCGATCGCCAGCGTTCGCGACGCCATCCTGATCGGACTGCTCCTGGCGTGCGTCATCCTGTTCCTCTTCCTGCGCGACTGGACGAGTTCGCTGGTGGCGGGGCTCGTTATTCCTGTAACCGTATGCGTCACAATCTTGTTTCTCTGGCTGATCGGACAGTCTTTCAACCTGATGACATTGGGTGGGCTGGCCGCCGCGATCGGCCTGGTGATCGACGACGCCATTGTTGTGGTCGAGAACATTGTGGTGCATCGCGATTCGGGACTATCGCGCGTGGACGCTATCCGCAAGGCGATCGGTGAGATTACGACTCCGCTGGTTTTCTCGACCATTACCCCGGTGGTTGTTTTCCTGCCGCTGATCGCAGTCACGGGCGTGACGGGGAATTTCTTCCGCGCGCTCGCCATCACCATGACTGCGTCGTTGCTGACCTCGCTCGCGCTCGCGCTGAGTTGGACGCCCGCTCTCTCGCTTGCGTTCCTGAGTCACAGAAAGCCGGTCGGGGCAGTTCCGGAATCCGTGACGACGCAGGATGAGGCAGCAGAGGGCGACCTTCCCAAAGACGAGCAGGTTGCCCACGCGGAGTCCGGTCCCATCATGCGCCGGGTGCTTGCGACCCACGCGCGCGTGCTGACGTGGGCCCTGACCCGGCCCGTGGCGCTGGCGCTGGTGTGCCTTGGCCTGGTCGTCGCCAGTTACTTCGCTTACAACGCGCTGGGCTCGGACCTGCTGCCGGAGATGGATGAGGGCGGGTTTATCCTCGACTACCTTACTCCGGCGGGCACGTCGCTTACTGAAACGAACCGTGTACTTACCCACGTCGAGCAGATTTTGCATGACACGCCGGAGGTCGACATCACCTCACGTCGCACCGGTCTGCAACTTGGACTTGCGGCCGTCACGGAAGCAAACAGCGGTGACATCACGGTGCACCTCAAGACCAAGCGCGACCGGGACATCGACGAGGTGATCGCGGATATTCGCGCTCGTATTCTCAAGTCCGAGCCGACGCTCGACGTCGAATTCACCCAGGTGCTACAGGACATGATCGGCGATTTATCCAACTCGCCCGAGCCGATCCAGATCAAGCTCTTCTCCAGCGATGCGGCGCTGCTGAACCAACTCGGCCCCAGGGTTGAGGCGGCGATCAAGAAGATTCCTGGCGTGGTCGATACGCAGAACGGCGTGGACAATACCATCTCCGGCCCAGCCACCAACTTCCAGGTCAATCCGGTGCTGGCCGCGCGGCTTGGCTTTACGCCCACGGAGGTTGCGGAAGACGCGACGGCGATTCTCGACGGCTTGCCCACGGCCGATCCGATGATTGCCAACGGGCGGCCCTACACCGTTCGCGTCCGCCTGCCCGACGACACGCGCGCATCGCTGGATGCGATTCAGAACACGGTGTTCAATTCAAGCAGCGGCCACACCGCTTCGCTGGGTTCGCTGGCGGACGTGACGCAACTGCCACCGCAGAACGAGATTCTGCGCGAAAACCTGCAGCAGATGGTTGTTGTCACGGGAAGGCTGGAAGGCTCCGATTTGGGCACCGCAATGCAGCAGGTGCAGACGACGGTCCAGGGCCTGCACATTCCTTCCAGCGTTCGCGTGGAGTATGGCGGCACGTATGAGGAGCAACAGAAGTCGTTTCAGGACCTGCTGCGGGTACTCCTGCTGGCGCTGGCGCTGGTGTTTGGCGTGCTGCTGGCGGAGTTCCGCAACTTCTCCGCGCCGATTGCGATCCTGACCAGCTCCGTGCTTTCCATCTCCGGAGTTGTGGGTGCGCTGCTCGCCGCTCATTTCGTTATCGGCACAAACTTCAATGTAGCCAGTTTCATGGGCCTGATCATGGTGATCGGCATTGTGGCCAAGAACGGAATCCTGCTGCTGGATGCGGATGAGAAGTTCCGCGCACGGGCGGAACTGGAATTGGCAGAAAATGCGGACGCTTTCGCTGGCCGCGATATGGCGCGCGAGGCGATGCTTCATGCGGCACAGCGCCGGTTGCGGCCCATTGTGATGACGGCCATTGCGGCGGTGTGCGGTATGCTTCCGCTGGCGTTCGCGCTGGGCGCCGGCTCGCAGATGCTGCAGCCGCTGGCCATTTCGGTGATCGGCGGACTGCTGATTTCAGTGGTGCTGTCGCTGATCGTTACGCCGGCGATTTACTACCGTCTGACCAGAAACCGACACGCCTGACTGGTCGAAGATGACCAGCCGGAAAGCCTTGCCGGAAGCGACCTCCAGGGTGCGTTCATAGGTTTTGCGAAAGCCGCGCTCCACCAGCTTGCCGCTGAATTCCTCCGGATCGACGAACACGAAGTGCCCGGCGAAGCGAGTGACTGATGCAACGTCGCTGCTGCCGACGGCCTGGTCGGCCGTGCTGGGAAGCTGCAGGACGACCGAAAGGGACCCGCCGGGAGCTACCATTCGCAGCGCATTTTCGAGACAGCAGCTGGTGCCTGCGTGCTCGAAGAGAAGTGCTGCGTGAACAAGCTCGACCGGCTGGATGTTCACCGTGTCCTGCGAGAGATCCGTCTCAATAAGTTCCACGTTTGAGACATGGGAATAACGTTCCCGCACAGCGTTCAAG
>Ga0302320_10009696_pt1 | contig 20640 bp, 13 predicted proteins | sample Bog_T0_3_FD_202130 | JGI IMG/M metagenome (GOLD analysis project Ga0302320, IMG submission 202130) | Peat permafrost microbial communities from Stordalen Mire near Abisko, Sweden - Bog_T0_3 | ecosystem: Environmental > Terrestrial > Soil > Wetlands > Peat | place: Sweden: Abisko, Stordalen Mire...
GCTCCTATCTGGACTCGATCCAGACTGGCAACGTCTATGCCGGCGAGACCCAGCCGGATGTCGCGTATGGCAACTACTCCTCGCCTGCGACGACGCTGGCCGAAACCCAGTTCTACAACATCCAGTTCCAGTGGCTCGTGGCCGGCGGCAGCGCCAAGGACCAGGCCTACGTGAGTGTGAATGTGCCCGGCTCCGGATCGACTTACACGGCGCTCACGCCGATTGCGATCAGCCAGTCGGGGAACCTGCTGATCCAGATGGGCAACACCTACACGCAGAGCGACAATCCGGCAGGCACGGTGGGCGGGAACGCGACGACGTTCACGGTGGTGCTGAACAACGACACGTCGGCGAAGCAGGACGGTTCCGGTCAGACGGCGCAGTGCCTCGCCTACCAGTCGCTGGTCTCCGTGGGGCGCAATTCGGCGAGCGGCACGCCGCTGCCGCTCGGCGTCTATAATTACCAGATCCCGCTGTCGGCGTTCTCGAACTGCCCTGTGGGTAACCTCGCCAAGCTGCAGTCGACCGGCGTTACCTCGATCGCGGTGCGCATCGATGGCGACCAGAACAAGAACATGGTGGCGAACGAATACGACACGATCGCGGTCGGCTATATCGGGTTTACGAAGTAGCCAGCCTGCCGCACTCGCCGGATCGGTGACGCGCCGTCGGTAATTCCGCCCAGGGCGCGCACCTGAACGTGTCGATCAAAGTTGAAAACGTTTTCAAGTTTTTTACGTAACTGACGGGAAAACCAGCGCCGGGGCGCTCATCCCTTCCCCCTGCCGGGTTCAATTCCGCGCCGGGCCGCAACACCCGGACCGCGCGAAGTCCCGACCTTTTGATGCACCGCCAAACCCATTCAACTCTCAATCGTTGCCCGGGGGCAACATCCAGGGCGCGACGACAATCGCTCTATTTCGGCATTGCAATCGTTTGTAAACTTTGCTCTAATCCCGTCGCGGTCCGGCAAAAGGCCGCCGCACAACAACTATAGTTTTCTGACCCGGGGGGGCTCAACCAGTGAAGTTACATTCCAATGACTTATTGAGGATGCATATCGTCCGCATCCTGGCGGCATCGGTCCTGACTGCGGGCGTGACTGCGCACGCGGCCGATGCGCCGGCAGCCGCACCCGCCGCCGGCCAGACGGCCGCGAACGATGGCGACCTGCTCGACCAGATCGTCGTTACCGCCTCGACCGGCGACAAGACGCAGCTGCGCAGCTCGCTGCAGGTCACCGACGTGACCAGCGAACTGGTCCAGGACATGGCGCCGCGCTCGACAGCTGAAACGCTGCGACTGATCCCCGGCATGTCGGTCACCGACCAGGCGGGCAGCGGCGGCAATGCCAACTTCTCCGTTCGCGGTCTCCCGGTAACCACCGGCGGCGCACCGTTCGTGCAGCTGCAGGAAGACGGCCTGCCGCAGGTGCTGTTCGGCGACATGAATTTCGGCAACAACGATTACTGGACCCGCTTCGACGTGTCGAACACGATCGAAGCGACGGTCGGCGGTAGCGCCGCCACGCTCGCGGCCGGCGCACCCGGTGCGGTCATCAACTACATCAGCGACACCGGGACGAAGCAGGGTGGCGTGTTCACGCTCTCCGAGGGACTCGGTTTCAATGAGTCGAAGGCGACCTTCGCGTTCGGCGGCCCGCTCAGCGATACCTGGCGCTACCATGTCGACGGCTTTTACGTCTACGGCGATGGTCCGCGCAATCAGGGCTTCATCGGTGAGGACGGCTACCAGATCAAGGCCAACCTGACCCACGATCTCGCCGACGACAAGGGCTTCATCCGCTTCTACGTGAAGCTGCTCGATGACCAGGAAGAGTACAACGCCGGCGGTCCCGTCAATGCGGCCGGCAACGGCACCAGCCTCTCAGGCATCTCGGCCTACCCGGGCAATGACATCCGCAACAGCTCGACGGTCGGCGTCTATAACGAAAACATCAACTACATCAACAATTCGACCGGCCAGTTCGGGCAGACGCCGAACAACGGCATCCACCCGATCGTCCACTCCTTCGGCGCGCAGTTCCACCTCACGCCGGCCGGCGACTTCGTCATCGACGACAAGTTCCGCCTGACGCAGATGTCCGGCAACTTCGCCTCGACGTTCTTCGGGCTCGGTAATACCTCGGGTGTGATCGGCTCCTCCGTGAACGGGCAGACGGTAGGCAGCGTCGTCTATGCTGCCGGCCCGAACGCCGGCCAGGCCTACAGCGGGCTGACCAACAACAGCACCGAGATCTACACCAACATGTCCAACATGGGCAGCGTGGTCAACGACCTCGCACTGTCAGACAAGTGGGTATTCGGCGACAACAAGCTGTCGCTGCGCGGTGGCCTGTTCTACATGAACCAGACGATCGACCAGAACTGGCATCCGAATGCGCAGCTGCAGACGGTCGCAGGAACGAATCCGATCCCGCTGAACGTGATCAGCACGACTGGCCAGCTCCTCAGCAACAGCGGCATCCAGGGCTACAACACGGCCTGGGGTACCGGTGTGGATCGTACCTACGCGATGAACGTGGCCGATACCGCTCCGTACCTCGACCTGACCTGGGACTTCGATGCGTTGCAGCTGGAAGGCAGCCTGCGCCGGGACGATTACCACGTGACCGGCTGGGCGGAAAGTGCCAGCAACGCGACGACGCAGATCGGGTATCTGACGGGCACCACTTTCAGCCCGACCGGTTCGCTGACTACGCCACTGGTTTCGTACTCCTCGCTGGATCCCAGCACCTATGAGCCACTGAACTACGGCATCAGCTACAACTCATGGTCATTCGGCGCGCTCTATCAGCTCGACAGCGACACCAGCGTTTACGGACGTGCGAGCCGCGGCGGCAAGGCGAACACGGATCGCAACATTCTGTCGGGCTATACCAACCCCGATGGCTCCCTGACGGCATCCGGCCAGCAACAGGCTGTGGATATCGTCCTGCAGCAGGAAGTCGGCATCAAGCACAAGGGCCAGGTACTCGGGGGCACCTATAACGTCACCGCAGCATACTTCCAGACGAGCTTCGGCGAGTCGAGCTTCGACCTGACCAAGCCGGTCGCTGATCGTTATTTCGTGGACAAGTATTCGGCGAAGGGCATCGAGGCGAGCGGCACCCTGCGCATCGGCGGCTTCTCGCTGTACGCACAGGCGACCTGGCAGAACCCGAAGGTGGACGAAAATGCGGTGGGCCCAAGCCCGACTGCACTCGTCAGCAGCGGTACCGGCTACCTGCCGGGCGGCACTGCGAAGTTCACCTACGCGATCGTACCCTCATACACCTGGGGGCCGGTCACCGGTGGCTTCGTGCTGCAGGGCCAGAGCCAGGAGAATATCAACGGCTACCCGCCGTACTACTCTCCCGGCCAGAACCTCGTCGACCTGTTCGCGACGTACCAGATCAACGACATGGTCTCGGTGGGGCTGCACGCCAACAACCTGTTCAACACGCTGGCCCTCGGCGGTGGCGGTTCTGTCACTTCCGGAGCCGGTGTGGTCGGCGCAAGTGCCGAACCTGGACGTACGGTGCTCGCCGACGTGACGCTGAAGTTCTGAAGTCCCTCCAGGGCCGGTGCGGGACGCCGTCGTCCCGCACCGGCCGTTCTGGTAGAGTGCACTTCCGTGCCGGACGACAGTCGCAAGATCCAACGCATCGTCATCCTCGGCGGCGGCACGGCCGGCTGGATGACCGCCGCGGCGCTGAGTCGCTCCATCGACCGCGACTGCTCCATCACGCTGGTCGAGTCCGACGACATCGGCACGATCGGTGTCGGCGAGGCGACGATTCCGCCGATCCGCATCTTCAACGACATGCTGGGTCTGAACGAGAACGAGTTCATCCGGCGCACCCAGGGAACCTTCAAGCTCGGCATCCAGTTCGTCAACTGGGGAAAGGCCGGTCACCGCTATTTCCATCCGTTCGGCAGCTACGGGCGACCCTTCGACCTGGTCCAGATCCAGCATCACTGGCAACGCGCACACCAGGAAGGCAAAGCCGCAAGCCTCGATGAGTACTGCATGGCCTGGGCGGCGGCGAAGCTCGGTCGCTTCGAGCAACCGTCGCCGGATCCGCGCAGCGTGAACTCGACCTTCCTGTACGCCTATCATTTCGACGCGTCGCTGTATGCCCGCTTCCTGCGCGAGTTCGCCGAGGCACGCGGCGTCCGCCGTATCGAAGGCAAGGTCAGGTCCGTCGCGCAGCACCACGTCAGCGGCTTCATCGAGGGACTGCATCTCGAGGATGGCATTCTCGTCGAGGGGGAGATGTTCATCGACTGCTCGGGGATGCGCGCGCTGCTGATCGAACAGACGCTCAAGACCGGCTTTGACGACTGGTCGCACTGGCTGCCGTGCAACCGGGCGCTCGCCGTGCCCTGCGAGAACGCCGACCTGGCGCCATACACCCGTTCCACGGCGCACGCGGCCGGCTGGCAGTGGCGCATTCCTCTGCAACACCGCACCGGCAACGGCCATGTTTACTCATCGAACTTCATGGGCGACGACGAGGCCGCGTCCATCCTGATGAACAACCTCGATGGCAAGGCGCTCGCCGAACCGCGCCCGATCCGCTTCACGGCCGGTTGCCGCAAGCTGCACTGGAACAGGAACGTCATCGCGATCGGCCTCTCCAGCGGCTTCCTCGAGCCGCTGGAGTCCACGTCGATACACCTTATCCAGGCCGGCATCTCCAAGCTGCTGGCCTACTTCCCGGACAAGGATTTCGATCCGATCGTCACGCGCGAGTTCAACCGCGTCGCCATCGCCGAAGTCGAGCGGATCCGCGACTTCATCATCCTGCACTACCACCTGACAGAACGCGACGACAGCGAGATGTGGCGTTACTGCGCGCATATGTCGATCCCCGACACGCTGCAGTACAAGATCGATCATTTCCGGCATTACGGTCGCATCCTGCCGGGTGAGCTCGACATCTTCGGCCCGAACAGCTGGCTCGCCGTGCACATCGGCCAGCTGAACTGGCCGCGGCGCAATGATCCACTGCTGGGGTACCGCAGTTTCAACGGCACCGGCTACCTCGAACAGCTGCGCCGCACGCTCGAAGGCGCGGCGCAGAAAATGCCCACGCACCAGGCTTACATCGACCGGCATTGCAGGGCGTCGTGAACGCCACAGGAGGAGTAACCGACATGCACATCCGCAAAGCGACCTGCCTGCTGGCAAGCCTCGCGCTGCTCGGCGGCGCAAGCCGTGCCGCCGACCCGCTGCAGCCCACCGGGCAGTGGGCGGAGAAGTCCTTCGGCAGTGCGCCGCTGCCGCCGATGGGCTGGAACAGCTGGAACGCATTCCATACCCAGATTGACGAGGCAAAGCTGCGCGGCGCAGCGCAGGCCATCGTCGACTCCGGGTTGCGCGATCGCGGCTACCGCTACATCAATATCGACGATGGCTGGTGGCAACTGCGCCGCCAGACGGACGGCCGCATGGTCGTGCGCACCAGTATCTTTCCGAGTGCGGTCGGGCCGGCGCCGGACCAGACGAGCTTCCGTCCGCTGGTCGACTGGCTGCACTCGCAGGGCCTCAAGGCCGGCATCTACTCCGACATCGGCCGCAATGCCTGTTCGCAGGGCTATCCGGAGCCGGACTCGCTGCTGCCGACGGGGAGCCGGCCCGAGCGCGAGGTGGGCCTGTACGACCATGTGGCGCAGGATCTCGCGCTGTACTTCCAGGAGTGGGGTTTCGATTACATCAAGGTCGATGGCTGCGGACTGAACGCGTTCAGTGCGGACAAGCCTGCCGTGCGCTCCGGCCAGTTCCGCGAATTCCCGGCCCTGGTCGTTTCCGATGCAATAAACCAGACCCATATCGCCGCCATCCGCGACCTCTACGGCGAGGTGCGCGATACGCTGCGGCGGGTGAGGCCGGCCGGAGACTTCACGTTCTCGATCTGCAACTGGGGCACCGCCAACGTACGGGCCTGGGGTCGGGACTACGGCAATCTGTGGCGCACCAGTGACGACATCGAACCGCGGTGGTCGCGGATGCTCTACAACTTCGATTCGGTGGCGACGCGGGAGCTGTACTCGGGTCCCGGACACTGGAACGATCCCGACATGCTGTATGTCGGCCAGGGCGACTTCGATGCCGGCCATCTCACCGAGGCGAGAACCCACTTCGCTCTGTGGGCCATCGAGGATGCCCCACTGATCATCGGGTATGACCTGCGTCAGGCCCCCGGCGCGCTGCTCGACATCCTCGGGAATCCGGAAGTCGTGGCCGTCAACCAGGACCCGGACGGCAACCAGGGTGTGCTTGCCTTTACCAGCGACGATCTGGAGATCATCGTCAAGCAGCTGTCGGCGCGCAGCGAAAAGGCGGTCGTGATCTTCAATCGCGGCACCGCCCCGGTGACTGCGCAGCTGACCGCCGCCCATCTGAAGTACCAGCCGGGTACTGCGATCCACGTCCGCGACCTGTGGAAAAAGCTCGACCTGCCGGATTTCGCCGACGAGGCCTCGTTCACGCTCGCGCCGCACGAATCGCTGATGCTGCGCGTCCGCGGGCAGCCGCGACTCGTCGCAGGGATCTACCTGTCGGAGATGCCGGCGCGCGTATTTGTCGCGGCGGATGGCATCCGCGCACTGCAGCCGGATCCCGAGATCCACCGACCGGTCTCCATGGGCGAGGGGAGTACCCGCGGCAGCGGTCCGCGACCGGCCCTGGCCGGATGGGGCGGCCCGCGTGCCGACTCCACGCCCTACAACAACGAGCTGCGCCTGCGCGGTCATGCGTATGACTCCGGGATCGGCACGTTGGCGAACTCACGGCTGCAGGTCAGGACGGCGGGGCAGTTCACGCGGTTCACCGCCGAGGTGGGCCTGGACGACACCAGCCTCGAGCGCCGCACGAAGGTGCGTTTCGAGGTCTACGGCGATGGCCGCCTTCTGGCCCGCTCGCCGGCGCTGGCTGCTGACGATGCGCCCTATGCGCTCCAGACTGCAGTGTCCGGCGTGCAGACGCTGGAACTGGTGGCGCGGGGAATCGGACATGAGACCGCGCCCACCGTCGTCACCTGGGGGGATGCGGCGCTCAGGAATTAAAGCGCCGAGCTCTCCCGCAGGATCAGCTCGGTGGGCAGCATGCGCGGCCGTGGATGCTCGCCCGCGACGATCGCGAGCAAGGCGTCGACCAGCGCTTCGCCCGCCTCCGTGATCGGCTGGCGGATCGTCGTCAGCGACGGATGGAAGTACTGCGCAAGGGCGATGTCGTCATAGCCGACGACGCCGACGTCGCGCGGCACCTGCAGCCCGTGTTCGCGCAGCGTGCCGATTGCGCGCGTGGCGAGCAGGTCGCTACTGCAGACGATCGCGTCGAACGGGATCTTCAGACGCAGCAGTTCCTCCACCTCGCGCTTAGCGCTGTCCTCGGTGAATGCGGCGTGGCGCACCAGCAGCGGATCGAAGCTGAGCTGATGTTGCCGCAAGGCCCGCAGGTAGCCCTCGTAGCGGTGTCCCACCTCCGGGAGCTCCGGGTCGCCGAAGAAGGCAATCCTGCGCCGCCCGCTGCCGGCGAGGTGATCCGTCGCGAGCATGCCGCCCGCAATGTTGTCGCTGCCGACGGTGCAGTACAGCTGCTGCGGCAGCTGCGCGCCCCAGACGACGAGCGGCACGTGTCGCGCGGCGAGCTCGTTCAGCTGGTCGTGGCGATGCCACTGGCCGATCAGGATCACGCCGATCGTGCGGCCCGAGGCGACCAGCTCGGCAGCGAGGTCCAGCCGCGACGCATCGACACGTGACAGGAGCATGTCGTGGCCGCGCTCGGTCAGCGCGTCGGCGAGACTGCCGAGGATACTGACGAAGAACGGATCGGAAATGTGCTGGCGCGTCTGCGCGTCGAACGGCACGACGACCCCGACCGTGCGGTTGCGCTGCGTGCGCAGGTTGCGCGCGCCGACGTTGATTGAATAGTTCAGTGAGCGGGCGAGCTCGCCGATGCGCTTGCGGGTCACCTCATTGACCAGCGGACTCTGGTTCAGCGCCCGCGATACGGTGGCGGTCGAGACGCCCGCAAGCCGCGCGATATCCTCCATCTGGATCGGACCCTTGTGCGTCGCGCTGCCGGCTGCGGGGCCGGGCTGCGGGCTCTTGCCGCGCGTGGGTTGTCTGCTCATTCCGGTGATGATAGCGAAGTTTGGGAAATCGACGCACATATGCGCCGTTTTGCCACTGAAAACGCCCCGGAAGGCAGATGCTCCGCAGCAAATCGCACTCGCGCAGGCGCTGATTGAAAACGATTGCAGTTCCTGCTGTAATCGACTCCGGGACCAGCAATCCGGGGTCTTTGTCGGACGTCGGCTCTCCCCCTTTGTCCGGCAACCCGTGGGGCGGGTGTGGCAGTATCGCTGCCGCACCCGCCGCTTTTTCCGTGGCCAGGGGCACTGCAGAATCGACGGGGGAGTCATGATAAACAACGATCGATGCGCGCCGGTGCGCGGCGCATGAAGCCTGCGCGCAACGAATTCTGCGCCTGCGGCAGCGGCAGGAAATACAAGCACTGCTGCGGCGCTGCGGGGCGAGCCGGCGCATCGCTTTCGCGGCCCGCGGCCGCGCGTCTCGGGCCGACCGAGGCCGAGACCCGCGAGCTCATCCGCCTGCTCGAGGCCGGGCGCGCCGCCGACGCAGAGCGCTACGCCGCTGCACTGCTCGGACGCTTTCCGTCCTTCGGCTATGCCTGGAAGCTGCTCGGCGTCGCACAGGGGCAACAGGGCAAGGACGCGCGGCGTGCGCTGCAGGCCGCCGTGCAGCTGCTGCCGCATGACGCCCAGGCGCACAGCAACCTGAGCGTCGCGCAGCGCCTGCAGGGCCTCGCCGCCGAGGCCGCTGCGAGTGCCCGGCGTGCCCTCGAGCTCAGCCCGCAGCTGCCCGAAGCGCACAACAATCTCGGCAATGCACTGCTCGACCTCGGCGAGTCCGGCGCCGCGCTGGAAAGCTATGGGCGCGCGGTGCAGCTCAACCCGCGCTACATGCCTGCGTTGTGCAACCTGGGTCAGCTGCTGCGCAGCCGCGGGCAGCCGGGCGAGGCGACGAAGGCATTCTGGCAGGCATTGCAGGTCGAACCTAAACATGCGCCTGCGCACGCCGGACTCGCCGCGGCGTTTGCAGACCTCGGCCGTTTCGAGGAGGCGCTCGAGGGCTACCGGCGCGCGCTGCAGCTCGATCCGACGAATATCGACACGGCGTTCGCGCTGGCGACGGCGTTGCGTCCGCTCGGCAACCTGGCGGACGCCGAGGCGCTCGCCCGCAGGACCCTCGAGGCGCGGCCGGACTTCGCCGCTGCGCTGGCCTTCCTCGGTGAACTCAGCGAGGACCGCGGGCAGTTTGCCGAGGCCGTTGTGCTGTACCGGCGCGCGCTCGCCGTGGCTCCCGACCTGCCGCAGGCATGGATCGCGCTCGGCCGGCATCGCAGCGGCAGCGATGACGATGCCGCGTGGCTCGCTGCGGTCAGGCGTCTCGAGGCCGGGCCGCTGGCGCCACGCCAGGCGGCAGGCCTGCAGTATGCGCTCGGGGATTTTCACGACGGCGCTCGGGCGTACGACGAAGCGTTCACGCATTATCGTGCGGCCAACGAGCTGACCCGGAGCGCGGGGCTGCGTTACGACCGCGAACGCCACGCCAGCCAGTTCGCGCGCATCCGCGAGCTGTACGCTGCGGACTGGTTCGCTGCCGCGGCGGGTGGCGGCAATTCTTCCGCCAGGCCGGTGTTCATTGTCGGCATGCCGCGCAGCGGCACGACCCTCGCCGAGCAGATCCTCGCTTCGCACCCACAGGTCTGCGGCGCCGGTGAGGCGATCTTCTGGCTCAGCGCCGCGGCGAACAACGAACGGGCACTGGCCGACGGCACAGCGGATGCGGCGCTGCGCGAATCCATGGCGACCGAGTACCTGCGGATGATCGACAGGGTGGGGGGCGAGTCACTGCGCGTCGTGGACAAGATGCCGGGGAATTTCCTCGCGCTCGGACTGATCCATGCAGCGCTGCCGTATGCGCGGATCATCCACATGACGCGCGATCCGCGCGACACCTGCCTGTCGATCTACGGCACGGACTTTGTGAATGCCTATCCCTATGCTGCGGACCTCGAGGACCTGGCGCACTACTACCGCGAGTACCAGACGCTGATGCGCCACTGGCAGACGCTGCTGCCGGCGGCGTCGCTGCTCGAAGTGCCCTACGAGGGCCTCGTCGCCGACCTCGAGGGCTGGAGCCGTCGCCTCATTGAATTCATCGGCCTCGACTGGGATCCGCGCTGTCTCGACTTCCATACGACCTCGCGCATCGTGATGTCGCAGAGCCGGTGGCAGGTACGCCGTCCGGTCAGCGGCGAGCGAGTCGGTCGCTGGCGCCACTACGCGCAACACCTGGCGGTACTGCAGTCGCTGGCATGAGGTCGCAGGCGATGCACCTCGGGATCGTCGACTGGGCGATCATGCTCACGTATTTCGGTTTCGTGCTCGGGATCGGCGTAGTCCTGCAGCGCAGTGTACGCACCAGTGACGACTTCTTCCTGTCGGGCCGGCGCATGCCCGCCTGGGTCGCGGGTCTTGCGTTCATGTCGGCCAACCTCGGCGCGCAGGAGGTCATCGGCATGGCGGCCTCGGGCGCGAAATACGGCCTGATGACCAGTCATTTCTACTGGGTCGGTGCGATCCCGGCGATGGTGTTCCTCGGCGTCTTCATGATGCCGTTCTACTATGGCTCGCGGGCGCGCTCCGTGCCCGAATACCTGCGGCTGCGCTTCGACGAGAAGACGCGCGCGTTCAATGCCGTGTCGTTCGCGATCATGACGGTGTTCTCGTCCGGTATTTCGATGTATGCGATGGGGCTGCTGCTGAACCTGCTGCTGGGCTGGGACTTCAACGCCAGCATGTGGGTCTGTGCCGTGATCGTGCTCGCCTACATCCTGGTCGGCGGACTCACTTCGGCGATCTACAACGAAGTGCTGCAGTTCTTCCTGATCGTGTTCGGCTTCCTGCCGCTGGTGCTGCTCGGCCTGCACGACGTCGGCGGCTGGACCGGTCTGCAGGCGGGACTCGCGCGGGTCGCGGGCGCGCAGGGATTCGCGCCGGGCGCCTGGAGCGAATCGTGGCGCTACCTCGGCAACACGGCGTCGAATCCGATGGGTGTCGAATGGTTCGGCATGGCGATGGGTCTCGGGTTTGTGCTGTCCTTCGGTTACTGGTGTACGGATTTCCTGATCATCCAGCGCGCGATGGCGGCGGAGTCGATGTCGGCTGCGCGGCGCACCCCGCTGATTGCGACGCTGCCGAAGATGCTGTTCCCGTTCCTGGTGATCGTCCCGGGCATGATTGCAATCGCGCTGACCGCGGGCGCGGGCAGCAGCGGATTCCACCTGCCGCCGAAGCCCGACGGCACGCTGAACTATGACCTCGTGATCCCGGTGATGCTGGCGCACTACTTCCCGAGCGGGCTGCTGGGCCTCGGCCTCACGGCGCTGATTGCGAGTTTCATGTCGGGCATGGCGGGCAACGTGACCGCATTCAACACGGTCTGGACCAACGACATCTACGCGCCCTACCTGCGCCCGGGGGCGGGTGACGAGCATTACCTGTGGATCGGGCGGCTCGCCACGGTTGCCGGCGTGCTCCTCTCGCTCGCGGCCGCCTATCTCGTTGCCGAGTTCAACAACATCATGGATGTGCTGCAGCTGGTGTTCGCGTTCATCAACGCGCCGCTGTTCGCGACCTTCCTGCTCGGGATGTTCTGGAAGCGCAGCAACGGCGACGGTGCGTTCACGGGGCTCCTCGCCGGCACCGTCGCGGCAGGCCTGCATCACGGACTGACATTGCCGGCCCATGCGACCGCCGGCATCAAGGGCGGCTGGCTCGGCGTCGTGCACGCCTATCCCAGCGAAATGGCGCAGAACTTCTGGACCGCGATCTTCGCCTGGTCCACCTGTTTCCTCGTCACGATCCTGGTGAGCCTCGCTACGCGTCCCCCCGATCCCGCTGTGCTCCCCGGGCTCGTCTATTCCGCGACCCCACGCATCGTGACGGCTGATGAGCCCTGGATCCTGCGTCCCGCGACCCTGGGGGTGGCGGCGCTTGCGGCTGTCGTGGTGCTCAACCTGCTGTTCTGGTGAGAGGGCTATGGGCAACACGATGAACCTCGATATACGCCTCCCCATAGGGCTGCTGTTTACGCTGCTGGGGATACTCCTGGTTGTGGAGGGCCTGATCGGGGGGTTCGGCGTCGATCTCGCCTGGGGCGTGGTGATGGTCCTGTTCGGGATCGCGATGCTGATGCTGGCGGGGCGGGCGGCGGCGCGCAGGCGCAGTGACGCTGCCCGGCGCTAGTCGGCGCGCTGCGCGAGGCCCGGCATCCGCTTCAGCTTCGCCGCGACAATTGGTACGGTCAGCATCGTGCTGCCGACCGCCATGACCAGCAGTGCCGTGAACGTCTCGTTGGTGATGATCTGCCGGTCGAGCAGAATGTTCGCGAAGATGATCATGATCAGGGCCTTGGTCTGCAACAGCCAGCCGATCAGCGACCCTTCGCCCGCGCGCCAGCCGAGCAGGCGCGCCGCGAGTCCCGTGCCGAGCAGCTTGCCGGCCACCGCGGCGACCAGCAGTACCAGCGCGAACAGGAATACTTCGGCGCCGCCGACATTCCAGCGCGTGCGCAGCCCCGTGCTGAGAAAGAACACCGGCATGATGACGAGCAGTACATCGTGGCGCAGCGTGTCCACCTTCTCCTGGTCGAACCACTGCCGGTCGGTGCTCGCGCCGGCGAGGAACGAGCCGACCATGAAATGCAGCCCGGCCCAGTCGGCGCCGAAGGCGCAGGCGCACAGCCAGATCAGCAGCACGTACCAGCGGTCGCGAGCGGCAAGGCGCGGCATCAGGCGGCGGTAGCCCAGCGTCGCGACGCAGAATCCGGCGAGGAACGCGCACTGGAGCCCAAGCCGGTGCCAGTCGAGCAGGATCAGCGCCAGCACGCCCCAGATTGCGACGTCGTCGAGGCTTGCATAGCGCAGGATCCGCTGTCCGAGCGGCTGGCGCAGGATCGTGAGCTTCTCCATCAGCAGGATCAGGATCGGCAGGGCGGTCACGGCGCAGGCCATGCCGACGCCCAGCACGAACTGCCACGGATGGGCGGCGACGCCGATCCAGCCGGGAGTGTGCAGCGCCAGCAGGGCCGCGCCGGCGCCCAGCAGCAGCGGGCTGCCGAGTGCGAGGCCCGCGGTGATCGCGCTCTCGCGACGATGGCGCCATACCTGCGACAGGTCCAGTTCGATGCCGGCGATCATCACGAACAGCATCACGGCCCACCACGCGACGCCGTTCAGCGCCTGGATCACCTCCGCATTGAAGACGAACGCGTAGTACCCCGGGAATGCGGCGCCCAGCACGCCGGGCCCGAGCAGGATCCCGGCGATGATCTGTACGACGACGAGCGGTGCCCAGGTATCGGTGCGGCCCAACCGCCAGATCAGGTAAGGCACCGTGAAGATGATCGTCAGTGCGACCAGGAAGATGTCCGACGTGTGCATGGGAGCGATGGACCTGGGGAGGTGTGCACACGCCAGCCGCGCGCCTGATATCTCCGCGTTGTTGCCGGGATTATAGCGGCCCGGGGCGAGTCGCCGCGAATTTCTCGAACTCCGCGAGCGGCAGCGGCCGGCTGAACAGGTAGCCCTGGTGCAGGTGGCAGCCGTTGCCCTGCAGGAAGCTGCGCTGTTCGCTGGTCTCGACGCCCTCGGCGATGACGGCGAGGCCGAGGCTCGTCGCCATCGTGATGATCGTCTGCGCGATGACCGCGTCGTTGCGGTTCGACGGCAGGTTGGCAACGAAGGACTTGTCGATCTTCAGCTCGTTGAGCGGCAGCCGGCTGAGGTACGCCAGCGACGAGTAGCCGGTGCCGAAATCGTCTAGCGAGAACGTGACTCCGGCCGACCGCAGTGCCCGCATCTTCGCGAACGTGTCCTCGACGTTGCCGAGCACGACGCTCTCGGTGATCTCCAGAGTCAGGAGCTGCGGGTCGGCACCCGTCCGCTCCAGCGTGTCCCTCACCTGGTCAACGAAATCAGGGAGGCGGAACTGCAGCGCGCTGACGTTGACCGCGACGCGCAGGTCGCGCAGCCCGGGGAGCGTCGCCCAGGCGCGCAGCTGCGCGCTGGCGGCCTGCAGCACCCACAGCCCTATGGGGAGGATCAGGCCCGTGTCCTCGGCGAGCGGGATGAACTCTGCCGGCGACACCAGGCCGCGTACCGGGTGGATCCAGCGCAGCAGTGCCTCGGCGCCGATCATCCGGCCGTCCGCACCGATCTGCGGCTGGAAGTACAGGTGCAGCTGGTCGAGGTTGAGCGCCTGGCGCAGGTCGGCCTCGAGACTGCTGCGCGCGTCCAGGGCGGTCTGCATGTCGGGATCGAAGAAGCGCAGGCTGTTGCGCCCGGCGCCCTTCGCCTGGTACATCGCGAGATCGGCATGCCTGAGCACAGCGTCCACGGTCTCCTCGTCGCCGCGGAACAGCGTGATGCCGAGGCTGGCGGAGCAATGGAAGCGGTAGTTGCCGAGCTCGTAGGGCCGCGCCAGTGCCTGGCGCAGCTTCTCGCCGACCGCTCCGGCCATCACGCCTGCCGCCGCGCTCTCCTCGCCGAGTTCCTCGAGCACGACGACGAACTCATCGCCCCCGAGCCGCGCCACCGTATCGCGGCCGCGCAGCGTATCGCGGATGCGCACCGCCGCCTCGCGCAGCAGTTCGTCGCCGGCATCGTGGCCGCGGGTGTCGTTCAGGACCTTGAAGTTGTCGAGGTCGATGAAGATCACGGCGTGTACGACGTGGCTGCGGTGCCCGGCAGCCATCAGCCGCCCCAGCTGGTCCTGCAGGCTGCGCCGGTTCGGCAGCTGCGTCAGCGGGTCGAAGAACGCGAGCCGGTGGATGTTCGCCTCGGCGCGCTTGTTCTCGGTGATGTCGGTGAAGACGGCAACGTAGTGCGTCGCCTTGTTGTGGGCGCCGCGCACCGCGGTAATGGTCATCCATGCTACATAGTGCCTGCCGTCCCTGCGCCGGTTCCAGGCCTCCCCCTCCCAGAAGCCTTCGCCCTTCAGCGCACGCAGGATCTTCAGCCAGATCAGCGGGTCCTCGTCGCTGATCTGCAGCGTCGTCGCCGGGTGCCCGACCACGTCCGCCGCGGCGTGCCCTGTCATGTCGCAGAACGCGCGGTTGACGCGCAGGACCAGCCCGTCGCGGCTCGTGATCACCATGCCTTGCTGCGACTCGAACGCCGCGGCTGCGACTCTCAGGTCGTCATCGGTCTTCTTGCGCTTGGTGATGTCCTCCGAAAAGATCACGATGCCGCCGATCTCCTGCGCCGCGGTGCGCCACGGACGCACGTCCCACTTGAGCCATTGCATGCTGCCGTCGGCACGGCGGAATCCGTCCTCGTCGGCGCTGATGATCTCGCCCTGCAGACAGCGCGCATGGATGTCGCGCCAGCGGGCCGGGATCTCAGGGAAGATATCGTAGTGGGAGCGCCCCACCAGGGCGGCGTCGCCGAGTCCGAAATCGGTCTGCCAGCGGCGGCTCGCGGCGAGGTAGCGCATCTGCGGGTCGAACATCGCGATCGAGGCAGGCGCATGGTCGATCAGCAGCTGCAGCCGCGAGCTGGTCTCCGTCAGCGCCGCCTCCACTCGCTTGCGCTCGACGATGCTGTGCGCGACCTTGGAGGCGCCGATGATCCGTCCCTGCGGATCCTTGATCGGCGAGATCGTCACGGCGACGTCGATCAGCGTGCCGTCCTTGCGCTTGCGCACCGTCTCGAAGTTCTCGATGGTCTCGCCGGCCGCGATCCGCGCCAGGATCTGCACCTCCTCTGCCTCGCGGTCCGGCGGGAAGATCAGCAGCATCCGGTTGCCGATGGCCTCCCGGGCGCTATAGCCGAACAGCTTCTCGGCGCCGAGGTTCCAGCTGGTGATGTAGCCGTCCAGCGTCTTGCCGACGATGGCGTCGTTCGAGGACTCGATGATCCCGGCGAGCTGCGTGTGGAATTCCTCGAGGCGCTCGCGATAGCGGGCGCGCTGCGCGCGACGGCCGAAGGCGCGCGCGCAATGCGGCAGCGTCGCCTGCAGCGACTTGATCCAGTCGGACATAGAGCCCACTCCCGCGCGGCCAGCCTGGCGTTGGTCCGCATGCTGCAGTCTTGTAGTGCCGCTAACTTAGCGCAAAGGGGAACCGCGCGACAGGTGGCCGGGAGTGAGGGTCGCGGCAGCACGCGGTTCTAATATATTACCGCGTTGCGGCACAGTCAGCGCCGCATTTCTAATGTTCGCGCCGGGCGTAGTACGATAGCTGCCGGATTGGCGGGGACTCAGCAGCGGAGTTTGTGCATATGGCGACGGGTTGGGCAGGCGACGGGGCGGTTCAGGACCAGATCGATGCGACGGTCCGGGACGCGATCGAGCGCGCCAAGGCGCAGCTGCCGCAGGGCCCGTCGCGCAGTGACTGCGCCGAATGCGGCGCGGAGATTCCCGCGGCGCGTCGCGAGGCGATCCCCGGCGTGCGCTTCTGTCTCGTCTGCCAGGAAGAAACGGATCGCGACAGCGCGCGCTTCAGCGGCTACAACCGCCGCGGCAGCAAGGACAGCCAGCTGCGATGAAGCCGTTGGGCCGTGTCGCGCGCGGGCTCTTGCTTGCGCTGTCGATCGCCGCACCTGGGGCCGGCGCGCTGGCCGAAGTCGCGGTCGGTGCGGTATTGCCGGAGGCGACGCTGCAGGGACTCAACGGTCCGGCCATGCAACTGGGCAGCTTCCGCGGCAGGCCGCTGATCATCAATGTCTGGGCGAGCTGGTGCGGACCCTGCCGCCAGGAAATGGAATCGCTCGAGCGGCTGGCGTGGCGAGGTACGGGCCCGGGCTTTGCGATCATCGGCATCTCGACTGATGACGATGCGCAGGCGGCGCTGGCCTGGCTGCGGGCTACGCATGCCACCATGAGCCAGTTCCTCGACCAGGGACTGCAGATGGAGCAGATGCTGGGGGCCACGCGCCTGCCGCTCACCGTGCTGGTCGGCGCCGACGGCCGCGTGCTGCGCAGGGTCTATGGCGCGCGCGAATGGGACAGCGCGGATTCCATGCGCCTGATCGAGACCACCTTCCGCTGAGGTCCTACTGGGATGAGGCGCGTGCGAGGAACGCACCAAGCGCCCCGCGCCCGTCTTCCCAGAGCGTGAAGGGCAGGTCCAGCGGCTCCTGCGGCAGGCGCGCGAGCAGCGTACGGCTGCCGGAGAGGTAGCGCAGTGTCTGCGCATCGACGGCATAGCCGCGTGCGATGACGTCGCCGTGATTCGGCACCAGCAGCAGCTCACGGGGCGCAAGTCCCACCGGGAGCCGGTCCAGCGGCCTGAGATTGATCGCGCGGCCATCGGCGATGAGCGTCAGCGCACCGGCCGTCAGCGGCGGTGGCGCCGCCATGCGCGGATCCACCGTGGACCAGCGATAAGCGAGCAGAAACTGCTGGTATTTGCCTGAGATATCGATCTCCAGCCCGACGAGCGTGAGGTAGTCCCGCGCATGCGCCGCCACATCGGACCGCTCACGTGCGAATACCAGCGGTGCGCCTGCGACCAGCAGCGTATTGGCGGTCATTTCATCGATGAATTCATGGGGCTGGGGCGGCGTCGGCGCCGCGCAGGACGCGACAGCCAGCAGCACCAACAGGCAGGGGCGAAGGTTCATGTGTCGTTAGAAGCGTACCCGGTAAGCGGCAGACAGGTAAAGAGACCGCTCCTCGACCGCGGTGGTGGCCGGCTGCCCGGTCAGTGTGGCCTGTTGCTGCAGCGCCTGCTGGTTCTGCAGCTGGTAGCCTGCGGTGACCTCGAAGACCGAGCGGCGGGTCGTATAGTCGCCTCGGATCTGCGGCAGGTAGAGCATCTGCCGGCCGCCAAGGGAGGCATCATCGAGTTGCTCCACGCTGAGGCGGGGCCCGAGGCGCCACGCACCTGGCAGGACGAAGCGTGCGTCCCAGGACAGCGAGCGGCTGCTCGCCGTGGGCGAATCGTCGATGCGGATACTGAAGATATGCAGGTCGCCGGCCTGCATCAGGCTCGCGCCGGACATCTGCACGGCAACGCTCTTGTCGAGCCCCAGCGACTGGGTCGCGGCGACGCCGCCGGATGCCGGAGTGCCGCTGAGTTCGATGCCGGACAGGTCCACCATGAACTGCCAGCGCTCGCCGAGGGAGCGGCTCGCCGATACCACAACGGTGTTGCTGATCGCGGTGCGCGCCAGCGCGAGCTGGCGCAGCTGTGCGGCAGTCAGATGCAGTACCGACTCCAGCGCCTGCAGGTCCGGCTCGCTCTGGCCGATCAGGGCGTTGCTCAGTTCCAGAAGGGGGATGCGGCGATGGTCTGCGTCGAAGCCCAGCAGCCAGTTATCGCCGAGCCGGGTGTTGCCGATCAGCGTTGCGGAGTTCAGCGCCTGGAACGCCATGTCATAGTCGATGAGTGCGACCGCGGTGTGCCCCGCCTGCGCGTAGCGCGTCTGCAGGCCGATCGAGCGCCGCTCGGTCAGGCCGCCATTGGTCTGGTCGAACAGGTAGGCATCGAAGACCCACGCCTGGTGGAAGGGGTCGAACTCCGCAGTTACGGTGGCGAACTTCTCCTGCGCGGAAACGGCGGAGTAGCTGGTATAGGCAGGCAGCCCAGCGGCCGCTCCGATGGACCACGACGAGTTCGCCTGGTAGCCGACAAAGACGCCGTCGAACAGCCCGATGACCCCCTGGCTGGCGAGCGACTGGCGGCCGCCGCGTACGGTGAGCCCAACCTGCTTGTCGATGACCTCGCCGTAGGCGGTCGTCAGGCGGTCCTGACTGCCGCCGCTGCTGGCGGATGCGATGTTGTGCGTGTAGCCGCCGTCGAACCGGCCGGTGAAATCGTAACGCGGGCCCTGGTCACGCATCAGCAGGTCGCCGTAGAGCAGCGCTGAGTCCAGCGAATTGGTCGTGGTCGCGGCGCCACTGGATATCGTCTGGTCCTTGCCGTACTGCCAGCTCAGCGCTGCGCTGCCGGCGAGCGTCAGGCGGTGCCCGCTTGCCGGATCGTAGTCGCCCATCGACTTCGGTGCGAGCGATGCAGCGGCGAGGGCTGTGAGTCGTGGGCGGACGCGCGCGGCCGCGGGTCCTTCCGGGTAACGGCGCAGGTATTCGCCGTACTCGGCTTTTGCCTGTGCCAGCTGGCCGGCACGTTCGCGCGCGAGACCCATCAGTTCCTGTGCGTCGGCGCGGGCCGGGAACTCAGGCTGGCGCAGCAGCTGGTTCAGCCGGTCGATGGCCTCGGGGTAATGCTGCTGTTCGAGTGCCAGCCGAGCCTCGCGCAGCAGGCGCGCGCGCTCCGCATCCGGCAGTGCCGGATCCTCGGGGCGTGAGGGCGGCGGTGCAACGACCGCCCGGTCGACGACCGACAGGTCGGTCTGTTCATCGTCGACGGCGAGCCAGGCACGAGGCCAGGTGCCCGCCGCAGCCTGCAGTACCCGCGCGGCTTCCTGGCGTGTTGCGAACGGACCTACCCGCAGCCGGTACCAGTGTTCGTCGGCGAGGTCGGTCTCGGAGACGTACGCCTGACTGCCCAGCGCACTGGCGGCGGCCTCGACCGTTTCTCTCGGAATCGGCAGCAGCGAGGAATCGAGGTTCACCGAATAGCTGGTGTTCGGATCGGCCTCCGCCACATAGATCTTGCCCTTGCGGGGGTTCGTGTTCAGCAGTCGCAGCTTGAAGCCGAGGCCCGACGCACTCGGCGCCATGACAAAATCCACGGCTCGTGCGAACGTGAATTCCAGGTTGATCTCGCCCGGAACGACCGCATCGACCCGGGCGCCGGTCACGAGAGAATCGCCGCCGCCCACCAGCGGCAGCTCGGGTGGGATCGTGCCGAACTGCGTCCCGCAGTCCGTGCCCAGCCGGAAACTGATCCGCACCCGCGCGCCATGGCTTGCCGGCGTGTTGTTGATGTAGCGCACCTCGCAGGAAAACTGCACCGAGATGTCGGCATGGTCCTCGCGCAGCTGCGTATCGATCAGCTGCACGATCGGTCCGGCAGCGAGCGGCTGCAGCGGCACGTTCGCCGCGCTGGCTGCGCCGCAGGCGCACAGCAGGGCGGCAAGCGGCCATGCGGAGCGTGCCGGCGCCTGCCGCCAGGCACCTCGCGGTAACCGTAGAGTGGTCACTGCAACGTACCGCGGGTCGCGCTGCCGGCAGGATTTCCGGGTGCGCTACCGGCCGCGGTCGTGGGTGCGCTGCGGGCAGGCGTCCTGGGTGCGTGGATCAGCGGCTTGAGCGGCCTGGCAGGCGAAGTCGCTCCGTTCCAGGACTGGGTGTCGTGGCAGCTGCTGCAGTCCTGCGTCGTCACGGGATGCGTTGCCTGCTTGCCGGTCGCGGTGATGCCGTTATGGCACGACATACAGGTGGCGCTGAGGCCGCTGTGGTTGAACCGCGCCGGCAGCCAGGCAAGGGTGCCGTGGCAGGCGCTGCAGTCCTGGCTCGAATCGAGATGGCGCGCCGGCTTGCCAGGCGCGGTCGCCCCGTTGTGGCAGGAGGTGCAGCTGGCGGTCACACCCTGGTGGTCGAACCGGGCGGGGAGCCACGCGGTCACCGTATGA
>Ga0302320_10009697_pt1 | contig 20639 bp, 12 predicted proteins | sample Bog_T0_3_FD_202130 | JGI IMG/M metagenome (GOLD analysis project Ga0302320, IMG submission 202130) | Peat permafrost microbial communities from Stordalen Mire near Abisko, Sweden - Bog_T0_3 | ecosystem: Environmental > Terrestrial > Soil > Wetlands > Peat | place: Sweden: Abisko, Stordalen Mire...
AGCGGTGGATTGCAGTCTCAGTTGCAGATAATCCCGTCCTGGGGAGATCGATAGTCGCAGTTAATTCGGTCCTGAAATCGCATCCATTGCAGTCCCGGCCATTTTCGATTGCAGTCCGCTACACGTAAGGGAAACCAGAGCGGCCGAATAAATCAGCATCAACGCAATACGCTTGAAAAACGTAACAAACCTTCGCGCCGCGGGCGTGGACGGCAAGGTCGTCGGCAGGGTTTGCGCGGGCTCAAGAACGGTTTTTCTTTCCCCGACAGAGACGGGGCGCTCGCTTGATGCCGGGAAAAACTCCGGCACATAGCCGCCCAGAGGGATTTGGACTCTCAGGGGCTCCAGCCTACCCTCGGTCTCGAAGTATTCCGACAAGCGCTTGCGAAGCTGGCGCGCGTAATTGCGGACGATGTTGTCTTCAATGGTGCGGTAACCTTGGGGTCGGTCGAAGACCTGCACGCCAACCTGGTATTCGCTGATCTCCTCTTGTCTTCCCTCAATCGTCTCGACGCAAACATATTGCAAGAACCTGGAAAGCAAAGGCGCACGCGCGAACCCGCTGCTGGCAATAATCCTTTGCACCAACTGAGAGCGTGGATCGTCTTCGGGAGCCGGGTCCGGCAACCTCATCGAAGCGACGACGGCTTGCTCGCTGGTCATCCTCACACTCTGCTCCGCGACAAGTGAATGATCGTTTTGGTTCCGATGCTCAGAAGAACCAATGCATCTCATGGCGCCGTCTGGAAAGGCCCAACAGGCTTGAGGCTACACAAATTCTGTGACTGCGGCGTGAATTTGAATTGTGCCGGACGGTGCCGGAGATGGAGCAAGGAACTTCATCTAGAGTACATCCGTTGCATTATCTGTAGGTTAAGAGAACTATACACAGGTGTATAGTCGCGTCTCAGAAGGGGTTAAGCAGGATCCAGCTCTAGGTCAGAGTCCCATCGATCCAGACTCCCATGAAAATGCGGCGTGAGATGCATTCTTCGATCAACCAGAGAGATTCAGAGCGCCTGCCCGGTCCGACGAGCTGGTCTTGAACGTCTCGCAGCCGCGTTGCAAAGCTCATTCAACAACATTTCACATTGCGCATAAGCGATGCTTATTCACATATATACGAAATTTCAACACAAGTGTATACCCCCGATTCCAACACGGGTTGACACTTGCTCGCGCCTTGGAAGTGACCTACGGTAAGCCTGGCGGAAGTTAGGCCGGGCGAATGAAACTACCTCTTCCAGAGCAGAGCCAGAGTTTGGTGTATCCCGAAACAGAGTGTTCAATTCTATGCGATTCTGAGGCCGAGTTCCCCAGCGACAGGTCTTCGTCGGCGGGGCAAAGGGAGCGGCGACCTCCCATCCATTGATGGACAGGATACAGGGGAACTTGGTTTTGCTCCAACGATCATCAACCACTTGGAGGCAGTATGAAATTTCAATTCTATCTTAGGTTTGCATACTCTTGGATCTTTGCCTTGAGTATGTTGTTTGTTTTTGGTACACCACATAGATTGTTCGCACAGATCGATTCCGGTGAAATCACCGGAACGGTCCACGATAAATCCGGAGCGGTGGTGGTCAAGGCACAGGTTGCTCTGACCAATGAAGCAACCGGAGTAAAGAATGAAGCACAGTCCACTTCGACCGGAACCTATGTCTTCGATGCGATCAAGCCTGGTTCGTATACGATCGAGGCCACTGCACCCAACTTCGAAAAGTTCACCAGCCACAGCATCCTAGTTCACGTGCAGCAGACCTCGACTTTGGATATCGCGCTGAGCACAGGCAACGTGCAAGAGGAGGTCACAGTGACCGCTTCGGATCAGTTGCTGCAGTCGGAAAGCGCCGAAGTCGGCCAGACCATCCAAACAGAAATGGTCAATGATCTGCCTCTCAACGGGCGAAACTGGCTCTCCCTCGGACAGCTCGGAGCCGGTGTCGGGATCCCCAGCACCAGCGCTCCTGGCCCCCTCGGCTCAAGTTATGGCGGAACCAGCGCCGCAACCTTCTATTCGGTCAACGGGGCCAATCTGTGGCAGAACGACATCCGCCTGAACGGCATCAACAATAACGTGGAAGTTTTCGGCGGCTCTTACGCCGGCAGCGATGCCACCGTCAATCCTCCGCCCGATGGCATTCAAGAATTCAACATACTGAGCGGCAACTACAATGCCGAGTTCGGGCACTCCACCGGCGCCGTCATCGACGCGGTGACCAAGTCCGGCACCAACTCTCTGTACGGCGATCTTTGGGAGTACTTTCGCAACGAGGACTTGGATTCGAACGATTACTTCTCGCTTTTGAACCATGTCGCCAAGCAAGAGCACCGGCAGAACCAGTTCGGAGGAACCGTCGGCGGGCCTGTCCGGCTGCCGAAGATCTATGACGGAAGGAACAAGACCTTCTTCTTCGCCGACTATCAGGAAACCAAGCTCACCACACCAGCCCCCTTCACCGGCACCGTGCCGACGATGAGCATGCAGCAGAGCGGCTTCAGCAATCTGCAAGACCTGATTAACCTGAACAGCGGGACTCACACGGACGCTCTGGGTCGTATCTTCCCCAACGGCGCCATTCTGGATCCGGCGACAACGCGCACTGTGGCTGCCTCGGCAGTTGACCCCGTGACCGGCCTGACCAATCCTACTGCCTCCACCATCTACGTACGCGATCCCTTCTTCACCGGCGGAACGGTTGGAAACACGACCAACTTTACCGGCATGGCCAGTCGGCTGAACACACTTCCTAAAGGACGGATGGACCAGAACGCGCTCAAGTTATTGAGTCTCTATCCGAATCCCACCAACCTGACGACCTTCACCAACAACTACTACTACACGCCCAAGAACACCATTGACGTCAAGCAGTACGATATCCGCATCGACGAGAACTTGCGCGCCAAGGACTCCTTCTTCGCCGTCTTCAACAAAAGCTACTTTGACGAGGTGACGCCGGGCCATCTCGCCGGTCCGGCAGTCGGGCAGTCGGGAGCGCAGAACCAGCACTTCCCCGCCTACATGATCTCGTCGGGTTATATTCACAGCTTCACGCCGAGCCTCTTCAACGAAATCCACGTAGGCTTCAACCACAGCAACAAGGAGCAGTACACCTTTGACGCCAACCAGATGGGCATTCCCGCCCAGTACGGCATCCAGGGCATTCCGCAGGTGCCGGGCAACGGCGGTCTCACGCCGGTCTCGATTGGCGGCCTCACCGGTGTCGGCGAAAGCGGCAACCGGCCGACGATTCAGACGGTCTACGATACCGAAGTGACCGAGAACCTGACGAAGATCTTCCGGACTCACGACCTGCGCGCCGGCTTCCAGATGGATGACATCCACGGCAACATCATCCAGCCGGCAAGCTCACGCGGCGCGTTCAGCTACACCGGTCAGTTCTCCGACATTCCCAACAAAAGCACCGGTTTGAATGGTCTGGCCGATCTTCTCTTGTCTCCCACCGCGGCCACGGTTCCCAACGGCGTGAACAATGTAGGCGGCATCACTGGCTACAGTGGCAACCCCTATGCCGGCAGCGACTATCAACGCTGGTTCTCGGGCGCGTATTTTCAGGATAATTGGAAAGCGACGCGCAACCTTACCCTCAATCTCGGCCTTCGCTGGGATTTCTTCTCGCCGTATGGAGACACCAATGGCCGCCAGGCCAACTTCATTCCGATGGGCGGAAACGGGCCGACCGGAACTTATCACATCGCCAACAAGGGATGCCAGGTTGCGCGCTCTACCACCTTCAACGCTTTGTTGATCGCAAACGGCATCAACCTCGTATGCGATTCCGGAAACAGCACCGGCAATGCGCAAACGACCAACTTCGCGCCTCGCCTCGGCTTTGCCTATCGGGTCAATAATTCCATCGCCGTGCGCGGTGGCTACGGCATCACCTACGGCGCGCTGGCGAATCTCGGATACAACGGAACGCTGGGAACCAATTATCCCTTCGTCTATACCCTCAGCAATTCCGCTCCGAGCTCTCAGGCGCCGCTGGTGCTTCCCAATGGAGCAGTCGCGACCATGGAAAACACCTTTGCCGTCTTGAGCCTGTCAGATCCGACCTTGGTAACCGGCGCCGGCCTCAATCTGTATGGCCGGCAGTGGAACTACCAGTCGCCTTATACAGAGACCTATAACCTGACCGCGCAGGATCAGTTCACGAAGAACGATTCGATCTCCGTGGGCTACGTGGGCACCGTCGGACGTCATTTGGACATCCTGGGCAACACCAATGCGCCCAGCCAGATTGAAGCTCCCGGAGCAAATGCTGTCAACTTCGTCGCCTTCCCAGGATTCGCGCGGAGCTCGACCTACGAGACAACCAACGCGATCAGCTCCTATAACTCTTTGCAAGCCACTTTCGAGCATCAAACGCGGTTCGGCCTTTCGCTGCTGGCGAATTACACGTTCAGCAAGTGTCTGACCGACCAGCGCTCGCCGCAGAGTTCCGCGGCCGCGAGCTATCGCGCCGAGTGGCTGGCGGGCTTCGGAATCCGTGGAGATTACGGTCTCTGTGATGCCGATTCAACGCATGTCACGCATCTCTCCGGCATCTACAAGCTCCCGGTCGGTCGCGGGATGCTGGTTGGCAAGGATATGAACCGCGCGCTCAATGCAGTCGTCGGCGGATGGCAGTTCAACTGGATCTATACCTTCCAGACGGGTCAGCCATTCACCGTCTCCTGTCCCACTGCGACAACGGCCTTTTTCGGCTGCTTTGCGACCGTGGTGCCGGGTACCAGCATCTACGCGGGTCCGCACAACCGCACGGACTGGCTGAATGCCGCCGCATTCACTCAACCCACGCCTGCCACCGCCACCTCATCTCTCACGACCGCATTGCTCGGCGGTGGTCCTGGACAGGCGCGCGGCCCTCAGTACAACAACCTCGATGCGTCCATGTTCAAGGATGTCGCGTTTACCGAGCAAGTGCGCTTCCAGTTCCGTCTTGAATCCTTCAACACCTTCAACCTGGCACAGTTTGCCCAACCGGGAAGCCTGAACTTCAACACCCCGTCTACCTTCAGCACCATCACCGGACTGCGCGGCGACGCCAGAAAGGTGCAACTGGCCGCGAAGATATTCTTCTAGAACTAAAACTGTTCTCTTCACGACAGCCTTCCCGCGTCGCGACGATGCAGAGAGGCTGTCGCGAAAGAGAGAGGCTGTCGTGACAGATTGTAGTTCTCTCCACCGTGATGAACCGTCAAGGGAGAAATCGCCGGCGGCGGTTTGTCACGGAAATATTTATGTCGACCGCAACACGCTGTAGTTTTGCAAGAGGTTCTCATGTTGAAGCGATGGATTGAGGCAGTCTGTGTTCTTCTCCTGATTTTCGCGGCGCAGGCGCGGTCGCAAAGCTCCAGCCCGGAAGTCGTCCTCACTGGCGATATCAACGGCACTTATAACAGGACCTATTTCGAGATCCCGTTCAACGTGCCCGCCGGCACGCACCGTATCAGCGTGGACTTTGAGTACTCCGGCAAAGATGAGCGCACCACGCTCGACCTAGGGATAGCCGATCCGCAGCGCTTTCGCGGTCAAAGCGGCGGCAATAAGAGTCACTTCACCATCGGCGAGATGGATGCGACGCCTTCTTATCTTCCCGGCGCAATTCCCGCCGGCCAGTGGCGATTGCAAATCGCGGTACCCAACATTCGGCCGCAATCCGTCTCTCACTATCGGGCGGTAGTCCGCTTCAATGCGCCGGACGAGGATTCCGGCTTCACGCTTCATCCCCTTGCATCCGGCCTCCGCTGGTATCGCGGCGATCTGCACATGCACACCGCGCACAGCGATGGCTCTTGCCCCAGCCAGAGCGGCAAGAATGTCCCCTGCCCAGTCTTCTTCACCGCGCAGACAGCGGCGGCGCGGGGCTTGGACTTTATCGCGATCACCGATCACAACGGCGTCTCCCAGTACAACGCGATGCGCGAGTTACAACCCTACTTCGATCGCGTTTTGCTGATTCCCGGCCGCGAGATGACGACCTTTTGGGGCCACTTCAATATCTTCGGCGTGACGCAGTTCGTCGACTACCGCGTTACGCTCGGCGGATTGGATTTGGAGAGCGTGCTGCGGGATATCAAGTCGAAGGGCGGCATCGCCTCTGTTAGTCATGCGGAAGCGCCGGGTGGTGAGGCCTGCATGGGTTGCAGGTGGGAGCCGCAAACAAATATAGACATGGGACTATTCGCCGCAGTTGAGGTCATCAACGGCGGTCAAATCATGTTCTCAAGCGCGAAGTACTGGGACGCGCAACTGCGCGATGGCCATCGCCTCGCTGCCATTGGTGGAAGCGACAGTCATAATGCAACGTCGCCGCCGGGACCGCCGGGGTCGATCGGTTGGCCAACCACAGTTGTAGAGGCCGATGAACTCTCCGTTGCGGCGATTCTCAATGGAATCCGCGCCGGGCGAACCTTTGTGGACCTCACCGCCTCACACGATAGACAAGTCGACTTCGAGGCAGAGTCCGGCAGTGAACACGCACGCATGGGAGGAACACTCCGCACCTCCGGCGAAGCGTCCATCCATGTGAAGGTTCGCACCACCGCATGCACCGGTTCCGTCGTGGATCTGCTCTTGGATGGCGAGCAGGTAGCTGCCGCGCCTTCGATGCGCGTGAACAATGCAAGCGACCCAGTGGAGTTCACACTCAACGTGGGACCGGGTCGCCACTGGCTGCGTGCCGAAGTTCGAGACAAGAACAGCGGCTTGCAGTTGATGAGCAGCCCCCTTTACATCAACCTTCCCCTCTGATTTGGAGTTCTTGGCTTCTTCCCGCAAGACTCCCTTCTGCGAAAGTATCGCGCCGGCTTTGACCTTGCTGAAAGAACCGGCGGTCATCGACCTGACGAGCGGGGCACATTCAAAACCCGCTCGGCAAGGGCGCTTTTGTTTTATTCCGCCGATCCGCCCCTCTGGTAGGGCTCGGGGGAGGGGGGACGACATGTCGCAACGTCCAAACCTGGCACACACACTAGTTGCCAAGATCACCACGAAACCTTCACAACACATCGCTTCACATTGGGGAAAACGATATGAGAACGAAGATGACGAAACTGTTATTGGCGATGGCTGGCTGCCTGATGCTGGCTGGCGCCTTGACTTCAACTCTTGCTCAAGCGCAAACCGTCAACATTCTGATGATTCACGGCAGGACCGATCCATCCAAGACCAACCCTGTTGAGCAATATGGTGTCTTCAGCACCGATCAGATGAACGATTGGGGCAGCAGTGTGCCGGTAACCGGGGGGCATGTCTACTATGTGCAATGGGACGCCTGGAACCGCAACTTCGATAGCACGGCGTCGGGCTATGGCGGTTGGTACTGGATGAACTACGCCGCCAACAATTACTGCAACGGCAAGAACGGACAGGCTTGTTACATCATTTGCCACAGCATCGGATGCGCGGCTTTCGAGAACTATCTCGCAAAGTCCAGCTACAGCACCGATGGGATAGTGATTAAATGGGTGCTCGCAGCCGAGAGTGCGGCCGGAGGCTCCGAACTGGCGGACAGCGCTGTTGCTCTGATCGGCCAATCGCTCGGATTCAACACCAACGCGCCGATCGACGCATCAATCACAACGAGCTACGCCAGGGGCGCATACAACCACAACAACATGCAGGGAGTGATTGTCCGGGGAACCGGCGGCACCTCGAACGACACTGCGACGGAAGTCCTTACCACCTGTGCCTACTTTCCAGAGCAGTTTACCCTCAATCCGAACGCCGACTGCACGACTTGTCCCGTGGACCTCGAGACATCCTGCGACGACTCAACCGTAGCGCTGCACAGCACCTGCGGCCACAACCGCGTTGCCGCTTTTGAGAACTGCAACGGATATCTGCCCGGCACAAGTCAAAATGACTCCGCGGGTACGTATGAGTACCACACCTATTGGATCAACGACTCCGGATATAAGGGGCCGTTTTCCACAGCTGGCAAAGGGTATTGGAATAGCAGCGAATTTACCTGGCGCGTGGATCATAGCCTGGGGAAGACGCTCGCCACCGATGAATACAGCGCCGCACCCGCTGCCCTGGCTCCTTAAGCCCACAGCGGTCGCGCCCCCTTGCGGGCTTCCAGTCTTGTGATGAAAGCCCTTCGGAAAACGCTTCACAGCAAACAATCACGGAGAATCGAAAGATGGCGAACATACTCAGGAATAGACTGCGATGCGCGGTTGTTGCAATCGCTCTATGTTCAGGCCTCTCTATGGCTGCGGACGGTCAAGATCTGCTCAACGACACGACTGCAGAGGGCGTCGTTGCCCGTTATCAGGACTTCTCGAAGTATCCGCCGGAGTCGAGGCCGCTGCATGCCTCGAACTGGGATTTGCTCAACCCGTGGACAGTGGACACTGCGAAGTTGCCGTTGACCCCCGCCTCCTGGAAGGCTCAGCTGGAGACGCTGATGGCATCAGGCATGTCGCAGGCAGACATCGCGCAAAAGATCGGCGCTCCCAGCTCGTTCCCCACATACAATTTCGCGGTTAACAAGCTGATTTTGGCAGGCACGCAGGATGCACTCCTTGCGCGCCTGACGGTGTCACCCGCGCCAGGGACTGTCAGTCTCCCGTCCTTCCGCATCGCCAAAGCCCAATTGATTGGCGATTCCAACTTCGGTTCGCAGAACCTGGGCGCCGTTCCGTTCTCCTGCGAACCTGGCGTCGATCCGGTATGCACATTCACTTGGAAGGCTCTCACTGGCGATAAGCGGTATTGGGGCACTCTGCAGCTGCAGGTGACTGTTGCAGTGGCTGGCAAAGGCGACGACTATGTGGCCCTGCTTCACTTCTATTCGTCTCCGATGGTGGCAGGAAAGTTCACCGGAAATTTTCAAGAGAGACTCGAAGCCGGTTCTTTGCTGATCGATGCCAGCGTAAGCGTGCAGAAGCGGATGGCGTGCTTCGTTAGCGCCAACCTCTATTCCGTCGATAAGGGAGTTCCTACCCACCACGCGGAGCGGCGCATGATCGTCGACCCATCGATGAATGCAATCACCTTCACCTTCTTTGGGAAAATCTTTCGCGACAATGGTCACGAAGGCGCTTTCCGCCTTCAGGATCTGAAAGCTCAATGCGAGAACCTGCCCTACCCTCCGGAGTGGTTCATGGATAGCTCGGCACACTTGGACGACCTGGCAAAACTTAAAACGCCCGCATCCGAAGAGCCGAGTCGAGTCTACTTCGAATACAACAGCTTCACATTCACGACGAAAAGCCATCTCGGCAGCGAATTCTCGGCGGACGAGTGGCAGGCGCCCGAACGAGCTCAAAAACTTGAACTACTCAAGAAAGCTGCGCAGAAACCAGAAGATCCCTCAATGCCGGAACAGCTCAAGCGCCTAGCGAAATAGACACGCGCTTTGGGCCCTGTTCATGGCGGTTCCTGCTTTAGCCAATTGCGACAGCAGTCAAAGACAACACTCTGGGAGACGTTCATCCTTCGCGAGTTGCGCTTGACTGCTGTCTCGGTTCCTTTGCTGCATTCGACCCTCCGCCTGGTTCGCGGACGGTCATGGATGGGCACAACGGTCCCCTATGCAACGAAAAGTGAAACGAACACATTGATCGCGCGATGTCCGTTGGCACTACCGCCAATCCTGTCATCGCTTGTTTCTCACCGGGGAAGTTATTCATGGTTCTCGTAAGTTCGAGCAAATCAACAACTGAATCGCAGTCGTGGTTTCACCGGTTTCTTCGCATGGGTGTGGGCTGCGTACTCTTGTCCGGATTATCGATGGGGGCTCAGCGCGGGTCTGCTCCAACCAGACAAGATCCCGTCGATTGGGTCAACCCCACCATCGGCTCCGGTACTGGAGCTATCGGTTATGGCGGAACGATGCCCTTTGTTACGCCGCCCTTTGCCATGACGAACTGGACGGCTCAGACACGCCAGAACAAACTGGGTGGTGTCTCCTACAAGTACGAGGATACAACCATCTCTGGCTTCATGGGAACGCATCAGCCTGCGATCTGGATGGGCGACTACGGTTATGTTACGGTGACGCCGGAAGTCGACTCCCTGAAGATCAATCCGGAAGAGCGCAAACTGTCCTTCTCGCACGCCAATGAAATCGCCCATCCCGACTATTACTCCGTCATTGAAGAGGCTGGCCTCGCGCGGCCCTTGCGTACCGAGATGACGGCGACCGCGCGCTGCGTCTATCTGCGTTTCACGTTTCCGGCGAGCAAAAAAAGCTTCATCATGGTGGAAGCCTCGCGTCCCGGATTCGCAGGATTCGCCCATGTCGATGCCACGCAGCGGGAGATCGTCGGCTACAACTCCGCGCGCACCGACGCCAACCTCGGTCCTCTCAAGCTGCCGCGTTTCAAGGGATACTTTGTTGTGCAGTTCCGCCGGGCCTTTGCCGCTTCGGGAGTCTATGGCCCGAGCAGCGCAATTCCAGCGGAAGCGACCGGCGCCTATGTGCAATTCGCGACGCGCGACCATGAAGTCATTGAAGCACGCGTGGGAACCTCGTTTATCAGCATCGAGCAGGCGCGCGCCAATCTAGCCCGGGAGATTCCGGCATGGGAGTTCAACCAGATTCGCCGGGCGCTTCACCGCCAGTGGAGAGAGAAGCTGGACCGCGTCGCTCTGCAGGGCGCGAGCGATGACCGGCGGCATATCGTCTACACTGCGCTCTATCACGCGCTGCTCTATCCGCGCATCTTCTCCGAATATGGGCATTACTACAGCGCGTTTGATGATACGGTTCATGCGGGCGAATCCTATACCGCCTACTCGACCTGGGATATCTTTCGCGCCGAGTTCAGCCTGCTCACACTGGTTGCTCCCGAGCGCATCAATGGCATGGTGAATGCCCTGTTGCAAGACTACAGGGAGGGCGGCTGGATGCCCAAATGGCCCAACCCCTCTTACACCAATATCATGATCGCCACTCACGCAGACTCGCTGGTCGCCGAGGCCATGCACAAGGGCTTCAGGGGCTTCGACTACGATCTCGCCTGGTCCGCTGTTTACAAGGATGCCATGACCCCTCCCGATGGCGATATCACGCACCGCTGGGCCGATCGCGAATCGGAAACTCCGTATGAGGCGCGTGGCGGCCTTACCTACTCGAAGCAACTTGGTTATGTGCCCGCGGACAAGACGGCCGAGTCAGCCTCGAGTACCCTGGAGGACGCCTACGACGACTGGTGCGTCTCGCAAATCGCCGAGCAACTTGGCAAGCAGCAGGATGCCGCATACTTCCGCAATCGGGCGCATAACTATCAGAACATCTTTAACACTTCGACCGGATTCATGCAGGCAAGAAACTCCGACGGTTCGTGGGCCGCGTCCGATGCCGGATGGACCGAGGGCGACACCTGGGTTTACACCTGGGCGGTCATGCAGGATATTCCAGGCCTGATCGAATTGATGGGCGGCAAGGACGTCTTCAATGCCAAGCTGGATCAACACTTTCAGGACCACCACAACAAGCATGACAATGAGCCCAGCCATCACTACGGCTATCTCTACGACTACAGCGGAGTGCCATGGAAGACGCAGGCCAGGGTGCGGGAGATTGCTGATGCGGAGTACGCCAACTTGCCCGCCGGCTTGGATGGCGACGACGATTGCGGACAGATGTCGGCCTGGTATCTATTCACAGCCCTGGGCATCTATCCAGTCAACCCCGCCTCCGGCGACTACATGATAGGCAGTCCGCTCTTCACTCGAATGAGCCTGCGCCTGGCCAACGGCAAGCGGTTCACGGTTATCGCCGACCATAATAGCGCAGCGGATCGATATATTCAGCTTGCGACATTGAACGGCAAACCGCTCACCGTACCAACAATCACCTACGAAGAGATCATGCAGGGAGCGACTCTGCGTCTTACGATGGGCAGTTCGCCCTCGAAGTGGGCGGCAGCTTGGTCGCCTGCTCCACTAATCGGGGCCTCTGTCGCCCTCAAGCCAAATCAGAGGATTACTAAATGAGGTGTGGCAGCATCTATCTTCAATATGCAATATGCGTCAGACCCCGATCAAAGCCAGGGTTGGACATCTCGAATGCAGTTCACCAAAACTGAACTGACCATCACTCGAGGGACCCAACGGAAGATCTTCTTCACTTGGCTAAAGGATGCGGCGGCCTTGGAGGTACTCAATGGGATTCTCCTGGATTGCTCATGTGGCTGTGGCGAAATCGTCTGAGTGCTGCAAGTTCCCGTCAAAATCGAAGCTTGGCTGAAAACTGCAGGGAGCGCGGCCCACCTGGTTCATACATTGATCCACCTGACCCGAAGCTTTGGTTGAGCATAAGTGTAGCCTGGCCGAATAGTGCATCTGTCAAGGACGCGTCGATGTATCCAAAAGAAGGATGACTGAAGACATTGAAGGACTCCGCTCGCACTTGCAGGTTGAGCCGGTTGTAAATTGGGAACTCTCTCCGCAAACCAATATTTACTTGAAATGTTCCAAAGTCTCGAAGCTGATTGCGCGCTGCATTTCCGGCGTTTGTGCCTTCAGGCAACACAAAAGCGGGACTGCCAGCGTCCGGACCTCCATTAAAGATACGGCCACCAGGGTATTGATTCCCATACAGATACAACGGGCGATTGGGAACAGAATCTACACCGCTGAAATAGCGCTCTCCGGTGGCCGGGTCCGAAAGAAGATTTCCATGCAAAGTGACTGGGTACCCTGTTCTCGCTGTAACCCGCCCGTCTACTCCCCAGCCCGTGAAGAACGCGCGATTCACCAACCCGGCTGCGCCAAAACGGGGCAACCATGTTGGGGAACCTTGGTGTTGCTGCCAGGAGAGTGCGGCCTGAATGCTGTGGCGTACGTCCCGATCCGAGTTCCCGCGTTGAAGGGGAAACGCCGGATCCGTCGATCCATAGTCGAGTGCGTGAGCCCACACATAGGAAGAGAGCACTTGAATGCCGGGCGAAATAGAGCGCTGAAACTTTGCCTGCAAAGATTCGTAGTTGGAAGTTATGCCATCCGGAAATGAGACGACTTCACCGAACATCGGATTCAGTTTGCGAATATCGGTGCGGCGTTCCTGCAGCAAACGTTGGCCTTCAGCCCCTATCCAGGACACGGTGAATGTCTGTTCCTTTCCCAGAGCTTTTTCTATTGCCACGTTCCACTGCAGGGAATAGGGTGACGCAAGATGGCGGGGAAACGCATAAACAATGGAGTTGGTATAGGGTGCTGCTGGCTCGGGCGAGAAGTCGAGCATTGCTTGAGTCACGGGCACAGGCACGTTTTCAAAATGCTCCGTCGCCGAAAACCCCAGTGCGCTGAAGGCCCCTGAGATCGCCTCGTTGCCCGAGTTAAAGTACACACCACTGCCGGCGCGCAGCACAAGTTCCCTTCCAGGTCTGTCATCGATAGCCCAGGCTACGCCGATGCGCGGTGCAATATTCCACCAATCGGTATTCGACAAGGAAGTGCCGCGGGGAGCGATTTGCAGCGAACCAGGAGAAGCCAAACTTCCCTGGACTGTGTATGCATCCACCCCATTTCTGCCATGTGGAGCTGGAAAAAGATCCCAGCGAAGCCCCGAGGACACTGTGAATGTCTTGGACACTCTCCATTCATCTTGCAGAAAGACAGAAGTCTCATTGAATACCGGCGTGGCTGGAACATTCTTGGAGATAGTGAGATCCGATGCTGAATTGTTCAGCAGAGAATCTGTATCGAAGAAATCCGCCTCGACGGAGAGCGGTGCCGACGTCACGGTGGAGACAATATACCGATCTTCGAAACCTGCCCGCAGTGCGTGTTTCCCAATCCGATAATTGAATGTGTCTCTCGCATTCCATTGGTACAAAGAACTCGATGCCTGATCGACATCGATCGACGATTCTCCGATGCCGGGGATGTGGATATAGGCTTCCCCACGGGTCCAACTATCGCCAGTTGGAACTCCAAAATCCGTCAGAAGATTTGTCGGAACGAAGCCGTTCGATCCAGGGTAACCACCGTAATTTCCGTCGATTGAAGTGCCCTTCCTGGAAGAGCTGGAGGCATACCCGAGCCTGAAGTCATTGCTCGAAATTGGCGACAGTTGCGCCATGATGCCCAGCGTGGCCGTCTGCGTATAAACGTGACTATCTGTCAAAGAGCTCAAATTGAGAGACTGGCTATCGCTGGGCGATCCACTGTAACGAAGGAACGTCGCCACCTTAGGTGAGAAGGTATGGTCGAGCCGGATCCCAGTCGCGCGAATACTGCCAGGCATACTGAAATAGCTCAAACTACTCACCAACGGTGTGAGAGATTCTGGCGGTGCTTGGTTGACATAGAAGTCCTCTGAAAAATCAGCTAAGATGCCATGCAAGGCAGCTGGGGCCGTTTTGAGGAGCCCGTCGGAAGGTGCGTATTGAATTTGATATGCGGTAGGCTGTTCCACATGGACTTCTTCGAAGGCAAGAAACAGAAAGCTTCGATCAATCCCGTTTTTTGTTTTTGGAAACGGAACAGGGAAGCCTAGCGTGCCACCGATGTCATTTTGGTGATACGGCGTCGTCTGCCAGGTTCCGTTGTGATCGACAGCATCCCAGAACCCCGTGAACCACTCGGCTGAATCAGCTTGGCTAAAGCGTCTGTAGTTGAAAAGACTCCCGTGCACTTGATTGGTCCCAGAACGGGTCAATAGAGTGAATTGTCCACCTGGAGCGCCACCATACTCAGCTGTACTCGTTGTTCCAAGAACGCGAAATTCTTCCAGCGCATCCACCGAAGCAAGACTGTGCGTCGAATCGAGTGCCGTAAGCCCCAACTGATCTCCAGCACTCGGAGTCTTGCGTGAGCCAGCGAGCGAGGCAGATCCAAAGTTTCCAGAGACACCATCCACCAAAAACGAATTGTTCGTCGCCTTCTGACCATTCATTCCGAGTCCACCATGTGCGCTCGCTCTGCCGTCTGCAGACTGCGGATTCTCGGTGAGTACACCAGGCGTCATGGAGATCAGATCCTGAAAACTCCTTCCGTTCAGGGGAATGTTGGTCACAAAGTTTCGGTCAACCACGGTGCTAGCGGCTGCGTCAACGGTATCAATAGTGATGCCTGATGCGTCGATATGCACAGTGTCTGTAACCGGCCCAACGGTCATTCGAATCAGCAATCCCTTTGTGTCTCCCACGTTGAGGGCAATTCCAGTGACTTGCGCGGTTGCAAACCCCTCCCGTTCGATCTGCAAGGTATAGTTTCCCGGGATCACTCCAGGCAGGAGGAAGACTCCATTATTACTGGAGGCAGAGTCGTTTTCGGTTCCGGTCATAACATTGATGAGCTTCAGACCGGCATTCGGGATTCGCGCCATGGTGGTGTCTTCCACAATGCCAGCGATGCTTGCAGTTCCTACCTGAGCGGAAGCCAGAACCGCAGGACAAAGAACGAGGCAAAGGAGACCCCTTAGCGCGAAGACACGAAGCTGTAATTGAATGGGATTCACGGGCTTTCTTGTCGAGGTGATCAAAACTTTCTGTCTCCTGATGCTCCGTGTTGATCCGCCATTTCGCTCGCCGCGGCGAGACTGAAAGCGAATTTGGAAATGCGATCAGCACCATGGACGGGGATGGAGTCGGCGGCAGCGGCTAGCAGGGATTCCGCCGAATGCCCCGGCTTTGGTGGGGTACCTGTCGCGAAAGCTGCGCCCATGCACTGATTCATGTACTGAGTCCTAAGCAGCAACTGGTTTACAGAATGGGTGAAAGAATCATGAGCGGCCCTTTCCGTGCGATCGTCGTTTGTGACCGGATTTGGTTCTCCGACTGTTTGGATCTGATGAAGCTGGTCATGCAATAACTGAAATTCACTCTCGAGAGCCTCGGCATGTTGAGCCACCATCGCGGCCCACTGCCGTTTTGACCCAGGACTGACTGATTCTGCATCGTCTGCGGAGAGCACTCGACTCAACCGATCAAGAGCATATGCGTGCTGAAGCGCTCGGCGCGCCTGGTCGAGAGCAGTTTGGGAGAACTGGGCGACTGCCGAGTCGACCCGTTCACTCGACCACCCCTTCGTTCCAAAGTGCCGACGCAGGATATCGTCCACAGGGGCGCGAGTTTCGCGAATTGCGTAGATGGTGGCCGGTGGATTTTTAAGATTGTGAAGACTCCAACTCGGTGTCCGCATATCGTGCTGGGAACCAAGGTGAATATCGATGAGTTGGGAATCAGGCAACGCTTGCAGGCCAGCGGTGATCCGCTGTCTACGCGCGTTGCCTGCCACCGTTCCGAAAACACGAATGTGCCCATCCGGCGTCCTTGTCACGTCAATTGGATCCATGGTGTCGGCGCCAACCTGATTGAGTTGACTCAGTACCGCAATCTGCAGCTCAACGGCATGTGCGTTGGCGTCATCCAGGGTCGAATAGAGGGACGACCTGTTCTTGGATCCGCTCGAATCGTGGCCATCCGAAGAGGATCCCTCTGCACCCATTGGATTGAAGACTGCATCCGGGACGGCGGCAATTGGCTTTCGCTCTTCATTGGTCACGACAAAGCGAACTTCACGGGCCAATGATGATCCGCCGCGCAATCGTAGAGTTTCCTTGATCGGCCGGAGCTGACGATCTAGAACAAGAACAGCCGACACCAAGTGAATTGGCCCGTCAGGCATGGAGGCAGAAGTCAACTCATAGCCATCACCAGCAGAGCGAACCTGTGCCCGCCGGCCAGACAAAGTGCGGAAAGAGGATGCGGATATATCTTGCTTCCACACAGCATTGGCAAGCAGTTCGCGATCACCTGCGGATGCGTCTTCGCTGGGAGCAATTGCATAGGATCCCACTTGCCCGTCTTCTCTCTTCCACTCAGAGGCGATCAGGCGATGCTCTGCATCGTAAAGACGTCGAATGTGTCGCTTCGAATCTTTCCACAACTCAATGGTTCCCTCGTGGGTTGTGTTTCCATCCGCAGCGATCTCGCCAATTCGTACGAGTTGATGCTCTACCTTCCCTTGCAAGTCTGCGGTCTCGACAAGGACAGATCTATCGAGGATCTCGTTGGCATCAAGATGTGGCTTTCCTAATCGGTATGCAACGATTCCACCCACACAAAGGAAGAAGGCCAAAGCGAATGCCCCGCCCCATGCTGGAGGAGAAATGAATGTCCGCCACTTCTCAACGAACCCCGCAGAGGTTGACTTCGCCCAGTCCCACACCTGAAAGATTGGCTTCAGTCGTTGCTGGCGCTCACCTGGAGCGATGGACACATCTTCAAATCCATATGCATCAGATACCGACCCAGCCAAAGCAGGGTCGAAATAGGCAACTTCTGCGTGCAGGCCCAGCCCATCGAAACGGATGGTCAACTCCAGCGATCGGCCATCGCTGAGTGCTACAAGCTGCGATTGAACAGAGGGCCCTACCGGCGGGGTCACATCGACCGATATGAGGGCCAGACGAACTTGCTGTTCGGTAAACACCTCGACCACGCGAACATCGCCCGGTGTTTCAATCCGCGACGATAGCGTGCTCTGCTCCCCTTGCACATCGTGAAAGGCTGTGATCATTCCGTTAATGGCAATGGACAATGTTCTTGGTCGGTGCTGGTACACGCGCGTTCTCTGCCGCTCAACTACGCGCATCATTGCCCTGAAACTGTTGTCCGCATGAGCGGCTCCCGTTCCATTCTTCTGCCCCATTCTTGAATCCAAATCTTCGGGAGGTTTCCGATCGTTGACCGCAGGCCGTTGGAAATGTCGATCAATAATTGCCAGGCAGCGCTCGCAACTCACGAAGTGGGAGAGTAATGAGCAGGAGATGGGCTTGGCCTCTCGATGAGAGTAGAGGTCGAGAAGCGCACCTACCGGCAGACATTCCGAAACGGGAGCGTTGAATATGGACCTCCGGAACTCGTTGTATAAATCCAGAAAGGAAATGGGAGTCGACCGGAGTAGAGGCTCAGGGGGGAGATCGCGCGTCAGAATCCGCAGCTTGTCGGAGTGCTCAAGATGCGTCTTCACCTCTGTTCGCGCCAACTGGAGCTTGCTGTAAATTGCTGCAATCGGGAGACCCGCAATCGCGGCAACCTCACTCCGCGTGTAGCCGTGAAAGAAAAGCAGAATCAAATAGCTGGCGCTCTTCGAACGTTGCTTGCGCCACACCGTAAAAACGCAAATGCGACGCAGATCATTCTGCCGCTGCAGAATCTGATCGGGAGGTGTTGCGGCAGCCACAAACTCAATGGAATCAAACTCCGCAATGCTGATCGATTGCGTTGCCACTCGAGAAGCTTTCGTCAAAGTAGAGAGATAAATGTGGCGCAGACATGTGTAGAGATAACCGTCCAGGTTCTCAACATGGCTGAGATCAGGCTTGACGAGAGTGAGGTGGAGACAAAGATCCTGCACTATGTCCTGCGCGATTCCCAGATCGCCGCGCGTCAGGACGGCGCCCCACTTCTGAAGGCGTGGGTAGCAGCTCTCCAAGAGATCCTCGAGATGGATCTCACGTTCGGGACAACTCCGATTAAGTATTTCTTTTCCCATTTACTCCTAAAGAGCGGAGGTTCCCGTAAATCTACCCTGGAACTCAATCTTTATTTTATGCGCAGCGCTTTTACCGTCCAGCTTGGAGAAACGGAGCCAGCCGCGGCCATTTCTCGAGGGGTCTTGGAGGGAATCTCTTGTCCCCCATTTGCTTGCAAGAAAAATATCTAATTTGAATGGCAGTTTTGTCAGAAAACCTTCTCTATAGATGTGAGCGAGCAAAAATAGGACGAAATCCCGAGTTCGCGGCATTCTGCGAGTTACCCACCGGCCGCGATTTCACCCGGAAAGAATCATTTCGACGACTCGGCCGCTAAGGCCAGCCACCACCGAACCAGCACAGGAGTATTTATTGCAATTCTCGACGCTAGCCGAACATGCTTCCCCTTCAACACAAGGAAAGTCTCCCTATAGAAAAGCGAGAACAGAGGGAAAAGTCAAAATCCTAGAAATCTTGAGGACGTTGCCACCGATTGCATGGATCGTTCTGGCAGCTTTGGCGATCCGTCTGGCTGTAGTGCCATTTGTCTTTGACGAGTGGATGTCGCCTTACAATATTGCACACTACGAGCAGGGAAACGTGGCGCGGGCTCTACTTGCCGGACACGGCTACGGCAGCCCCTTTCTCTCCGGTCATACCAGTGCGAAAGGCAAGCCGTACACGGCGAAGATCGTTCAGTGGATCCGCTGCCGCTATCGGATACCACCTCCTATGCTTCAAATGCCCGAAGAGCTAACCGTCCACCAGGTAGCAAAACATTTTGAAGTGAGTGAGCACGTGGTTTACTACTGGATCCAGCGTTCACTTCTAAAGGCCCGTAAACTTAACGCTGGATCTCCGTACTGGATCACACTTGACGAAGCAGACGACCACAAACTGCGGGAATGGGTGCGCAACTCAAGCAGGATCCACATCGCATCCCAAGCGCGCACAGAGGAAGGTGCAATATGAAACGACCGTTGGGATACCAAGTGGTCTGAGCTTTCCGTTTGCCTTTGGTATGTACACGCGACGCGCTGGTAGCGGACAATAGGACCCCGCCAACAATTCCTCGCGCATCGTCTCCAACACAGGCTGGAGACTTTCTTCCACCCTGCGCTTGTCGACTCCATCAACACCTGGTGTGCGTGCCCCGCTGGATGCCAGCGTGATGCGCGCCGCTTCACTCAGCCAATTCCTGTCGGCAATCAGTCTCAAGAGACGATCGAACTTGCGTTCTTTGTTCTCTGTTGACCACGTCGCCAGCTTGCTTTGCATTTCACTGATTATCAAAGGTCTTCACCTCACTAAAGTCAGTTAGTTCACCAAGCAAACCACTTCAACTGCCTCCCTTCGCCATGTGGCCGGCTTTCCCGGTCTCGGACTACTACGGAGGCTCCGCCAGTCTGCACATCATCAGGGACACACTCCCTTATCATCTGTGCAAACCTTCCCCAGTTCACATGCCGGACTCATCACATGGCCAGAGACGCTCACCAGCAGCACCTGGCACTGCACACAAATCGGCCAGACCAGCTTGTTGCGTTGAATAAAGGCGTACTTCATTTCTGGCACTTCGCAAGTCGAGTGGCGCGGAGGAATTTCACCTCCGCGCTCTCCCAAAACCGGACGTGAGCCTCTCGACTCATCCGGCTCCTATCGCCCAACCGCAGCCGCAAGTTTCCAATGCGCGAGCAGAGTCGGCTGCCTTGACTTAAGTCGCTTCAGCCATTCCCACGCGCACATCGGATGCTTCTTGAAGCCCTTGTATTTGCGTCGTGCCCAGCGAACCAACAGCTCGTCTACCATGCGCAGCGCCCGATGCAGGGATGACGGATTGAATCGCCCGTAGTAGTTAACCCAGCCGCGTACTATTGGCTGAAGCCACAGAACGAGGTCTTCCAGATCAAGGTCGCCACGATGCGAAAACTTCCATTGGCGCAAAGCCGACTGCATCGCCTTGGTTGCCTTCGCACTGACTGCGGGGATGAAACTGAGAAACATCTTTCCAGAGCGGCTCATCGCTCCACGAGGCCGAAACGTATGGCCCAGGAAGTCGAAGCTCTGCTCCAGATAAGTGCCCTGCCGATTCGCATCCTTGCAGTACACGATCTTGGTCTTTTGCGGATGAAGTTCCAAGTTGCACTCCGCAAACCGCTGCTGAAGCATGTC
>Ga0302320_10009698_pt1 | contig 20639 bp, 20 predicted proteins | sample Bog_T0_3_FD_202130 | JGI IMG/M metagenome (GOLD analysis project Ga0302320, IMG submission 202130) | Peat permafrost microbial communities from Stordalen Mire near Abisko, Sweden - Bog_T0_3 | ecosystem: Environmental > Terrestrial > Soil > Wetlands > Peat | place: Sweden: Abisko, Stordalen Mire...
GACCCCAAGGCGCGCGACTTTTTTGGCGCGGGCGGCTTCAACCTAGCGCGCCGCGATGTGTATGAGGCGCTGGGCGGTTTCTCCGCCTTGCGTATGGAGGTACTGGAGGATTTGCGGCTGGGTTGGAAGGTGAAGCGGGCCGGCTACGCGCAGCGGGTTGTGCTGGGGCCGGGCCTGGTGCGGATCCGGTGGATCCAGGGAGCGCTGGGCATTGTGGGATTGTTGGAGAAAAACGGGTTTGCGGTGTCCCGTTTCAATATCTTGCTTGGATTGTTGGGGCTGCTGGGGCTTGCCATCCAGGTGTTCCTGCCCCTGGCGGCCATTGCGAGCCTGAGTTGGGCCGTGATTCCCGGCGTGCTTGTTTATCTCTTCATCGGATTCACCTATCTCGCCGGCCGGCGAATTACGCAGGTGCCGCCCTGGCTGGCCGTGCTGTTTGCCCCCGCTTCGGCCATCCTTCTTTTCGCCGTAGCGCGGTCCATGTTTCTGGCACTTGTCCGGGGAGGGGTACTGTGGCGCGGAACCCTCTATCCACTCAAGGAGTTAAAGCGCAATGCCGGACGCGGCTGGTGAAGCATCAAGGCACCGCCCGGCTTTCCTGATCCCGCGAGTTCATGAAGGCTCGGCGCCCTCCCTGGGGGCGAAGGTTGGGATCGCTCAGAGGCGGACGGGCCTGGTCGCCGCCAAAGCCCTTCAACAAGAGGTGATTCGGCCTGAATCGCGGCGGGCCACCCCGAAACTGGCGCGCATGGCAAAGGAGCATTCCAGCGCGGCCATGGAGCGGCTGGACCAGACCGCGCACCTCGACGTCCATGTTGCGATTTTGGGTGAGTTCGCCGACCAGCGAACGATCCTCATTCAAGCTGACGATCGTGAAGCGGCAGCTGTCGTCAGGGGTTTGTGGAGGACACACATCGAGAAACCGCGTCCCATCAGGAAGTTGCGCAATGTCATAGACATGGACGGAAATGCAGATGTCCTTGTTGAGTAACCGGGCCGCCTGTTCCGTGGTGAGGCAGGGATGCGGCGAAAGCCCCCACGGATGGAGAAAACCAGCCATGACCCAAGACGTGATCCATCGAATTAAAGACAGGCAGGACAATGGTTTCTCGAAGGAACTAGAAGCATCCTATGCGAGGTGGGGCGGTGGGACAACGTGACGTTGGTCTCCAGCCCGGGCTAGCCGTTTTCCACGCAAGCCTTGATGTCTGCGAATGCCGTTTCAATGAGTGTGTGAAGCGATCCTGTGTCGGTTCTAGTTCCTGGTCTCAGCTTCACGTGCCGCATGAACTTGCCGGAGCCTTGGAGCAGATGGGCCGGATCGGGCAGTGCCGCTCCTTGAAAGAAGCCCACGTTGACATGGGAAGTGAAAACGTTGACGGAGGCGAAGGGCACGTCGCCCAGGCAGGCAACCGGGCAGCCGTCATGCAGGATTTCACGGACTTCGTCACCGCAGTTGCGCATCACCTTAAACCAGACGCGCGCGATGGATCCCAACTCGCCCGGATGCGCATCCAGCCAGGCATCGATGGCGGGATCGTGCAGGACCGCTCCGTTGAATCGCAGCAACGCGAGTTTCATGGTTGCTCCAGCCGAAGAGCAACCGCAGATCCTCCGGCGCGCTTGCTCGGGATGACAGTCGCCTCTTGAGAGGTGAGGCCTGTGGTGGTTCGGTGCCCGGCCCGCCAAGACCGTTATTATCGCGCGCCGACCAGCTCTTCGCTCTTGGCTTCTTGGCCGTAGTGGCTTTCCACATACTTGTCGAGGATCTCTTTGAACTCCGCCACGATGGTGTCACCGCGCAGCGTGGTGGCCAGCTTGCCGTCGATGTAGACCGGGGCCTTGGGCTCCTCGAATGTGCCCGGCAGGCTGATGCCGAGGTTGGCGTGCTTGGACTCGCCGGGGCCGTTGACGACGCAGCCCATGACGGCGAGCTTGAGCTCTTCCACGCCGGGATACTTTTTGCGCCACGCGGGCATGGAGGTGCGCAAGTAACTCTGAATCTGCTCTGCTAATTCCTGAAAATACGTACTTGTGGTGCGCCCGCAGCCGGGGCAACTGGTGACTTGCGGCATGAAGCTGCGGATGGAGAGCGACTGCAGGATCTGCTGCGCCGCCTGCACTTCTTCGGTGCGATCGCCGCCCGGCTTGGGGGTGAGGCTGACGCGGATGGTGTCGCCGATGCCGGCCAGCAGAAGCGGCGCCAGTCCTGCCGTGGAGGCAATGAGGCCCTTGGCGCCCATGCCGGCTTCGGTCAGGCCCAGATGCAGGGCGTAGTTGCAGCGGGAGGCCAGCGAGGTGTAGACGTCGATGAGGTCCCGCACGCCGGAGACCTTGGCGGAAAGGATGATCTGGTCTGCGCGGAGGCCAAAATGTTCGGCGGCTTTGGCAGATTCGAGCGCGCTCACCACCATGGCTTCCATCATCACGTCGCGCGCGGGGAGCGGCTGCGGCAGGCGGGAGTTCTGGTCCATCATCCGGGTCAGCAGGGATTGATCCAGCGAACCCCAGTTCACGCCGATGCGGACGGGTTTTTGGTTCTCGGCCGCGCACTCCACCATGACCTGGAAGTTGTCGTTGTCCTTCTTGCCGATGGATGCATTGCCGGGATTGATCCGGTACTTGGCCAGGGCCCGCGCCGCGGCGGGGAACTTCTTCAGCAGCAGGTGGCCGTTGTAGTGGAAGTCGCCCACGATAGGCACACGAATACCGCGCTTGTCCAGGCCTTCTACAATATGCGGCACAGCGGCGGCGGCGTCTTCGTTGTTTACGGTGATGCGGACAATCTCGGAACCGGCCAGGGCCAGGGCCGCGACTTGTTCAATAGTGCCGGGAATGTCGGCCGTATCCGTATTGGTCATGGATTGCACGACGACCGGGACTTCCCAGCCGACGCGAACATTGCCGATCTTGACCGTGGGTGTCTTCCTGCGCTGAATCTCCGCCATGCTTCCAGTTTACCTGCAAGCAGGCGCGCGGGGAAGCTGGAATGCGGGTCGCCCGCACTTCGCCAGGCCGGGTCGGGGAGGGTTGAGAAGGGGCGCGGATTGTTGCGGGAAATGAAACAGAAATGCGGTAGTCTTGGGCAAAGACGAGCGCGAACAGTGACTTGGAGGTCGGGGGCGATGAACGAGCGGGCGGCTGTGGGCGCGGAAGATCTGGGAACCTGGCCGGGGGCGGAGGGATCCGGTCCCACGCTGCTGCTGCGCGGGGTGCGCAAGGCTTTTGCGGACGTGCAGGCGGTGGATGGGCTGGACCTGGAAGTGGCGCGGGGCGAGTGCTTCGGCTTGCTGGGGCCGAATGGGGCAGGGAAGACGACCACGATTGAAATGTGCGAAGGTCTGACTGCTCCCGATGAAGGAACCGTTGAATTGCTCGGGCTGAACTGGCGCTCGGGAGCAAATCGACTGCGGCAACGCATCGGCATTCAATTGCAGGAGACGCAGTTTCCTGACAAGCTGACGGTCGAAGAGACGCTGCGTATGTTTCGCAGCTTCTTCAAGCATGGCATCTCCGTCGACGAGTCGATCAGGACCGCGCAACTGGAGGAAAAGCGGAACTCGCGGGTGGGCGGACTGTCGGGCGGCCAGAAGCAGCGGCTGGCCATGGCTTGCGCGCTGGTGGGCGACCCGGAGTTGCTGTTTCTCGATGAGCCGACTACCGGTCTCGATCCCCAGGCGCGACGTCACTTATGGGACTTGGTGGACGAACTGAAGCAGGCTGGGCGCACCATCATCTTGACCACCCATTACATGGATGAGGCGCAGCGTCTATGCGACCGCGTGGCCATCATGGACCACGGCAAAGTGATCGCTTTGGGCACGCCTCAGCAACTGATCGGCACAGTGGGCGGTGAAGATATTGTGGAGTTTGCGGTAAGCGGTGGGCAAGACAGCGCGCACGGCGTGGTGGATGCCGCCGCGTTGACAACCATCCCAGGCGTCCACTCGCATCGTGTCGACGCCGGGCTTCACCAGCTTTCTGTGAGTGAATTGCATCTGGCGGTGCCGCGCATCTTTGCGGCGCTTGCCGGGCAGGGGCTGCATCTCAGCGAGTTCCGCACCCACTCAGCCACGCTCGAAGACGTCTTTGTGCAGCTCACGGGAAGGAACTTGCGTGATGAATAATCTTGAATACAGCAGCCTGTGTCAACTCACCATCGTCCGCTTCCGGCTGTTCCTGCGCGAGCCGGAGGCCATCTTCTGGATATTCTTCTTTCCGATTCTGCTGGCCGTTGGTCTGGGCATCGCTTTCCGCAACAGACCTGCGGATGTGCTGCAAGTAGGCGCAACGACAACCCAACTGACGCAGGCGCTGAGCGCGGATAAGGGGCTGACTGCCGATACGGTCGACGAAGCCGAGGGCACACACGAGTTGGCGACGGGCCGCATTCTGCTGCTGGCCATCCAAACTGTGACTGGCGTGACCTACAAGTACGACGACACCAACCCGGATGCGCGTACTGCGCGATTGCTGGCGGATCGCGCCATTCAGACGGCTGCCGGCCGGCACGATGCGGTCGCAGCCGGCAATGAGCTTGTGCACGAAACCGGAGCGCGCTACATAGACTTTGTGGTGCCCGGCCTGTTGGGCATGAATCTGATGGGATCGGCCATGTGGGGCCTGGGTTTTGCGATTGTCGAAGCGCGGCAGAAAAAGCTGCTCAAGCGGCTGGTGGCTTCGCCCATGCCCAAGTGGCAGTATCTGGCCTCGTTCCTGCTGTCGCGCCTGGCCATGCTCATCATCGAAGTCGCGTTTTTTCTGGGATTCGCGCGCGTAGCCTTCGGCGTTCCGTTTCGCGGATCGCTGGCAGAGCTTGCCTTGCTGTGCCTGCTGACATCGCTCGCATTCTCCGCATTGGGCCTGCTGGTTTCTTCGCGCGCCAAGACCATGGAAGCGGCATCTGGGCTGATGAATTTGGTCATGCTCCCCATGTGGATCCTGTCCGGCGTGTTCTTTTCGGCGTCGCGTTTTCCGGCCGTGGTTCAACCCTTTGTGCGCGCGCTGCCGTTGACGGCGGCCATTGAAGCCATGCGCGCCAACATGCTGCAAGGGATTGGCCTGAGCCATCTGTTGCTGCAAGTCGGCATACTCGCGGCTTGGTTCGTGGTGCCGTTCACGGTTTCGTTGCGCATCTTCCGCTGGAGATAAACGTCAGGCTCCGACTACCCTCACGCGCGCTAGAGGTGCAGGAATTTGTCGGCGCCGTAAACCAGCCCCAGCGTGACCAGTGCAATGAAGACTTCGCCGATGGCGCCGACGGCGAAGGGGCGCCAACCTTGTTTGCCCAACTCCCTTAGATTGGTGCGCAAACCTACGCCGGCAAACGTCAGCAGGAAGGCCCAGCGCGACAGGTTGGCCAAGCTCGTCAATTGCGGCTTGGTGAAGAAGCCGAGCGTGGCGAAGAGCGAGATGAACAGGAAGCCCAACACAAACTTGGGAAACTTGCGCCACAGGAAGGCTGCCTTGTTGCCGATGACCTTGGCCTGTCCGCGTGAAGACCAGTAGAGCGCATAGGCCAGCACTACAAAGCCGATGAGCGCATTGCGCGTGGTTTTGGCCAGCACCGCAACCTTTGCCGCGGCATCGGAGTAGAGCGCGCCGGCCGCGGTGGCTTCCGCGGTGTTGTCGACCGCCAGGCCCGCCCAAAGCCCGTATGCCTTGTCGCTAAGATGCAGCGAGTGGCCGATCAGCGGAAACGTGAACAACGATATGGCGCCGAGGGCAAGAATGGCGGCAATGGCATACGAGGCATCTTCATCATCGGCGTCGATAGACGGCTTGGCGGCGATGATGGCGGACACACCGCAGATGGCCGAGCCGATGGCCAGCAGGGAAGTGAGCTTGGGCTTGAGCTTGAAGGTGCGCCCCAGCAGGTGCATGAAGCTGAGCGAGAGAGTAAGCGCAACGGCGACCAACAGCAGCGAGATGCCGCCCAGGTGCAACACATCGCCAAGCAGAAACCGCGAGCCGAGCAGCACGATGCCGGTCTTGAGCCAGAACTCATAGGTGGCTACGCCCGGCTGGAAGATGCGCGGTACGCCCACGGTGTTGGCGATGACCAGGCCAATGACGATGGCCCACAGCACGTATTCAATGTTGGGGAAGGTCATGTGATGGGCCTTGGTGTAAACGCCAATGGACTGCTCGATGAACTTGCCGGCATACCCGACAGCGAGGAGCAGAAGCAGGCCGGGGACGATGGCGAAGATGTTGCGCCCGACGCCGGTGGAGGTTGGAGCAGAGACTGAGGCAGTGGCCATGAGGTTCTCCTTGCGGTGACAGGATTTAGCTGTCAGCTTTCAGCTCTTAGCTTTCAGCGAAAAGAGCGTCTGCGGTTGTGGGGGTCGACGAAACTCGTTACAAGGGGGGGCGGAGGATCTCCGCTTCGCTCGTTCCGAATTACGACCAACACAAAGTGGTTGCAATCATTTTTCGGTCATGGGCGAAGAGCTTTTCTTCGCTCACCACTTGATGGGGGGCAGCAGATTGAGGCGCACCAGCAGGGCCAGCACGAGCGCGAGGGCGACGGCGTACAAATCGAGGGAAAGACCACGCGAGCGCGTGGCCGATTTTGCTTTCGGCATAGCGATTCTCCGTTTTGCTTTTTGAGATTTACAGTGTGCTTGCTGCGCTGCTCGCCGCGGATTCTATTGCGGCTACGATTTTGCTGACGGTCCAGCCGGCGATGAGCAGGCTGGGCGCGGGTGCATGTGCCAGGTCGCCGAGCGCGGCGAGCGTGGTACATCGAACTTGCTGGCCGGGCTGCGCGGCATGGGAGACCACGGCGCAGGGCAGGTCGGCGGGCAACCCTTGCTGCAACCATTCAGCGGCGAGCAGGCGCAAATCGCGGCCTGGCATGTAGACGACGCGCGTGGCGTCTTCGATCTCCGGCAACGGCGAACGGTTGTGCGATTGCGCGTGATGCCCGGTGGAGAAGGTCACGTTCGAGGCGCAATCGCGATCCGTAAGAGAAATGCCCAGGCCCGCAGCGGCGGCGGAGGCGGCGGTGATGCCCGGAACGATCTCGAAGGCAATGCCGGCTTGGGTCAACGCAGCGATCTCCTCGGCGGCGCGGCCAAAGATGAGCGGATCGCCGCTCTTCAAGCGAACTATGGCGCGATGGGCACGGGCATGCTCAATCATCAGCGCGTGGATCTCTTCCTGGGTGACGATTTTGGCGCCGCAGCGTTTGCCTACGCTCACAATCTCCGCATCGGGCGAGGCCAGACGAAGAATTACGTCGGGCACGAGGGCGTCGTGCAGAATCACGTCGGCTGATTGAATCAGGCGATGAGCCTTCAGCGTGAGCAAATCCGGATCGCCGGGACCGGCGCCAACGAGCGCGACAGTTCCGCGTCTTTCAGCAACCGGAGCAGGGGCAAGCGGGGTGAGCGCCATTTGGCGCGACGGGCATCTGGCAGACGCGCAGACTTGCCGCAGCGCGAGTTGATGCAGGAGGAATTTGCGTGCTTCGCTGCGCGGATGCGCTTCAAGAACTTCGCGGCGAAGCGCGCCGAGATTCTCAAGCCACTCGCCGAGGTCATCGGGCAGTTGCGTGTCGATTTCGCGGCGCAACCGTTGTGCGACGGCGGGGCTTTCGCCTGCCGTGGAGATGGCAATTTGCAAACTGCCGCGGCTGACCACCGAGCCAAAAAAGAAATCGCAGTTCGGGATGTCGTCAACGCTGTTGACGGGAATGTTCCGTTCTACGCAGCCGCGATGGACCGCAGCATTCACTTCAGGCTTGTCCGTGGCGGCGATGACGATGAAGTTGCCGTCGAGATCGGCGGGCTCGAAGCAGCGTTCCGTCCATTCCAACTTGGCCTGGGCGGCCAGCGTGCGGATCGCGGGGAGCGCTTCGGGCGCGACCACGCGCAGTCGAAGGCCGGTGGGGAGCAGGCTGCCGATCTTCTCGAGAGCAACGTTCCCTGCTCCCACGAGCAGTCCGTTGCGGCCATCGAGTTTGAGGAAGATCGGAAGCATGCTCATCGTTTGGCGCTTACTCCACTCCGTGGGGTACAGGGCTGGTCGGTAGATCGCGCTCGACCGGCGCGAGCGCTTCGCCGGCAAGGTGGGCGCGCAACTCGTCGTCCGAATGGCGGCTGAACCAGGCGCGGAGATTCTCGCTGGCTACACGGTCCGCAAGGTATTCGCGCAACAGGCGCTCGATGGCTTCCGGCACCAGCGGCGCGGGGCAGCGATATCCTACCGGGCGCGCCACTGCGGCGTGCTCACCCACCGCGCCGCCCAGGCAGAAGTAGTAGGCGTCGGTGAGCTTGCCCTCGTGCTTGATCTTCTTGCCTTCAATGCCAATGTCGGCCACCCAGTGCTGGCCGCAGCCGTTGGGGCAGCCGGTGACGTTCAGTTTGAGTTGCTGGTCGAAGGCGGGCAGGCGCTCTTCGAGTTCGTCTACGATCCAGCGGGCAAAGCCCTTGGTCTCGGTAATGGCCAGCTTGCAGAACTCGGTGCCGGTGCAGGCGACGGTGCCGCGCCAGAAGGACGAGCCTTCGACTTGCAAACCGATCTTGCCCAGTTCGCCAACGAGCGCCGCTGTCTTGGCGTTGGGGACGTCGATGAAGAGCAGGTTCTGCGAGACGGTGGTGCGTAATGCGCCGCTGCCGAATTGCTCCGCGAGGGTAGCGGCAGCTTCGAGTTGATCGCCGGAGAGCCGGCCGCGCAGAACCGTGGCGCCCACGGAACTGAGGCCGGGCTGCCGTTGCGCCGCCACGCCCACGTGATCGCGGAAGATGTCATTCGGAACTTGTTCGGGCGCGCCGGGAAGAAGCTTGAAGTCGAGGCGCGCCTGCAGTTCGGCGAGGAAGCTCTCGGCGGTCCAACCTTCCTTGAGGAACAGATACTTCAAGCGCGCGCGTTCACGGCTTTCGCGGAGGCCTTGTTGTGCGCGGAAGATCTCGGCGACGGCCTTCACCACGGGAAGGGCCTGCTCGGGAAGAACAAACGCATCCAGGCGAACGGCGATGTGCGGCTCGCGGGAGAGGCCGCCGCCCACGCGTATTGAATAACCGACTTGGCCGTTGTGCTTGACCGCGGTCATGCCGATATCGTTGATCTCCGGAATGCTGCACCACGACGGGCAGCCTGTCACGGAGATTTTGAACTTGCGGGGCAAGTTGTAGAACTCAGGGTTGCCGGTGAGATAGGTGGCGATTTCGCGGGCCAGCGCGGAGGAGTCGACGATCTCATCGGCCGCCACACCGGCCAGGGGGCAGCCAGTCACATTGCGGACCACGTCGCCGCAGGCTCCCTTGGGCGAAAGGCCGATGGCGTTCAAAGCATCCACAACTTCGGGCAGCGACTCGATCGTGAGCCAATGCAATTGAATCGCCTGCCGCACGGTAATATCGGCCAGATTGCGTGCGTACTTTTTGGTCAAGTCGGCGATCACCCGCAACTGGCTGGAGGTCAGAATGCCATTTGGGATGCCAATGCGCATCATGAAGTAGTCGGAGGTGACGCCTTCGCCGCCCTTGCCGCCAGTTGCGCCAACCCCGTCGCCCTGGGTATAGATGCCCCACCATTTGAAGTAGAGGCCGGCCCACTCCGGGAGCACGCTGGTGCGTCCGGCGCGGGCGAAGGCGCGCACCTCGTCGAAAGCCTCCCAGGGATTCTTTTCGCGCTTCAGGCGCTCGGCGCGCTGCGCTTTGGTTTCTTTTGCGGCGATTGCGTCAGCCATGTGTCCTTCTTGAAGCAACAAAAATCCCGCGGCAGCAGGGCTGCATCGCGGGCATTCCGGGGAACCTTGGAACTCGATCGAGCGTTCAGACCCAAGTCACCCTTGCGCGCGAAGCGGCGGCAAACAGCGACAACAGGAATGGTCTCTCACAACGCCATCATAGCCGGATGGCTACGGAAAAGACAAACGGAAGCGTCAGGCGCCCGGCTGACGCGATGGTATATTCTTGCCTCGCTGTTGGCCGGGATGGAGAGGGATTCATGAACAGGCGGACGTTTTTGGCGACGAGTGCTGGAGCAGCCCTGGCCGCCTCACTGGACCCTGAGCGGAGTGTGGCGCAGGGCGGCGGATCCGCACCGCTTGCTGGCGTTACCGCGGCTGCGAATCCAGGCAAACTGGGTAACTCGCTCAACCACCACCGCTTCGGCGTCAATTACACGCCCTCGCACCATTGGTGGTTCTGCTGGAACGACTGGAACGTGGATCCGATTCAGCGCGATCTGGACGCGATTGCAGCACTGGGCGCGGACCACCTGCGCATCATGCTCCTTTGGCCCGACTTCCAGCCCAATCTGAACTGGATCAGCAGCGCGCACCTCGATCGATTTAACCAACTTTTATCCCTGATGGAAGCGCGCAACCTGGACGTGCTGGTGACGGTGTTTACCGGTCAATTGAGCGGCTGGTACTTTTTGCCGCCTTTCAACAAACCAGATCCGGCACTGTTTACCGACCCCACGCTTTGGAAGGCCGAAGAGCTGCTTGTGCGCGAACTGGCGCGGGTGATGAAGGGACACGGCAACGTCATCGGCTTCGACTTCGGCAACGAAATGAATACCTGCTGGCACGCGCCTACGCCCGTCGGCGACGCGTGGATGACCGGGATGTTTGCGCTGATGAACTCTGTGCTTCCGGAAGGCCTGCACGTCAACGGGGTCGATCATCATCCATGGTTCGTGCCGGACACGTTTTCCGCGCAGGCGCTGGCCGTGCAACGGTTTCCGGTGATCCACGCGTACCCCTGGTGGTCGGAGGCGCTGAAGTTTGGCGGGCCGATGGATCCGCCCAGCACCAAGATCCTCTCCGCCTTCGCCGCGCTGGTTCGTTCCTACGCAGGCAGCAGCCACAAGCCGGTCTGGGCCGGGGAGTTCAACACGTGTATTGAAGCCCTGTCCGAGGCGGAGGAGGCGCAATGGCTGGAGAAGGCTGTGACTGCGGGGATTGAGACGGGCGTGAGTTGGTTTACCTACTGGGACAGCCACGATGTGGATCGCAAGTTCGCCTTCGATCCGGTGGAGTACAGCTTGGGGCTGCTCACTAATGAAGGTCGGATCAAGGACCAGGGGCGGGTCTTCCGGCAGCTTGCCGAAGCGTATCGCGGCAAGCCGGTGACGTTTCCCACCGCAGCGCCCACGCCTCCACCAACGCAGCAGACCATGGACGGCACATGGAAGTGGCTCCTGGACTATCTAGAATGGAAGCCGAAGAGCCGGGGCTAGTCTGGAGTTTTGCACTTTTTGAGAACATTTTCTCGTGTGATCGCGGAAGTTCTTCATGGGCTGATTAGGCGCAGCCTACTCCACAAAAAGTGTTGAGAGTCATCTCACTTTTCTCTTGCATTGCACCGTCAGATCTAATATCTTTCATATCGTGAAGCTGAAAGATGAGAGCGCTCAACTTATTGCTTCCCGCGAGAAGCTCGTTCAGCAGATCCCCGATCTTTCCACCATCCTGCCGGGCTCTCTGTTAACCCGCATGGTGCGCTGCAATAAGCCGAGTTGCCGCTTTTGCGAGAAGGGGAAGGGCCACGGCCCGATTGTGATTCTCTCCGTCAGTCTGGGGGACGGTAAGGTGCGCCAGGTGCAAGTTCCCGTTGAGATGAACAAAGAGGTCGAGGAAAGCCTGCGCGCGTTTGCTCAGACACAGGAACTACTGAAGCAGATCGCAGCCATTAATCTCGAACTGCTGAGGGAACGTAAGCGTCAGCGGTAACAAGGCCTCTTTTTTTGTGCATTTTTTCTTTCACTTTGTATAAATGAAAGATAAGGAGCCGCATTTGCCCGAGCTGCTGGTCCGTTCCTTTACTCCTCTGCTCGTCGCCTTTCAGCCCTGCTTTACTCAACCCAGCTTCTGCTCCTTCTGGGCAGTGACATGCGCCTGGATTCTTTGTTCCGGCCGGCGCTCTCTTACCCGTGTTATTCAGTCCGGGCAACTGGGCCGCTACAAACACTTCTGCTCCTTTCATCGTTTTTTCAGCCAGGCGCGCTGGAATCTCGATGAGCTCGGCCACTGCATCTTTCAGCTTCTGCTGCCTTACTGTTCCGAGGTGTTGACCGGCGCTGTCGACGACACCCTGACGCGCAAGTCCGGTCGCCATATCTGGGGTGCGGACATGTATCACGATCCGCTTCGCTCCACGCAGAAGCGGCCCGTGTTTTCCTTTGGCCACAGCTGGGTCGTCTTCTCCCTGCACGTCTCGTTTTCCTTCGCTCCCGGCAAGGTCTGGGCTCTGCCCATCCTTGTCCGCCTCTATCGCAAAAAGAAAACATCGAAACTGGCGCCAGGACGCAATGGAAAGCTGGAAAAGAAACAAACCGGTCAAGCTGCCAGCAAGGAATATCGGACACGGCCTCAACTAGCTCTGGAGATGATTCAAATCGTGGCCTCCTGGCTGGGGCCCCGCAGATTGCGCATGCTGGGTGACAGTGAGTACGCAGGCGGTTCCATCAGCCGCCATCTGCCGGTTAATACGGAGTTGATCAGCCGCATGACGATGAACGCAGCGCTGTATGAGTTGCCTCCGCCTCAGACCGCCGAACGCGGACGTCGCCGAAAGAAGGGCGCGCGGTTATCCAGTCCAATTCAAATGGCGCAGGATCCAAAAGCCTCCTGGACCAAAACCAACGTGCACCTATATGGGCGTAAGGTCAAGGTTTGGTATCAGTCCATCGACGCGTTATGGTATTCCAGCGCCGGGGCAAGGCTGCTGCGTATCGTTGTGGTCCGCGATCCCAGTGGCCGCCGCCGCGACGATTGCTTCTTCTCTACCGACCTGACCCTAAAACCTGCACAGATACTGGAAAACTTTGCTCTTCGCTGGCCACTGGAGGTCCGCTTCCGCGACGTGAAGCAGTTTCTCGGCCTGGAAGACCCGCAAAACCGTGTCTCAAAAGCCACGCAGAGAACCGCTCCCCTGATCTTCTATATCTATCATCTGGTCCTGCTGTGGCACGCACAATCCGGACATCGCCTCGCCCCACAATCTGCCATCGAGCGGCCCTGGTACACCCGCAAGAGATCGGTTTCGTTTGAAGATATCCTACGCAATCTCCGCCAAGCCACCTGGCAAGAAAAGATATTTGGCGACCCCGGACTGGATGCACACACAAGAAAAATCCTTCAACCCCTTGCAGAATGGGTCAAAGCTGCCGCATAAAAGTGCAAAACACTAGCCTAGAGGTGGGCTAGCGCGGTTCCAAGTAGGCGAAGAGCTGTGTGAGTTCCACGAATACCGAGGTGCCCTGGACCTCGAGGCGCGCTGCTTCCAGCCATTCCGCGCCCGAGCACACGCGGCCCGTGCGGGTCTTGGGGTCGATGATCCAGATAGTCGCGACGCCCATGGCCCGGTAGTCTTGGGCGCGCTCCTGGGTGTCGGAATAGGTGTCATCGGGCGAGAGGATCTCCACGATCAGAGAGGGGGCATCGACAATTACATCGGGCTGAGCACCGAGTGGCAGCAGGGCCACATCAGGAATTCGAACCCGGGTCTTGGAGATCTGGACGCGTTGCTCTGTCACTACCTGGAGTTTCCAATCCTGTTCGTGGTTGCCGAACCACGCTGCTAGCAAAGCCTGTATCCGCGCGTGCTCGTATTTGCCAACATTCCGCTCCCTGACCTCGCCGTCCACGTACTCGCGGTCGGGCCGATAGGTGGTGCTGAGGTATTCATGCAGCGGAATGTGCAGCGCCGTCGCCATAGGGGAACGATAGCACGATTGTGAATTGAGGTGGTTTGCATGGCAGGAAGGTCTGTTGGCGGCCCTAAGCGGCCACCGGGGCCAACTCGGCCAGAATGCGATCCACGGCCTCCTGCGCAGCCTTCTCGCCGCCGGGCGACAAGCTCATGCGGATGGGCTGTTTGGGGTCGATGGTGATGGCATAAAGCACCACTTCGGGGCCGCCTCCCTGAATGTAGAACACATCCAGCAAGTCCTTCACACCGATGTCGTGTGCGGTGAGAGTAACCGGGTAATCGGAGGAAAAGCGGGGCGTGGTGCGGGTGACGGTTCCTTCGGGATTGCCGTCGGCTGCTGCGTCGATGAGGATGACGCGACCGGCGCTCTGCAGCGGCCCGAGCAGCGTGAAGCCGCCCGTGCCGCCGTCGAGGCATTCGATCGTGCTTGACCAAGGGTGTTGCGCAAGCGCTTGCTCCACGGCCCGCACGACATAGACGCCGATACCTTCGTCGCCCATGAGCGTATTGCCCAATCCCATCACGAGTATTTTTCGATTATTTTCTGGCACTCTTCTCCCGCTCGAACTTCCATCCACCGATGATCGAGGATACCGTGCCGCGGCCCTCAATGTAGTCGTGATAGAAGGCAAGGTAAATGTGCACGATGATGAAGGTGACAAAGAACCATAGGAACAAGTGGTGCCAGAAGCGCACGCCGATCTCGCCGCCCATCAACGGAACAATCCACAGGAACATGCGCGGCAGAAAAGAGCTGCTCATGCTGGAGTACAGGGCGAAGCCGGTAATAGTCTGGGCCACAAATGCCAGGAAAGTACCAAAGTAGATGAGGCCGGCGAGCGCGTTGTGGCCCGTGGAGATGGGCCCGTGCAGCTTGGTCTCGAAGACGTCGGCATTGATGACGTCCAGAATCTCCTTGCGTTGGGAGCGCTTCAACGGGAAAAAGGCAGCCCAGCTGGAATACTTGTTGCCCACGAATCCCCAGTAGAGGCGCGCGAGGAAGTTGAAGACGTAAACGAAGGCCGCGAAGAAATGGATGAAGCGGACCCAGCCGAACCAATACAGCTGGTACGACTCCGACGCGTAGAACATGCGTATGGGCGCGCCGATCAGGTAGCCGGTGATCAACAGGGCGACCAGGGCCACCGCATTGATCCAATGGTAGACGCGAACCGGCAGCTCCCACACGTAGATGCGCCGATAGTCGAGCGGCAATGGCTTGGCCGCTTGCATTTTGGCGGAAGGGGTAATAACAGGAGCACTCATGGCGTCACTCGAATGAAACTTGGCTGATGTGCCGTCCCTGCGGGTCATATAGATGAACGGCGCAGGCCAGGCACGGGTCAAAGGAATGGATGGTGCGGATGATTTCCACCGGCTGTTCCAGGTTGGCGACGGGTGTGCCGATCAGCGAAGCTTCAAACGAAGAATGCTGACCTTTGGCATCGCGTGGAGAGCCATTCCACGTGGTCGGGACGACTAACTGGTAGTTATCGATGGCCCCGTCGTGAATCTTGATCCAATGAGCCAGGGAGCCGCGTGGGGCTTCGACGAGTCCAACGCCCTCGGCATCCTTGGGCCACGTCTTCGGCTCCCAGAATTCACCGTTGAACGTGGAGACTTCGTTGATCTTGACGCGCTCGATCAACTCTCCGTAGAACTCCTTCAACCAGATCATGCCCAAAGCTGCATCCAGGCCACGCGCCGCGGTACGGCCTAGCGTGGAGAACAGCGCCGCGACCGGAACATTGAGCTTGCCCAACGTGGCCTTCACCAACTCTTGAACGTCGGTCCGGCCGGATGCGTAGGCCACAATCAAGCGGGCCAACGGGCCCACTTCCATGGGGTTGTCTTTCCAGCGCGGGGTCTTCAGGAACGAGTACTTGGCGTGGCCTTCCAAAGTCTCGAAAGGAGGCTTGGGCCCAGTGTAGTTGAGCTTGGTCTCGCCCGCCCAGGGATGGATGCCGACCGAATCGCCGCCGTCGTACGAATACCACGACGATGCGATGTACTCCTTGATCTCCTGCGAGTCCTTGGGATTCACCGGATGCACGGTGCTGAGGTCGCGGTTGAGGACCACGCCGCGCGGGTACTTGAACGACTCCGGCTTACCGTAGCCTTGCGTGGGATATTCGCCGTAGCTGAGATAGTTCTTCAGTCCGCCGCCCCATTGCGCCCAGTCCTTGTAGAACGAAGCGACAGCGAGAAGATCGGGAATGTAGACCTGGTTGATGAACTCGTCGGCCTGGCTGATTAACTTCGCGACGAGATTCAGCCGGTCAGAGTTGATGGCCGCGACTTCATTGGTGTCGATGGAGCAGGGAACTCCGCCCACCAGGTAATTGGGGTGCGGGTTCTTGCCACCAAACACGGCATGGATCTTGACGATCTCCTTCTGCCATTCCAGCGCATCCAGATAATGCGCGACGGCGATCAGGTTTACTTCCGGCGGCAGCTTGTACGCCGGATGACCCCAGTAACCATTGGCGAAGATGCCCAGACCGCTGGCGGCAAACTGCTTGATCTTGTCCTGCACCTGGGAGAAATACGCAGGCGTATTCTTGTCCCATTTGGAGAACGATCCAGCCAGATCCGCAGCCTTCTTTGGGTCGGCTTTGAGGGCGTTCACAATGTCCACCCAGTCGAGCGCATGCAGATGATAGAAGTGCACCACGTGGTCGTGAACGTAGAGCGTGGCCATCATGATGTTGCGGATGAGTTCGGCTGTGGGCGGCACGGCGATGCCCAGGGCATCTTCCACTGCGCGGCAGCTGGCCAGTGCATGCACGGTGGTGCACACGCCGCACACGCGTTCGGTGATAGCCCAGGCATCGCGCGGATCGCGGCCGATGAGAATCTTCTCCAGGCCGCGGACCATGGTGCCGGAGCTGAATGCATCGGTGATGACGCCGTTCTCTACCACGGCTTCGACGCGCAGGTGGCCTTCAATACGAGTTACAGGATCGACAATAACGCGACTCATAATCCCTCACAGCTCCTTTTGGTCGTCTTCGTGCACTTCGGCAATAACGGGCCGCTTGCGAATGTTGGTGACCACGGCATGGGCGCCGACACCGACCAGAGTGGCAGCTCCGACGACAGTGCCGATGGTGTCCGCGGTGCTCTCGATACCGAAGCCGGGGAACGAGCCGAGGTGTTGGTAGAACGGGCCCGCATCCCAGAAGCCGGCCTCGCTGCAACCGATGCAGCCGTGTCCGGACTGGATGGGATAGCTGGTGCCTTCATTCCACTTCACCACCGAGCAGGCGTTATAGGTGACGGGGCCTTTGCAGCCCATCTTGTAAAGGCAGTAGCCCTTGCGCGCGTTCTCGTCGTCAAAGGACTCCACGAAGAGGCCGGCATCGTAGTTGGGACGGCGATAGCAGGTGTCGTGCACGCGGCGTCCGTAAAACTCCTTGGGACGGCCTTGGCTGTCGAGAGCCGGAACCTGGCCGAGCACCAGAAGGTGGGTGACAACGCTCATCATTACATCGGCGATCGGCGGGCAACCGGGTACGTTGATCACCGGCTTGTCCACCAGCTTGTGAATGGGCGTGGCGCCGGTGGGATTGGGCTTGGCGGCCTGGACGCAGCCGTTCGAGGCGCAACTGCCCCACGCCACGATGGCCGCCGCATCCTTGGCCACCGTTTGCAGAATCGACTCGGCGGTCTTGCCGCCGATCATGCAATACACGCCATCGGCTCCGGTGGGAACCGCGCCCTCGATCAACACGATGTACTTGCCCTTGTTCTTCTCGATCGTGTCGCTGAGGCACTTCTCCGCCTGGAAGCCGGAGGCAGCCATCAGCGTCTCGGTGTAGTTGAGATCCAGCACATCGAGCAGAGCATCCACCACGATCGGGTGGGACGCGCGAATGAATGACTCGCTACAGCAGGTGCACTCCTGAAAGTGCATCCACACGACGGCCGGCTTTTCCTTTTTCTCAAAAGCGGAGACGACCTGGGCCGCGCCCGATTTGCCGAATCCTGCCACGGTCGCGGCAGCCGCACAGAACTGCAGAAAGTCTCTGCGGCTGTAGCCCTTCTTTTCCATCGATGACCAAATCGACTGACCCATGCCTTACCTCGCTCGCTTGCGCATGCCGGCAGTGGCCTCGGTGCAGGAGGAGCTAAAGTGCACACCAGGGTTATGCCGGCTGACGTGTGCGAAGGTACGCAAAGCTAAATACAGGTCGCTGTGCGCTGCATCACAGGCTCATGGTTATTGCGCAGCAGGCAGGCAGACACCCATTCGCTGCGTCGCAAAGCCAGTCGAAACGCGATCTATTGGGACTTATGCCGGGAAGCAGGGGGCCGTCAGGAATGAGCAGGTAGGTCGGCCGTGAGCGATCCGAAGGGTTCCGCAGAGGGCAATTCCAGCGATCCGGTGAGGCTGGTCACTTTTTGGACCTGGTGGCTGCGGCACCACGATTCCAGACCCCTGGCCAGCCGCTCCGTCGCGCGCGGGTCGGCATAGCTGGCCGTTCCCACTTGGATGGCAGTCGCTCCGGCGACCAGGAATTCGACCGCATCCTCCGGCGTCACAATGCCGCCCATCCCGATGACCGGGATTTTGACCGCCTGCGTCGTCTCGTACACCATGCGCAGTGCGATCGGCTTGATGGCCGGACCGGAGAGGCCGCCGGTGATGTTGGTCAGGCGCGGACGGCGGGTTTCCGCATCGATGGACATGCCGAGAAAGGTATTCGGGAGGCTGACGGCCGCGGCGCCGGCCTTTTCGGCGATCTGGGCCATGTGTGCGATGGAGGCTACATTCGGCGAAAGCTTCACAATCAACGGGCGTCGGGCGAGGTTGACGCTGCGATCCACCAGGTGCTCCAGCGATCCGGCATCGGCGCCGAACGACATGCCACCGGCGTGCACGTTGGGGCAGGAGACGTTCAACTCGTAGGCAGCAATCCCTTCAGCCTGGTTGAGCCGGTCGATCACGGCAAGATACTCCGCGTCGGTGGATCCAAAGACATTCACGATGACCTTGCAGCGAGGATAGCGAGCCAGGGGCGGCAGCTTGCGTTCCACAAACTCTTCTACGCCCACGTTTTGCAGACCAATGGCGTTCAGCATGCCGGCGGCGGTTTGCAGGATGCGGGGCGCGGCGTGGCCAGCCATCGGGTGCAGGGAGATGCCCTTGGTGACGAAGGCGCCAATCTGCTCCAACGCGACAATCTCTTCAAACTCAATGCCGTAGCCGAACGTGCCGCTGGCGGCGATAACCGGGTTGACCAGTTCCATCCCGGCCGCTCGGACTTTCATATCAGGTTTCACCAGAGCCGCTTTCCCTGCCGAAGGTCTCGACCACGGACCTCTTGATGAGCTCGCAGCGATGCCAGTCTCGTTCGGAAGATCCACGTTCATGATACGCGCAGGGCGCCTGACGCGGTGGACGGCGATGGGCCGGAAGCCCTGACTAACCTGCCCAAGATATCGATCCATCTCTCCTGTCACAAAATCTCGCGGCCAACCACTTTCCAGCAGACACCTGAAAAGGAGAAACGACATGTCCATTCGTCCGGCATTTCCCCAATCGGCCAACCACGGCAGGAAGCTGCTCCTGCTCACCGCCGTCGTCGCCCTCATCCCAGCCCTCGGTTGGGCGCAGGAGTACACCGTCACCAACCTGGGGACTTTGGGCGGTACAACCAGCAATGCCAACGCCGTCAACGACAACGGCGAGGTGGTCGGGTTCGCCAATATCACCGGAGACGCGTATGGAGAAGCGTTCCTTTATGCGCACGGGGCGATGACCGACTTAGCGCCCGGTCAAAGCACGTTTGGCTCGACGGCTATGGCGATGAATGACCAGGGTAACATCGTCGTGAATCTTAATCTGGACACCATTGGAGATACGGAAACCTATCTCTGGAACGGCACGAGCTTGGACAACCTGGGAGTCGGCGGCGGATCGTCGATCAATGCCAGCGGTATGGTGGTGGGAACCGAAAACCGTTATTGGGTCTACGCCAACGGGCAAGTCGACACGTCTCCGGGCTATCCGCTTCTCGCCCCAGCGGTCTTTGCGACTGCTTCGTCGGTGAACAGCGCAGGAACGATTGCCGCCATGTGCTGGGACGGAAATGAGTATGACTACGGCTGGGGATGTGTTTTGGGGCCGAATGTCTCGTACACTCTTCAATCCCTGGATGGAGGGGAATTGCCATCCATAGCCATCAACTCCTATGGCGTCACCTGCAGCTCCGACATCAATGTCAATTTCTCCATCTGGTCGAACAACGGGACAGAGACAGTCGCTATCCCATACGGTATGTGCAATGGATTAAACGATTTTGGCGTCGCGGTAGGCTATTACTTTCCACCCCCTTCTCAAAATGCGGTCGCGGCGATCTACGATCGGTTGCACGGAATTCGCGAATTGAATTCGCTCGTTGAGCACAATCGTCGCGAACCTGGTTTCGCTGTGCTGAACGCCGTGGCCGTCTCCAACACCGGCTATATCGCCGCGAATTGCCAATACACCGCACTGCATCATAAGAGCGTGACCCACGCCTGCCTGCTGACACCGAACCCGGCGCAGATCCTGAAGGACAACATCCTCCAACTGGCGAAGGGCGATCCCGATTGCATTCAATGCCGCACGCTACTTGGTCCCCTGGCGGAAGAACTGCCGAGCACTCTTGTCGGCCTTTCAACCGCCAAACAAACAAAAACCTCTGGTGTCGTGAACGCCATCGCCAACGATCTGCTGCATCTGTTCACCGCCGCCAAGATCGATCAAGCGTCGGAAACCATGCTCCAACATGATTGCCTGATGGTGCAGGAAGCCTTGCACCGCGACTAGGTCTCTGCCCACAAAAATCCGTACGATCTCCGTGCCCCATCCTTTCGCCTTTTTTCTGGCGAAAGGGTGGGAGACCACCCAACCTCAAGCAACGAAATCAAACGGCCGGTCCTCCAGGTCTCCGAGTACAAAAAATTGCACGATCTCCGTGC
>Ga0302320_10009700_pt1 | contig 20637 bp, 22 predicted proteins | sample Bog_T0_3_FD_202130 | JGI IMG/M metagenome (GOLD analysis project Ga0302320, IMG submission 202130) | Peat permafrost microbial communities from Stordalen Mire near Abisko, Sweden - Bog_T0_3 | ecosystem: Environmental > Terrestrial > Soil > Wetlands > Peat | place: Sweden: Abisko, Stordalen Mire...
ACCTCGTGTTCGTCAGCATCAAGAAGACCTACCCGATGCAGGCCTACAAGATCATGCACGGCCTCTGGGGCATGGGGCAGATGATGTTCACGAAATACATCGTGGTGGTGGACGCCGGCGTGAACGTGCACAACACGAGCGAAGTGCTGTTCCATCTCACGGCCAACACCGATCCGCAGCGCGACAGCATCTTTACCAAAGGCCCGTCCGACGTGCTCGACCACGCAACGAGCGAGATCGCCAGCGGCAGCAAGCTGGGCATTGACGCGACGAAGAAGATTCCCGGCGAAGGCCACAAGCGTGGCTGGCCACCATTGATTAAAATGGATGAGGCCACACGGAAGAAAATTGACGCAATGTTCGGAGGAAAATTATGAAATCACTTGTCGCGCCAAAGCAAACGTGAAGGCGAAGGTGGAGAAGATTTTTAGTCTGGCCAAATAAAAAGCAACCATGACCAAAAAACATTGGCTCATTCTTGCCGCTGTGGTGGCGGCTTGCGGACTGATTATTGGAGTACTCGTGCTCGCGCTGGCAGTCGGATTTTTCGGCGGCCATGAGGAAGTGGCGGGCAGCGGTGATCGTCTGCCGGTTTACATCAGTGGACAACAAGTGGCTTCATCGCACCCCGGATATTTACACGATACGGTGACCGGCGGCGGCGAGGTTTACGTGAACGATTACGAGGAAGCCTGTCTGCAACTCACCTTGACGGAACCGCAGACGGTCATCGGTCTCATGGGTTCCATCAGTCCCGCGAAAGTCGGCGCCATTCCCGGCCAGCCCGTCACCGCCTATATCATGGTGGATTGCGGCTCCGAAATGCCCGCGTATGAACCCTATCGCAATATCAAGCAACCGCCGTTCGACTGGCGCACCGCCACGTTCCGCGAGATGACCGCACGGCAGCAATATAAATTCGGTCCGGTGCTCACCACCACCAACGCAGCGCTCATGGCCGAGGTCGTGCGCGTGCTGCGCGACGGCACGCCCGTGGACTTGAACCCGTTTCCGTTCTCCGGCGCGACGAATCTCATCACCCTCAACCTGACGAGCGACCAATTGGCCGGCATGCTGTTTTGCCCGGCGCTCTGTTACTACGGCGACGGCAACATCTATCTCGCCGAAAGTTTGATGCCGGATTTTACAGTCACGCCGCCGCAAGTCCGCGCCCGCTGGATTCCCGCCAGCCCGATGCTGACGCAATGGCTGAAAGGTCCATGAAACAAAACAACATGAGCTCTTTCAAGATTTATAGCCCTACGTCTTACTTCTCACGCGCCGGGCGGCGGCAGGAATTCCAGCCCGATTTTTCGCAATCTCCATCCCGCGCGCGATGTCCGGCGGTTGCTGCGTTCTTTCGTAAAATATCGTTTGCATCGCCTGCCATGTTACGTTAATAGTTAACCATATGGTTAACTATTCGCCGAGATTGTTGAACCGCACGTTCGCCGCGCTGGCCGATCCTACGCGGCGGCGCATCCTGGAGCATCTGGCACACGGCGACCGGTGCGTCACGGATCTGGCGCGGCCTTATTCCATGTCGCTGCCGGCCGTCTCGAAGCATTTGCGCGTGCTGGAAAAGGCGGGATTGGTCCGACGCCGGCGCAAAGGCCGGGTGCATTCATTGAAATTGGACGCCGCGCCCATGCAGCAGGCGCAGGCGTGGATCGAAGAATACCGGAAATTCTGGGAAGAAAGTTTTGACCGTCTGGACGAATATCTGAAACAACTACAAACCAAGGAGAAAAAATGAGCACAAAAGATAATCCAACCATTGAAACAACGGGATTTAAACTCACCGTTACCCGCATCATCAACGCGCCGTGCGAAAAAGTCTTTCGCGCGTGGACGGAACCGGGACAACTGGCGCAATGGTTCAGCCCGGCGGAAGTCGAATTGCGCAACTTTAAAGCGGATGTGAAAATTGGCGGTGCGTTCCGCATTCATTACACGGGTAAAAGAGGCGAATTCATTGCCAGCGGTAATTATCAAGAAATTGTTTTGAATCGGCGGCTGAAATTTTCGTGGACTTGGGATCATAACGCCATGCCAGACAGCGTGGTGACAGTTGATTTTGAAGATTTGGGCAAAACGACGCGGCTGACGTTGAGGCACGAAGGCTTGCCCGATCAGGAGGACGCCGACCAGCACGCGCACGGCTGGACTTCGATGGTCGAAAAGATTGCCCAGTTGATTGAACAGAACAACATCAAACTGGAGCTGTCCCGCGTTTTCGACGCACCGCGAGAACTGGTCTTCAAGGCGTGGACGGATGCGAACCAATTCAAGCAGTGGTTCGGCGCGTCGGCGTGCGACGGAGGATCGTTGCAATCAGCGAAGGTGGATGTGCGCGTCGGCGGAAAATATCGCCTTCAAGTGCGGCGCGCCGACGGCGAATTTTTCACGACCGTCGGCACTTATCGTGAAGTGAAGGCACCGGAACGCCTGGTCTTCACCTGGGCGTTTGAAAAAGACGGCAGCGGCGATGAATACGGCGAGGTCGAGCCGCCCGAAATGCTTGTCACGCTGGAATTCAAAGCACGCGGAAAACAGACGGAATTGATTTTGACGCATGAAAAATTTGCGTCCGTCGAAAGCCGCGACCGCCACGAGCAGGGTTGGATTCGTTGTCTTGATTCGCTTGGAAAATTCGTCGGAAAATAAAATTATGGCGACAAAAACCAAAGCGAAGGAAGATTACACCGGCCGGGAATTTGTCATCACGCGCCAGTTTGACGCCCCGCGTGAACTGGTGTTCAAAGCGTGGACCGATCCCAAGCATCTGGCGCAATGGTGGGGGCCGAAGGGATTCACCAATCCTGTTTGCGAATGGGACGCGCGGCCCGGCGGAAAGATTTATGACGTGATGCGCGCGCCGAACGGACAGGATTTTCCGATGGGCGGCGAGTTCCGCGAAATTGTCCCGCCCGAACGGCTGGTGTTTTCGTGCGGCGCGCTCGATGAAAACGGCAAAATGCTGTTTGAATTTTTGCATGACGTCACATTCGTCGAGCGAAAGGGCAAAACAAAACTTACACTCCGGTCGCGCGTCACGATGACAACCGCCGAGGCGAATAAATACATCGGCGGGTTTGAGATGGGCATGACATTGAGCCTGGAACGACTGGCGGAACACCTTTCACACCGGGCTGGAAAACCGGCTTGACGAATTGTTGGAAGAGTTAAAAATTGACTTCAAACAAAGGGAAAAGGAGAAACCATGAGCAAGGTCCGGGTATTGGTCGGCACGAAAAAGGGCGCGTTCATCCTGACGGCGGATGGCAAGCGCAAGGACTGGAAGGTCAGCGGCCCGCATTTCGCGGGCTGGGAGATTTATCACGTCAAAGGCTCGGCGGCCGACCCGAATCGCATCTATGCTTCGCAATCGAGCGGCTGGTTCGGGCAAATCATCCAGCGTTCCGACGACGGCGGCAAGACGTGGAACACACCGGGCAGCAGCCCCGACGAACTGAAAAGCCAGGGCGGCATGCCCAAGGGCGAGAGCAACAAATTTGTGTATGCGGGCGAAGCCGGCACGCACAAATGGTATGACGGCTCGCAGCATCCGTGGGAGTTCAAGCGCGTGTGGCATCTGGAACCTTCGCCCGCCGACCCGGACACGGCCTATGCGGGGGTGGAGGACGCGGCGATTTTCAAAACCACTAACGGCGGCAAAACGTGGAAGGAACTATCCGGCCTGCGCAAGGCCAAGGGAAATCTCTGGCAACCCGGTGCGGGCGGCATGGCGGTGCACACAATCCTGCTCGACCCGAAAAATGAGAAGCGAATTTACGTCGCCATCTCGGCGGGCGGATGTTTCCGCACCGACGACAGCGGCAAAACGTGGAAGCCCATCACTCGCGGACTGAAGTCACCTTACGAACTTCCCGATCCGGACGCAGAAGTCGGCCATTGCGTCCATCGCATCACGCTGCATCCGTCGCGGCCCGACGTATTGTTTATGCAAAAGCACTGGGACGTGCTGCGCACGGACAACGCCGGCGAGCAATGGAACGAGGTCAGCGGGAATCTGCCGACGGACTTCGGCTTTCCGATTGACGTGAATTGGAACGAGCCGGAGACGATATACGTCGTGCCCATCACGAGTGATTCGCTGCACTATCCGCCGGAAGGGAAATTGCGGGTCTATCGCAGCAAGACCGGCGGCAACGAATGGGAACCGCTCACGAAAGGCCTGCCTCAGAAGGATTGCTACGTGAATGTGCTGCGCGACGCGATGGCGGTGGATCAGCTTGACCCGTGCGGCATTTATTTCGGCACGACCGGCGGCCAGGTTTACAGCTCGGCCAATGGCGGCAACTCATGGAATGCCATTGTGCGCGACCTGCCGGCGGTTTATTCGGTCGAGGCGCAAATACTGCCATGATCCGCGTCGCGCTTCCATTTCATCTGCGCAACCTCGCGCGCGTGGACGGCGAGGTGGAGCTTGAAATCGCCAATCCGGTCACCCTGCGCGCCGTGCTCGATGCGCTGGAGACGCGTTATCCCGTTTTGCGCGGGACCATCCGCGACCACGGCACGCTTAAGCGCCGGCCCTTCGTCCGCTTTTTTGCGTGCAAGGAAGATTTGTCGCTCGAACCGTCGGAGACGCCGCTGCCCGACGAAGTTGTCAGCGGCGCGGAACCGTTCCTTATCGTCGGCGCGATGGCCGGCGGGTGAAATTTCCAACCAAACAAAACCACCAAAATCATCCATGAAAAAACATCTACCAATCATTGCAGGCATCCTGCTGGGACTTTGCTTCCTCGCAGCAAGCGTCCCAGTGCTGTTCAATCTCATCACCATCCCCAAACTGCCCGAGGGCACGCCTGCCGCTCACTTCATGGCGGCTTTTGTCCCGACGGGATACGTAAAATTCGTGAAGATGTTCGAGTTCACCGGAGGCATCCTCGTGATGATTCCGCGCTCGCGAAACATCGGTTTACTGCTGCTCGGACCGGTCATCGTGAATATCATCGCGTTCCATGTTCTCATTGACGACCCCAGACATTTAATCAACCCGATGCTGGACATCATCATCGTGTGCGCGCTGTTCCTGCTCTGGAACGCGCGAAAAAAATTTTCCGACCTGTTGAACTGAACTCAAACTGAAAGGAAATTATGATTCCCATCCTCCTCGCCCTCGCGTTTATCGCCATTTTAATTTTTATCGTCATCGCCGGGCGTCCCGACGAATTTACGATCATGCGCGCGGCGAAAATGTCCGCACCACCCGAAAAGATTTTCCCGCACGTCAACGAATTGCGCAAATGGAAGGCGTGGTCGCCGTGGGCAAAAATGGATCCGAATTGTGAAATGACCTATGACGGTCCGCCCGCCGGCGGGGGCGCGGGTTATTCATGGGCCGGCAACAAAAAGGTGGGTGAAGGCCGCATGACCATCAACGAGAGCCGGCCCAGCGATCTGATTCGCATCAAGCTGGAATTTTTGAAGCCGTTCAAAGCCACCAACATGGCGGAGTTCACTTTCAAAGCAGAAGGCAAACAAACCCTTGTGACGTGGAGCATGACCGGCAAGAACAATTTCATGGGCAAAGCGTTCGGTTTGATCATGAATTTCGACAAGATGATCGGCGGCGATTTTGAAAAGGGGCTGGCGGCAATGAAATCGGTGGCGGAAACAGCGGCCTAGTCGCACTTGCGATTGTCCCGAACCGGCGTAAGCTTCCCGAGCACTGGAGCGAATCCACGCTCCGGCCAAAAAAGGACATTTATGAAACGTAAGGCATCAGCAGTTTGGTCTGGCGATTTGAAAAGCGGCAAGGGCAGCATCTCCACCGAGAGCGGCGTGCTCAAGGAGACGCAATACTCGTTTAGCACGCGCTTCGAGAACGGCATCGGCACGAACCCGGAGGAACTCATCGCGGCGGCTCACGCAGGCTGTTTCTCGATGGCCTTCTCGGCGGAACTCGGCAAGGCCGGTTTCACACCCACCACCCTCCACACGACGGCGACGGTCACGCTGGACAAGACGGATGCGGGATTCACGGTAACGGAATCGCATCTCGACATGACGGCAAAAATTTCCGGCATTGACCCGGCGAAGTTCACCGCCATCGCGAACGGGGCAAAAGCCGGTTGCCCCATCTCGCGCCTTCTCAAGGCAAACATCACGCTGGACGCGAAGCTTGAAGGATAAAGGCTGGGGGCCTGTTGTTTCGTTCATTGCAGAGCACGTGTCCATGACCCGTGGCGGTTCCCCATGAGCGAAGGTTTCCGATTGTTCCCAGGCGATGAATCCGCCATAAAACAGAGATGACCGGCCGAACCAGCGACTTAAAACAAGCAGATCCTGCAAACAAGGATGGGGCCGGTCTGAACGCCTTCCGGCTGGGTTGGATCATTTTCATGGTGTTGGCGACCTCCGCCCCTTACTTGTTGAACTGGCTGGCCACACCAGCAGGCTTTCATTACACATGGATTGTCCCACCGTATCCGGAAGATTCATTTGGTTACATGGCTTGGACGCAGCAGGCGGCGCAAGGGCACTTCCTGTTTCAATTGAAATTCACGGCGCTCCCGCACTCGGTGTTTTTATTCCACCCATTTTTTTTGATTGCCGGCTGGTTAAGCAGGCTATTTGCCGGCAACGTCGGATTCACCCTTTTTGTGTTGAAAGAGGCAGGAACCGTTCTCTTCCTGCTCGCACTTTTCAAATACAGCGACTATCTCGGACTCAACCGGTTTCAATCCATGGCCGCCACGATTCTGGTCGGTGTTTCCTCCGGCGTGGGCGGCTTGCTGGCATATTGCGGCGTTGCCGACCCGTCATCCAATTTCTCCGGCGATTTGTGGCTGGTGGACATGAACACCTTTTGGTGCCTCTTGTGGAACCCCTTGTTTCCCTATTCGCTGACGCTGATGCTGCTCGCCTTGTTTTGGCTGGACCGCGGCTCGCGGGACGGGTGCAAATCAGACTTCTGGCTCGCCGGCGCTGTCACGGGAATTCTGGCCTTGATCCATCCTTATTCGCAACCACTGTTGTTCACTTTCGCCATACTCATCACGACGCTGCGCAGAAAAGCGTCTGCGTTGGTTTTTCTGTCCCGGTATTTTTCGGCTGCGATTCCTTTTGTCGTTTATGTGGGGCTGGTGGCAGCATTGCACCCACTCATCGCCAGGCATGATACCACGGGGGCAATGGCCAGCCCTTCGCCCCTCACCTATGCGCTGGGATTTGGACTGCCGCTGCTACTTTGCGGCGCGGGCCTAGTCATGGAACGAGAACAGCTCATGAAGCGCCATTGGCCGGTCGCGCTCTGGTTTGTCCTGTCCGTGGCATTGGCCTATATCCCGTTCTGGTTCCAGCGTAAACTCATCTTTGGAGCACACATTCCCCTGTGCATTTTGGCCGCGATATCGCTCGACCTGCTCCTGAACCGATTTTCGGATTTCCGGACACGCGGATGGGTCACGGTCGTCGCTGCAATTATTTTTCTTCCGTTGCTGGCATCAACTCCCGCGTATCTGCTGGCCAGCGAGAACCGCGAGGTGCGGAACAACGCGGACGGTTATTATTACGCCAGCGGCGATGTGATGGGCGGCCTGCACTTTCTCAAAACCGAGACCAAACCAAGCGATGTAGTTTTTGCCACGGTTGAGACCAGCCGTCTGATACCGGGGCTGGCCGGGAACACGGTGGTATGGGGGCATTGGGCGCAGTCGGTGGATATGGCGGAACGGCAAAATTGGATCACAAACCTATTCAATGCACGCACCGACTGGACCGCCCCAAACCGGGGGCGCGAATTTTGGAGCACGAACATCCAATACATTTTTGCCGACGGGTCCTTCAAGCAATCCCTGGAGCAAGGCCACCGCGAATGGCAGGTCATTCTCAATGAGGCGAACATAGTGTTCACCAACCCGTCGGTGGTGATTTACAAGCATCGGGGCGGTTAACAGTTTGTTGACGCGGAACCGGATTGCCGGCGATGATTTGCCCGAAATGCCTTTGACAAAAATTCTCTGCATCGGCACGACACCCGCCGCACAACGGGTGATGATTTTCCGCAAGTTGAGGCCCGACGCAGTCAACCGCGCCATGACGACGCTCGACGGCGTTGCCGGCAAGGCCATCAACGTGGCGAAAATCCTGAAAGTGCTTGGCACGCATCCGGTCGCAACCGGCTTTCTCGGCGGCCAACGCGGCGAATTTCTGCGCGCGGCGATGGTGGGAAAGCAAATCGAATCCGATTTCGTGACGGTGAAAGCACCGACGCGGCAATGCATCACAGTGATTGACGAATCAGCGGGCACGCACACGGAGCTGGTCGAGGAGAGTCGTCCGGTCACGCCTGCGGATTTCAAAAGATTCATGACCATTGTCCAGCGGCACATCACCGATTGCCGCGCGGTGGTGATGTCTGGAACCATCGCGTCCGGCGGCCCGGCGACCTTGTACCATGATTGTGTGCGGCTGGCGGAAAAAACGGGGGCGATTTCCGTAGTGGACGCCCAGGGCGCGGCATTGACCGAGGCGCTCAAGGCAGGACCTGGATTGGTCAAACCCAATCGGCCGGAACTGGCGGCGACCATCGGACGCAAACTCAACTCCGACGCGGACTTGATGCGGGGAATGCGCGAATTATACGAACGCGGCGCGCGACGGGTGATTGTGACGTCGGGCCGGGAGCCGGCGCTGGCGTTTGACGGAACCATTTTCCGGCACATCAGCACTCCACGGATCAAAGTGATGAATCCGATAGGTTCCGGCGACGCCTTCAACGCCGGGGTGGTGTGGCGGTTGTTGCGAGGCGATGACTTGGGCGAGGCGTGCCGCTGGGGCGCCGCCGCCGGAGCGGCCAACGCACTCACACCGATGCCTGGCGAATTGAACCGCAAAGACGTGATCCGGCTCGCGAAGGAAGTCCGGGTACGGACAATTTGACGACCCTGCCGGATATCGCTAAATCATTGCCAATCGGCGGCGCGCGGGCAAAATGAAGCCGTGAACTTCCGCGACAAAATCATCGCGTTGGAAAATTTGCCGGACTGGCGAAAAAAGATTCGCGCGACCGGCAAACGGCTCGTCGTCACCAACGGTTGCTTCGACATCCTGCATCTCGGCCACGTCTCTTATCTCGAATCGGCGCGCAATTTCGGCGATGCGTTGCTGGTCGGCGTCAACGGCGACGAGGCTGTCCGCGGACTGAAAGGCGCGGGCCGCCCGGTGAATTCCGAATCCGACCGCACCGCCGTGCTGGCCGCGCTGGAAAGCGTGAGCGGGGTCTGCATTTTTGCGGACAAAACAGCGGTTAAATTTCTCTCGGCGGCGCAACCGGACATCTACGTCAAGGGCGGCGATTACACACTGGACACACTGAACCAGAACGAGCGCCATGCGGTCGAATCGGCGGGCGGGAAAATCATCATCATCCCGTTAGTACCCGGCAAGTCCACGACGGCATTGCTGAAAAAGATTTCAAGCCTGTGACACTTTCCCGCAGACGCGAATGAAAATCCTGGTCATCGCCATGGCAGGCATCGGGGACGCGCTGATTGCCACGCCTCTCATCCACGAGTTGCGCGCGAATTTTCCCGACGCGACAATTGATGCGCTTATCAAGGAAAAGGGCGCGAAGGATTTACTCGAAAACAATCCTCACATCAGCCATGTGTTTTATAAAAATTTATGGCAGAGCAGCAAATTGGAGGCGTTGAAATTTTTTTGGTCGCTGCGACGCGACCGCTACGACGTTTCCATCAACGCCCATCCGCAGCCGCGGATTCATTACCGAATCGCCGCGCGCATCATCGGCGCGCCGATCCGCATCAGCCACGAAAACGAATGTTTCGGCTGGCTGGACCGCAAGCTTGTCAACAAAGTCCGGCCGCAGGATTACACGCGGCATTCGATTGAAAACAATTCCGACGTGCTGCCGCTGCTCGGGGCCAAACTGAAATTCCCGTCGCACGAAATGGAAATCTTCCTGACGCCGGACGAGGAAATGTGGGCGGATGAATTTCTTGTCAAAAATAAAATCGCCGGGCAAAAGATCCTCGGCGTTCACGTCGGCTCCGGCAGCACGAAGAACCTGCGCTTGAAACGCTGGCCGCTGAAAAATCACGCCGGTTTAATCCGGCAGTTGAACAAAGAACGGCCCGACATCCGCGTTCTGCTCTTTGGCGGGCCGGAGGAAACGAAGGACCACCAAGTCGTGCTGGCGCAATCCAATCGCGATTTGACGCTGGAGGCGAAGACGCAAAACCTGCGTCAAACGGCGGCGTTGATGAAGCGGTGCAGCGCTTTTTTGAGCGTGGACACGGCGTTGATGCACATCGCCGCGGCAATGAAGGTGCCGAATCAGATTGTCATCGAGGCGCCGACACTGAATGCGACCAATCTGCCTTATGGCAATCCGTTCACACTGGTGAAAAATCCCGTCGTGGCCGGGCGCAATCTGGATTATTACCGCTACGACGGCGGCGATATCAAGGGCACGCGCGAGGAATTGCTGGCTTGCATGGCCTCCATCAAAATCGAAGACGTTTTTGAAACGGTGACGAAGCTGATTTGATCAAAGCGAAAAGCCCGCGCCTTTTGCGTCGTTGGCGAACATTTTCACCGTATCCAGTGAGAGCTCCTTCAAATCCATTCCGGCGAGCTTGAGGGCCTTGTTCAAAATGTCGTGCGGTACGGTCACAATTTCGCAGCCACAGTCATTCGCCTGAAAGATGTTCAGCACTTCGCGGACACTGGCCCAGAGCAGTTCCGCCTTCGGCATGCCGGCCAGGATTTTTTTGCACTCGATCATGTGTGGAATCGGATCCACGCCGGTATCCGCGATGCGCCCGGCAAAAACGGAAACGAACGAAGGCACCTTGGGATTCAGCACCTGCGCCACGCCCTTGACCTGCTCCAAAGTGAGAATCGCAGTGATGTTGAGCTTCACGCCCTCACTGGCGAGTTCGCGAATGAGCGGTAGCGACGATTCGTCACGCGTGTTGGTGATGGGAATCTTGACGTAAACATTCCTGGCCCAGCTGTTGATTTTCAGCCCCTGGCGTTTCATTTCCGGGAAATCATCGGAAAACACCTCAAACGACAACGGTTTGACGGTGATGCCTTGCAGGATGTCACGCGCGAACGCCTCGAATTCCGTGATACCCGCCTTGCGCATCAGTGTCGGATTTGTGGTCAGTCCCTGGATAAGCGGGTTGGCGTTCAGCTCCAGCATGCCCTTCTTGTCGGCACCGTCGGCGAAAATTTTTACCTTCAGGTCTTTAAGTGTGCGCATGATTAAATATTTTAGGTGTCGCGCAGGATTATGTCCGCAGCTCCGGCCAGATTGCGAGCCGAAAAATCAGGTTTTTGCTTCAATTCCTCAGAATAACCGCAATCAATGAAAATCGTCCGGCAGCCAGCGGCATGACCGCAATCCACATCGCGCCACCGATCGCCGACCATCCAGCTTTGCGCGACGTCTATGCCAAGCTCGCGCGCGGCGCGCAGCAACATCCCCGGTTTCGGCTTGCGGCAGTCGCACTCAGAATCGCCTTTGCCGGAATGGTAGCAAACCTCCACGCGGTCGAGCGGCAGTTGCCGGCGCATTTCGTCGTGGATAGCCTCGACGATTTCCTGTTTCAAAGTGCCGCGACCCACGTCGGGTTGGTTGGTTGCAACGACGAGCAAAAAGCCGGCGCCTTTCAGTTTCGCACAGGCTTCGGGAACACCGGGAAGGATTTCAAACTCGGCCAAGTTCCTCGGCGGATACGGCTTGCAGTCGCGCTCCAGCGCGCGGTTGATGACGCCGTCGCGATCGAGAAAAACGGCGCGGCGCTTTTCCGCTTTCACTTCGTACTTTCCCATTTCGTCTGGCCGACTTTGAGCTTCGGATGTGAAACGAGCAGGTGCCAGACGACAGCCTGAAACGCCTCGCTGTGCGGCGTGACATGCGCCGGGTTCACCGTCGGTACGATGACACAAGCAGTTGCCTCCTTGGCGGTGAATCCTCCGTCACGCCCAACAATTCCAACGACTGACGCGCCGACTTTTTTGGCGACTTGAATCGCACTAACCAGATTCGGGCTGACGTTCTTTTCCAGATTGCCACCGCCGACGGAGAAAATGAGCAGGCCATCCTTTGAATTAATGCGACTACCTTTGAGCCACTCGGCAAAAATTGTCGCCCAGCCTTCGTCGTTCGTTCGCGCGGTCAGCTCGGAAACGTTGTCGGTCGGCGCATAGGCCTCGAAGCCGCAGATTTTGCGGAAATCATTGACACCATGGCTGGCGTTGGCCGCGCTACCGCCGACACCGAGGATGAACAGCCGCCCGCCTCGTTCGCGCACGCGGGCCAGTTCGTCGGCGCATTTTTCAATCGCGTCGGCGTTCAATTGTGAAGTAACCTGCTGGACTTCAGCCAAAAATTCTTTTGAAAAGCTCATGGTGATTTTGATTGTAGCAGCGTTTCCAGTTCCGCCAAGCCCGCAGGCGAGCCAATTTCATAAAATCGTTCGCTCACTTCGAAGCCGGCAAGCTGCTTTTCCCGGACGAGTTTGCCCATGACTTCGGCGAGGTCGAAAGCCTGCCCTACAGGATACGAATCGAACGCCGCCGCATTGAACAAACTCAAGCCGTAATCAATGTGCCGCATCTCCGGCAATTTCGCCTTCTTGTCATAGACTTTGATTTCGCCGTCGGCGAAAACGACGTTGCTGGTGTCGAATTTCCCTTCGTTGCGATAAACCGTCATGCAGCCTAGTTTTCCGCTGTGCTGGAAAAACTTCGCGATGGGCGCGAATTCCACCGGCAGATACGAATCGCCGTAGAGCACGAAAAAATCTTCGCCGAGCAGCGGTAGCGCACTTTTGATGGCGCCACCGGTACCGAGCAGTTTCCCCCCGCCCGCCGTCGGTTCGCCCTGGCGCGGGGAGTCAAAAGAATAATCCAGCTTCACGCCGAATTTTTCTCCGTCGCCGAAATCGCGCTGGATCATTTCACCGAGATAGCCGACGCAAAGCACAACGCGACGAACGCCGCGTGATTTTAGCAATTCGAGCTGGTGCGCAAGGAACGGTTTACCTGCGACAGGAACCAACGACTTGGGAATCTTTTCCGTGATGGGCCGGAGCCGCGTGGCAAGTCCACCCGCAAGGATGGCGACGGGGATATCAAGCGGCGAAGTCATCATGAATGTGAAACAAACGTGTAATTGCCGGACCCAATCGCAAATATCGCACGGTCATTTTCCATGCGCAAAAATGCCGCGCCTTCAGCCACGACCGCGGAGGCGGATTTGGCGGGGACACAAACCGTGGCCGTCGTATTCGCCGGGATTGAAACCTTCAAGGTGAATTCCCCGCCGTCGCGCTTCCATTCAGTTACGATTTTTCCACGGATGGAATTATAGCTGGCCTTCACCCACGTCACGTCGCCGACGGGTTGGGGATTGATGACGATTTGCTTGAAGCCTGCGCTGTCCGGCGCGTTCCGGATGCCGGAAAGGTCGTGATAAAACCATTCCTGAATCTGGCCGAGCATGAAATGATTTTGCGACGACCCGGGTGCGGCATCCCACGCCTCGGTCAGACTGGTTGCGCCTTTTTTGAGCTGCATACCATAGCCCGGCTTGTCGGACTGGTTGTTGATATCAAAAATCACATCGCTTCGCCCGCCGTCAGCCAACGCCCGTAGAAGGTAGCGGTAACCGACGTCACCGGCCGTCAACGCGTTAGTGTGGGCACGCACGTCGGCGACAATGGCATTAACCACGTCGGTGCGGTTGGTCGGCTCACAAATGCCCATGACGAGCGGAATGGAATTGGCCGTTTGCGAATCCGTCGCGTAGAAATGGTTGGTGGCGTTGTAAAATCTGTCGTTGAACGCAGCGCGGACATTTCCGGCTAATTCAGAAAATTGCCTGGCATCATCGTCTTTGCCGAGCAGGCTGGCGGCGCGCGCCATGACTGCTGCATCTTGAAAATAAAACGCCGTGGCGGTGAGCGCGATGGGTGTGAGTTGCGCAACGCCAGGCGGCTTCGGACCGATGTCATACCAGTCGCCGAGGCCGTAATTAACAATGCCATTGTCCGCACGGCTGCCGAGGTAGGCGAGATAGTTGGTCATCGTGTCGTAGTGGAGGCGAAACAGATTCAGGTCGCCGTCGAATTCGTATTGCTGCCAGGGCACGAGGATGACCGCACTGCCCCATTCCGGCGAATCGCCAAACCTGCCACGCAAATGGTTCGTAACGCCACGGTCGCGAAAGATGACGTATTCCGGCGCTGTGGTCGGCACGAGTCCGTTCGCAAGCTGCGAATCGGAAATGTCATTCAGCATTTTGGCAAACAATTGCGCGAGGTCGAATTCATAGCGCAAGGCAGGACCGTTCAAGTAGTCCTGCTCCAGCCAGCCGCGCTTTTCGCGCTGCGGACAATCGGTCATCACGCTCATCATGTTGCTGCGCTGCGCCCAACGGACGAGTTTGCGGATGCGGTTAAACAGCGTGTTTGAAGATTCAAATTCACCAACAGGTTCCGATGATGATTGGACGACGATGCCTTCGATGGATTTCACAGCTGGCAATTTAATCCCGTCTTTTGCTGGAAAATATTTCACCTCAAAATAGCGGCAGCCGATGTAGAAAAATTTCGGCGACCACGTTTCCACGCCGTCGGTCGCCTTGGTATAGTCGCACCAGATGGCGCTCCGGCGCGGCTCGCCCAGCGAACCTTCACTCGCCAGGCCGTCGCCGAGTTCAGACGGAATGATGCGCACTCTGCTGCCCGCGGGTCCGGTGACGGAAATTCTCGGGATGTGCGCGGCGTTCTGGCTGAGGTCAAAAATCACGTCGCCGTTCGTGATTGTCCGCGACCAAACCGTCTTGTGAATTTCGAACAAGCGAATCGGCGGCGCCGCGCAGGAAAGTCCGCGCAATTCGCCGCCAGGCCCGTTGACGGTGATTGCGACAGCCCATTTTGAATCATCAAAATTAATCCGATTCCAGCCTTGCTGCACCAGCCTCGCGTCAAAATCTTCGCCGCTATAGATCGAGGACGAAGTCACCGGCCCGGGAGCGACATGCCAGCTTCCGTCCGTGCCAACGGACTCGACCGAGCCGTCGGCATATTCCAAACGAATTTGTGCGATAGCCTTGAGCGGGCCAAAAGAGTAAGGCAGGTAGCCGGGCGGCTTGAACCGCGTCGCCGGAATATTATACATGCCATTGCCGAGCTCGATACCGACGGCGTTCCCGCCATTTTTCAAATCTGCCGTGATGTCGCGCGTGCTGTAAAGGCAGGTGTGGTCGTATTTCGACCAGCCGGGCGAAAGAAAATCGTGGCCGGCTTTTTTGCCGTTGAGCGTGAGTTCATACTGACCGAGGCCGCAAACGTGGATGAGGGCGCGCCGGAGTCCGGATTTCACGAAAAATTCACGGCGCAATAGAATAGATGGAATGTTTGTGTCCGCCGCGCCAATCCATTTCGCCTGCCAACCCGCATCGTTCAACACGCCCATCGTCCAAGTTGCTGGCTTGCTCCATGCGGAAACCTTCCCATTCTCGTCCCATACGCGTACTTTCCAGAAAACCTGCTGTGAAGTTTTCAATGACGCACCCGCGTAGGAAATCTGGATGGTATCATCGGAATCAACCTTTCCGCTGTCCCACAAATCACCGTTGTCATGGGCCAGATTCTGTTTCGACGAGGCCACGAGTATTTGAAACGCGGTTTGCCGCTCGCCGCGGACATTGCTTTCCAATTTCCAAAACAGTCGTGGGTTTGCCGAGTCAACGCCCAGCGGATTGACGGCATAATCGCAGCGCAAATCCACAGCCTTTATCCCTGCAAACGCCGCGGTTGCTGTGCAAAGAAACAAAACAATCGCCAAAGCGACACGACCTGGTTTGATGATTATTCCCGGCACAATGTTTACGAGATGACAAGCTTGGTTCCCTCGAAATCAAAGCGGAAGCGGACTTCCTTCAAGTCGGCACGCCGCATGGCATGACGCAATTTTGGTTTGTCCCCGGCATAAAACATCAGGAAACCGCCACCGCCGGCGCCGATCAATTTGCCGCCGAGCGCGCCATTGGCCATCGCGAGGTCATACCACTCGTTGATTTTCGGATTGCTCATGCCGCCACTTCGTTGTTTTTTGCGCTGCCAATGCACGTCCATCAGCCGCGCGAACTCGGCGAGATCTCCCATTTCGAGCGCAGCCTGACTTTGCAGGCCGAGGTCCTTGACGAAATGCAGGTTTTCAATCATGGACTTGTCGTCCGATTTCGATTTGGTGTCCTGCTCCTTCAAAATCGCCGATGCGCTGCGCGAATAGCCGGTGAAAAACAAAAGCAAATTATCCTCGAGATTGTCGCGCGTCTCATCGGAAATCTTGAGGGGCCACGCCTCGACCTTTCCATTTTTTGAAAATTTGAAGCAGGTGATTCCGCCGTAAGCGGCGATGTATTGGTCCTGCTTGCCAATCGGCTCACGCAACCGGCCAAGTTCGACTTCACAAGCCTGCGCCGCGAGTTCAGCCGGGTGAACCAGATTTTTTTTGTATGCGTGCAGCGCCTTGAGCAGCGCGGTGGTGAAACTGCCGGACGAGCCAAGACCGGTTCCGGCAGGGATGTCAGCCATCGCCGTCACTTCAAGAAAATGTCCGTCCATGCCGACCAGCCCGAACGCCTCGCGCAAAATTGGATGTTTCAACGCCGCCGCATCCGTCACACGCTCCAGTTCCGAATACTTGGCCAGCAAATCCGGCACGAACGTGTCATGCAGCGTGATATAGACGTATTTGTCAATCGCCGCAGCGATAAGGAAGCCGCCGAACTTTTCGTAGTAGGATGGCAAATCCGTCCCGCCGCCGCCGAGCGTGACGCGAAGGGGTGAGCGCGCGATAATCATAATTTTGGCATTCCGCTTTTCTGATAAATGGTTTCGACAATTTGAAGTGCGGCGAGCGCTTCCGCAAGTCCGGCGTCAGGATTTCGATTCAATTGGATGTCGCGCTCAAACTCGCCCAGTTCGATGCGCCACGATTCATCCGCACCGGAAAACTCATAAACCTTCGTGTCGGGAATGCCCATCTCCGGCTTCATCTGATAATGATAAAGCTTCTCCACACCGTAGCTGCCGCCGAGACCTTCGATATGCAGTTTCGTGTGGCGACCGTAAATCTCGAAGGAAAAAAGATTTTTCCATTCCGTGCAACTGACATGCAGCCACGCCATCTGGTCTTTTGCGGTTCGCAAACTCAAAAACGCGTTGTCATCCACCGGCATGTTCCAGAAATAAGTCGCGGCGTGGCCGTCAATTTTTTTGAATCCGCCGAGAAACCAACCGGCGAGATCAATCAAATGAATCCCCTGGTCAATCAATTCGCCGCCGCCAGAAAGTTCTGGATTCGCACGCCATTCCTTGTCATAGCCGATGCGCCCGCCGTGACCGTAACGCGCACGAATGAACATCAATTCACCCATCACACCGGATTCAAAAATCTCCCGCGCCTTGATGAACGCCGGGTGATAACGATGATTGAAACCAACGCGCACGCACACACCGTGCTTCCTGGCGAGTGCAATCAACTCGTCAATTTGCTTTACGGAAATGCCAGCCGGCTTTTCGACAAGAACATGCTTGCCAGCACGAATCGCGGCGGCGGAAACTTCGGCCAGCGCAGAATTGACGGTGGCGACAATCACCGCGTCCACTTGCGAATCGGAGACGGCTTGCTTGAAATCGGCGACGGCGCGACCGGTTTTCGCCAGCTTCACCAGTTCTTCAGCGCGCGATAAATTTGTGTCGCATGCAACGACAAGTTTTGAACCGGAGGGCAAGCCAGCAAGACGCTTTTTTCCAATCAATCCGCATCCGATAATGGCGTAATTCATTTGTCGCCCCACTTTTTGCCGCGATCCTTCGGCACGATGCGCCGCAACGTGTAAATATCACCGCCCAAATCGCTTTTGAACTCGTGCAATTTCTCCCACGGATCCCATTGCGCACTGATGAGTTTGCCGGTGATACCGTCGCTCACCGTGCTGGCGAGATAAACCGCCAGCCGCGCACCAAGCTCCAATGGCACCGCGCCGTTTTCCTTCCATTGTTTGTTCTTCTCGAAAAATGTCGCACCGACTTTTTCCGGTCCGGCGGCCAGAACTTCATCAACTAATCGCGTAGCCAGCGCTCCGGGTGCGATTGCGTTCACATCCACGTGAAATTCTTTCAACTCCTCCGCCAGTGTTTCCATCAGCCGGACTGCGGCGGCCTTGGACGCGGCATAGGAGCTGATGTTCGGCAGCGGATTCGTAGCGCCACCGCCGCTCAACACGATTATTTTGCCGCGGCCGGCCTTTTTAAAATACGGAATGACCGCGCGGCAGGGCAGCAGCACACCGAAAAGATTGATTTCCATCGCCCGCCGCCATTCGTCGAGCGGAATGGATTCCGTCGGCCCCATCGGACCATAAATTCCTGCGTTCAACACGAGCGCCTGAAGCGAACCAAGTTCGCGCAGCGCGAAGGCGACGAGTCCGCTCACAAGCTTTTCGTCGGAAACATCACAAACCCTCGCGGATACCTTTTGCGCCGAAAATTTCTTCGCCAGCTCGTCGCGTGTGGCAGACAATTCCTTTTTGTTGCGGGCGCAAATGACCACGTTCGCACCTTCGCGCAGGAAATGTTCGGCGATGACCTTGCCGAGTCCCTGGCTGCCGCCGGTAATGAGCGCGTTGACGTTTTTTAGTTTCATGTTCAGGCGCGGCCGACTGAAAGATGTTCGACGCCGGTGATGTCTTTCAATTCTTTTTCCAGAAAGCGGTTTGCGTCCACGAAAACACGCTGGCGCATCGTCGGAACGAGTTTCGCCCAATCCGCCTGGCGGAATTGAGGCAACTCGGTGCAGACAACAGCGGCGTCCACACCGTTCAATGCGGCGGCAATATCAACTGCGAGCGACACAACGCTCATCTCCTTCGGCAGGCTTTTCACTGCCGGATCGAAAGCGCTGACTTTTGCGCCCGTTGTTAGAAGTTGCTGGCACAATTCCACTGCCGCGCTGCGCCGGAGCGTGTCGGTGTTGGTTGTGTAAGTCAGGCCGAGCACGGCTATTTTCTTTCCATGCAGATCGCCCAAGGCTGATTGCAACCGCCGGAACGCCCAGCCGCGATGCAAATCGTTGCTCTGCTTGATGGCCGGTATGACGGAAATCTTTTCGCCCTTCGCAGCGGCCAGCTTTGAAAGCGTGACCACGTCTCGTGCCAGCGTGCCGCCGGCGAACGGCCCGCCGGGTCCGAGATATGCCTTCGGCCCGATCCGTGGCTCGCTTTTCAGACCTGCGGAAACTTCCTTCGCATCCGCGCCGGTGTGTTCGCACAGCCGGGCAATCTCGTTGATGAAGGTGATGGATAGCGCGAGGAACGAGTTGAGCGCGTGCTTGACCATCTCCGCCGATTCGGTCCGCATGAACAAAATCTGCGACGTGAATGGCGCGAACAATTTTTCGAGCATTGCCTTCATTGCATCGCTGCGGATGCCGACGATGACGCGCTCGGCTTTTTCGAATGAATCAATCGCCTTGCCGAGCCGGAGATTTTCAGGCGAACAGGCGAAATGAAACTGCGGGAATTCTTTTTCCAGCTTCGCGCAGGTGCCGACGGGCAATTGCGCAGAAATCAGGACGAGCGCGTCCTTCGGCAGATGCGCCAGCGCCTTGCGGAGATTTGCCAAAACAGATTCCACGTCCGACTCGTCGTTCTCATTCACCGGCGTGTCGTAAGTCAGCCAGAGCACGTCGGCGTCGGCACACGCGGCTTTCGCGTCGGTCGTGAAGGAAAGCTTTTTTGCGGCAAGACCGGCGGTGATGAGTTCGTTCAAGCCCGGCTCGAACAACGGCGCGCTACCGGAATTTAACTTCGCGACGTTCGTCGCGTCAAAATCCAGTCCGATGACCTGAAAATGTTTCGCGGTACACGCGGCGGTGACGCAGCCGAGGTGCCAGAGGCCCTGAACAACAATTTTCATCGCCGTTCAAGCACCCACTGGTTTTGCTGGAGCCATTGCAACGTGCGCATGATGCTTTGCTCGATGGTCAGCGTCGTCCGCCAGCCGGTGGCGCGGACTTTTTTCGTGTCGAGGAATATGAACGGGTTGTCGCCGACCCAGCCCTTGTTGCCGCCGGTGTATTCCAGCTTCGGCTTGATGCCCAGCGCGGCGGAAATGAACCCGATGGAATCATTCACCTGCACGTATTCCTCCGTGCCGAGGTTGTAAGTTTCGACGTAATGTTTCGTCTTGCGTGCCGTGGCGAGCGCGATGACGTGCAGCATCGCCTCCAGGCAATCACCGATGTAGAGATACGATTTCTGCTGCTTGCCGTCACCGAGCACCTTCAGCCGGTCGGGATGCTCGCGCAATTGTTTGTAAAAATCCAAGACGTGGCCGTGCGTGTAGCGCTCGCCGAGGATGGAGACGAACCGGAAAATGTAGCCTTCGAACCCGTAACCCTCGCAATAGGCGTGGATGAACCCCTCGCATGCCAGCTTGGACGCCGCGTAAAGCGACGTCTGGATGGGGAACGGCGCGTTCTCCGGCGTGGGGATGATTTCCGCCTCGCCATAAACGCTGCCGGTGGAGCTGAACGCGATGCCCTTGATGCCGTTGG
>Ga0302320_10009701_pt1 | contig 20637 bp, 19 predicted proteins | sample Bog_T0_3_FD_202130 | JGI IMG/M metagenome (GOLD analysis project Ga0302320, IMG submission 202130) | Peat permafrost microbial communities from Stordalen Mire near Abisko, Sweden - Bog_T0_3 | ecosystem: Environmental > Terrestrial > Soil > Wetlands > Peat | place: Sweden: Abisko, Stordalen Mire...
GGATCTTGATTGGTAGCGCTACCGGGAATCGAACCCGGGTTTTAAGATTGAGAATCTCACGTCCTAACCCCTAGACGATAGCGCCACACTTGAATGGGCCGGTGGAAGGCCACCCATCTACTTTAACAAAAAAACAACCTCGGACCAAAGATCTGCAGCCAAAGAAGCGCGGCGGCTGAGTCAGGCGCTCCGCCAGTCCCTATATGCCCAGCTTGCGCACTTCGTCGTTGTAGTACTTGCGGTATAGGATCTCCCACTCCTGGGAACCTTCCTGGATGATCTTGCGCTGATTAGCGATTTTCAGGCGGGCCGCGGTGTCGATGCGGGCTTCGTCGGTCAGCAGGTCCTCAAGCGCTTTGCGGGCTTCCTGGCGGATGGTGTTGCGATCCTCGAGAAATCCGACTTCGTCGATTTCTGCCAACGTGTCGGCCACGGTGTGGGCCAGCTTGTTGAGTTTGTCGCGGCTGATCCTCATAGCACCGCCTTGTATTTCTTGGCCAGCTCGGTCTTGACCTTCTTGAACATCTCCGCGTACTGCGCGCCGGATTTGCGCATTTCTTCAGAGTAGGCCTCGAGAATGACGCGGACCTCCTCGTTGATGCGGTCTTCCAGGGCAAGCTCTTCGAGCAGACCTGTGTTGACGCGCGCCTCGGTTGCCTTGAGGTCGTTGGTGGTAATCAACTTTGCGTCAATGAGGTGCTTGACCGTGCGGCGGGCTAAATACCCGATGTAATCTCGTGAAAAAATCATGGGTTAAACGTCAGGATACCGCATGGGGCGGCAGGCTGTACACGAAAGAACTGCCTTGAGTTTGGAGCACACACAGTCGCCTCAAGGGCTTCCTGTTCCCTTTGCATGATTCCTGCCCTAAAAGCTGGGCACTGCGTTTGGCAGCGAAGACCGGCGGACCACGAAGGAAATAGATCGGAAAGAGGATGAAATAGAGGGACTTAGCAAACGAAGTTGCGGTATATTTGCGTATCCGGCGGGCCAGTGCGCCAATCTCGCCCTACAATGCTGGCAAAAAGGAGAACAACGTGGCAAGTTTCTGTTCGAAATGTGGAGCTGAAGTCCCCGCCGGCGCTTACGCGTGCACGGCATGTGGAGCACCGGTGGCAGTGGCGGCTGCCGTACCCCCTCCCGCGCAACCGGTCGCTGCCGTTCCGTTTCAGCCGGTCACCGCCGTTCCTGCGCAGGCGGTTGCCGCGCCCCCGCCGCAAAGCAACAATGTAGTCAAGATCATTTTGATCGTGGTTGCGATCTTTGTGGGACTGGGCATCCTTGGAGCGGGAGCGTTCGGCTTCATGGTGTGGCGCGTTGCGCATGCCATCCATACTTCCGGTTACAGCACCAACTCCGACGGCGGCAACGTGACCGTGAATACTCCAGGTGGCTCCATCAAGGTGAACAACTCGCAGTCCTACAGCGCCGATGACCTGGGCACGGATATTTATCCCGGCGCCACGCAGGGCAAGGGCGGGATGCAGATGGATTTACCGACCGGCAAGATGGTGACGGCCGTCTACGTAACGAGCGATTCGAAGGACCAGGTCACTGCCTTTTACAAGAGCAAGTTCGGCAGCGACGGGTCGACCTTCGACGCTCCGACGGGCACCGTGATGACCGTGAACAAGACCCCTCAGGACTCCGTGATGGTGACGATCACCAGCAATTCCTCAGAGAACGAGGGCAAGACGCAGATCACGATTGTGCACACGATTACGAAGAAGGGCTCGTAGCTCCACACTGGGCGAACGTGCCCGCATCGCGGCTAAAGCGGACTTGCGCATCAGCTGCGATGCGGGCACGTTTTTGCGTTCAGGCACTCGTCGGCAATGCGAAGGCGCTCAACCGGGCGACCGCCGATGAGATGTTCCCGCACGATGTCTTCCGCATCTTCAGGGCGCACGTTGCCGTACCAGACGGCTTCGGGGTAAACAACGACTGTTGGCCCGTGCTCGCACTGATCGAGACAGCCCGACTTGTTGATGCGTACCTTGCCCGCGAGACCAGCCTCTTTTGACAGTTGCTGCAAGCGCGTATGCAGCTCGCTTTTTCCATCGGTGGTGCAGGAAGGTCGGGGCGCATCCGCAGGGCGAGAGTTGAGACAGACGAAGACGTGATGTTCAAAAGCCGGCAAGGGAATGACCTCTGATTCCAGAGTAAAGCCTCGCGATGCGGCGTAAATGTAACGGATGCCGCTTGACAAGTTTCCACAATGAGTCCGCGGGTACCGGGTTCCATCTGAGAGAATGAATGGTGACCATGAGCTCAGACAACCTCCTCTCGCTGAAAGATGACATGGTGGCCTTTATTGAGGGCCACGGCATGCACCGCCTGCCAGGATACGTGACTGAAGACATTCCCTCGATTGTGTGGGAAGGCCAGGGCAATCCTGACTCGTGGAAAGACTTTGTGGAGATGGCGAAGCACGTCGGCGCTCCCTTTGTAACGTTCAGCGAAATGAAGCTGGAGCGCGAGGAACTGGATGCGTTGATCGAGGAAGCTCACGAGATGAACTTCCCCGATGAAGAAGCAACAGAACTGGTCGAAGCCAAGTGGCTGCGCAAGTATGCAGACATGCTGGGCTATATCCAGCTTGGCTTTGTGTACCAGGGCTTGGTGTTTCTGCACGAAACCACGACGGAGTGGTACGAGCGATTCCAGACGCTGCTCGAGGACATCGAAAGCTTCCAGGACATCGTGATCGACGACACCCATCCTGAAGATGACGAGGACGAGTAGACACCGGTGGAATCGACTGGCGCAAGCGCCGTCAATCTTGAAAAGCAGACTGCAGTGAAACGCAGACCTCCGCGCCAGCGCTGGAAGCTGACGGAGATAGACCAGGCGGCAGCTACCGCGCTGGCGAAAGTGGCGCGTCTTCCGCAGGTGCTGGCCGAGTTGCTGGTGGCTCGCGGCATTACACAGCCCAGCGACGCATTCATTTTTTTGAACCCCGCAGAAGATCAGTTGAGCGATCCGTTCCTGATGATGGGGATGACGGCGGCGGTCGAGCGCCTTGAGCGCGCGATCGAACGTCACGAGCCGGTGCTTTTGTATGGCGACTACGACGTGGATGGAACGACGGCCGTCGTGTTACTGAAAACCGCGATTGAGATGCTGGGCGGCGAAGTGCGATTCCATGTGCCGCACCGGTTACGCGAAGGCTACGGGTTGCAGTCGAGCGTGCTGGAGACGGCGTATGCCGAAGGCGTGCGGCTGGTAATTACAGTGGACACCGGCATGCGCGCATTTGCCGAAGCGGAGACGGCGCAACGGTTGGGACTGGATCTGATCGTGACCGATCATCACCTTGCGAAGGCGGGCGATGAAGTGCCGATTGCGCTTGCCATTCTCAATCCCAACCAGGCAGGCTGCGGCTATCCGGAGAAGTCGTTGTGCGGCGCGGCGATTGCGTTGAAGCTTGCGCAGGCCGTGCTCGAACGGCGCGACGCAACGCGCACGCGGGAAAAGACGCTGCCCAGCTTTTTGAAGATGGCGGCGATTGCAACCATTGCGGATGCGGTTCCGCTGCACGGTGAGAATCGCGTGATTGCGGCACTGGGATTGCGCGAGTTGCGGCGGCCTGCGGGCGCGGGATTGCGAGCGCTGTTTGCCGCGGCCAAGCTGGATACAGCGACCAAGCCCATATCGGGATACGACGTGGCGTTTCGGTTGGCTCCGCGCATTAACGCGGCTGGACGTATGGATGTTGCTTCGGAAGTGATTGAGCTGTTCACAACGCGCGATGCACCGAGGGCGACGGAGCTGGCCACAAAGCTGGAACGGCTGAACCGCGAACGGCGCGATGCGGAAGCGGCCGCGCTGAGCCTGATTGAGCAACGGCTCGCCAGCGACGACGAGCTTTGCGCCGATGGGCTCCTGGTTGTGGACGGCGAAGGATGGCACCGCGGCGTGATCGGCATTCTTGCTTCGCGCGTCGTGGAGCGCACGGCCAAGCCCGCGATTGTGGTGAGTGTGGAAGAAGGCGTTGCCCACGGATCAGGCAGATCGGTGGATGGGTTTCAACTGTTGAACGCGATTGAAAGCTGCGCTGATCTGTTTACGCGATTCGGCGGGCATGCGTTTGCGATCGGGTTTGCGATGCCAGCCGACGCGCTGCCGGCATTAAAGAGCAGGCTGCGCGTTTACGCTGGCATGCATTTGGCGACGCGCGAGCCGGAACGTGTATTGCAGATTCACGCGGAGCTTCCACTGGATCGCATCACGCCTGTACTCGCAGGTTGGCTGCATAAACTGGAGCCGCTGGGGCATGGCAATCCGGAGCCGATCTTTGTGGCGCGCAAAGTGCGATTGGCGACAGCGCCGCGCATCATGAAGGAGCGGCATCTGCGCCTGGAGCTGGCACAGGTGCCGAACGGCGATGCGACGACGGGACCATCTAGCACGATGCGAGCTGTGGGCTGGGGATTGGCGGAGCGCGCGCAGGAGTTGGGGCTTGCGGCCGGCAGCGTGATCGACGTGGCCTACAAGATTCGCGAGAACGACCACCCGGATTTTGGCGGACTCGAAGTGGAGATCATGGGCATGGAGATTGCCGCCACATCGACTTAAACAAGTGGGGGTCCCCCTCCTCGGCGTGCCTTCGTTCTTGCGCCTAGGGTGGGCTCGCATGAGGCACGTGTAACAATCCAGACACCAGAGAGGCCCACGGCGAACCGTGGGCCTCTTGTTTTAGCCAGCCAATGGAATTAGTTGTTGTGCTTGTGATCGTCCTTGCCTTTGCCTTGGTTGCCATTCTGTGGTGGGGGTGCGTTACGCTGCGGCGGCGGTTGCTGTTGCACATGCTGCTGAGGCTGCGGAGGCGGAGGCTGCGCCGGAGCATTGCCAGTGTTGGAGTGCGACGCGTTGTACGTTTTCGTTTCCTGATTGTTGTTCTGCGGCGGCGGGTTGTAGTTACGCGGCGGATTGTTTGGTTGCTGCTGGTTGTATTCGCGCGGCTGATTGTTTCCGTTGTTAGGCGCGTTGTAGGCCGGGGGCTGGTTGTAGTTGCCGTTGGGATTTCCGCGGCCCTGGTAGGGATTTGTCTGGTTGCCGTTGTTCTGCGTGCCCGGATTGTTCTGATAGGTGGGGTGTTGATTCCCGGCCGGATTCCCGCCTTGATTGCCGCGGTTCGGATATTCTCCCTGATAACCGCCGACGCTCCCAGCCTTCGCACCGGGCTCGGCCTGATAGCCACCCTGGGCGCCCGGATGCCCACCTGGTTCGCTTTGATAGCCGCCGCGCGGGTTGGGTGGTCCGGCCTGCATACCTTGCCCGCCCTGATTGAACGGACGCTGCACCGCAAGATTCTGCGGATGTCCGCCGTTGCGGGTTGCGTAGGAGCCTCTATCGGTCATCGCGGAGGATTCATGAGAGGCCTGGAAGGACGTCGCGCCCAGGTGGTTTTCGCGCTCGGCCATGCGCTCTTCCGGCATGGGCTCGTGACGAATGCCGCCAGGGCCTCCGCTGAAGGCTACGTGATTGTCATTGATGATGGTGTTGCGTTCGACGATGGTGCGGTCTTCATACGTGTTGCGCACATAGCGATCGTCCACGCGCATCACCGCTCTGTTGTAGACGAAGTCGTGTCCGCGCCACATGCCGCCGGCAAAGCCTACGCCCATGTAGCCGTAGCCATAATTCACACCGCCGTAGTAGCCGACGTGATCACCCCAGTAGCCGGGATGGAAGACGTAGATGCCCTCGGACCAGCCCCAATAAGGCGGCGTCCACAGCGCGCCCTCATAGGGAGCGGGAACCCAGGTGCCTGGCACCCAGAAATAGCCTTCGTCACCGTAAGCCCAATAGCCAGGCATCCACATAAGGCCCTCTTCGGGGCAAGGCGGCTGTTCATACACGGGCAGGATGGGAGGAGCAAATCCAACGCTGATGAAAACGCCTGCGAACGAAGATGCAGGAACAATTGAAACCAGCATCGCCAGCAACAGCAGGCGGACGGTACGGAATAATTTCATGGGAATTACCTCCAGAACTTTCTTCAGGTCTTGATGAGGAATTGCGTGGGCGCAACCGGCGCCGGGAGGAGCCCAAAAGATACCTCTGTGATGCTACTCCGGGGCGCGGCGGGTTGTCTCCGGTGCAAGGATGGTAGAAAGCAGAACGGCCGGCTGTGCTGCCGGCCGCTGCTCTTCGCTGGGGGAGGGACAAATCGGCATCAGCGCTCTCTCGGAGGCTTGACCGCATTGTTGTTGTGCTTTTCGTTGTAGATCTGGCGGCTATTCCTGTTCTCCTGCCGGTTTGCCTGCTGCCTCTGCTGCTGGGTCAGCCTTCCGCCGTTGGCCACGCGCTCGTTATGCACGTTCTGATCGAGTGCCGCCTGGTTGGCGTTGGTGCGTGCGGCTTCGCCTGAGGTCATCTGGCCGCTGCGCAGGCCGTTTGCGGTGCGCTCCTGCTGGTTGGCTTCGCGGTTGTTCACTTCGTTTGGCTGAACCGTGTTGCCATTGTGGTTTTCGTTGTAGATCTGGCGGCTGGCGGCATTCTGTTCGCCGTTAATCTGTTGAAGCTCCGCGCCGGTCAGCTTGCCACCGTTGGCGACGCGATCGTTGTGCACCTGCTGGTCGATAGCAGACTGCGTGCGGTCGGCGCGTGCAGCTTCTCCAGAGGTCATCTGGCCGCTGCGCTCGCCGTTGGCAATGCGCTGGTCCTGATTGGCCTCGCGGCTATTTGGGTTGTACTTGCTACCGGCAACGCGATCCGCTTGCGAAATAGGCTGCGATGCCGAGTGCTGCATCGAGACCTGGTGATAGGAGGCGATGTTCGACGAGGCAGTGGTGCCTGGACGTCCGCCATTCACGGATGCAAGCTGCGAGCGATCTTGCCCGGCAAAGTTTTCATGCTGCATCTGGTTGGCAGTCGGCTGGAAGTGATTCTCGTGCTCCGCTTGCATCTCCTGGGCCGAAGCATGCGCCTGTATGCCCGCGCCGCCATTGAAGCTCACGTGATTGTTGTTGATGATCGTGTTGTGCTCAATCACGGTGCGATCTTCATACACATTGGTGACGTGCACCCCGCCGAAGTTGGCTACCGCTCTGTTGTAAGCGAAGGCTCCACCGCGCCACTCGCCGCCGAAGAAGCCGACTCCGCCGTAGCCGAAGCCGTAGTTGACGCCGCCATAGAAGCCGACGTGAGGCCCCCAGTAGCCGGGATGCCAACCATAAAGGCCGCCCGCGAATCCCCAGTAGCCCGGGGTCCACAGAACTCCCACTCTTGGCGGATGCACCCAGACTCCGGGGACCCAGTAATAGCCGGCATCGCCGTAGGCCCAATAGCCGGGCGTCCAGATAAAGCCCTCAGCGGGCAACGGTGGCTGTACATACACAGGCAGTGCCGGAGGCGCAATGCCTACCGAAATAAAGACGCCGGCATTTGCCCGCGTGGCAGGCAGCATGAGCATGGGCGTAACGACAGCGATGGCGAAGAGCAATGTGCGAAGTTTGGAAGTGAGTGTCATTGGGGAATCCTTCCTCTCTTGATTCCGGTTGCGGGAGATCTCACGTGTCCCTTGCTAACCGGAATTGTTTAGGTCTGTTGGCTGAAACACAGGCCGCCGACGAATGTTGCTCAAGAAAAGTTTCGCCGAGCAGAGAAAACGTAAGCCGGCAGGAAAACGATCGCGCGATGAGGAGGATTCCGAAATACGCAAGAAAGCTTATCAGGCATTTCGCCGCTGTGTCAGAAGTAAAAACAGGCCCGTCGATGGGGACGGGCCTGCCTGGTTAACACGGAGTGAACTTGGCCATAAGCCGTGCTCGCGGCAGCCTCAACTAATAGCGGTAACTTAGGCCGAGTCCCATCACCTTGCGCGCTTGCAGGTCTACCGGGACGTAGACAACAGAGGGATAGGGGGCAGGCAGGTAAGTTAACGACGGGATGGTCCCGATATCTCCCGCAACCTGACCGATGCCAATGTCGAAGGCAAAGTGCGGGTGTTCTCTCTGCGTCACGCGCACCGCGTAATCCAAAGTGGTTGGCAGGTCCGCTTTTCCGCCCACGAATGGAATCCCAGCGGGAGCGCTCGGACCCAGGCCCTTGGCTGTGCGCGGCTCCTGCGTAAACCCCATCGATGGCACGGCCACAAGACCATGGCTGATCGGCAACGGAATTCCCAATCCGCCGAAGAAGCGTCCCCCGAACCGTGTGCTCTGACCGCCGATCCCGAAGATGGTGGCATTCGTGGCCTTCCAGCCGATATTTGCCAGAAACGGCACCGGCTTCTTGGCCCATGTCTTGGTGACGGCTATGTAGACGTCGCCGTTGGTGTACGCTTTGACCGCTGGCACGGCTACAGGGGTGCACGCTTTGGTGTTGATGCAGTATTGGTCGTAGAGCAAAACCGCCTGTTGGCCTGCCGCGCCCGTAACGAATTTGTCGTTGGTGCGCACCACACCGCCGACGGCGATGCCCGGCATCCACCGGCCAAATTGCCCGTCTTTGAATATAACCACCTTGCCGTGGAATACGTTCATGCCGTTGAAGTGCCAAAGCTGGCTGAAGTCCGGCGTGACTGCCACTGCGCTAGCCGACGATGTCGAGCCGAGGACCGCATTGGCCATCACCGTTGTGCTCGGGCCGCTGTCGCCAAACTGGTGGATACTGCGCGTATAGCCTGCCTCGGCCCGGCTTGCGAAGCTTTCCGTAATGCTGAGTGTCTCAATATTCCCAATCACCTTGGACGCGTCGATAAAGTGAAAGCCCACGGCAGGGTGAGAAAAGAACTGTCCTTTCTCCGCGTAAACTACGTACGCGGTTGGAGTGAGGAAGCCTCCGGTTTGCCCTTCGAGGGTCAGGTTCTGGGCGGCGATTGGACGCGAGAAAAGTACGCTGAAGGTGATAAGTGCGCCTGAAAAATACAAGATGACGCCACGTGGTTTCACGTTGGACTCCAGTGGAGCGCAGCAGGCTGCGCCCGAGGGTATTTTCAAAAATCTACCTCTTGTAACACAGATCACATGAGACCGTCTCCGGCATCCGTCACAGCACGCAAGGCCGACGAGGGCGAGTGGTAGACTGAGGGCCATGTCACGGGGTCTTTTCATCACGCTCGAGGGGCTAGATGGGTCAGGCAAGACCACCCAAATCAAGCGCTTGGCCGTTTGGCTCGAGCGTCGGGGACTGACGCCAGTGCTCACCCGTCAGCCGGGCGGAACCGCCACCGGAGACCGCATTCGGGAGCTGCTTCTGGACTCGCGATCCACCGGCCTGGCGCCGATGACGGAGATGGCGCTGATGTTTGCCGACCGGGCGCAGGCCATTGCGGAAGTGATTGAGCCGGGACTCGAGGCAGGCGCGGTCGTGGTCTGCGACCGGTTTACCGATTCAACCGAGGCTTACCAGGGCGGCGGGCGCGAACTCGGTTCAGAGGTCGTGCTTGAGCTGCATCGCCTCGTTTGCCGCAATCTGCAGCCGGACCTGACGCTGCTGCTGTTGCCTTCGTTTGACGCGTCGCTGGCGCGGGCGCGCCGCCGCAACCATCGCGACACAAAGAACGGCAAAGACGAAAACCGCTTTGAGCAGGAGCAGGACGCCTTCCACCGGCGCGTGTGGGAAAAGTACAAAGAAATTGCGGAGCGCGAGCCGAAGCGCGTGGTGCTGATCGCCGGCGACCAGAGCATCGATGAGATCCACGAGCAGGTCGTGGCGGCGGTGTCAGAGCGGCTGGTCTTTGCGGGGCTCTAAGGCCTCCCACGGCCTTTACACTCAATCCATGGGCTTCAAGCAATTCCTGGGCAATGAACCGACCGTGCGGCACCTGCGCGAAGCAGTGCGGGCGGAGCGGTTTCCCCACTCGCTGATCCTATCTGGCCCCAAAGGCGCGGGCAAATACACGCTGTCGCTGATGCTGGCCAAGGCGGTGAACTGCCTTAATCCGACGGAGAGCGACGGGCTGCCGGATTTTTGCGGGGTGTGCCGAAACTGCGCGCGTATTTCAGACGCGGCGAACCTGGAAGAGCGAGTGGCCGAGGCGGTTGCGGCGCGCGACGATCTGCGCGAGACCGACAAAAAGGAAACCCGCATTCTGATCCAGACGCATCCTGACGTTCTGGTGATTCCGCCCGACCCGCCGCAAAACCTGATCAAGATGGGGCAAGTGCGCCAGGTCATTCACATTGCGTATTACCGGCCCCCGGTGGAGTCGAAGCGATCGTTCTCGATCTTCACCACGTCGGCCTTCATGAAGGAAGCGGCCAACAGCCTCCTCAAAGTCCTCGAAGAACCGCCGGAGCACACGTCTCTGATCCTGCTGACGGAAAACCCCCAGGAGCTGTTACCGACCATCCGTTCGCGGGCCGTGGTGCATCGGCTGGGCGCGGTACCTGCCGAAGAGCTGGAGACGCTGCTTGCCGAGCGCCGGCCCGCACTCAGCGCAAAAGATCGCGCGCTGACGGCACGGCTGGCGGAAGGCGCCGTCGGACGCGCGCTTGCCTATGACCTGGATGCCTACCTGGCGAGCCGTCAGGATGCGCTGGTGATATTGCGGACGGCCCTGCGGGAACCGGACTACAGCACGCTGTTCCGCGCGACGGAAAGCTACCGGGCCGGGGCTGACGGACAGGAAAAGACGCTGAACCTGCTGCGGGCTCTAGGCAGCCTGGTGGAAGATCTGCTGCTAATGGTAGCGGGCACGCCGGCGCTGATCCGCAACCTTGACCTGAGCGCGGAGTTGGAGCGAATGGCGCAGGGTGTCACGGTGGACTGGATTGATAACGCGGCGCGTGCACTCGCCCAGACAGAATCGGGAATGCGCCGCAACCTGCTGCGTTCTCTTTCGCTTGACGCAATGACCATGAGTCTCGACCGGGGCTGATCACCCGCGGGGTCGACGAAAGAGCAACCCGCCCGCAGACCGGTGCATCTGTTGGGGTAACTGCACTCCTCACTCAACGAAAGAGCGCTGGGACTCGACAGGTGCGCCGCGTCAGTGCATTCTTATAGTCAGACCATCCAGCGAGTGCAAGGGAACTCTCTGTTCAGGCGGCCTGCCATCGGCAGACGCGAGAGGCAGAGTGTCAGGTAGATACTGCTGGAGTCTTCACGACCATTTTTCCCCGATCGCGAAGCACTTCATTTTCGGCTTTTTCAGGAAGGATCGTTTTCGATGAGCCTGTCCCCCATTTTGCCTGCAGACGGTCAAGAAAGCGTTGCCGTGCCAGGGCAGCGGCCCTCGCGCAACAGGCGCGTTCCAGCCGCACCGTTTCCTGTTCACTACCCGGCTCACACGGGGGAATTGGATGCCTCGCAGCGCCACGCCGAATTGTTCTACCTGCAAAAGCAGATTCAGACGCAGACGCCGATGGTGATTGTGCTGGAAGATGGCGAGCAGGTGGAAGGCTGCATCGAGTGGTACGACCGGAATTCCCTGAAGGTGCGTGGCAAAACGAAGTCGCTGATCTACAAGAGCGCGATTAAGTATATGTACAAGCTCGGCGATATCGGGCGGTAAAAGCCGGGATTCGTCTATGCGGATGCTGGGAGAAAAGCCACCCGTCGCGTGGGATACGCTACAGGTGGCTTTCCCAGACCATTTAAGCAGCCAGACCTAAAAGGACTTGCGTCGTTCCGTGAGCTCCTGCGAGATGGTGAGATTCAGCTTCATGCTGATCCCATAGAAGAGCAGGCAAACGGCTGCGGCCAGAAACGCCACGCCGGAATAAACCGAGGCGGTGAGGCGAATGCCTTCCAGCGCTTGGGCAGACTGGACGGCAGCCGTTGACGAGTACCCGTATAGACCGAGCAGCCAGCTTGCGAGGGCTCCTCCCACGGCGACGCCGACCCATAGCGCAAAAACAACGGCAGCGGTAACGGTGGCGGTGGCGCGGCGGCCCGTCTTCCACTCGCCGAAGTCCGCAACGTCGCCCATCATCGACCAGAGCACAGGGCCGGAGCAGCCGTAGACGAACTGGCGCACCACCTCAAGCGAGATTATGGGCACCGTGGCCGTGGGTGGAAGGAAATAGAGCGCGATGCAGAAGATGCCGGTGAGCAGCATGCTCCAGAAGAAGAGAGTTCGCTTTCCCATCCTTTTGACCAGCGCCGTGGAACAGGCCACGCCGACCAAAAGCGAGATCAATCCGAAGCCGTTAAACCAACTGAAGGTGAGCCGGTTGCCGGCGAGGTTTTCAAAGTAGGGCAGCATCACGTTGCCGCGGATAAGCAGCGCTGTGAAGTAAAACACGGTGACCAGGAAGAGCGTGATCCAGGGGCCGTTGTGCATCAGGTCGCGGAGATCGCCCATGACGGAAGTTTGCTGGCGAGCGTCGGGCTGAATGCGCTCCTTGGAAACAGCAAACGCGATGAGGAACAGAACGATGGAAAGCGCGAGGAAGCTGCCCATCGTCAACTGGTAGCCGCGCGCGCTGTTGCCGCCGCCGAGAAACTTGACCATGGGAACGGCCAGGCTGCCGACGATGAAGCCGGCGGTATTGGCAAACATCTGCCGGTAGGTGGCGATGCTGTTGCGCTCATTCGGATCGTCGGTCATGACGCCGTTGAGCGAGGCATAGGGGACGTTGTTGGCCGCGTAGATGAGGCGCAGCAGCAGGTAAGTGGACCAGGCGTAAACTAGCTTGCCCATAGGGCTGAAGTTGGGCGTGGTGAACGTGAGAATGCCGATGACGCCGAAGGGGACGGAGGTCCACAACAACCAGGGACGGAAGCGGCCCCAGCGTGTATGGGTGCGGTCGGCAATGACGCCCATGACCGGATTGAAGCAGGCCGAGCTGAGTCCGACGACGAGGAACATGAGGCTGGTCTGCGCGGCGGAGAGGCCGTACGTTTTGGTGTAGAAGTCGAGTTGCAGAGCCATCAAGGCCTGAAAGACAAAGTTCGCGGCCAGGTCGCCCAGACCGTAGCCAAATTTCTCTGAGAACGCCAGTCCCTTGCCATTACCGCTCATCGTTTCTTCTCTCTTTCCAAAGCCAGGCCAATTCGTTTTCGCAGTGGTCTTCCCGTCACGGCCTTGTCATCGGGCCGTTCGGCGCATCGGCGCGCTCACTGGGATTCGACTGACCACTATATCGTTTTACTACTGGGTTTGGCGATAATATTACGCACGGCGGCATAGGCCGGTTTGAGGGTATAATTCGCTGCGAGGAACTACCGTGAACGAACGTCCATCTCTCACCTGTCACCTCGGATTCAACGCTCAGCATTCGCCCATGGGCGCATTCATGAGCTTTACCTGCGGCAACTTCGGTACGCGCGGCGGCATTGGCCTGCAAATCGGGCAGCCCGGCGACCAGGAAGTTTTCATCGGTTTCAAAGACGGGGATCGCTATTCGGACGGCACCCTGAAGTGCCTGCCTTTTTACACCGCCGCGGTGAACCGTTCCGCCGACGCCTTCCTGGTCGATCAGGCCGGCCCCTCGGAGCAAAATGTGAAGCCCGATGCGGTGCCCTTCAAGGACAGCGAGATTGCGCGCCGCTATGGATGGGCCAGCGACCAATGGTCCGCGGAAGGACTGAGCTTCACAGTCTATTCTCCGTTTGAATCCATTCCCGATCCCTCCGTAGACAGCGAAGAGCGGATGCGCGCGGGCTTGCTGCCGGCGGTGATTGCGCGCCTTGAGCTCGACAACACCAAAGGAACTGCCACCAAGACGGCCATGTTCGCGCTGAACCACGCGCGCCCCGGCAGCCGGACGCTGCCGGACAATCTCGGAAGCGGGAGGGTCGGTTTTGCATTCCGTCGCGAGGCAGGCGGGGCTGCGGAGTTGCTCGATTTCACGTCCTCTGCCGACGTTGAAAAAATTGAAGGCGGCCCGTTTCTTTTCATGCGCTGGTCGGCCAGTGACGGCGTTAGGGAACGGCACAATCCCGTTCACCTGCTGGGCTCGTGCCCGGGGTTTGGATTCGAGGTGCCGGCGGGCAAGAAGTATGGCATCAACATCGCGCTCGGATCTTATCTTGAGGGCTTTCAGACCAACGGGTTGGATGGCCGCTACCTGTACACGCGCTATTTCAATGGCCTGTCCGATGTGCTGAAGACGGCGCTCGACAACTCCGCCAGCATGATTGCCCAGGCGCAAGCGACGGACAGCAAACTGGACGCGGCAGCCGTTTCTGACGATCAGCGATTCCTGATTTCGCATGCAACGCACAGCTACTACGGCAGCACGCAGTTGCTAGAGATTGACGGGGAGCCGTTCTGGGTTGTGAACGAGGGCGAGTACTGCATGATGAATACCCTCGACCTCGCCGTGGATCACGTGTTCTGGGAACTCGAGCACAATCCCTGGCTGGTCCGCAATCTGCTGGATAGCTTTGTCCGCCTGTACAGCTATACCGACGAAGTGAAGGTCTACCAATCGGAGTTTGCTCCCTCCGTTGAAACCCTACAGGTGGATCCATCGCAGACCCCGCCCCCGCCCGACGAAGCGCAGCTCAACCGCCCCTATGACACCAAGCCCGGCGGCATCAGCTTCTGCCACGACATGGGCGCGCATAACAACTTCTCGCCCAAGGGCCGCAGCAGCTACGAGCTCGCCAACCTTACCGGCTGCTTCAGCTATATGACAGTGGAGCAGCTCTGCAACTGGGTTTTGACCGCCGGCTGCTACGTTGCCAAGACGCGCGATCTTGCGTGGCTCAAGCGGAACAAGACCGTCGTCGATGCCTGCCTTGCCAGCATGATCAACCGCAGCGGCGACGTGGGCTTTGCCCAGTTCGACAGCAGCCGATGCGCAGGTGGCCAGGAGATCACGACCTACGACTCGCTCGACCACTCGCTCGCACAGACCCGCAACAACATCTACATTGCCGTGAAGAGCTGGGCAACGTATTGGTCTCTTGCTTTAATGTTCCGCGAACTCGACGATGCGGCCAGCCAGGCTCGCTGCAAGGCACTTGCCGCCAAGGTTGCCGCGGTGGTGTGCGACCAGGCTCAGGACGGCGTGCTGCCGGCGATCTTCGAGAAATCGAACCCCGGCTACGCCTCCCGCATTCTCCCGGCAATCGAGGGCTGCGTCTATCCGCTTTACTTCGTCAACACCGGCTTCGCCCGTTGCACGCTTGAGCAGATTTACGCGACCGAGCCCGAGAAGCGGATGTTCGAAGTCCTCAAGGAACACACGCGCAACCTGCTCCTCGATCCAGAACGACGCAATCTCTTTCCCGATGGCGGCATCAAGCTCTCCTCCACAAGCAATAACTCGTGGATGAGCAAGATCTCCCTCTTCATGCACGTGACGCGCAGGGTGTTTCACCTGGACGCCGACCCCAGGATCGCCGAGGTCTTCCGCCTGGCGGATGCTGCCCACGTGAAGTGGCAAACCGAAGGCAGTTCGTACTGGGCCTGCTGCGACCAGATCGTTTCAGGAGAAGGCAAGGCAAGCCGCTACTATCCGCGCATCATCACCAGCGCCCTGTGGCTGGAGTAAGGCAGTCAGCGAGGCAAAGGCTCCTGCCGGTATAACTCCGCTGTGTGCCGAACAGCAACGAGGATTGCCGTCGTAAGCATGGCTGCCGCCGCAATCGCTCCGCCCACGTCGAAGAGCAGAAAGCGGTGCCCAAGCAGAGTGGAGTAGGGACACCGCAACACCGCAACGTTGCCGGCGATGAGCAGAATGCGAATCTCCGTAGGTCCGAAAAATGCCTGCGAAAGCTCGAAGCACCCCAGCGTATACGTAGCCAGGTAGCTCTCGCCGGAGAGCAGCAGAAAAGCAACGAGCATCCCCATCGCCGTTTGCCAATGCAGGAAGCCGCTGGCGCCAAGGCCCGTCATCAGCGCCACGGTGCCGAAGATGTCGACCACGTGGTCGACGTAGAAGCCGTAACGCGGACGCTGCTGTTGGCGCACACGAGCCAGCGTTCCGTCCAGGCTGTCGCCCAGCCAGTTGAGCGCAATGCAGAGGACTGCTCCGAGCAGCCAGAACTTGTTGAATCGCGCGAGCGCGTAACAGGCGCCCGCCCCAAACTGCGCGGTCAATCCAAGCGCCGTAAGCCCATCGGAGCTGACCCAGCGCGGCGCGCGCTCCCCCATCCACAACAAGGCGCGCTTCTCCATGTTCGCCGTCAGCGAGCGGTTCACGCGCTGTGCGGTCTGAAACTGCACACCACTCTTTACCCTATTCGTGCTCATCTTCTCTCCTTTTCTGGTTGTTTGAAGGAAATCGAACGCAAAAACTCCACGCATCGCCATGGCATGGATGGCCGCTTATTCTGCAACAGTTCTGATCTGGATTGCTCTATCGTCTCAGCGCGTAGCGCGTGGCGCGCAGCGTGAACTCCAGCGACTCGCGCGGAACACTTTCAACGAAGGGCCCAATCACCCAACCGAGCCCGGTGGGAATCGATCGCGTGAGCGATACCGATTCAATCTGCATGTACAGGCCCCCGTCGCGCTCATCGAACGCCCAGTAGGTATTGAGCCGCCAAAGAAAACCATGCTGATCGGCAGGGCTCAGCGCGTGTTCGTCTTTCGTTCCCGCATCGCCGATCTCGTCAATCCGCGTACTCCGCGAGTTGCTCCAAAACCGCCGAGCGTCGCGTTGCCCGAACTCGATGTCGTAAGCCGTATCCATCACCACCGTGATCACGTGCTTCTGTTTCACGCGCATCGTGGCCTGACACCGGTTGCCGTTCTGCGCAAGCACCCGGGCCGAAACAACCTGCGGCGCATAGATGCGAGGGTAGACCGCAAAATCGCGCATGATCCGCTCGGCATCGGCCGCCGTTGCGCCGGGCAGAAACGCTGTGCCGCGCCAGTGGTGCAGCATCGCCCCCGGCAGATCCTTCTTCGCCGGTGTCAGGTTTTCCAGCACCAGTTCTCCGCGCCGCAATCGCGCATCCGTCCCCGCCGTAGGCTCAGCCAGAACGACGAGGCCGCCCCCCTGACCGCGATGCGCCGCCAGCCCGGCTTCCAGCGCTCCAACATAAGTATTGAACCCCGCCATGGCCGCCGCAGACGGTTGCTCGGCGCGGCAAACGCCAGCCTTGACCACCATCATCAAGACCATCGCCCCGATCAGCACCCATCTCGAAGTTGAACCGTACCGCTTCATACCTCTACAGTGCGCGGTCGACCCGCACCAGCGCAATGCATGGAACCTCAAACGAGCGCAAAGAATGGTCACCGGGCAAACAGTTGCAAACACGCCAGTTGCGAAAAGTCCTCCTTTGCCGCCCGCGCCGCGCGCTATCCTCTCCATCCGATACACTGGCCCGATAGAATCGATCAAGCCCATGCCCGACCCGCAACCAGCCCGGCGCTACCGATTCGGCGTGTTTGAAGCCGACGCTTCCACTGGCGAGCTGCGCCGCAAAGGCACGCGCGTAAAGCTGAATGCGCAGCCCTTCCAGGTGCTGTGCCTGCTGCTCGACCGCCCCGGCGAACTGCTCACCCGCGAGGAGATTTCGCGCGATCTGTGGCCCGACGGCACCTTCGTCGACTTCGACCACGGGGTCAACTCCGCCGTAAACCGCATCCGCGAAGCCTTGGGGGACATGGCCGGCAATCCACGCTTCGTTGAAACGCTGGCCAGGCGCGGCTATCGGTTCATCGCGCCGGTCGAGCGCATTCAAACAACGGAGGACCCCGCTGCGCCTGCGCCCACGGCGGTTCCCACGGAAGCCGCAGCCGTCGCCGATGCAACCTCCAACTTGCCGCCCAAGGTCGCCCGCCTTCGCACCGGCATTCTCGCAACGCCCGAAGAACTGCCCAACACGCCATACCGGTTGGTGCAAACGCTTTTCGTGCTTCTGCAAATCATGTACCTGGCTTTTTACGTGGGCGCGCTGGCGAATCTCGCCGAGATTCAGGACCTCCTGGAACAGCTAAACCAATCGGTGCACCTCTATACCATCCTGGTGGTAACGGCTGCGATTCTGATTCCGGTTCGCGCCTTCATCCTGTCGGCGACGCTACTTCATGCTCCCGGTGCGAGAGAAAAGCTCTTGAAGATCTGGCCGCTTCAGCTGGTCTTCGATGAGCTCTGGGCCCTGTCGCCTTTCCTGCTACTGCATCACATGCCTTTCGGACTGGCCCTTGCGTGCACAACGCTGCTGGTCTACTCTCCTTTTGCGCAGCGCTCGCTTGTGTTGATGGGCGCGGGTGACTCGATGCGAGAACCTGAGACTCGCTAGTCACTCTGCTGTCGCCAAAATAACTCGAGCGAACAGCGGCACCTGACACAGACAAGCGTGGACCAGGGACCGTATACTCGGGCGGCTGGGATGGGCTTAGGAGACGGGATGCCAAGATCGATGTCTCGATTTTCGCGGCGGGATGCTCTTCGCATGCTGCTGGCTTCGCCGGTGGCCGCACGGGCGATGGCCGCCGGGGACGACGACAGTGGATGGGCACCGCTGTTTGACGGCAAGTCGCTCGATGGGTGGATGGCGAGCGACCATCCGGGGACGTTCTCGGTGGTGGAAGGTTCGGCATACGGTGTAACCGGCGGCGTGATCCAGGTGCACGGCGAGCGTTCGCACCTGTTCTACAACGGGCCGGTCAAGGGCGCGGACTTCAGGAATTTTGAATTCGCGGCCGATGTGATGACGCGGCCGGGGTCGAACTCGGGCATATACTTCCACACTGCCTTTCAGCCAACGGGATTCCCAGCAGCTGGCTTTGAAGTGCAGGTGGCCAACACCTACAAGGGAGACAACAAGAAGACGGGGTCGCTGTACGCGGTGCGCAACGTCGCCAAGCAATTGGTGCCCGACAACGAGTGGTTCACGATGCGGATCGCAGTGCGCGGAAAGCACGTCGAGATCCGTGTGAACCAGATGCTGGTGGTGGGCTACGTGGAACCCGAAGTGCCGTTCCGCGCCGACCCGAAGTTTCAGCGCGTACTGAACCACGGCACCTTCGCGCTGCAAGGCCACGACCCCGGCAGCACAACGTACTTCAAAAACATTCGCGTACGGCCACTCGCCGACGGGTTGACGACGCCGGCGGACGAAGAGCCGGTGGTGGACGATCTCTACCGCGAAACCATGCTGCTCGGCGAAGAGAACTATCCCGTGGTGGATTACCACGTGCACCTGAAGGGCGGCCTCACGCTTGACCAGGCGTTGGCTAACTCGCGTCGGCTCGGCATCGACTACGGCATAGCGATCAATTGCGGGCTAGGGTTCCCGGTGCATGACGATGCGAGCGTGAAGGCGTATCTCGAAACCATGAAGGGCCAGCCCTGCTACGTGGCGCTGCAGGGCGAAGGGCGGGAGTGGATGACGCTGACGTCTCCCGAATCGATTGCCCGGTTCGACTACTGCTTTACCGACGCGATGACCTTCCGCGACGATGCGGGGCGTAGGGTGCGCATCTGGCTGCCGGAAGAGACCCCGGCGATTCCCGATGCAGAAATATTTATGGAGATGCTGGTAAAGCGCATCGAAGGAGTGATGCGGGAGCCAATTGATATTTACGCGAACCCGACGTTTCTGCCGGACCAGATTGCGGCTCGCTACGACGAGCTGTGGACGCCAGCGCGGATGAAGCGCGTGATCGATGCGGCCATTGAGAACGATGTGGCCATCGAGATCAACAACCGCAGAAAGATTCCGAGCGCCACGTTCATCAAGGCGGCGAAGGCGGCGGGAGCTAAGTTTTCCTTTGGAACGAATAACGAACTGGCGGAGTTGGGGCGGCTGGAATATCCGATCCGGATGGTGCGGGAGTGCGGATTGAAGTGGCAGGACATTTTTGTTCCGAAGCCGCAGGGGCAGAAACCGATTGAAGTGAAAAGACTGGGAACAGGGACCACCGGTTAGGGATCAGGAAGTCGGAGTATATCGATTTTCCTCATCGGCAGTGGGGAAAAACGCCTGACCGTGTGGACTCTTCTCACATTTTCCGGCTATATTTGCTGATCATGCGATAGCGGATGAAACGGCGTGGACACTGGCGAGCAGGGTCGAGCAGAACAACAGAAGCACCTTTCGAGGAGGGTCCAATGAAGATTACAGACACGATTGGAATGGTGTTGAAGCGCAAGGGAAACGTCAAGATTCTGTCGATCACGCCGGAGCAGTCGGTGTTCGAGGCGATCGGCGTCATGGCGCAGCACGATATCGGCGCGCTGCTGGTGCTGTCCGGCGACAAGCTGCTGGGGATTTTTTCGGAACGCGATTACGCGCGCAAGTGCGCGTTGCTTGGCCACCAGTCCCGCGAAACGCTGGTGAGCGAGATCATGACGCCGGAGGTTCGGGCGGTGAGCCCGCTGCATACGGTGGACGAGTGCATGACCATCATGACGGATCACCACATTCGGCATCTGCCGGTCATCGATTGCGACCGGGTGGTGGGGCTCGTGTCGATTGGCGACCTGGTGAAGTGGGTCATCTCCGACCAGGCACAGACCATCCAGGCGCTGGAGGGCTACATCAGCGGCGCGTATCCGGCGTAGAAACAGGGATTGGGGAACAGGGAACAGAAAAGCGCGAAGGTGAGTTTCTCCTGTCCCACCCATCCGCAAAAGCGCGGATGGATTGGCACCCGGCGTAAAGACAGTGATTAGGGGTCAGGGGTCGGAAATGCGCCGGGAAGATCTGTTTCTGTTCCCTGTTCCCTGTTCCCAATTCCCTGCTTTTCGCCCCCTGCCCATCCATTTTTGAGCGAAACGAATCCAACTGGGATGAGAAACTTACAGTAGTTGGTGACCTGTTGCGTTT
>Ga0302320_10009705_pt1 | contig 20630 bp, 13 predicted proteins | sample Bog_T0_3_FD_202130 | JGI IMG/M metagenome (GOLD analysis project Ga0302320, IMG submission 202130) | Peat permafrost microbial communities from Stordalen Mire near Abisko, Sweden - Bog_T0_3 | ecosystem: Environmental > Terrestrial > Soil > Wetlands > Peat | place: Sweden: Abisko, Stordalen Mire...
TGTATCCAGGCGGCGGCCTTGAGTTTCGGATCCTGGTCGTTCGCGAGGTATACCTGCTCGTTGCTCCAGGAGTTGCGCACCACGTTCCAGCCGTAGCTTGCGAGATCGGTGCGATGAATGATGAGCGCGCCGACCGCTCCCTTGCGCGCTGCCTCCTCGAACTTGTACATCCACCGTCCGTAATAGGTCAGCGCTTCGCCGTTGAAGAACTTGGGATCTTTGGAGGGCGGTTCGTTGACGATGACCAGAAGGACTTTGCCCTTGACGTCGATACCGGCAAAATCGTTCCAGTGGTATTCGGGGGCTTCGATACCGTAGCCCACGAACACGATGGGCGCGTCGATATCGGTCTTCTCGGTCTGGGTTTGATTGCCGACCACGAAGTCATCGCCGAGCTTCAAATCCAGTGCCTTGCCTTGCGCGGGCTGCAAGGAGGCGCTGGTCGCCGGCAGCGTGTGCACGCCGGTAAACGCGACTTTCTGCAGATACCCGCCTTGATCGCCGGCCGGCTTAAGACCGTCGAGCGCAAATTGGGTGGCGATGTACTTCGCCGCGATATCGCCGCCCCGCGCGCCGGTACCGCGCCCTTCGAGCAGATCGTCCGCCAAGAAGCGCACGTGCGCGCGAATCCGCTCGGCATCGATCCCGTGCAAGCTGGCGGCCACCTTGGGCGGCAGTCCGAGCGTCGCGGCCGGGTCCGGCGCCGAGCCGACCGCTGAGGCAAACGCGAGCGCGCTCGCCAACACAATGAGTACCGGTTTAATCGCCCGCATCGGCCTCTCCCAACGACAAGGGATCTGCAGACTACCGCAAAATGCGAAACGCCGGCACATGGCCGGCGTTCAGGTCCGTCAGGAAAGCAGTTACGCTCGGCGGCGTCGCGCCAATGCGCCAAGCCCGCCGAGGCCGGAGAGCAACAGCCATGCCGCGGCCGGCAGAGGCACTGTGGTCGGCGCGAGACCAAAGAATGCATTAGAGACTGCGCTCGAGCCAGGCACCGTCGTTGCGGCGCCTGTGGCCAAGTTCAATGTGGTAACCGCGCCCGTGGGTGAGTTCTGTCCCCCATACAATGCGCCACTTAGAAACAGCAGGGCTCCCATCTCTGCCCCGTTCGGGTCTGTTCCCACCTTCGTGGCCGCGCCAGTCGATAGGTTTAACGTATAGAGCGTCGCGTCGTTATCGAAGTACAGCTTGCCCGCATTATCGGACAACGCATCCCAACCATCGGCGTTGAAGGTCTGTCCGGTGGAGCCGATCTGCGTGGCCGCACCGGTCGCCGAATTGATGGACCAGAGAATTGCCGTGCCACTATCAGTGCCATCTGAACTCGTGAGTGCATAGAACCCGGAGGTGCCGGCGGCCGTCGTCGCCGTGACCGCCCCGAAATCATGAACCGAAATGCCCGTCGAGCCGATCGTGGTCAACGCACCGTTCGTCGGATTGACCGAATACAGCGAACTGATGGAGCTTGTGCCGTTTCCTAAAAACCCGGCGGCGTACAGGGTCGAGTTTTTGAGCGCCAAACCTGCGACGGTTGTTGAAGTGCTGCCGAGCGAAGTAAAGGCGCCGGTGGCTAAATTGATCGTGCCGAATGCGTCGTTTTCAAAAGCCACGTAGGCGGAGTCGGCGTGGGCAACGCCGACCGATAAGCCAACCACTGCGAGCAGCAGATTCGTTGCAACGATTCGCGGCAAGCGGCTGTGGCTGACTTCATGTCGATTGGACATAATCTTCTCCTTGCGCCAAACGCGAAACGCCAGCACACGGCTGGCGTTTCTTCGAGTCTTGGATTCCTTTACGAGCGTTTTTTCAACGCCCCGACTGCGGATTCAGTTTGACATAGATCAGAATGGTTTTCACCAAGCAACTTGGCTTATTTATTGGCTTATTCATCGGCTTATTTAGGAGAACGCAATGCCACTCGTGAGAATTGATTTGCAGATCGGCAAGCCCAAAGAGTATCGCGAACAAATCGGACAGATCGTGTATCGCGCCATGCGCGAAGCCCTTGGCGTACCGGAAAACGATCGCTTTCAAGTGATTACCGAACATGCCTCACCAGGACTGCAATTTGATCGCGACTACTTGGGTATCAAGCGCTCCGACGATTGTATTTTTTTGCAGGTCACTCTGAACGCCGGCCGCACGCTCGATGCAAAACGCAATTTTTACAAGCCGTGGCGGACGGCCTGCATCGCGAGTTGCAGCTGCGGCGCGAAGACGTGTTGATCAACTTGGTCGAGGTGCAGAAGGAGAACTGGTCCTTCGGCAATGGCGAGGCGCAGTACGCAGCGCCGACCGGCTGAGCTACGCTTGAATGATTGCTGCGTTGGATTTGCATGCGGCGGAGATTAATTCGATGCGCAACCTCCCCTTGCGCAACGCCGCGACGTCAGGCAATGCATCAATGGTTGTCGCGCGGTAGACCGCGGGTCTGCGCGATTCTTTGGAAAGCCTCCGTGCCTTCAAGGATCGCGCCGCCTTCCATTTGGCCGATCAAGCTGCGCTGGATCGCCTGCCACGGCGATTGCGATGCGGGATAGGCGTAGCCGCCCGCGGCGTCGAGCGCCGAGCGGCGCTCGAGCAGTTCCGCATCTGAAATCAGCACATCGGCAGTGCCGCGCTTTAAGTCGACGCGCACCCGGTCACCGGTCTTCAGCAGCGCGAGGCCGCCCCCGACGGCGGCTTCGGGCGACGCGTTTAGAATCGAAGGGCTGCCCGATGTGCCCGATTGCCGGCCGTCGCCAAGACAAGGCAGGTTGTGTACGCCTTCCCGCAGAAGGTAGGTCGGCGCGCGCATATTCACCACTTCTGCGGCTCCGGGATAACCGACCGGCCCTGCGCCGCGCATCACCAGCAGTGTGTTGACGTCGATGGCGAGCGCAGGATCGTCAATGCGGCGATGGTAGTCTTCAGGCCCATCGAACACCACCACCGGGCCTTCGAAGGCATCGGGATCCTTCGGATTGGACAAATAGCGCGTGCGAAATTCGTCGGAAATCACGCTGGTCTTCATGATGGCGCTGGCGAATAGATTGCCCGACAGAACCAGGAAGCCCGCGTCATGAATCAGCGGCGTTGCGAACGGCCGAATGACTTTCTCGTCTTGAATGACCGCGGCGCGGCAATTGTCACCGATGCTCAATCCATTCGCCGTCAATGCGTCTTCTCGAATTAAACCCTGTCCCATCAATTGGCTGATGACCGCCGGTACCCCTCCGGCACGGTAATAGTCCTCGCCGAGATATTCTCCTGCGGGTTGCAGGTTCACCAACAGCGGCACTTTCTGCCCGTAGTCTTGCCAGTCGCGCAGATGCAGTTCGACCCCCATGTGGCGGGCAATGGCGGCGAGATGAATCGGCGCATTGGTGGATCCGCCGATCGCCGAGTTCACGACGATCGCGTTCAAAAATGCATCGCGGGTCAGGATTTCGGAAGGCTTGAGATCTTCCGTCACCATGTCCACGATCCGTCTGCCCGTATGGTAGGCATTTTCCTGTCGGTCGCGGTACGGCGCGGGAATCGCGGCCGATCCAGGCAGCGACATGCCGAGTGCCTCGCACAGGCTGTTCATCGTGGTCGCGGTGCCCATGGTGTTGCAGTAGCCGGTCGAGGGCGCAGACGAGGCCACCAATTTGATGAAGCCATCGGCGTCGATCTCGCCGCGGCTCAGCATTTCCCGCGCGCGCCACACGATGGTTCCCGAACCGGTACGTTCACCCCGGTGCCAACCGTTGAGCATCGGGCCGACCGACAGTGCGATTGCGGGAATGTTGACGGTCGCCGCCGCCATCAGGGCCGCCGGGGTGGTCTTGTCGCAGCCGATGGTCAGCACCACGCCGTCCAACGGATATCCGTAGAGAATCTCGACCAGCCCAAGATAGGAAAGGTTGCGATCGAGCCCCGCAGTGGGCCGCTTGCCGGTCTCTTGGATCGGGTGGACGGGGAATTCGATCGCGATCCCGCCCGACTCTCGGATTCCTTCGCGCACCCGTTCCGCGAGCACGAGGTGGTGTCGGTTGCACGGACTCAAGTCGCTTCCTGTTTGGGCAATGCCGATGATCGGTCTGCCCGAGCGCAGTTCCTCGAGGCTGAGACCGAAATTCAAATAGCGCTCTAAATACAGCGCCGTCATGTCGACATTGGCGGGATTGTCGAACCAAGCCGAGGAGCGAAAACTCCGTTTCATCGGATCACCTTCATCGAGCGCCGCACGACGCCCCACACAGGGTCAACATATATCATACAATTCACAGATCGATGAATGGGGCGACGCACGCTTGACGGGATCTATCGGCAGTCCTAACTCCGCGAAATCGCTCGCCCTGCTCTCGAGCTTGTTCTTTATGTGGGGGTTCATCACCGTCATCAACAACACACTGCTGCCGCATTTGCGCAGCGTGTTTGAGCTCAACTACACCCAGACCACCCTCATTGAATCCGTATGGTTCATCGCCTATGCCGTTGCCTCGATGCCCTCGGCATTCCTGATCGAACGGGTGGGTTACAAGCAAGCCATCGTCATTGGCCTGTCGATCATGGCCGTCGGTGCGCTCGGCATGGTCCCGGCGGCGCGGATCCCGTCTTACTATGTGACACTGTTGGCGCTATTCGTGATCGCCAGCGGAATCGCGCTGCTGCAAGTCGCGGCCAATCCCTACGTCGCCGTGATGGGCCCGCCGCAAACCGCCGAATCGCGGCTGACCCTGGTGCAAGCGTTCAATTCGATGGGAACTTTCTTCGCCCCCTATTTCGGCGGCTACCTGATCCTCGGGCGCACGGTGTCCGGTACCACGATGGCGGCCCACGTCAGCCTCACGCAACGCGGCGCCGACGCTCGGGCTACCCAGTTGCCTTACGTTCTGGTCGCAGTGGTGCTGGTGGTCATTGCGGTCGTCATCGCGCGCGCCAAGCTGCCGACGCTCGGCGAGGACACGCGCCGCGCCAACGCCCACGAGCGCAAGCAACTATCGCTTTGGAATCACCGCAACCTGGTGTTGGGAATTCCGGCAATCTTTATCTACCTGATTGCGGAGATTGGCGTCGCCAATCTGTTCATCAATTTCGTCTCGCAACCGTCAATCGGCGACATGGTCCACGCGACGGCTGCCAACTATCTGATCTTGCTTTGGGGCGGCATGATGGTGGGTCGGTTTGCAGGGAGCATCCTCATGCGCTCCCTCCCGGCCGACCGAGTGTTGGCCGGCTTTGCGGTTGCCGCCTTTGTCGTGATGCTGGGGGCAGCAACCCTGCATGGCCCGGCCGCTATGTGGGCGCTGATCCTTGTCGGCTTGTGCCACTCCATCATGTTTCCGACCATATTTGCGCTCGCCATCAAGGGACTCGGTCCGCTCACCGAAGAGGGGTCGGGCCTTCTGATCACCGCCATCGCCGGCGGGGCACTGGTCGTCGTACAAGGATGGCTCGCAGACAGATTTGGCCTGCAAAACAGCTTCTTCCTCACCGCGGCATGCGAACTCTACGTTCTGTTCTACGCCCTCTGGGGTAGCCGCGCGCACAGCGCACACCTCATCCGACCACCATACGGTCGATGAACCGGTTTGCAATTTCGTCAGCGCAATCCTCAGCGGCGAAATCTGTTGCCTCGGTGACAAACATGGATTGATCGCTCGATCATGGCGCGACGTGCTTGATCGATCAACTGGCATTTCTTATGGATTTGCACAGAAATGCGCAAACGGGAACGAGCGCGGCATTCGCCAGCACTATTTGCAGCTGGCGCCTCTGCTCCACTTCGCTACGAAACCGCCGCCGCTGGGTCGCGTCATCCGTGACGCTTCGTTGCGAATCTGACATTCCACGCCTGGCCGCTGGGAGGCGTAAGCGGGTGGTCTATTGTGGTCGATACCGGGCGAGCGCCTACCAGGCAAATCCGCCGTCCTATGGAAGCGGCGGCGGCTCAGTTGTGCCGCAGAGATCATCGAGTACCTGTTTCGTGTCCGCGCCCAACAGCGGCGAGGCGCTTCTGATTCGGCCGGGTGTAGCGGACAATTTCACCGGGACACCCAACACGGGAATAGCCCCGGCCACCGGATGCAGCACGGTCACGGTCATATCGCGCGCCGACGTCTGTTCATCGTCAATGACTTCCTTGAGGTTCCGGACAATGGTTGCGGGAACTCCGTGCTTCGATAATAGCGTCACCCAGTGTGCGGCGGATTCGCTGCGGAAGATCGCCTCCAGCATTGGTTCGAGCTTGACCCGATTCTGCACCCGCAATGAATTGGAAATAAAATCGGGATGATTCGCGAGATCGCCCCGCTCGATCGCATCGCAAAATTGCCTCCAGAGCTTGTCGCTCGCCACCGCGATGGTGATCTCGCGGTCTGCACATCGATAGTTGCGGTACGGGACGATGCTGTCGAAGAGTGTACCCAGCGGTCCCGGAATGCTGCCCGAAGCAAGGTAGCGCGCAAAGTTGGGGAGCATGGTCGACATGACCCCGTCCATCATCGATACATCGACGAACTGGCCACGGCCGGTACGATGGCGCGCTTCGATGGCCATCAAGGCGCCAATCAATGCGAAAAGCCCGGCGGTAATATCGACAATCGAGTGCCCGGTCTTGACGGTTTCACCGGCTGTCGTGCCGGTGATGCTCATCAGCCCCGAGGAGGCTTGGATGATGAGGTCCATCGCGGGTTCGAGTTTTCGCGGCCCCGTCTGACCGTACCCAGAAATCGACACGTAAATCAGCCGCGGATTGATTGCCGCGAGCGACTCGAAGCCGAGCCCCAGGCGGTTCATGGTTCCGGGCCTGAAATTCTCGAGAACGATGTCCGCCTTGGCGGCGAGATTGCGGCAGATTTCGAGACCTTCGGCCGTTTTTAGATCGATCGCGACGCTCTGCTTCCCGCTGTTGAGCCCGACGAAGTAGGCTGCGTCGTCGCCTTGAAACGGCGGGCCCCACCCGCGCCCGATATCGCCATCGGGGCTTTCCACTTTGATCACTCGTGCGCCGTATGCCGCCATCAGCATGGAGCTGTAGGGACCCGCGAGGGCATGCGAAAAATCGAGGACGGTAATATCCGTCAACGGGGCATCTGAATTCATACTTGCTCGCAGCACCCGAGCCGAAGATTTCGGCAATAGCAGCCTAATCAATGCTAGAAGAAAAATGCAACGCCGGCGACCGCCCGATGCTGCAGCATCGGCTGACCTGCGGCGCGGGTCAAAGTCGCCGTTCCGGCAAACTTGCGGTCGTAGACGAAACCCACGTAAGGCGCCAGACGCCGCGAGCAGTCGTAGCGCAGGCGCAGTTCAAATTGACCCTCCGACAACCCCGCGCCGAGCGCGCGCTCCCGGTCCGCTCTGCCATAGGCATTCAATTCGAATTCCGGCTTTAATATGAGGCGCTGAGTGAAGTAGATGTCGTATTCAGTTTTGAGTCTTGCCGCGGTACGACCTTGTTCACCGACATACGCAGTGATCTCGGTATCGAACCAATACGACGAGATCCCCTGGACACCGAACGCCGTCCACTCCCGGGAGGGTCCGAACCCGAAGTCGTGTCGCCAGCCAATCTGCGTATCCCAAAACGGCAGTGCGGCGTGAGCCCAGAGGGCTTCGACCTTGGCCTCACCGCTGCGACCGTCGACATAGCCGCCCTCGCTCTTCAGCCACAGCTTGTTCAAATCGCCGCCGAACCAGGCCTGCCCGTCCCAGGCGCCGCCGTGCTCCGATCCCGCCACCGCTTCGAGATTTTCGAGCCAGACCCAGTGTTCGCTTTCAGCATCGTCCATATCCATCCCTTGCATCATCGAGGGCATGGCCTGTTGGCTCGCCGCGGGGCGTTCCAGGGTCGCATCCGGTGCGTGGGTTGCCTGCTGCGCGCTCGCCAGCGAGCAGCTCGTTAACGCCAGCCAGACGAGGACTCGACGGGTGGTACTACGAGCACGTGCTCGCCTCATGCCACCACCACTTGGCGAAACATACCGGCCATCATGTGGTACAGCAGGTGGCAGTGATATGCCCATTGACCCGGATTATCGGCGGTGACCAGATAACTCAATTGTTTGCTCGGCTGCACGATGAAGGTGTGCTTGCGCACCAGCACATCGCCGTTCGCGGCCTCGAGTTCACCGAACATTCCGTGCAGATGGATGGGGTGCGCCATCGCCGTGTCGTTGCTGAGCACGATGCGCAGCCGCTCGCCATGATCGAAGTGCAAGGGCTCCGCCTGCGAATACTTCTTGCCATCGAAGCCCCAGATGAAGCGCTGCATGTTGCCGGTCAAGCGCAACTGAATTTCGCGCGTCGCCGCCCGCGGGTCTCTGGAGCCGCCGATGGTGTGCAGGTCGGCATAAGTGAGTTCGCGCCGGCCGTTGCCGCGCAACCGAGGTCCGGGATCGTCGAGTGCGCGCGAGGGGTCAGGCACGCGCATGTCGATGCTCGGATTGAAGCTTTTCATCCCTTTGCCAGACATGTCCGGTGCGCCCGACATGTGCATGCCGGCCATCGGGTGCATGTCATGCATGCCGAGATCACCCGCGCTGAGCCACGTCTTCGGATCCAACGGGGGCACCTCCGACTCCATTCCGGCGCGCGGCGCGAGCGTCGCGCGTGCGAAACCGGATCGATCCATGGATTGCGCAAACAGCGTGTAAGCACGATCCTCGGCAGGTTCAACCATCACATCGTAGGTCTCTGCGGCGCCGACCCGAATTTCCTCAACGGTCACCGGCTCGACCGCCTGGCCATCGGCGCTGACGACGGTCATTCGCAGCCCCGGAATCCGCACATCGAAGAACGTGGACGAAGAGCCGTTGATCAAGCGCAGCCGCACACGCTCGCCGGCTTTGGCCAAGCCGGTCCAATTGGCGGCCGGCGAAGCGCCGTTGATGAGATAGGTGTACGTCGCCCCCGACACGTCGCCAAGATCGGTGGGATTCATGCGCATCTCATTCCAGATACGGCGTTTGACCAACGCCTCGCGAATTCCCATCGAATGGCTGTCGCGGGCCAAGTCCTGAACCGTGGGCATTTGAAAGTTGTAGAAGTCGCTCATTTGTTTGAGCGCGGTATAGACATGTTCAGGATCGTCGTCCGTCCAGTCGCTCAACAGCACGACATGATCGCGATCCGCATGGATTGAGTCGCCGCCGGCCGGCTCGATCACGATCGCGCCATACAGTCCCGTTTGCTGCTGAAAGCGCGTGTGACTGTGATACCAATACGTGCCGCTTTGCCGAACCGGGAAGCGATAGGTGAATGTCTCCCCAGGAGGAATCCCGGCGAAGCTGATGCCGGGTACGCCGTCCATCTCGAAGGGCAAGATGATTCCGTGCCAGTGGATTGAGCTCGGGCTTCGCAGGGTGTTATGCACACGCAGCGTCACGCTCGTGCCTTCGCGCCAGTACAGGGTGGGTCCGGGCACGCCGCCGTTGAGCGCCGTGGCCAGGCGAGAGTCCCCGCGCATGTTCACCACAGTCTCGCTCAACGTCAGATCGAATTCGGTACCGCGTAGCGGCGCCGCGCTCGCCGCGCGGCTGCGAGATGAAATCGAAAGCAATCCCAAAGCGGCGGCGGCGCCACCCAGACTCAAACTCTGCAGCAAGCGGCGCCGCGTGCCGTTTGCACGGCCGCTCCGAGATGATTGATGACTCATCGCTCACTCCAACGCTTAAAACCGCACGCCCACTCAAGAGCGCGCCATTGCAATGCGATCAGGTCACGCGCTCACGCGCGTCACGGATCTACGCTGTCGGGGGGCGTAATGGAGGGGGGAAGCTCAGACTCGTGGGTTGGGGCGATGCCGGTATCGGGCGCTCGGCGCGCACGCCGACGAATCGCGGCAAGCGGCTGGCAGGAACGTCGATTGCGCTTTGGCTGTTGCAGCCGTGCAGGCCGGAACAAGGCGCGCCGCGCGGATTGCAATGCGGACAAGCGTCGCTGGATGCGTTGGTCATCGCGGCCATTCCATCCATCGCCACCGGGTCGGCGGGGGCACTCTGGCCGCATCCATCGGCCAATCCGAACACCCCCTGACCCGCAAGCAGCACCCAAGCGCACAGCAGCGCCAGCGGCTTAAATCGCAACGGCTTGACGCGCGGCGCGGCGTGTTTCATAGCGCCATTCTAGCAAACCGCGCCTGCTGGCGCTTTGGCGGCTCAAGGCCTCCATTGCGGCGCCGCACCGCTCAAGTTTCGGGTCTGTGCACTGCGTTCTCTGATCGCGTAAGAAGATTTTCTAGATTCGCTTACAACTGCATCCAAATCGAAGTTACCCTCGTATACAAATTGATAATTCCTGTTACGCACGACACTGCGATTTATGTCGAAAAAGCGCCCTATATCGAGACCGGGCCGAATGGCGAGCCGCGGTGCGCTTTGGGCAGGCGCTCTTGCCGCGCTCGGCGCGGCGGTGGTTGGCGCCGAGCCTTTGCCCGATCCGGCCAGCAGTGCAGCCGACTATTCCGATTCTCCCCTCAAGGAAATCACCGTCACTGCCGAGCGCCTCGGTCTGTTGGGCAGCGCGGGCACAGCGAGCGAGGGCGTGGTGAGCGATCAAGAACTACAGCTGACACCCGCGTACCGGCCGGGGCAGTTGCTGGAGACGGTCCCGGGTCTGATCGTGACCTTGCACAGCGGCGAGGGCAAAGCCAATCAATACCTGCTGCGGGGTTATAACCTGGACCATGGCACGGACCTCGAAACCTACGTCGACGCCATGCCCGTGAATCAACCGACGCACGCGCACGGGCAGGGATACACCGACATGAATTTCATGATCCCGGAGCTTGCGGATGCGATCGCCTACACCAAAGGGCCTTACTACGCCGCCGTCGGCGATTTCGGTGCGGTAGGATCGGTGCGCATTGCCTATCGCGACACCATTCCCGAGCAGATTTCCGTCACGGCGGGAAGTTTTGGTTTCCAGCGCATTTTCGCTGCCGGTTCGACGGCGTTTGCCAACGGCACTCTGCTCACCGCCATCGAAGGCCAACACTACGACGGGCCTTTCGACAACCCGGACGACGCGCGCAAAGGGAATTTCGTACTGCGGTACAGTCAGGGCGATCAGTCGAACGGCTATTCTGTGACGGCGATGTATTACCACCAACTTTGGACCAATACGACCGACATCCCGCTGCGGGCCATCAGTGAAGGTCAGGTTCCCGACCGCTTCGGTACTTTAGATCCCACGGACGGCGGGCGGGCGCAGCGCGTCAGCCTTTCCGCCGAGTTTCACAACACCCTGGGCGAGGGGCAATTGACTTTAGGTGCCTTCTACATCAGGAATGATCTCAACATCTATAACGACTTCACCCACTACCTGACCGACCCGGTCGATGGCGATCAGGAAGATCAGTTCGAGCGGCGCGACGTCGGCGGAGGTCAGGCGACCTACCGCTTTGCGCTCGGCGTATTTTCCATTCCGAGTGAAGTGGTGCTCGGTGGCTTGACGCGCTATGACGCCCTCTCGGTCGGGCGGGCGCCGAGTGTGGGGATGACGGATCTACCCTCGAGTACCGCGCCCCCGTCCTTCAGCGACCTCGATCAGGTGTACCTCTTTTCCGGCGCAGCGTTCGTGCAGGCGACCACGCACTGGACGGCCACGTTTCGCAGCGTGCTCGGCTTTCGCGAGGACTACCAGCACGGCACCGACATCGATTACCTGGCGGCGTTGCATGCGACGGCGGGCTACAGCAACGCAGGCACCGTACATCAAGCGCTGCCGCAGCCCAAGGCCAGCTTGATTTATGCGCCGCTGGATTCACTGGAGTTTTACCTGAGCGCCGGCCGAGGCTTTCACAGCGCCGACATCCGCGGCGTCAATCAAGACACGAGCGTCGACTTGGGGCTGCCGCACACGCCGCTGCTCGCAAAACAAGAAGGGCAAGAAATTGGTATGCGTGCCACACCGGCGCGCAACGTCACCCTGACCTTTGCGCTCTACAATTTATGGCAGCAGTCGGAAACCGTCATCGACCCCGACATCGGCGCAGACTCGGCGGGCCCGCCGAGCCGGCGCTATGGTTATGAAGTGAATCTCACTTACAAGATCAATCAATGGCTGGAGTTCTATGGCAGCTATTCGGGCGATCACACTCGCTTCACTCGGCCGTTCGACGACGGAACGGGACATCTCGGCGACTACATCACCGACGCACCCGTGGCGACCGGTTCCCTGGCGCTGTATTTGACCGACCGAGGGCCGTTAAGCGGTGGCCTGCAGCTTCGTTACCTTGGCAACTATCCACTGTCCTCCGGACCCTGCGTCGATTCGGCGGCGGTGCACGACTTCCCCGGCGTCGCGACATCATGCGCGAACGCGCCGACGGCCTTGGGTCAGGTGAACGGCAAAGGCTTCGCCGAACTCAACATGGATGTGGCCTATGCGCTGCCGTCGAACTGGAGCGCGTCTTTAGGTGTCTACAATATGCTGAACACCAAGGCAGCGGCAGCCGAGTTCTGGTACGTCGATCGCCTGCACAGCGAAATCGGCTCCTACCCGCAAGGCCGGGCCGACATTCACGAGCATCCTCTCGAACCGATCATGGCGCGGTTCACCGTGACCAAAAAATTTGGGAGCAGCCGATAGCACCCGCCAAATCGGCGCTCCTGACATGAAAATTTAGCTTTCGACGCCTACAGTGATGGGTATGGCTGAACGGCCAGAATCGAGCGTGGGAAAATAGACATGCGGAATGTGAACCGGGCGCGAGCAGGGTGGCTGATGCTGGCGGCGGCCTGCTGTACCCTGCCCCGCCTGTCGCTCGCGGCCGACATCGCTGCCGCCGAGGGTTGCGCACGGCCGGCTCCGGGAAGCGCGGTTCCGGAACCGAAGGATGTGCGCAGTCGCAATGGCGTGCTCTCGCTCGACATGAGCGTACACAACTCGCGGCAAAGCGACGGCACGATTCGCTACTGCTACCTGCTCGGCGACGGCTCGCAGGCACCGACCTTACGATTGAATCCCGGCGACTTGCTGGTCCTGCGCCTCAAGAACGACCTGACCTCCTTCGACGGTGACGCCTCGCCGGCGCACCACCACGGCAGCCTGAAGTCCAAAGACCCGTGCACCCGCGCTCACATGTCCTTGACCGCCACCAATCTGCATTTTCATGGCATGACCATGCCGGCGGTGTGCCATCAGGACGAAGTACTGAAGACTTCCATCCAGCCGGACGATCCACCCTTCGAATATCGGTTTCACGTGCCGGCGAATGAGCCGCCGGGTCTGTATTGGTACCATCCGCACATTCACGGCTTCAGCAAGGCGCAGGTGCTGGGCGGTGCATCCGGCGCGCTGATTGTCGAGGGCATCGAGCGTGCAAACCCAGAGCTCGCCGGTCTGCCCGAACGCGTTCTCATTGTCCGCGATCAGGACCTGTTGAATCCGGACGCGCCGCCCGCCAAATCCGAACCCGTGGTACCGAAGATGTTCATCGATCGCGACGGCGATTCGGCCAACAACGGCACGGGCTTTGGCAAGCCGGCGAAGGACCTGTCGCTGAATTTTGTTCCAGTGCCCTACCCTGACTACCCGCCGGCGTCCTTGAAAATGCGGCCGGGAGAACGCCAACTGTGGCGCGTGCTGAACGCCTCCGCCATTACGTACTTGAATTTGGCACTCCTCTTTGATCGCGCCCCGCAACCGCTGGGGGTGGTGGCAATCGATGGGGTCCCCTTGAACCAGAACGGCAATCCAGCCAACGCCATCGAATGGGCCGATCACATCGGGGTGCCACCGGGCGCGCGCGTGGAATTCATCGTGACCGGGCCGCCTGCCGCTATGCCGGCTCTGCTCGTGACGCGTACCGTCGATACCGGCCAAGGCGGCGAGAACGATCCGAATCGCGCGCTGGCCACAGTGATTGCCGCAGCGGATGCGCCGGAGCCCGCGTCGCGCCTGACGGCTGCGCCCAAGGCGCTGCCGCCGCCCAGGTTGCCGTGGTTGGGCAACGTCGCTCCGCTGCGCGTGCGCAAATTATATTTCTCGGAAAAACTCACCGACCCTGATAATCCGAACAGCGCCACCGAGTTCTACCTGACGGTGGACGGCGCGACTCCGGTCGCTTTCGATCCGCAATCCGACGTCCCCAACATCGTCGTGCATCAAGGCGACGTGGAGGACTGGATCATCGAGAACCGCTCTACCGAATTGCATGCATTCCACATCCACCAACTTCATTTTTTGCTCATGGATTGGTCTGGAACGCCCGTCAATGAACCCTTCCTGCGTGACACGGTAAACGTGCCGTACTTTAATGGCAGGATGATGCGCTATCCGAGCGTGCGGCTGCGCATGGACTTTCGTGATCCGAATACCATCGGTACTTTCGTGTACCACTGTCACCTGCTGGAACACGAGGATGGCGGCATGATGGGACTGATTCGAGTCGAGCCGCCGGCGCAGATCTCTGCCGCGCGGTAAAACTTACACGCAGTTTGTTGGAGCCTTCACATTAGGATCACGACTTTGAAATACGAAGCCCGTACAACGTCGGCTGTTGTCATTACACCAACTAGGAGGGGATTCGTATGCACCCGAAGAATTTGACTCGCCGGCGGACCGGCTGGCGACTGGGACTGAGTGGCCTCGCACTCGTGCAGCTCGCACTTGGCGCCCCTCTCGCAAGCGCGGCGGCAGTCGTAGCCGACCACAGTGCGGAGACTCGCTCGCCCATCAAGCACGTCATTGTCATCATCGGCGAGAATCGTAGCTTCGACCACGTGTTCGCGACCTATGTGCCGAAGAACGGCGAAAAGGTTTGGAACCTGTTGTCGGAAGGAATCGTCAAGAAGGACGGTTCTCCGGGCGCGAACTTCTACAAGGCAGAGCAGAAGGCGGCCGCGGATCCTGCCGCCGATGCCTTCCTGTTGAACCCCGCAAAAACGGCGTTCCCGAAGAATCAGCTCCCGGCTCCGCTGGTGGGCGGTCCCAAGGACTCCTACATCACCGGCGACAGCCTGACCTTGGCGCAGCAGTCGGAGAACGGCTTGCCCGCGGACTATTATCAGTACTTGATCACCGGCGGCACCGGTCAAGCGTCGAAAACCCCGGATGCACGCATCGAGAATGTGACTGCGTTGCCTGCAGGTCCGTTTCAATTGACGAACAGCAAGAGCTTCGACTACAACGCCTATGCGGCAAGCCCGGTGCACCGCTTCTACCAGATGTGGCAGCAGCTCGATTGCAGTGTGGAACATGCGACGCCCGAGATACCGTCCGGCTGCGACGCTAAATTATTTTCCTGGGTCGAGGTCACGGTCGGCGCGGGCACCAACGGTTTACAGCAGCCCAGCAACTTCAGCACCGAATATTCGGCTACTGCTAAAACCACCGGCGAGGGCTCGACCGCGCTCGGCTTCTACAACGTGCAACAGGGCGATGCACCCTATTTCAAGAGCCTGGCGGACGATTACGCCATGAGCGACAACTTTCACCAGTCGGTCAACGGCGGCACTGGCGCCAATCACATCATGTTCGGTCATGGCGATGCGATTTACTTCAGCGACGGGGCAGGTCATGCGCTCAAGCCGCCGCACGATGTCGAGGTGGCCACCGGGACCGCGAATGCAGGTGTCGTCGATGAAGTGGAGAATCCGAACCCTGCCCCCGCCACCAACAACTGGTACAGCGAAGACGGCTACGGCGGCGGTTCGTTCGGTTCGGCTTCATTCGGCGGCGGTTCCTATAGCGAGTGCGCGAATAGCAAGCAACCCGGCGTCACCGAGGTCGTGAAGTATCTGCAATCGCTGCCCCGCAAAATCGATCCGCGTTGCGAACCCGGGCACTACTATTTGCTGAACAACTACAACCCGGGCTATTTCGGCAACGGCGCCAATGCCTTCACCGACACGAATGCGAACAACACGGTGTTCACCATTCCGCCGTCCTCCACTCCCAGCATCGGCGATGACATGCTGGAGAAGGGCGTCTCTTGGAAGTACTACGGCGATCAATGGAACAACTATGTTCCAGACCCGTACCAGCTGAACTACGGGGCGATGGGCGCGAACACGGACGAATATTGCAACATCTGCAATCCGTTCCAGTACGACACCTCCATCATGGCCAATGCGACGATTCGTGCCGAGCATATCCAGGACACCGCGGACCTGTACTCGGACATCGCCAAAGGAACGCTGCCGGCCGTGTCCATCGTGAAGCCGAGCGGTCTGGTCGACGGTCACCCGAGCTCGTCGAAGTTGGATCTGTTCGAAGGCTTCTCGAAGAAGATCGTCGATGCGGTCAAGGCGAATCCGGAGTTGTGGAAGGATACTGCCATCTTCATCACCTTCGATGAGGGCGGCGGCTACTACGATTCAGGCTACGTACAACCCTTGGACTTTTTCGGCGACGGCACGCGTATCCCGCTGCTCGTGGTATCCCGCTACACCAAGCCGGGACACATCTCGCACGAGTATTCGGACCATGTGTCGATCCTGAAATTCATCGAGCGCAATTGGTCGATGCATCCGGTGACGCATCGCAGCCGGGACAACTTCCCGAATCCCGTCACCGAGCGTCACAATCCGTATGTCCCAGTGAACTCACCGGCCATCTCGGATCTGTTCGATCTGTTCGACTTTCACGATACTTGGTACCACTAGGGTAAGCCCGGCGCGGAGGCGGCGAAATCTCGCTGCCTCCGCGCGGGGATTCAAGGGCGAACCAGCACTTCGCGCAGGCGACTGTTCAAAGGTTCCGCCACATAGCGCGAAACCGCTCCTGCGACGACAGCCGACAGCGCCACAAACAACACGAAGTAAGGCAGCTTATACGCATACTGCAGCGTCCCCTTGGGCACGAGATCTCGCATGCCGGCGAGCACGATGATGTGAAATAAGTAGAGCTCATAGCTCTTGCGGCCAAACCAGCCAACGACCCGAAACGGCGAAAAGCGCGGCCATACCCGGTCCGGCGCATCGAATGCATGCACCAGCAACAACGCGGTGAAAAGAGCGATCAGCGAAAATCCCCCGGCCTCATGGCCTTCGATCCCAGCCAGGTACACTGTAACGAGGCCCACACCCGCGGCAATTCTCGTCAGCCGCAGGACGCCGGGGCTCAGGCGGATGTATCGTTCACACAGTGCCGTCAGGCAGCCGAATGCGATTGCATCGAAGCAAGCCAGATAGCCATACATGAAGAACAGCTCGTCGTCGCGATGCAGGCCGCGGTAAATCGGTCCCACCACGATGGCGGCGGCGCACACGGCGATGAGGTAGCGGTCGCGCTTCAAGAGGATGCAGGCGAGCGGAAAGGTCAGATAAAAGACCTCTTCCACCGATAGCGACCAATAAATATTCAAGCAGTAGTTGAAATACCCCACCCGCTCCATGAGGACGTTGTGCCAGAACGTCAGCACCGAGATCACGGCGACGACGAAGAAACTTGCCGGCATCGGTTGCCCGCCGTCGCTGTTGCCAAACGAAGGCACGTCGAGCATCCCCAGAGCGACAATCACGGTCAGCGCCAACAGCAGCGGCGGAATGATCCTTGAAAAACGCAACGCGTAAAAATGCCTCAGGCTGACGTTTGCCAGCCGGCCGTAGCGAAGCAGATTGTTCGACGTAATCAAGAATCCCGATATCACGAAGAAAATCGTGACGCCGTAGTTGCCGTTGCCGATCACGGCCTGCAGCCATCTGGCGGGCAGAAGATGCGACAACGGGCTGTCCGACAGAGGATAAGTCAGCGAGAAATGCAATAGCAGCACGACGACGATGGCCACGCCGCGCAGAAAATCAACCCGCGCGCTTCGCGTTGTGGGCGGTGACTGCATATGCGACATTACCGCAATCATCGGTTGAACGGCGAGGGCAGTGGCCTCATCCCCTTTGTATGATGTGATCATCGTGGGTTCCGGCGCCGGCGGGGCGGCTGCCGCCTATCGATTGGCACTGCGCGGCGTCAACGTGCTGCTGCTCGAGAAAGGCGCCCCGCTGCCTCACGACGGCTCGACCTTGGACACTACGCGGGTGGTGACGCGCGGCGAATTCTTGAGCAAGGAGCCGTGGGTCGATGGCCGCGGCAACCCGATTTGTCCCGAGGAACATTTCAACCTGGGTGGTAAAACGAAGTGGTATGGTGCGGCCGTGCTGCGCTATTCGGGAGCCGAGTTCGAAGCCGACGCCGCGTACTGCGCGCGTGGTTGGCCGATCAGCGCTGCAGAGCTCGCGCCCTACTATGATGAAGCCGAGCGGCTGCTCGGGGTGCGCACCTTCGCCTGCGAGCCGGGACTAAAAGTCATTCTCGAGCGCCTGAGTGCGTTTGACCCTGCCTGGCAATCGACGCCGCTGCCCATGGCCTTATCGGCCGATATTTGGCGAAACCGGGAAGAGGCAACCCACTTCGACGGATTTGCGAGCGCTGCCAACTTGAAGGGCGACGCCGAGGAGAACTTCTTAAAGCCGGTCGCGGCGAAATCCAACCTCTCGATACGCACCTCGGCCGAAGTGGCCGAACTCCTGCCGGCGCACGAATTTGGCCCGCGAATCGGCGGCGTCAGGCTCAAGAGCGGCGAGGAGCTGCGCGCGCCGGCGGTTTTCCTGGCTGCGGGCGCTTTGCATTCGCCGCGCCTGCTCGGCCGCTATCTAAGCACCCACGCCGGACTGCCCAATTACCCGGCGCTCGATGCCGCGGGACGCAATCTCAAGAAGCACGTCTTGACTGCGCTCGTAGCGGTATCCATGTCGCGTCAATCCGATGTGTTGCGCAAGACCATGATCACCACCCACGACGCACACCCGCACAGCAGCGCGCAGCCCTTGGGCTTCGATGCCGAACTGATTGCGACCCTCATTCCAAAGTTCGTACCGCGCTTTTTGGCACGAATCATCGGCCGGCATAGTTACGGCTTCTTTCTGCAAACGGAAGACGGCTCGCATCCGGATAATCGCGTACTCGAACGCGGCGAGCCGCCGGTCCGGGTGATGGACTACGACCCGACGCGCACGCCGGCATCGCAAGCCGAACACCGCTCGTTCACGCGCGCGTTCAAGCGCGCGCTGCTGCGCTTGGGGTTCATCAGCTTTACGCAACGCATTGGATTGAACGGCACGGCCCACATTGACGGCTCGCTGATCGCCGGCACGGATCCGAGCACCGCCGTGGTCGGTGCGAATGGCGCGGTATTCGGGATCGAGGGATTGTACGTGGTCGACGGCAGCGTTCTTCCCCGCTCGAGCCGCGTCAATCCGTCGCTCACTATCTATGCGTGGGGACTGCGGGTGGCCGAGTTGCTCGCCGATACCATGAGGCCGAAGACTTGACACGATCGCGCTGGCGGGTCTGTCTCTTGGCCGCGTTGCTGCTAGGCCCCGGCAAGATGGCCCTCGCCGCCCCGGCCGACAGCGCCTCGCCTGAGGCATTGTCGCTGTTGGTGCTGGGCTCCGGCGGCCCCGGCGCAACGGGTCGCGCCGGCGCCGGCTACCTGGTCATGCTGGACGGCAAGCCACGCATCCTGGTGGACGCGGGCCCGGGCACCTTCGTCCGGGCGGGCGAGGCCGGTGCAGATCTCAGCCGGCTCGATATCGTGCTGCTCACGCATTTGCACGTCGATCATGCGGGCGAGCTCGCCGGGCTCATCAAGGCGAGGATCGTTGCCGAACGCAGCGATATCGAATTCAAAATATTCGGTCCTGCCGGCAGTCCCGGCGGACACGGTAATGCGCGATTCCCGTCCACCACGCAATTCGTGAATCTGATGTTCGGCCCGCGCGGCGCATTTAGTTATTTGAGCGACTTTGCCGGCCACATGACGCTCAACGCACGAAATGTCGAGCCGAGCGTGGCGCCTCAGGTGCTCCTCAACGACAATCAATTGGCGATCACGGCGATGCGGGGACATCACGGAGATGCACCGAGCGTCATCTACCGCATCGACTACCGCGGACAGAGCGTGACCTTCAGCGGCGACATCGACGAAGCCGGCCACGCGGCACTCACCCGCTTGGCGCGCAATACCGATGTGTTGGTCTTCAATGCGGTGGTGCTCGACCCGCCAAACTCGCCGCCGGTGCTGTATACGCTGCACACCCCGCCGCATCAGATCGGTCGGATCGCCGCGGCGGTTGCCGCGAAAAAGCTGCTGCTCAGCCACTTAAACCCACTCGTCGATGAGGCGAGCGATGCCATTCGCGCCTCGATCCGCGAGAGCTACCAGGGGACCGTGGAGTTTGCGCGCGACGGCATGCGCTTTACGCCTTGATGCCGCCCGGCACTCGACCTCATATTCGCGGCGTCCTACGCGTCGCGCCTTGTCGGAAGCAATTCGTTGGTCTTGACAGACCCTAGGCAAATGGATCGTGGAGGCGCGCGCCGGTCGGCGCATAGTGTTCCGTGTTCCGAGTGACCACAGTGAGATCATGAATGAGCGCGGTGGCCGCGATTTGCTTGTCGAGCGGATTCTCGGGATTCGGTACCCGCAGTCGGCCCCAAACGTGCGCCGTCTCCTCATCGAAGGCTAAAATCGACTCGGCATAGACGGTCGTCACCTGTTTGAGCCAGCGGTCGAGAAGCTTTGCCTGCGCCCGGTGCTCATGCCGCCAACCGCAGTTCGCTTATCCGTGCCTCGCATCGACTATATGTCTGGCTCGGCTCAGCGACTGCTGTTGACAGCTCGTTCCCGTTCACGGAGGGTGGCGAGCCTGAAT
>Ga0302320_10009706_pt1 | contig 20629 bp, 15 predicted proteins | sample Bog_T0_3_FD_202130 | JGI IMG/M metagenome (GOLD analysis project Ga0302320, IMG submission 202130) | Peat permafrost microbial communities from Stordalen Mire near Abisko, Sweden - Bog_T0_3 | ecosystem: Environmental > Terrestrial > Soil > Wetlands > Peat | place: Sweden: Abisko, Stordalen Mire...
AATTTTCCCGAGCCGGGCCAGTCCGATCTCCGTGAGACTTTCGCGGACGCAATCACCGACCGCGAGCGCGCCGACAAGCACCGTTCCCGCCACGGCCACGCCGAGGAGCGAGCCGAGGTGGCTGCGTCGGTAAAAACGCAGGCTGCGGAAAATCAGGAGGCGTTTTAGGTTCACGGGGTTTTACTGCTTTGGGTCATCCATTCTTGTTTGGTGGCAAGCACGGGGAATTATATCAGAGCCTCCTCACGTCGGCTCCTACAATTTTGAGGGAGCTACCTGGTTGATCAAAATGAGGGTGGGCTGATTTAGGTCCATCCGGAGCGCCTGCGCCGGGGTGACCCAGCGAAATTCCTGGGCTTCGTCGTTGAGGCGGACGGCGCGACCGGGTTCGACGCGGCAGGTGTAATTCAGCAACAGGAAATGGGCCTCGCAATAGAATTCCTTGGAGCGGATGCAGTCCTGTTCGAGCACGAAGCGGATGTCGGTGATGGACAGGTTGGTTTCCTCGAGGATTTCGCGGCGGAGCGCATCGTGGGAGGTTTCGCCAAATTTAATTTTGCCGCCGGGGATGCCCCACAACCCGGACCACTTCTGTGTTCGCACCATCAGGACTTCGCCAGCGTCGTTGTAAATCAAGGCGCCGACCGTGCCGACGGGCTGGCGCGTTTGTTCGAGGGCGGGTTCCGAGGCAACGGCGCGGAAGTCGAATTTTTTCCGCAGCAGAATTTCGCGCAGTTCGCCGAGATGCTCGACGATGAGGTCGGGCTTGCTCTCGCGCAATTGTTCGAGACGGTTGTAGCCGGTCAAGACGCCGCAGGAAAAAACGCCGCCGTGCCGGGCGGTTTCGATGTCGTGCTGCATGTCGCCGATGAAAAGGGTTTCCTCGGCCGCGAGGTTGTTCTCGGAGAGCAACTGGGCGATTTTGCCGCGCTTGTCCCAGACGGAGAGGTAGGCGCGGTCAATGAACTTGTCGAAGCCGTTGGCAGCGGTCTGTTTGGCGTAATAAGCCGGGTGAACGGTGCTCAAGACGAAGGTCCGCAGACCGTGATCGCGGCAAAACTTCAGAAAGTCCCGCGCGTGCGGGATTTCCTCGACCGCCACGTTCGCCGTGGTGAAATGACCGTGGAAGACCGGCTCTAGTTGGGTAACGGGTATGCCCGGCAGGAAGCGGGTGTAAAAATCCTTGAACGGCAGGGAAAACTCGGCGCGAAAGCGATCCATGGTCAATGGTGGAACGCCCCATTTCGCAAAAGTATGATTGGTCGCGGCGAGAACCGCCGGCAAATCGTCCACCAAGGTGCCCGACCAATCGAAGATGATGTTGCGAATCACTCCCAAAGCGTAACCCGTCCGGGCAAACTGCAAAGCGAAAATTCGATGGCAACGCGCGCGTTCGTTCGGGTGCAAACTGCGCCAAAAGAACTGCGGCGTTTTTGCAAACGCCGCTACGGGGAATTGGAGAGGCCGGCGCTTTCGCTTGACGCTTTTACCCTTGTCCGTTTTCGGCCCGGTGGTAGGCTCTGTGCCACAAGTTAATCCAATGAGTCAATCCCCCAACGGTTTCCGTTTTTCCCAGGCCGCCCGCGCCGCCATGCTGCGCGAAGGCTTCAAACCGGATTTTCCCGCCGCCGTCATCGAGCAGGTCAAAGCGTTGCCCGCAACGCCGCCCGCGCCGGCCTGCCGCGATCTGCGCTCCCTGCTTTGGTCTAGTATTGACAATACGGAGTCGCGCGATCTTGACCAGGTGGAGTGGGCGGAAAAGCGGCCGAACGGAGACATTCGCGTTCTCGTCGGCATCGCGGACGTGGATGCAACGGTCAAGCTGGGCTCGCCCGCCGATCTCCACGCGGCCGACAACGGCACCTCCGTCTATACGGGCGGCCCCGTTTTTCCCATGCTGCCGGAGCGACTCTCCACTGATTTGACGTCACTTGGTCAAGACGAGGACCGAGGCGCGTTGATCATGGAGTATATCATCGACGCCAGCGGGGCCGTCCGCTGCGCCGATGTTGGCACGGCCGCGCTTCGCAACCGGGCGCGGCTTAATTATGACCAGGTCGCCGCCTGGCTGGATGGTCAGGCTGCCGCCCCTTGCGACGGGACTGCGCCGCCGGGCTTGGGCGAGCAATTGCGCCTCCAGCAGGAGGCCAGCCTGAGGCTGAAACAATTCCGCAAAGACCACGGCGCGCTCACGCTGGGGGACGTGGAATATGTCCCGGTCGTCGCCGGCGATCAGGTGCAGCGTTTCGCCATGACCCGGCAAAATTCCGCGCGCGACATCATCGAGAGTTTCATGATCGCCGCCAACGTCGCCATGGCGCAATTTCTGCGCGCCCGCAATTCTCCCTGCCTGAGACGGGTCGTGCGCACGCCCAAACGATGGGATCGCATTCTGGAGTTGGCCAAGGATGCAGGATTTAGCCTGCCAGCCGAACCGGACGCAAAAGCCTTGAGCGAATTCCTCGACCAAAGACGCGCGGCCGATCCGGATCGTTTTCCCGAACTGTCGCTGGCGGTGCTGAAATCTCTCGGCCCTGGGGTCTATGTGGTGGAACGTCCCGGCACCGAACATGAAGGTCATTTCGGTCTGGCTCTCGAGGACTACTCCCATGCCACCGCGCCCAACCGCCGCTACGCGGATTTGGTGATGCAGCGCCTGCTGAAAGCGAGTATTGACAATGCCCCGCCCCCGTGGTCTGAGGCCGCGTTATCCGGTCTGGCCGACCATTGCACCGACCGCGAATCCGCCGCCCGCAAGGTGGAGCGGTTTATGAAGAAGGTGGCCGCCGCCGCCATGCTCGCGCCGCAAATCGGCCACGTTTTCGATGCCCTGGTCACGGGCGCGTCCCCCAAAGGAACGTACGCGCGCCTGCTCAGTGTGCCGGCCGAAGGCCGGGTCGTTCGTGGTGAACGCGGCCTCGATGTTGGCGATAGAACAAGACTGCGCCTTGTTTCTGTCAGTCCTGAACATGGCTTCATCGACTTCGAGCGGGTCTAAGAGCGAGATCGCCCGCAGGGGAAGGGACGCAAGTGACCCTCCAATGGAAACGCCAAAAGAAGCTGGCAATTCGGTCAACGGGGACTAAGTTTACAACCATGCTTTGGATTCTAGCATTGGCGTTTATCGGCGTGGCCGGAATGGCTGGATATTGGCGCGGCCCGATCTGCGCGGCCTTTTCTTTTGTGGGATTGGTCTTCGGTATAATCTTGGCGCGTCCGCTCTCGCCACTCACCCGTCACTTGGTGCCGCTTTTGGGTTTGCATCATCCGGTCTGGGACCTCTTTGTGCCGGGGGCGCTGGCGCTGGTCATCGTCCTGGTCGTCTTCAAAATCGTCGGCCATGCGCTCCATCAAAAGATGTCCATCCATTTCAAATACCAGAAGGATGAGCGCCTCTTCTTTCGATGGGAGCGGCTTTATTACCGGCTCGGTTTTTGTGTCGGAGCAGTCAATGGCGCGGTCTATTTCTTCCTTTTCATGCTGCCCGTGTATGTGGCCGGCTATTTCACGACGGAGATTGGCCCGGATGACCTTTCCGCGAGCGCGCGCATCGTTTCCACTCTCCGCGCCCAATTGCACGACTCGAGGCTTGACCGCGTGGTGGCTGCGTATGACCCGACACCGCCGGTCATTTACGAGGCGGCCGAGATTGCCGACCTGGTGCGCCACAACCCGCTGCTGGTCAGCCGGCTTTCCCATTATCCGCCACTTCTGACTTTCAGCCAGCAATCGCAGATTCAGGATTTGACCTCCGATCTGACCCTGCAGCAGATGATTCAAACGCAAGCCAAGATTACCGACATTCTCAAGTATCCGAAGGTCCAGGCGGTGGTGACGAATTTCACTTTTGCCGAACAACTTCACGGTCTGCTCGGCGACGACCTCGACGACTTGAAACAATATCTGATGACCGGCAAGTCGGCCAAGTATGACGGGGAAAAACTGCTCGGCGTCTGGGACATCGACTTGCACGCCACCCTGGCCGGAGCGCGCCGTCTTCACCTGGACATGACCCGGTTGCAGATCGCCTCGTTGCACCGGGATTTCGTGCCGCTGGTCACGGGCCTTTCGTTTACGGTCACCACGGACAACCAGTTTATTCTGCGGAAACAAAATCCAAACAGCGCCCTCTTCACCCCGGTTGGACAGGGGACATGGAAGAACACGGGCAGCGCCTACGAGATAACGCTGGCCGGCAACAAGCCCAATCCCGTGCCAGTCACCCCGGCGGATGACGGCACTCTGCTTTTCGAGAGAAACGGCCACGCTCTCGTCTTCAACAAGGAACTTTAAGAATCCGACCGCGCTTGGAAAAAGCTTCACCAATTAATAGATTACAATATGGACGAACAACCACCTTTGCCCGGATCCGAAAGCAGCCCGCCGCCGCCGCCTTCACAGCCGCCTCCTCCTCTGCGGTCGGCCGTGCCGCCGGTGATCGCGGCGGTGCCCAGCCAGGGGTGGGTTCCGGCCTCCCCACCAAAGAGCGGCGCCGGTTGGAAGATTTTTTCGTTCATCTTGCTGGCTTTGATTCTGGTGTGGGGCCTGGGCCATTTCCTGCTGCGCGGTGTGGCGGGCGTGGGTGCCCGCGGCCATGGTGCCGCCTACGCCGAACATAATCTCGAAGAGGTTGTTCTCGAACATACGAATACCGATGACAAGATCGCGGTCCTCGAAGTAAGCGGCGTCATCACCGGCGGCGAAGTCGATCGCACCGGGATGGATTTCGTCAGCTACGTCAAAGAACAGTTCAAGGCCGCGGAAAATGACTCCGATGTCCGCGCCGTCATCCTCAAGGTGGACTCCCCGGGCGGCGAAGTCCTGGCGTCGGATGAAGTCTATAATGTCATCCGGGCATTTGAGGACCGGTCGGGCAAACCGGTGGTCGTATCGATGGGCTCGCTGGCGGCCAGCGGCGGGTATTACATCTCGGCGCCCTGCCGTTGGATTGTGGCCAACGATCTCACCATCACCGGCAGCATCGGCGTCATCATGCACAACTACAACTATCGCGTCCTCTTCGATAAAATTGGCGTGCGGCCCGAGGTGATCAAGAGCGGACGCTTCAAAGACATGTTGAGCGGCGAAACCGAGCCCGACGCGGACAAACTCACCCCGCAGGAAGCCAAGGACCGCGAGGAAGAGCGCAAAATGGTGCAGGCCCTCATTGATGAGACGTTCAACAAATTCAAGTCCGTGGTCAAGAGCGGCCGGGAGTGGGCGGCGCAAAAGAACGGCGGCGAAGGCAGAAGTCTCGCCCCCGATTGGACCAACTATGCCGACGGGCGCATCCTTTCCGGCAAGGGCGCCCTTGATCTCGGGTTCGTGGATGAACTCGGCGACTTCGACACCGCCGTCAAACGCGCCCGAACCATCGCTCATATCTCAAGCGCGAATCTGGTTGAATACCGGCTGCCTGTTGACCTTGGCTCCGTGCTCACCCGGATGCTGGGCAAGGCTGAAACTCCCGCGCTCAAGGTCGATCTCGGCCTGGAACTGCCCAAACTTCAAGCCGGCCTCCTCTATTTCATCGCGCCGACCGTGATTCCCCACTGATTTTGCCCATGAGTGGAACCCGTCATTGTCATCGGTGCGGTTGGGAATGGGCGTTGCCGGGGCAGCCGGGGCGCGGGGATTCCTGCCACAAGTGCTTTGCGGATATGCGCGTCTGTGTGAACTGCGTCAGTTATGATCCGCGCGTGGCGCACCAATGCCGCGACCGCCGGGCCGAGCCGGTGATGGAAAAGGAGAGCGGCAATTTTTGCGAGTATTTTGAAATCGCCCAACGGCCCTACGCGCCCAAGACGGTGGCAAATCCGCGCGAATCCGCCGCGCGGGAAAACTTGAAGAAGCTGTTTGGAGATTGACTGCTCTTGTAATCTGTCTTCCTTGATGCCGCGGGATTTGACGCCGCCTTCCGGTGAAAAAATTGGCGGGTTATTGTAATGGGCACCTCGTTGAGGCTGTGTCATTAATAGAGTGTTCGGATTGATGGATGATAGTAATTTCAGTTTAACACATAGCCGATTCATGAAAAAATCTCTGATTATCTTCGGTGGAATCCTTGCGGTTCTGCTTCTGGTGGTCGTCATTCTGGTGGTGAGTGTTTGGGGGAGCTACAATGGGCTGGTAAAGCTTTCGCAAGGAGTGGATAACGGCTGGGCGCAGGTGCAGAATGACTATCAACGGCGGGCGGATCTAATTCCGAACCTGGTCAGCACAGTGTCGGGCGCGGCGAATTTCGAGAAATCCACGCTGACGGAAGTGACGGCGGCGCGCGCCTCGGTCGGGAAGGTTCAGATTGATGCCAAAACGGCGCCGACCGACCCGCAGAAGTTGGCGGAATTCCAGCAGGCGCAGGGACAACTTTCCTCCGCCTTGTCGCGGTTGCTGGTGGTTTCGGAACGGTATCCAGAACTTCGGGCCACGGCCAATTTCCGGGATTTGCAGGCGCAATTGGAGGGGACGGAGAATCGCATCGCGGTGGCGCGCAAGGATTTCAATGACGCGGTCAAGTCCTATGATACGGCGGTGAAATCGTTCCCGGCGGTGATTTACGCGGGAAATTTCGGGTTCAAGGAGAAGCCTTATTTTACGGCGACGACCGGTTCGGAGACGCCGCCCAAGGTGGAGTTCAATTTCGGCGGAGCGGGCGCGCCGGCCACCACGAACCATTAGTTCGATGAAGCGATTAAGCAGGTCAGGTAAAAGTGGCAGCGGCGTCCCGCCGCTGTTCCGGCAAAGCGAAGAGGCGGGACGCCTCTTCCACTCTGAACAAGATTGATGAAAACGCTTTTGGCCATTGTCAGTTTGACGTGGTGCCTGACGGCATCCGGCGCGGAAGTCATACCACCCAAGCCGGAGCGGTATTTCAATGACTACGCCCATGTCACGCAAGCGGCCACGACGAACCGGTTAAACCGAATGCTGGAGGATTTTGAAAAGCAGAGTTCCAGCCAGATTGTGGTGGCGGTTTATCCGAAGATGGAGTCGGACTCGTCGCTGGAAGATTATACGGTGCGCGTTTTTCGCGCGTGGGGCGTGGGACAGAAAGATAAGAATAACGGGGCGGTGCTGTTCGTTTTCGTGCAGGAGCATCGGATGCGGATCGCGACGGGTTACGGATTGGAGGGGGCGATGCCGGATGCGTTGTGCAAGAGAATTCTGGATGACGAGATCACGCCGTTGTTTAAAAAGGGTGATTACGATGGCGGATTGAGCGCCGGGGTGACGGCCATGCTGGCGGCGGCCAAAGGGGAATACAGAGGGACGGGGCGCACGGTGGCGCAGAATAACAACCCCGCGGCACGAGGATTATCGAACCAAGGCCTATGGCCTTTGCTGGCCGCAGCTGCGATCGCTGGCATCTTTATCTTCAGCTTGATATTCAGCGCGAGAAAGGCCGGGGGAGTTGGTCGCAAGTCTCGATACGGTGGCTGGATGATCAACAGCGGCGGATTTGGCGGGTGGTCGGGAGGCGGCGGTTGGGGCGGTTCTTCTGGTGGCGGCGGTGGCTTCGGCGGCGGATTTTCCGGAGGTGGCGGGAGCACCGGCGGCGGCGGTGCAAGCGGCAGTTGGTGAATTATGAAAGAATTTCTAAACCAGCTTCAACAAGACAAAATTGCGGGAGCCATCGGCCGGGCGGAGAAGAAAACGTCCGGGGAAATCCGCGTGTTCATCACCCGCCACGAACCGAAGAATGTGATCGCCGCCGCCCAGGAACATTTTAACGAGTTGGGCATGGCCAATACGAAGGAGCGAAACGGCGTGCTCATTTTCGTCGCGCCGCGAATCCGGCAGTTCGCGGTGATTGGCGATTCAGGCGTGCATCAGCGGTGCGGCGATGAATTTTGGACCGCGACGGCGGCGGAGATTTCGAATTATTTCAAGCGCGCCGAATTCACGGAGGGCCTTCTACACGGCATCAGCAAGGCCGGAGATTTGCTGGCGAAACACTTTCCGCACCGGCGGGATGATACGAATGAGTTGCCGAATGAAGTGGCGCGGGATTGAGCGGGACCAATCTCAGGGTTGTTCGATCACCTGCCAGAAACCGTTGGAAAGTCCGGTTGTGGGCAGATCACATTCCAAAACGCCATTGGTCAAATAAAAGGAATTGGTGACCGGAGCCCAGTCCGCGACGTCGAGAGTCAGATCGGTGGTGAAATAGAGTTGGACATTGGGCACGCGCGCGGCATCGAACGGGCTTTGGTCGGCGTTGCCGGCGAGGATGCGCACGGCGCCCGGTGGGGCGTCGCCGGCCACGCTGAGTAGGACGGGCTTGAATACCGACAGCGTGGCCGGAAGACTGGACAGCGGATTGATGGGATGTTCGGCAATGACCGTGTAAGTTCCGGCGTCGTCCAGGGTCAAATTGCTAGTACACAACGTCGCATTGGTGACGCCGGTGAAATTCAGGTTGTTCGTCAGGTTGGTGCCGTCTTTCTGCCATTGATAGCCGGTGCAATGGAACGCCGGGGCGGTTAAAACAACATTGCTCCCGACAAAAACCGACCGGCTCTGCGGTTGCGTGGCGAAGACCGGATTGAGCGTCTCGAAAAAGTTGGTCGAGACGTGTCCGTCAAATAGCGTTATCGTTTCTCCGAGACTATTTGAGGCCGGGGAAAAATTGGCGACATAGATTCCCAAGAGACCGGTTTGGACGACAGTTTGAAACGGGACATTGGTCCCCCGATTGGTGATGGCCACGAGCGCACCCTGAAACGAATTCGTTCCAGGAGCCGGACCCGACGTGTCAATAATATAAGTTTCGGTTATAAAAAGATCGCAAGAGCCGTCGGTCAATTCTGTGATGGCAACCGATAAGTCTGTATTCGTCTGGGCCCGGCATCTTGATGAGAGGACGGAACCCAACGCCACCATCCACATGAGACTGATTCGGACAAACTTCGAGTCTAACATGAAGTAAATTACATCAGTTGTGGTAAGCAGGAAGCCGGTAGATTTTACAATTTGCAGACATCTTCACTCGAGAAAACGCGGAACGGCGCGGGCAAAGATCACCGCAAATCTCTGACATCGGGGGCCAACTCGATCTTGGCGCCAAGCTTGCCGGGACCGAGTATTGCCTCAACTGGGAATTCTCACTTCCACGGCGTAGGTTTGGCCGGGTTGGATGTTGGTGATCCGGTTGGTCGATTGCGTTTGGCCGTCAACGAGGATCACGGTGTGGGAGATGCCGGCTTCGCGGCGCATTCGCACGTTGAAGGTGGCGCCGCGAAAGTCACGGGTGACTTTGGCCTCCGGCCAATGGCTGGGCAATTGCGGTTGAATCACCAGACCCTGGCGGTCGCCCTGCAGGCCAAACAGTCCTTCGACCAGACAGCGGTAAATCCAGGAAACGGTGCCGGTGTTGAACAACTGGCTGGACCGGCCGGCGGTGCGGGGATGTTGGTAATAGGCGCCGCGATAGTAGTTGGGGAGATACACCGGCATCTGGCCTCTGCGCTCGTAATCGGCCAGGTCGGGACCGGGGAGCATCTGACGCAGAATGCGAAAGGCCCGGTCGCTTTCACGAATGGTGTAAAGACTGTAAATATAGAAGGCGGAGGCGTGGTTATAGACGGAACCATTCTCCGCGGCGCCGGGATGCTTTTGCGTCACGCGGCCAATGTCCTCGCGCATGGCGGTGAAGCTGGGGGCATTGAGCATGACGCCGTAGGGCGTTTCCAACTGCTCTTCCACCGCCGTGATGATGAGTTGACGCCGCTCGGCGTTGGCCGCACCACCTAGTATTGACCAGCTTTGCGGATTGAGGAAGATGCGGCCTTCCCGGTCGCGGCTGACACCGAATACAACACCGTCGTCGGTGATGCCGCGGGCATACCATTGGCCGTCCCAAAGATGGGTGTTGACCGCGTGGTTGATCTCCATCGCGCCCGCCCGGTACTTTTCCGCCGCCCCGCTCGCGCCTTCCTCGTGACAAACGTCGGCCCAGAGGTTGAGCGCATAGGCAACCGCGACAGACAACCAGCCGGAGACGCCTTTGCCCTTGTAGCCGACCATGTTCATGGGGTCGCACCAGTCGCCCTGGGCGATGTAGTTCAAACCGCGCGCGTCGCGGTCTTTCAGCAACCAGTCCATGGCGCTGCTGATGCGTTCGAAAACGCTGCGGCGGCAACCGTCCTTGTCTGCCACCTCCTCCCGCAGAAGGTCGTAGTCGTTGGTCTCGTCGAGGTAAGCCTTGAGGCAGACGGGCAGCCAGACGCAATGGTCGGTATGGGGGATTTGATTGATGTACTTGAATTCGGCACCGTCAACTAAAAGAATGCCGTCGGGCATGGCGCCGGTGGATTTCTGCTGGCTCAATGCTTTCACGAAGGCGGCACGGGTTGATTGAGGACGGATGTAATTCATCCCCATTTGATCTTGCAGGTAGTTGCGGGTCTGGGGATCGGTGCTGAGGCGGTTGACGTCGCCATGATAAAACGCCTGACGGGCCAGCCAATGATTGACAAAGTTGTCCAACTCGGCGTCGGGGGTTTCGATACGCAAGCAGCCCTTGCCACCGGCGATGTAACCGGCGTATTCGGTGGCGGCGCGAGCGAAGCCATCGGCGGACAGGTATTTCCGGCGCAGGGCGGCGGTCTCCGCATCGTCATACGCCGGGCCAAAGATAAAACGGAATTCCTTGCTCTCCCCCGCTTGCAATGGCAGGCGGTATTGCAGGGTGGCGGCGGGGTTCTCGTAAAGGGCGTCGCCTTTGGAAAGTTCCTCCTGCTGGACGCCGGTGGGATGGTGAAGACCACCTTCGCCTTCGAAGGCCTGTTGGCTGGCTTCCCAGGCTGTGGGCGTTTGCTCCGCCAGAAAAAATGTTCGATCTTTGAAGAACTTGTTTTTGAAGTAATCGGCCAGTTTCTGATAGGGAGTCACGCAGGTGGCAACGATGCCGCCGAGGTCCGGACGGTATTGGCCGGCCTGGTTCATCCAACTCATGTAGCCGATCGGGAAATATGGGTAGAAGCTAATCTGGCGAAGGCGGTTTGAGGTGTTCCGAACTTGAACAGACCAAAGCTCGACCACTTCGTCGCTGGCCAGGCCCAGGGTGATTTCCAATGCGATCCCGTTCTTTTCGATGCTCCAGTGGACGTCGCTTTTGCCGACGGAAAAGCTGAAGTGATCGTGCGAGGCGCGCACCGGTTCGTAGGGCGCCGAAAACAGCGCACCGGTTTCCTCATCCTTCACGTAGAAGAAGCGGCCCGGGTGATGGGCGTAATAGGGCTGCTCCGGAAGCATGAAAATCTTGCCTTCGAGGATGGGGTGGTAGGCGTATTTGGCCGGTTCCGGCTGCATGAACTGGGCGATGGCGTATCCGCGGCAGGTGACCTGGATCATCATTTTCGGATTCCATAAAAATCCCGCCGCGCGCGGCAGGGCGGTTGGGCTGGTCAATTCGTAGCGTTCTCCGTTATGGGTGGGTTGCAACAGGGTCTTCTTCATTCTGCGGAGATTATTGGTCGAGGGCTTTGCGCCGGGCCAGGTCGGATTCGATTTGGGCCATGGTTTTGTCGTCCAGTTTGTAGAACAGCATTACCACGGCGGCCACAAAAGCAAAGGCGGCGGGCACGAACGAAATCAACATGACAATGCCGGTTTTCGATTGTGCGGTTTGATCGGTGTTGGCCACATAACCCAGCGCGGCAAATACGGAGCCCATCAACATCGCCGCCACCGCGGTGCCCAGCTTCTGCGAAAATGTGGCCGCGGCGAAGGTCATGGCGGTGGCGCGGCGACCGGTGCGCCATTCGTTGTAGTCGGCCGTATCCGCATACATGGCGAAGGCCAGCGGTGACTTGGGGCCGAGCGCCAGGCCGATGGCGATTTGCAGCACGAAGATCAACGCAATCTGGTCTTTGGGAACGAAATAGAAGGCCGTGGACAAAATCCCCGTGATGGTCATCAGGATGATCAAGAGCCGTTTCTTGTCAACGTATCGGGTCAGCAGCGGAGTAAGGGATGCACTTAATGCGGCCGACGCCATATAGGCCGGGACGAACGCCGCCAGCAACTCGGGGCGTTTTACCACATACTTGAAGTAGTAGGCGGCGGTGGCGTTGCGCAGGGTGAGCGTGACCATGATGATGAGCGCCAGAACAAACATGACCATCCAGGGGCCGTTTTGGGACAGGTCCTTGACGTCCCGCCATACATTGGTCCGCTGCGCCGGCGATGGCAGAACGCGCTCGCGGGTGTTGAAAAAGGTCAGGGCAAACAGACCGGAAGCCGCCAAACCCCAGATGGCCATGGTCAACTGCCAGCCCAGGCGCTCGTTGCCGCCGCCCAGCCATTTCACCAAGGACGGCGTGGTGGCCGTCACCAATGTGCTGCCGCCAAAGGCGAAAACGAAGCGCAACCCGTTGATGGTGGTTCGCTCCTGCGCGTCGCTCGACATCACGCCCGAGAGCGCGTTGTAGGGGATGTTAATGCAGGTGTAACAGGTCATCATGAAGGCATAGGTGCCGTAGGCCCACAGCAGCTTGCCCGTCCCGGCCAGATGCGGCGTGGTGTAGGTGAGCACGCCCGCCGCCGCCAGGGGAACCGCCACCCAGATCAGATAGGGACGAAACTTGCCAAACCGCGTCGTGGTTCGGTCGGCGGCGGCGCCGATCAGGGGATCGGTGAACGCGTTGACGATCTTGATCGCAAACAACATGGACCCCGCGGCCACGGCGGTGATGCCGAAGACATCCGTGTAAAATATCATCAGGAAGGTGTTGATATTGGCCCAATAGAAGTTGAACCCCATATCGCCAACGCCATAGCTGATTCTCTCCTTCCAGGACAAGGCGCGCGCCGGAGAAGCGGCCCGATCCGAAACAGTCGCTTCAGGGTTCATCCGGGGTGGTTGGGCGGCGCGCCAACTCGCGCATGGCTCATCAGTGCGGAGCTGGCGCCTGAACGTTCATTGTCAATCATATCCTATGATCCCGTCCCGGACGCGTGCAACTCACCGAGCGTTTCCTTTGGCACGTATCCCTCCAATCGGTAGGTATCAATCATCTGCCCCAAACCTTTCGTCGGACGCCTCTTCTCCTCGTCCAAGGCCAGCGCATTCCGGAATCGCCCGAGGCGCAAATACAATTGGTAGCTCTCCGGAACTATGATCCCGAAATCCGCCAACGAAATTTTTCCCTCGACCATCGCTTCGAATCCCTTCCCGTTCCGGGTGATTTGCGCGTAATAATCCTTGTTCAACTGCGCGACCTGGTTGGTGATCACCGGCGCCGGGATCCGTCCGATCAGCCGCAAGATGTTCCGCTCCTTTGGCGTCACCAATTCGATTCTGCCGACCATCACCCGCGTGATCTCCGACGGCACTGAAACCTCCAACGGCAGATAAGTATCCGTCCACGCCCGCGGCACGAGGAAGAACAGCCGCGTCCCGGCACTCTTGAAATAGGAAAGTTCCCAGGTATTCAGCAAGGCATCGGCTTCGTCGCCGAACAGACCCTCCGCTACCAGGCCGTCGCGCAACGTCGTCTTTAGCTTCGGCAAATTATCGGCGCCATAATCAACGCTCCGAAAAGTCGCCGGCGTTCTGACCACGTCCGGCGTCATCCCGCCCAGCGGTAGCGACGGCACCGGGCGATAAGCGATCTTTCCATCTTCCCGAATATCCACCAACCACAGCGATCGAACCAATACTGGTTTGCCCCCGCTCGCGGGCGACCATTGGCTCTTCAACACCAACTCGTTCCCGTCCGGTTCCTGTACCACCCGAATCGGCGCATCAATATGCGCCACTCCCCGATAAAACAAGAACTTCTCCGCCTCATCATCCGGCGTCCGCACCGAAGCCGCCTCTACCGCGCGCGGCGCCGTCCAGACATGCTGCTCCGTGGGCGGCCCGGCCCAGGCCCCGCCAATTTTGAGGTCGTTCCACGATAAAGTGCTCACGGTCTTTCCCGTTAGATGGCCGAATCCACCATCTGACCCCGGCCGCACACCCGGCGCCGTGGCTTCGGCGGCGGGAAAATATTCCGTCAACCACCCGCCGCGGAACGTCGCTTTGACCTTCACCCCTTGAGCCTTTGGCTGGGACACAGGCGGATGAAAATAAAGCACCGGGGTCTCCAGCCGCATGGTCACATCGGGATGACAGCTTGGCGCGCCTTGGAAAAAGATCGCCGGCACCTGGGTCGGCGTCAGCAGCAGGGAATCCGCGCAGCGATGCACAAACTTCGGCACCGGCTCATCATCGGTGTTAATGCCGCCGACGGCATTCCCATTTTCATCCTGCAACGACGTAAAGGTGCCCCACTCGTGAACCGCCCATTTCGCGCCGACGCCCGACGGCGCATCCGCCGCCGCCGCCGCCATCCCCGGGAAAACCACCAATGCAATCAAAGCCAGAATATTTCTCATAAGAAAATCAGACGGCAACTCTTGTCACGTTACTCGAAAAAACTTGAAAGTCATCAAATAAGTCGCCGATTCTCGGGCTCGGTGATTCTTGGGCGATTGTCCTGCGCTGTCGCTCGTCAGACTCGCTCCGGGGCCCTCAGAGACATTGGTATCCCGTCGTCATGCAAATCGAACGTTGACGGGCTATGGGCGTTCTTTAATATCCGTTCAGTTGTAACCTCCACGCCATGCCTAAAACCGCCGCCCCCCAGCAGAATAACATCACCTCGGTTCTCAGCGAGTTGCGCACTTTTCCGCCGCCGAAAGCGTTTTCGGAACACGCCCACGTCAAGTCAATGGCGCAATACCGGAAGCTCTACCGGGAATCGATCCAAAAGCCGGAACAATTCTGGAACCGTCAGGCCAAGGCGGAACTGGTCTGGTTCAAACCGTGGAAAAAGGTGCTGCAATGGAAGCTGCCCTACGCCAAATGGTTTGTCGGCGGCCAGCTCAATGTCAGCTACAATTGCCTCGATCGCCACCTCGGCACCCCAACCGCCAACAAAGCGGCGCTGATTTGGGAGGGCGAACCGGCCGGCCCCGGCCAATCGGGCGAGGAACGAACCCTCACCTATCAACAGCTTCACCGCGAAGTCTGCCTCTTCGCCAATGTCCTCAAACGCCACGGCATCCAAAAGGGTGACCGCATTATTATCTATCTGCCGATGGTGCCGGAGGCGGCCATCGCCATGCTGGCCTGCTCCCGCATTGGCGCGGTGCATTCGGTTGTCTTCGGCGGTTTCAGCGCGCAATCCGTCGCCGACCGCATTGCCGATTGCCAGGCCAAACTGGTGATTACCGCCGATGGCGGTTTCCGCCGCGGCAGCATTGTGCCGTTGAAGAAGAACGTGGATGACGCCCTGCTCTTGAAGGACGCCGCCGGACAATTGCTCGCCGCCACCATTCAGAAAGTCATCGTTTTGCGACGCGCCCGCAACGAAGTCCACATCACCGAAGGCCGGGACATCTGGTGGCATCGCGAGATGGAATATGTCAATTCCGACTGCCCGGCGGAAAAGATGGACAGCGAAGCGCCATTGTTTATACTTTACACCAGCGGTTCCACCGGCAAACCGAAGGGCATCCTCCATACCACCGGCGGCTATTTGCTCGGTGCCAAGTTAACCACCCGGCTGGTCTTCGATCTGCGCGACGAGGATGTCTATTGGTGTACGGCGGACGTGGGGTGGGTAACCGGACACAGCTATGTCGTGTATGGTCCGCTGGCCAATGGCGCGACCAGCTTCATGTATGAAGGCGCGCCCAATTTCCCCGAGCCGGACCGATTCTGGCGCATCGTGGCCAAGTATGGCGTGAGCATTCTTTACACCGCCCCGACCGCGATTCGGGCCTTCATGAAGTGGGGCACGGAATGGCCGGGCAAACACGATCTCAGTTCCCTGCGCCTGCTGGGAACGGTCGGTGAACCGATCAACCCCGAAGCCTGGATGTGGTATCACGAAGTGATCGGGAAGAAGCGCTGCCCAATAGTTGACACCTGGTGGCAGACGGAAACCGGCGCCATCATGATCACTCCCCTGCCCGGCGCGACCCCGGCCAAACCGGGGACCGCCACCCTGCCGTTTTTCGGAATCCTGCCCGAAGTGGTAAACGACCAGGGAAAGCCGGTGCCGAAGAATGCCGGCGGCAAATTGGTCATCCGCCAACCGTGGCCCAGCATGTTGCGCGGCGTGTGGGGCGATCCTAAAAGATTTGTTGACACCTACTGGAGCGAGGTCCCGGGAAGCTACTTCACCGGCGACGGCTGCCGCCAGGATGCGGACGGCTATTTCTGGATTGTCGGGCGCATTGACGACGTCCTCAACGTGGCCGGCCACCGCATCGGCACAGCCGAGGTCGAGAGCGCGCTGGTCAGTAATTTAAAAGTGGCGGAAGCCGCCGTGGTCGGGCGCCCTGACGAGATGAAAGGTCAGGCGCTGGTGGCATTTGTCACGCTGAAAACCGGCATCCTTGCCTCGCCCGCCATTCGCGACGAACTGCGCGCCCACGTCGCCAAGGAAATTGGCCCGGTCGCCAAGCCCGACGACATCCGTTTCGCCGAAGCCCTCCCCAAAACCCGCTCCGGCAAAATCATGCGCCGCCTCCTCAAACAGATCGCCTCCGGCACCGAAATCAAAGGCGACACCACGACATTGGAGGACTTCAATGTTCTGGCGAAGCTTTCCCGCGCGGAAGAGTAGTTAGTGGGGGGGCGGGTGAGAGCCACTATACTCGCCGCCTGACCCAAGGCCGGTGGAGTTCGACGGATTTCGATATTTGGAATTCAAACCTGACAAACACCTCATGATCGACTACTTTACCGCCATGAGTTCGACGGAAACCATTCTAGCCATTCCTGGCCTAAGCGAAGAGCAGCGGCAGTAAGTGCTCCGGCTAAAGCCTCAGATCGAGAGCATCCAAGCCGAACTGAACGCGATTCTGGACGGGCCAGTTGCCAAACAAACAGGGGTGGACTTGCAGTGCCGAAGTATTGACGAAACCCAGGCTGCAGATCTGCGCGCCCGATTGAAGACCTTCGCCGAAGACTGGGATCGCCCCGAAGCCGCTGTCTATGATCAATCCCCGGCGAGGTGATGTCGTCTGGTTCTGTATCCCAATTCCGAGCTGAGAACGGCCAAACGCGTCCTGCTTTGGTTCTTCAACGCGATAACCTCGCCAGTGGCCTTCAGAAAACCATAGTGGCGATGATCTCCAGTAATCGTGCCCGGCGCGGGCATCCCAGCCGCACATTCGTCGGTGCGGCCACTGCGGAAGGAAAGGCAGGCGGTTTGCGCCTCGACTCCGTCATCATGACCGACAACATTGCCGCCGCTTTCGAAACAGAGATTGATTCAGTCCTCGGACATTTGCCAAACATGTCCGCCGTTGACGCCGCACTGAAACCCACGCTGGCGCTCGTATGACCTCGCCGCAGATTTCATCGCACCAAATGCATCGCCAGGATTAATTCTCATAATATTTCCAAAAATCTCGGCGCCCTCATTTGCAAAATCTCCAGAGCGGATTATTTTAAGGTCAATGGCTGAGTCCAAGAAAAAGCCCGCCGCAAGCAGCACGGCGCCGAAAACTTCTCAACCCGACAAACCGCCGGTGCCGGAAATAAATCCCCTCGTCACTCCCGAGGTGTCGCTCATGACCCACGAGGAGATGGCGTCCCTGTCGGCCTTGCAGTTGGTCGATATGATCACATCCAAGCTGCCGCCGCGCCACGTCACCCTAATGGACATGATTTATCTGCGCGATCGCGTGGCGGAGATCGAGGAGATCAACGATCAAGCGCGCCAAGCCATCGAAAAGCTGGACGCCGTCGTCGAAAAACTCCGCGCACCGGCTTACCGGGTCGGAACTTTCCTGATGCCGGTCGAACCGGACAAGGCGCACGTTTGCGCGGGCGGCACGGACTACGTCTGCCGCTTGGACCCGCAAATCCCGCTCTCCAGCTTGCAAGTGGGTCAGCGCGTGCTGCTCAATGAAGCATTCGCCATCGTGCAAGGCCTCGGCTTTGATCGCAACGGCCCAATTGTGCGCATTGATGAACTGCTCTCCGGCGGACGGCTCCGCATCGGGCACGAATCCGGCTTGACCGGCTCGGTGCTCTTGCGCTCGTCCCTGCTGTCGAAGGAGAAACTCAAGGCGGGAATGGACATCCGGCTGGACGCCAATCAGCGGGTGGCGCTGGAAGTCATCGGCGTCGGCAAGCGCGTCGAGCGTTCGCTCGAAACGGTTTCCGAATTGCCCTGGGTCGCCGTGGGCGGCCAGGATCAGGCGGTGCAAGCTATTCGCGACACCATCGAACTGCCCTTCCTGCATCGCGCCCTCTTCAAGCGGTTCGAGCACACCGTTCCGAAGGGATTTCTACTTTACGGTCCGCCCGGCTGCGGCAAAACCTTGCTGGGCAAAGCGACCGCTTTTAATTTGCGCAAGCAAATTCTCGCCGAAACCGGCGTGGATCACCCCGAGTTTTTCCTGCACGTCAAAGGGCCGGAGATTCTCAACATGTGGGTGGGCGAATCCGAACGCCAGGTGCGCGATCTCTTCGCCCAATGCCGCGAACGCGCGGCGGAAGGTTCGCTGGCGTTCCTCTTCATCGACGAGGCGGAATCCATTTTGGGCACGCGCCGCGCCGGCCGCTACAACAGCATGTCGAGCACGGTGGTGCCGATGTTCTGCTCGGAAATGGACGGCATCGAACCGCTGCAAAACGTCGTGGTCATCCTTGCTTCCAACCGGGCGGACTTGATTGACCCGGCCATTTTACGCCCCGGCCGAATTGACCGCAAAATCAAGGTCAACCGCCCCGACCAGGTCGGCGCGCAACGGATTTACGAGATTTACTTGAAGGAAACCCTGCCGCTGGACGAGCCCAAGGAAGCGCTCGCCCGCGCCATTGCCGAAGCGCATTACTCCCACACGCCGGAGAACCAGTTCCTGGAAATCGTTTATCGCAGCGGCAAGCGCGACTACCTCTTCCGCGGTGACATGGCCAGCGGCGCGGTGATCGCGGCCGTGGTGGAGCGCGCCAAGAGCCTGGCGATCAAGCGGTCCATTGACACAAAATCGGATACGACGCTGACCCGCGCCGATCTCTTGCTGGCCTTGCAAAAGGAATATGCCGAAAACGACCTGTTCCCACCGACCGATGTCACCGAAGACTGGCTCAAGCTGACCGATTTCGACCCGGACAACGTTATCAAGCTCGGTCCCATCCGCCCGCGACCGGATACGACGAAAACCAGCGGGATTATTTGACAACAGCCCCGATCATCCAGTTCGGCATCGAAACGGAAATCGGCATCGCGCGCGACCAGGAGGAGAACCTGGACGTGGTGTCCGAATCCATCGCCTTGGTGCGCAGCGCGACGAAGTCCGGCGTGCTGATGCGCTGGGACTACGAATGCGAGGACCCGCACGCCGACATGCGCGGCTTCCACGTCGAAGAATTGCGGCAGGACTTCGATGAAGCCCACTACTTCGCCCAGGACGCGGCGCGCGAGTTGACCTACGTCGAAATCAAGAGCGACCTCGTCTTCGGCAACGGCGCGCGCTTTTACAATGACCACGCCCACCCGGAATACTGCACGCCCGAGTGCAGCACCCTGGACGAATTGGCGGCGCACGACCGCGCCGGCGAACGCATCCTCATGCGATGCGCGCAGAAGCTCTCCGAGGAACGCGGCAGCACCGTCCGCCTTTACAAGAACAACACGGATTTTCGCGGGCACAGTTACGGCTGCCACGAAAATTATTTGCTGCCGCGCTCATTGCCGTGGGAAACCCTCGTGCGCGGCGCGCAGGCCTTTTTGGTCACCCGCCAGATTTTTGCGGGCGCGGGCAAATTTGCGCTGGAGGAGGAGGACCAATACATCGGGCCCGGATTTCAAATTTCCCAGCGCAGCGATTTCTTCAGCGAATTGCAAAGCGTGGATACCATGCAACGGCGTCCCATCATCAACACGCGCGACGAACCGCACGCCAACGCCCGGTTATACCGCCGTTTCCACGTCATCCTGGGCGACGCCAACATGTCCCCCTTCGCCACCCGCCTGAAGGTCGGCGTGACCGGTTTGGTGCTGGAATTGCTCGTGCGAAATCAAAAATGGCCGGCCCCGCTGCTGGCGGATCCATTGCACGCCTTGCGCGACATCTCGCGCGACCCGGATTTTCACTGGCCCCTCCGGTTGCAGGGCAACGCCCCTTCCACCGCGCTGGCGGTGCAACGCGCCTACTGCGACGCCGTGCGGCAATTTTGCGACCTGTCTCACCCCGCCAAACTCTCGCTGTGGCAGGATTGGAATCAGGTATTGACAGATTTGGAGGCCGACCCGATGCGCTGCCGCAACCGGCTGGATTGGGTGGCCAAGCTGGCGATGATCCGCGAATTTCAAGCCGCGCAAAACATCGGCAACGACGACCCGTGGCTGCGCAGCCTCGACCTCGAATATCACCGCCTCGATGAACAGGCCGGTCTTTATTACGGACTGGAACAATCGGGCGCGATGCTGGGCGCGCCGGAAGACATTGCCGTGCGCCGCGCCATCATCGGCCCGCCGCACGGCACGCGCGCCTACGTTCGCGGACGTTGCATTCAGAAATTTTCCCATTACGTCGTCTCCGCCCAATGGGACCACATCACGCTGCAAGGCACCGAACGCCTCTTAAAAATCTCGCTGCTAAACATGTTCCA
>Ga0302320_10009707_pt1 | contig 20628 bp, 17 predicted proteins | sample Bog_T0_3_FD_202130 | JGI IMG/M metagenome (GOLD analysis project Ga0302320, IMG submission 202130) | Peat permafrost microbial communities from Stordalen Mire near Abisko, Sweden - Bog_T0_3 | ecosystem: Environmental > Terrestrial > Soil > Wetlands > Peat | place: Sweden: Abisko, Stordalen Mire...
TCGGTTATAATGCTTGCCATGGACTTTCAACTGGTGTCGAGCTATACGCCGCGTGGAGATCAGCCGAGGGCGATTGCCGAGCTGATGAACGGCCTCGCGGCGGGGGAGAAGCACCAGGTGCTGCTGGGGGTGACGGGGTCGGGCAAGACCTTCACCATGGCCAAGATCATTGAGGCCTCCAACCGGCCGGCGCTGATTTTGGCGCACAATAAGACGCTGGCCGCGCAGCTCTATCACGAGTTCAAGCAGTTCTTTCCCAACAATGCGGTGGAATACTTTGTGAGTTACTACGACTATTACCAGCCGGAGGCTTACATTCCCGCTGGCGATTTGTATATCGAGAAGGAAGCGACGGTCAATGAGGAGCTGGACAAGCTGCGGCTGTCGGCGACGCGGAGTTTGTTTGAGCGGAGGGACGCGATCATTGTCAGTTCGGTGAGCTGCATCTACGGGCTGGGCTCGCCCGAGGCTTACTACGGGATGCTGCTGCTGCTGGAGAAAGGGCAGAAGATCAGCCGCAAGGATATTACGCGGAGGCTGGTGGAGATTCTGTACGAGCGCAATGATACGGATTTCCGGCGCGGGACGTTCCGGGTGCGCGGCGATGTGATTGAGGTTTATCCGACGTATGACGAGACGGCTTACCGGATTGAGCTGTTCGGCGACGAGATTGAGTCGCTGTCGCAGATTGATCCGCTGTTTGGGACGGTGAAGCAGAAGTATGCGCGGCTGCCGATTTATCCCAAGAGCCACTACGTGATGCAGCCGGAGACGAAGGCTGGGGCGATTGATTCGATTGTGGCGGAATTGAACGCGTGGGTGCCGGAGTTGGAGGCGCAGGGGCGGATGGTGGAGGCGCAGCGGATTCATCAGCGGACGCGCTACGACCTGGAGATGATCAAGTCGATGGGCTACTGCCACGGGATTGAGAATTACTCGCGGCACTTCAGCGGACGGCTGCCGGGTGAGGCTCCGCCGACGCTGCTGGATTATTTTCCGCGGGATTTTTTGCTGTTTATCGACGAGAGCCACGCGACGATTCCACAGGTGCACGGGATGTGGTTTGGGGACAGGAGCAGGAAGCAGAATTTGGTGGATTACGGTTTTCGGCTGCCCTCGGCGATGGACAACCGGCCGCTGAAGTTTGATGAGTTTGAAAATCGCGTGCAGCAGGCGATTTATGTTTCGGCGACGCCAGGACCGTATGAGCTGACCAAGTCGGCGGGCGTGGTGGTGGAGCAGGTGATTCGGCCTACTGGACTCGTTGACCCGGAGGTGGAGATCCGTCCGGTGAAGGGACAGATTGACGACCTGCTGGGAGAGATCCGGGACCGGGCCAAGCGCGGCGAGCGGGTGCTGGTGACGACGCTGACGAAACGCATGGCCGAGGACCTGGCGGGCTATTACACCGAGGTGGATGTGCGCTGCCGCTACATGCATTCGGAGATTGAGACGCTGGAGCGGGTGAAGCTGCTGGCGGGGCTGCGCAAGGGTGAGTTCGATGTGCTGATCGGGATTAATTTGCTGCGCGAGGGGCTGGATTTGCCGGAGGTGAGCCTGGTGGCGATTCTGGACGCGGACAAGGAGGGTTTTTTGCGCTCGGCGGGGTCGCTGATTCAGACCATGGGACGGGCTTCGCGGCACATTGAGGGGCGCGCGATTCTTTACGCGGACCGGATTACGGATTCGATGCGGCGGGCGATTGACGAGACGGACCGAAGGCGGACGATTCAGAGGGCTTATAACGAGGAGCACGGGATTACACCGCAATCGATTATCAGCCCGGTGGAGATGGGGCTGGCCGCGATTCTGAAGGCGGAGTACGGCGATGTGGCCGAGGAAGAGACGGCGGGGATGCCGGAGCTGGCGTCGCAGGCGGAGCTGGATGCGTACATCGAGCGGCTAGAGACGGAGATGCGGGAGGCGGCGCGGAAGTTCGAGTTCGAGCGGGCGGCGCGGCTGCGGGACAGCATCAAGGAGCTGCGGGAAAAGGAGTTTTTGTTTGGGTGATGGTTTGGGGTTCGTGATCTCTTATCTCCGAAAACCCGGACCTTGGGTACCTGGCTCTCATCGATAAGACTTGGTTACAATGAGATATGGGCCTTCTGACCAAGGATAGTGAGAGCACATGAAATCCCTTCTTATGATCGTTGTGTCAGTGGTGATTCTTGGAACTCAATGCGTTGCAACGGCTCAAACCTCGACTCAATCGCAACAATCCACTGCGAACGGATATGCTCCGCTTTACCCGGAGGAGGAAGCCGATTTACGCACAATTCGTTTCGGACACAGGGAAATCATTTTAGTTAAACAACTCCACACGGATGAGCTCCAGGTGAAAAACGACGATCTTGAAGATCAACTCGCTCAATTGAAGGGAGAGCCTGAAAACTCACCCCGCTCTGCAATCGATCTTTTTATTCTTGAACAAGATAAAGTGGCAATAGACATCACTCGAAGATTTGAAATTGTTTGGTCTTATCGCGGCACCAAGGATATGCATCACGAGATGTTTGATCTTGAAAAGAACTTCGATATTGCGGTCCAGTCCTGCTTCCCTGACAAAGATACTGTAGATGAATCGTTAGATGAGATCAAAGCAAACTGTGAAAAATTGCATGAGATAGACATTGCAACGAGAAAATATCAGTTCAAAGGGATCGCCGCACCCTCGGTTTTTAAGGAGAACATTATAGGCAGGCCAACACTTGCTCAACGCCTTCTACGAGAAGACAACCTTCAAATGAAAGCGGACATAGCAGCGTACCAACCTAAGCAAATTAAAACGCAACTGCATTCTGAAGACCAAGCAATCAAAGAATTTCGGCAGGCTCAACTTTCAGCTCTTCGGCTACTGTTTCATGAAGACCAAGTAATTATTGACTGGGACAAACTGATTCGGCTGTCTGAACTTTCAGCAGTGCGAATTGGTAAACATAACAAAGCACATCCTGAGAGTCCAGAAGCCGATGGATCAGTAGTTACGTCCCTGTTAGTCTCTATGCGTCAACAATTAGTGGAAACGAGAAATCAATATAGTCGTGATTTAGCGAAATTGCGAAAGTAGGGCCAGATGCGGCGGGTGGGATTACTTGCTGGCACCGGCGGCGAATGACGATGGCTTGGTCCCGTGCGCTTCAGTCAGCGGGTAAACTGTGTGGCTAGGTTTGGTGCCCAGACTCCACAAGGAGTCGATGTTTCGAGCATAAGTAACAGCCCTATGTTCGTCCGTCGCAATGAGAGATTTGAGGTCGGTCTGGTGCGGAGAACCCGGCTGGCGATCGAACAAACCAACCTCGGTCGTCCATGCATCGTCGGGAAGGGCTTGTTGGATCAATTGAGCAATTTCCTGGACGTAGCGCTCGCATGCCTCTTCGCTACCATAAAGATAGAACTTGGCTGCAACGATAATGGTTAAACAGCCTTTGCGCTCTCCGATAAACTGAATCGGCGAGAGAAACCCTGCCAGATAGATTTGTTCGACGACACGTATGATGCGTCTGTCATGATCCTCATCCCAAATCACGGCAAAATCGTGAATCTCAGGCTTGAGTAGCGGCGAACGGACGACATCCAACCACTCAACAGATCTGAAGATGGAATAGTGAGTTCCACGACCGAGATGGCCGATTGGTGCTGCTTCATCGTAAAGGCAAGAAAAGAGGGTCGAATAGGTAGGCGTAGCGTTCATAATGCACTCCAATTTCGTTGGAAGGTTTTGGGTTCCCCCACGGAGAGCGGGATTTCGGCCCACTCAAGATTCATAATCATTATACAGCTCATCGGGTGACAGAGGTACGGAGCTTCGCGGTGATCGCAAGTTAGCGAGTTGGCGGAATTCTCCATCCACAATGTGAGCCAGATCACACCAAAAGCGACTATGATGGGTTGAGAATGAGCTGGGCGGAGGCCGTTGGGCTTCCTGCTTACGTGCGAGAATCGTTTTAGAATCAGTCGCGGAGAATAGATGGCAGCCTTTGGTAGTTTTGCACTTTTGATTGCGTTGGCTTTGGCCGCGTATAACCTGCTGGCGGGGGCGTTGGCGCTGCGGTTGCTGGCCACCGGACAGCAGGCGCGCATCTCTCCCGAGCGGCTGGCGGATACGGCTCGGCGGGCGGGAATTGCGGGGTTTGCGGCCATTACGGCGGCGGCCTTTGCGCTGGTGTGGGCGGCATTTACTAATGATTTTTCAATCACTTACATTATGGAGCACTCCAACCGCGCGCTGCCGATGGCCTATAAGTTTTCCGCGCTGTGGAGCGGGCAGGAAGGCTCGCTGGTGCTGTGGGCGTGGCTGCTGGGGGCCTACGGGTTTGTGCTGCGGCTGACGCACAAAACCGATGTGAAGCTCTACGCCTACGCGGGCGCGATTCTGGCCGGAATTCAGGTCTTCTTTCTGGTGGTGCTCAACTTTGCCGCGCCGCCGTTTGCGCTGCTAAAGGGCGTGATTCCCGAGGACGGCAACGGACTGAATCCGCTGCTGCAGTACCCGGAGATGGTGATTCATCCTCCGCTGCTTTACCTGGGCTACGTGGGATTTTCGGTGCCGTTTGCCTTTGCGCTGGGTGCGCTGATGATGCGCTATCCGGGCGAGAAGTGGATCAAGATTACGCGCGTCTGGACGATGGTGACCTGGCTGTTTTTGACGGCCGGCGTCTTTCTGGGGATGCACTGGGCCTACGCAGTGCTGGGCTGGGGCGGCTACTGGGGCTGGGACCCGGTGGAGAATGCCAGCCTGATGCCGTGGCTGACGGGAACAGCCTTTCTGCATTCGGTGATGATGCAGGAGAAGAAGGGCATGATGAAGAGCTGGAACGTGTGGCTGATTTTTTCCACGTTCCTGCTGACGATGCTGGGCACGATGCTGACGCGCGGCGGGCTGGTCAGCTCGGTTCATGCCTTTGCGGAGTCGTCGATTGGCTACTGGTTCATGGTGTTCATGGTGATTGTGCTGGCGGTGTGCATCTTCACCTACATTTTGCAGCGCGATCACCTCAAGAGCGAGCATCGGCTGGAGTCGCTGGTGAGCCGCGAATCCAGTTTCCTATTCAACAACCTGGTGCTGCTGGCGGCGTGCTTTGTGATTGTGTGGGGAACGCTCTACCCCATTCTGAGCGAATACATCGAGGGCGCGAAGGTTACAGTGGACGCGGCGTGGTACAACGGCGTGGCCATACCGATTGGGCTGTTCCTGCTGTTTTTGATGGGCGTGGGTCCGCTGCTGCCGTGGCGCGCAACGTCGTTCAAGAGCATACGGCGCAACTTTGTGCTGCCGGTGATTGTGCTGTGGGTTGCGGTGATCGGCTGCCTGCTGGCTGGCGTGCGGCCGTGGCATGACGGAGCATTTGATCGGGGCCACTTCTACGCGCTGGTTACATTTGGGCTGGCGGCGGGAGTGCTTACCGCGATCGGCTCGGAGTTTATGCGCGGGACGCTGGTGATTATGCGGCAGAGCGGGCGGAACATCGTCTGGTCGAAGTATCAACTGATCCGGCGCAATACGCGGCGCTACGGCGGCTACATGGTCCACATCGGCGTGGTGATTGTGGTGGTAGGCCTGGCCGGCGCGGCATTTAATCGAAGCGAGGAGAAGGAACTGGCGCTGCACGACACGCTGGCCATCGGATCGTACACGCTGGAGTGCGTGGGCTTTACGCAGGACTCGAACGCCAACTACACGTCGGATTACGCGCTGCTTGATGTTCGGAAGGGCGGCAAAGTGCAGTTTCAGATGGCGCCGGAGAAGCGGGTTTATATGGCCAGCGGCCAACCACAGACCATGGTGGCGATTCACTCGGTTCCGGGATGGGATTTGTATGTGGTGTATGAGGGCACGAATCCGGATACCGGCCAGCCGATAATCAAGGCGTTTTTGAATCCGCTGGTGAGCTGGATCTGGGCCGGGGTGCTGATGATGGTTTTCGGCACGCTGGTGGCGTTGACGCCGAAACAGTGGACAGTGAACAGTGGTCAGTGAACAGTGGACAGTGAACAGTGCCATTCACGACGGAGGATTTTGAGCCATGGCGGAAAAACAATGGTCAGTGCTCCGTGGTCAGTTCCGGCGGCACAACGGGGAGGGCAGGGATGAGTGTTAGCGCTTTCGCGCTTTTGATCTTTTGGATGAGTTTGACGCAGGGATTCGACTTGATGGCGTGGGTTGCGCCTTTGGCGGTTTTTGCGGCGGCGCTGCTGGGAACGATTCTGCTGGTTCGGCGCTGGTCGGCGGGCGGAGCGCAGAAGCAGGACCAGGTTTCTGATCCGTCTCTTGATGCCCTGAAGAAACAGATTCGCCGGGAGACGGAAATGCAGGAGTAGGGAGTAGGGAGTAGGGACTAGGGACTAGGGAATAGGGAATAGGGAATAGGGAATAGGGAATAGGGAATAGGGTTGTTATCGACGGAGGTTATTCAGTAATGACGGATACGATGGGGTTTGTTGCCGGGGGGCTGTTGCTGATTGCGGTGCTGGTGTACACCTTCTGGCCGGAGAACGTTTCTGCCAGCCAATTGGAGAAGACGCGGGTGGACTATCTGCTGGAGCGCAAGGAGCAACTTTATGAAAATCTGCGCGACCTGAACTTCGAGTTCAAGGCGGGCAAGTATCCTGAAGAGGATTTCCAAGCGCAGCGGGCACAGCTTGAAAACGAGACGGCGCGGCTGATGGCGGAGATTGAGATTTTGCAGCAGGCATGAGGGGATTTGCGTTGATTCCCACCCTAGATCACCCCAGCGAGCAAAGATCACTCGCCGGGGACCCCGATAGCCGCAAAAACAAGAACGCGGCGAGGGTAGGGCACCCGGCTGGTTGAGATTCTGAGATTCATGGATTCCCACTCTAGCCGCAACAGAACGAGAAGCAGGTCCTTGGACTCCCCTTCGCTGCACTCAGGGTCGCTCAGGATGACAATGGTGAGGGTGGGGCACGGGCAGGTTTTGAAAGAAATTGCAGCAATTTACAAGAGGATTTTTTCGACGATGAAGATGACTCGGATTGTTTTTCGCACCGTTGCCGTGAGCTTGCTGCTCATGGGCGCATTTGCACAGGCTCAAATCACCGGCACGGTGACCAACAAGACGACCGGCAAACCCGCAGCGGGTGATGCCGTGGTGCTGGTGGACACGGCAGCGGGGATGGGCGAGGTGGCCAAAGCCACTACCGACGCCGGCGGGCACTACAAACTGAACAAGCCGGGCCAGAGCAGCTACCTGGTGCGGGTGACACACCAGGGGGCGACTTATTTCATCGGCGCGCCGGAGGGCGGCGCAGCAGGCGACGTTGCGGTTTATGATGTGGCCGCCAAGGTCGATGGAGTGGCCATTGATGAGGATGTGGTGGGCGTTGTCGAGACGGTGGGTGGGCAACTGCGGGTGGTGGAGCGGTACGCGGTTCACAACTCCAGCATGCCTCCGCGCACGCAGTGGAGCCCGCACAGCTTTCAGATTGTGCTGCCGGAAGGTGCGGTGGTAGACGGAGCGTCGGCGCAGCGGCCGGGCAGGATGCTGACCACGGTTAAGCTGGACCCGGATGGATCGAAGGGACACTATTCCTTCAACTTTCCCATTCAGCCCGATGACGGCGAGAAGAGCACGCTCTTCCAGATCGAATATATGCTGCCCTACAGCGGCGGCAAGTTTACCTTCCATCCGCAGGTGACGCTGCCGGCCAGAACCGTGTGGGTGATGATGCCCAAGAGCATGAGCTTTGCCGCGGGCGCGGGATCGACGTTCATCTCTGCGCCGCAGGACCCCGGCTTTCAGACTTTCGTGACCAAAAACGTGGCGCCAGGCAAGGCGCTGGAGTTTACCGTCTCGGGCACGGGAGCGATTCCGCGCGATGAGCAGCAGGCGCAAGGCGGGCAGGGGGCGGGCGGTTCCGGCCAGGAGGCAGGCGGACCCGGATCGCAGCCGGGCGGCGGCATGGGCAACCCGATTAACACGCCAGATCCTTTGACGAAGTACAAGTGGTGGATCCTGAGCGCGCTGGTTCTATTGCTGGCAGCCGGGGCGGCTTTCATGCTGCGCAAGCCGGCAACGGGCGCGGGCTTCGATGCAGGAGCGGCACAGGCATTGGCATCCCCCGCAGCCAGAAATGCAGCTATTCTGAACGCGCTCAAGGAAGAACTGTTTGCGCTGGAGAGCGACAAGATTGTAGGCAAGATTTCTCCCGCGGAGTACACGGAGCAGAAAGCGGCGCTGGAGACGGTGTTACGACGGGCGCTGAAAAGATAGGGAATAGGGACAAGGGACTAGAGAATTCAGTTACAGCAGGGGAATGTCCACATCCTCATGGACGTGGCGGGCGCGCAGCAAAGATCAACACAGTATAGTGTTGGCAAGGAGATATTCGCATGAAAGACCTCGGTAAGAAATTTGCTTTTATCTTGTTGGCTGCACTGGTGATTCCAATCGCCAGTGCCCAAGGCGCGACGGCGAAGCCTGCCGCGTCCGCTCCCGCGCTTAGTTCCTCACAGACCCTGATTTCTTACTGGAACTATGTGGGCGGGAAACTGACTGCGATGGCCGAAGATTTCCCCGAAGATAAATACGATTTCAAGCCCAATCCCGTTGAACGTAGCTTTGCCGAACAGCTTATCCACGCTGCCCATGGCATCAATATCTTCGTTGAGATTGGCAAGGGCAAGAAGCCGCACCTCGACGAGCCAAAGCGATCCGATTTCAAGAACAAGGCGGTAGTGGTGGAGTACGTGCGCAAAGCCTTTGCGGATGGCGCGGCACTGATTGCCAGCAAAGGCGACAGCGGAATGAACGATCTGGTCGTCGATCCCTGGAACAACGAGCAAACCCGCTTATACGAGCAGGCTTGGTTCTACCTCGAACATTCCGGAGAACATTACGGTCAGCTTGTGGTTTACTACCGCGTGGCGGGGCTTGTGCCGCCTGTGTCGCGCCCCAAGAAGTGACCTGTATGGTCCGCGCAGTGCTGAACAGGCTGGTTGAAGATCGCGGTTTTCCACAGAGTATTGGGAGCAAGTTTCATGAACATTTTCAAGACGACTCTTCTTCTTACCCTGCTTACGTTGATGCTGGTTTTGGCGGGAATGTATTTTGGCGGCGAGGACGGCGCGCTGCTGGCTTTTGGCATTGCGGCAGCGATTAACTTCACCAGCTATTTTTATTCCGACAAGATTGCGCTGCGGATGTACAACGCGCAGCCGGTGACGCGGGAGGAGCTGCCGCGGGTGTATGCGGTGGTGGAGCGGCTGGCGGCGCGGGAGGGGATTCCGATGCCGAAGGTTTACGTGATTCCCACCGAATCGCCCAACGCCTTTGCCACCGGGCGCAATCCCCAGCACGCCTCGGTGGCCGTGACGCACGGGATTCTGGGGCTGCTCAACGATGAAGAGCTGGAAGGCGTTCTGGCGCACGAGTTAAGCCACGTGCGCAACCGCGACATTCTTACCAGCTCGATAGCGGCGACGCTGGCCGGAGCGATCACCATACTGGCCCGCATGGCCTTCTGGTTTGGCGGCGGAAGGCGGCGCGGCGGCGGGATGATCGGCATGCTGGTGATGCTGTTGCTGGCTCCGCTGGCGGCCACGCTGATTCAGTTATGGGTTTCGCGCACGCGCGAGTACGAGGCCGACGCCAGCGGCGCGCATTTGACCGGCAATCCGTATGCCCTGGCCAGCGCCCTGGAAAAGATCTCCACCGTCAGCCGCCAGGTTCCTTTGCTGGCCGACGCCAACAGCGCGCACCTGTTCATCATTGCTCCGCTACTCAGCGGACAGAGCTTTGCCAGCCTGTTTTCTACCCATCCGCCGGTGCAGAAGCGCATTGAGCGGCTGATTGGCAGGACGTCGGTGTTGGGAGTAGGAAGTAGGGAGTAGGGACTAGGGAATAGGGAGTAGGGAGTAGGGACTAGGGAATAGATTTGAGTTACATTCCATGGGAGTTATATAGTGAGACGCCCGTCCAGATTGCTGGACGGGCGCTTAACTGTAAGGATAGACCGGAACGCGCTTGCGATGCCGGCCTATGAACTTAGAACTTGTAGACTACGCCGAACTCGGCGCGGGAATTGCCGTGCTTATTCGCAGTACAATTTGACCCCGTGCCGCAGACCGATGTGTTGGCATTGGCCAGGAAAGACGATTGGATGTCGTCGCCCCCAAGGCGCAGGGAAAAGTTATGGAAGAGTCTGTAGTCAATGCCGGCGCCGTATCCCCCCGCAAAGGAGATGTTAGGGGTGGCATTCTCGCCGCCGGTGTGCGCACCTCCCAGCAGCACACGGACATACCCATCGATTTTCCCGAAGAGAGGGGCATGCAGCACCGGTCCCATGAGGAAGGTCTCGACGGAGGGTTTGCCGGGGTTGCCGGCGTTGTCGGCGCCGCCGGTATTGAGGGCGTATTTGTAATAGGCTCCGTCGGCGGTGAGGCCTAGGAATCTGCCCCAATCGCGGGTTACCGAGGCGTTGACGCCCTGTAATCCGTAGCGCGACTGATAGACCTGGTTGAGGCTGGTGTAGCCGTAGCCGATGAACGCCTCATACTTGTGGGAGGCTATCGGCTTCTCGGGAGCCTTTTCAGCATGACGGGAGTGGATAATCTGGCTGGTGGCCGCCAGGGGCATGAACAAGGCCGGAATGATGGCCAGAATGGCAAGCAACTTCCTCTTCAATTTGGGACTCTCCTCAGTGCATAACTTTGTCTACTGCGGGCTCTGGGGGCTATAGAGCCCTTTGTGCCGCCGCCGCAAACCAGTGCGGCTATCTTCATAGACTATCCACTTCTAGATTAACCTCTCAGGCCGGGTTCCATGAAGTCCGGGGCTGATTTGTGTGGCCTGATTTGGTCACTGGCTTTGCACCGGAACCGCCTGGGAGAGCCGCACGAGCTTGCCGGAACTCTCTGTCACTGAGACGGCGACGCCGCCGGGAAGGTAGTGGCTGATGACCTCAGGCCGTTCCCAATCGAGATCCCAGCCGTTCTCAATGGCCACCACGGTGTACTGGCCGGGAGCTACATCGCGCAGGGCGAAGCTGCCGTCGGAGTCGGACTGATCGCGGCGCGCCAGGGCCGGGAAGGCCGCCGACTCTTTGGGAACCAGCAGGACCATGACGCCGGGTTGGCCTTTTTCAGCTTTACGGACAAAGCCTTCGATGCGGGTTTCGCCCAGGCTCATCGTCACCACCAAATGCAACGGCTTGTCGCTCACGGTGATCTGGTTGCCGGGATGGGGGTGGTTGCCGACGGTGATTGAGGTGATGGGAAGCTGCTTTTCTGAAGTGCTGGCCGTTAGCTCGTAATTTCCCGGGCGGATGGAATCAAACGTAAATTGGCCACTGTTGGTGAACACGTTGTTCGGTTCCTGCTGATGCGCGGCATCAAGAGATTTGAGGCTCAGAAACACACGATCCGGCAGTGCGGCTCCGGAGGAGGTTCGCAGGGTTCCGGAAAGCTCCACGGCGGGCTTGCCGAGATTGGGGTCCACTTGTAGGCTGGCGGTAGCGTCCAAATCAGCAATGCGTGGCGGGTTGCCTTGCGATAGCTCGTAGTGGCCGGGGGCTATGCCGGTGAATTCGGTTGTACCGGTTTGCGTCTCGGGATGGGGAGTTATTTTATCCGTGGAGGCCAGTGAGCCGAAGATTACCTGACGTAATTCCGACCAGGTAGCTATCCAACCCTTCATGGGCGAATCGAGTGTCGTCAGATGCAGCGCCGGAACTGCGTGGAGGTTGATGTTGGCCTCTTCGCGGCTGCCGGCGGCGAGGGTGATGGGGGTTGCCGAGGCCTCGTCCGTGGTGGAATCGAAGAAGGTTACTGGGTAGGCGACGTCAAGGGCGGTGCTGGAATCGCTTGCAGATCGTTGGCGCGGTCTGGCGGCAGAGTGGTGGAGCGCATACCAGGGATGCGTTGTCACCGCAATAAAGTACTCTCCGGGAGCAAGCTCGCCGAAGTCGTAAGTGCCGGTGTCATCCGTGGTGGTTTCGGCCTTCTGAGTGATTCGTGCGCTGGGGTTGTGGCCGCGGGGTTTGAGAAAGAGCAGGACCTTGGCATTCTCCACCGGGTCGCCGCCATCAGCGGAGACCGCTCCGTGCAGTGAGGCGACGGGCGTTATTCGGAAGACAAGGTCTTCTGTCTGCTGGCCCTCTCCGGTCACAATGGCGGAGTTGTACTCCTCATGCTCGTCGAATAAAGAGAGGAGAAACCCGCGCTTGTAGGCTGCCAGATCGTACTTGGCAGCGGCGAGACTTTCGAGAGCAAAGCGACCATCGCTGCCGGTTACGACCGACGCGACGGTGCGGTGATCTGAAGTGGAGAGCGCGGCTACCGTGACCCGCTGCACCGGCTCGCCGGTGACCGCGTTCACCACCGTGCCAGCGATGCGGTAGAGAGGTGCGGGCGCGGGTTGCGCTCCCGCGTTTGCCAGCAGCAAAGTCAGGACACAGAGAGTCAATGGAGCGAGCCTTCTGCTCATTGCGCAGGCACCTCCAGGACGAGGCTGGTGGTGGTTCCGGCGGAGAGGGTGACAGGCTGTCCCGGCGTGGGCAGGGCGGCCAGCGCAGCGGGGTTGTGGTATTCCAGCACCACGGAAGCGGCGAAGGTGTAGACGTGATAGCTGCCCGGTGTGAGGCCTTCCAGAGTGACGGTCCCTCCCGAGGTTGGGCGCAATGTTTGCGGAACGGTGTTTTCGGTCGATTCAAAATCCGGAACCACATAGACGGTGTACCAGCGCTCTTCTCCGGGGGCCTGGGCGGCGCCGGCCGTGGGCAGGGAGAGCGTAAGGCTGGCGCAATCGTCGCGCAGAGCCAGAAGCAGCGGCGCGGTCACACCGGCAGGGCCGATTGTCAGGGGTTCGCGAGCCAGGTTGGCGCCCCCGGCGGTGAACGATGCCAGGCACAGGCCGCGCTGCGAGATTGTGGTATCCGCCCAGTAGGAACCGGACGGCGTAAAGGTCGTCTCCAACTGGCCGGGTCCGGAGCCATTTGCATAGAGGCTGACCATGCCGTTGGAGATCGAATCGCCAGCCTGGCGGAGAGCAATAAAAAATGCGCGCGATTCAACCGAAGCAGATGCTCCATGCGCCGGCTGCGCGATGCTACGAGCCATAGTGACTTGCAGGGGATTGGCTCGCTGCGCCAGAAGCGGGATACGCAGGCTTGAAACATCGTGTCCGGCCACAGAAAATTCCACCTGGCCGGACAGGGGCGCTGCATCCATGGAGGGGGTGAAGGTATTGTTCCCCGCGTTTGAGGCCGTAAAGCGCGAAAAGGTCACGGTGACGGAAAATGAATAACTGCCGTCGGGCAGAAGGGCGTGCAGCGCGCGGGTTTCCTGGTCGTATTCGGCAACGTAGGGGAGGGGATGGCCCTGGGCGTCGAGCACCTGAGCGGTGAGAGCCATACCGGCCAAGGCGGGGTTTTCGTCGCCATAATGGCGACCTGAAGGCAGTATGACTTGCGCGGTAACGACGTGAAACGGCTGAAGCGCCAGGGAGAGATTGGCTTCGGTATCCTGACCGCCGGACAGATGAATCTTCGCAGCACCGGCCAGATCGCGAGCCTCGGGATAGAACTGGCTGGGGAAGCCGTTGCGCGTTAAAAGGCCTTCGCTGCCGGGGGCGGAAAGAAGATTGGCCAGTTCGCTTTCCATGGCAGGCTCGGTATAAAGCGAGTACTCGCCATTGCCGAGCCGGGCAAAGCGATAAGCGCCATCGCTGTTGGTCTTGACGGTAGAGATTGCCTCCCATTCAGCCCGCCCGTGTTCGACTGTGCGCTTGACCAGCGTGATGCCGATGCCCTGCGCCGCATCGCCGGTGGAAAGCAGGACGCGGCCGTGCATCGCGTTGGTGGGCGCCATGGTGAAGATCAGATCGGGCATTTGTTCGGCCACCAGGATGCTGTGATTCTCGCCAGGTATAAATCCCATACCAGTATCGCCGCCGGGATAGAATGCCTGATCCAGAAAGCCGGGCTTGATGATCTGCACTGCCTGCGGCCCTACAGGGACACCGGGAATTTCGAAGCGGCCTTCGCCGTCGGTCAAGGCGCCGGTGTCGGCATCGCCCTCAATCTGCACCAAGGCGCGGGGCAGTGGAGAGCCAATGGCGGCGTTCAGGACCATGCCATGAAGGGTGGCCAACGGGCCTGACGGAGCCGTGATGGTCTCGGAGGGCGGCTGCGGGCTTGGAGGAATGGACTCCTGTGCAGGGAGCGGTGTGGCTTCCAGCAGAAAGACCGCGCCAAGTGCCCATGCCGCAAGCAGCGGGAGGCTTTTCCGAACGGCGTGACTGACGCCGGGGCGAGGATGGAGATTAAGAAGGCCCACGCCTTATTGTGACGGTTCAGGGCGGGGAAGGGAATCACAACGAGGGACTAGGGACTAGGGAATAGGGACTAGGGAATAGGGACTAGGGAATAGGGGCTATCACAATCTCCGGGCTTAATCAGAGATTCGCTTACTACTGAGAACTGACAACTGAATGGGGATCGTTCTACCATGGACGCTGCGACCAGACGCAGGAATGGCGCATCGGATTGATTGAAGGATAGTCCAGCATGGTATCGGCAGAGCAAATTGTAGCGCTACAGGATAGGGAGACGCGCGCCTTGCATCGAGCGATGGCGGGGGTGCATGGGGCGAAGGCAGAGGCGAAATCCGATTCTGGCCCGGATGGGCGCGGGGATTGGCTGGATGCGGTTCGCCGCCAGCATCGCGCCAACTTTGAGCTGTGGCACATTGAAGACGAGGCCCGGGCTCCGGGCGCTAGTGATGCCGATTTGGCCGGTGTGAAGCGGCGCATAGACCTGACCAACCAAATGCGCAACGACTTGGCCGAGCAACTGGACCTCTTACTGCTGGGATGGCTGGCGGCCAAGGGGCTGCCCAAGCCGGACGCGGAGCTGAACTCCGAGTCGCCGGGATTGATGATCGACCGGCTTTCGATTCTGGCGCTGAAGATCTATCACACGCGCGAAGAGGCCGAGCGGGCCAGCGCGCCGGAAGGTCATGCGGAGCGCAACCTGGAACGGTTGGCGATTCTGGAGGAGCAACGGCGAGACCTGTCCGACTGCCTGGGCGCATTGTGGCGTGAAACCTTCGAGGGAACGCGTCGCTTCAAGCTCTATCGCCAACTGAAGATGTACAACGATCCGGCCCTGAATCCAGCCGTTTACCGCGCTTCTGCACCGGCTAAATTGGCTGGAGGATGAGGCTCGTTTGCCGGCTGGCTTGACGGAAGGCGGGGTTGTGCGTATAAAGAGTGGCTAAGCAGCGCAATTGGCACGCGCAGTTCTCAACCGGCAGAGAACCAGCACGACGGCGCCCGAAGGGATGCAAACTTTCGGCAAACTTATGATTCAAGAGGCTTGATCCTTGGCGCACGACGGCAAAAAAGAATCTTCACCCGCAAGCAAACCCAGCGTCCACTCCAGTACGGGCACGGGGCCGGCCTTCCAGCACTTCCAGGCCGCCATGGTCCAGTTGCAGCAGGGCAAGTTCGATAAAGCGCTGGCCGCTTTCGAGAAGCTGCTTGCTGCCGCTCCAACCGAGCTGCTGGAACGGTGCAAGATGTATATCAGCATCTGTCAACAGCAACTGGACAAGCGCACCCTGACATTTTCGACGCCGGAGGAGCACTACGACTACGCCGTCTCGCTTTTGAATACCGGCTACTACGAGGAGGCGCGTGAAGGGTTTGACTCGATTCTGGCTGCCCATCCCGAAGCCGACTACGCCTTCTATGGGCTGGCGCTGTTGGACGCGATAACAGGGCGCACCCAGGATTGCCTGGACAACCTGGCCAAGGCCATCGAGCTGAATCCAAGAAATAGACTTCAGGCGCGCGTCGACAACGATTTCCAGAGCATGGCGGACGATCCCCGGTTCACTGAGCTGTTGTATCCCGAGGTGCCTTAGGGACTCAGTGAATTCCGCGAAGATCTCAACCTCAAACCCGGAACCGAAGCCGCAAATGACTGCGGGGAGTGTGCTTGCTCGCCCGTTGCGCGTGGTGGCCATCGGCGGCGGCACCGGGCTTTCAATGCTGCTGCGCGGGCTGCGGCGCTACGTGGTCTCATCCAGCGAAGGCGCCCCGAAAGGGGGGCTGATCGCCGACCTGGCGGCCGTGGTCACCGTGACCGACGACGGCGGCTCCAGCGGCCGGCTGCGCAAAGATTTCAATATGCTGCCTCCTGGCGACCTGCGCAATTGCATGGTGGCGCTCAGCGAGGAAGAGGATCTGCTGGTCCAGCTCTTCGGCCATCGCTTTCGCGCCGGAGATGCCCTGGAGGGGCACAACTTCGGAAATCTTTTTTTAGCCGCGCTCACCGAGATTACCGGCGACTTTGCCCACGCCATACAACTGGCATCGAAGATTCTGGCCACGCGGGGGCGCATCTATCCGGTGACGACGGCCAATGCCACGCTGGTAGCGCGCATGGACGACGGCTCGCTGGTGCGGGGCGAGACGAAAATCACCGCCAGCCAAAAGCGCATTGTGGAACTGATGCTCGATCCTCCGGTCGCGGCTCCCTTGCCGGAGACACTGGAGGCCATCGAGCGCGCCGACTTGATCAGCGTGGGACCCGGCTCGCTGTACACCTCCCTGATTACAAATCTATTGGTACAGGGCCTGCCCTCAGCGCTGGTCAACGCGCGCGGCTTGCGCGTCTACATCTGCAACCTGATGAGCCAAGCCAACGAGAGCCTGAATCTGACCGCTTCCCAGCACATTGAAAAAATTTACGATCACACCCACGCACCCATCTTCGACTACGCCCTGGTGAACACCGGGGTCTTTTCTGCGGAGACGCTGGCTCGTTACGCAGCCCAGGGGGCGTCCCCTGTCACCCCTGACATTGAGCGCATCGAAGCGCTGGGGGTGCGCGTCATTACCGGCGATTTTGCCAGCGAAGAAAACGTTGTCCGCCACTATGCCGACCGGGTCAGCAGCGCGCTGCTGTCGCTGGGCGGCGAGGCTTTGGCGCGCCGGGGCTGAGTTTTTTCTTTCCTATCCATTGAGTGCTGCGGTAGAGTGAAGGCGTGCGCGGCTGGAAGTCTGCGCAAGCGAAGAGGAGGTTTCATGCACAAGACTCGAATTTTAATCATTACGGGCTGTTGCCTGTTTGTTTTAGCAATCTTTGCCTGGGCGCAATCCGTCAGAAAACCCGGCCTGTGGGAGATGACCACGACCATGACATGGCAGCAATCGCCCATGCCTCAGGGCATGACCATGCCCGGAGGCGGCCAGCACACCACGTTGGTTTGCCTGACCCAGGAGATGATTAACAAGTATGGCGCCCCGATGCCGCAGAGTCGTAACAACGAGTGCCAGATTGCCAACGTGGTAATGCACGCCACCAGCATGACCGCCGATTGGATATGCAGCGGCAGAATGGCGGGCAAGGGAACCCTGGAATCATCATGGGCCGACCCCAATCACGCCATCGGCAAGGTACATTTTGTCGCAACCATGCAAATGGGACCGAATTCCCGGACAATCGAATACACAGTTAGTTCCTCGTCCGTATACAAAGGTCCGGACTGCGGCAGCGTAGCGCCCATGCCCATGCCGCAAAACTAGTGCGGTTGCACCAAAGAAGGACCGGCAGCGAAAAGCCCCGCATTTGCGGGGCTTTTCTGTGCGTGAAATGAAGTTGCCGGAGCTTACTTCAGAGCGTTCATCAAGGTATCGAGAGCTGATTTCGGGGGCCGTGTCAGCGACTCGGGCAGGGTTCCCAACGGCTCATTGACCAGATTGAGCTGGTCAATGAAGGTGGGCTTGGTGGTGTTGATGTAAAAAACGCCGGTGAGGATCTCGTTGTTTTCGTGTGCCTCCATCAGGGTGCGCACGGCGTTGGCTTTATCGGTGGGGTCGTATTTCTCGTGCAGCTTGCGCAGGCGCAGGTTGGAACCGTCGTGCATCTCCACTTCGAAAATCTCGCCGGAGTCGTAATCGACGGCGATCTCGTCGAAGCTGGCCACAAAGCCGATCTCGTTGATGGGCTCGTCGTTTTCCTGCATGAACTTGTAGCTCTTGGTGGATCCCTCGTGATCGTTGAAGGTGACGCAAGGGCTGATGACATCAAGCATGACCGTGCCTTTGTGGGCGAGTGCGGCTTTGAGCATGGAGAGCAACTGTTTTTTGTCGCCTGAAAAGGAGCGGCCAACAAAGGTTGCGCCCAACTGGATGGCCAGCGCGCAGGTGTCGATGGCGGGCAGATCGTTGACCACGCCGGTTTTGAGCCTGGAGCCGAGATCGGCGGTGGCCGAGAACTGGCCCTTGGTGAGTCCGTAGACGCCATTGTCCTCGATGATGTAGATCATGGGCAGATTGCGGCGCATGAGGTGAACGAACTGGCCCATGCCGATGGAGGCGGTGTCGCCATCGCCGGAGACGCCGATGGTGGTCATGGTGTGGTTGGCGAGGATGGCGCCGGTGGCAATGGCCGGCATGCGCCCATGCACGCCGTTGAAGCTGTGCGAGCGGCTGAGGAAGTAGGCGGGGCTCTTGGACGAGCAGCCGATGCCGCTCATCTTCATGACGCGCTCCGGCTCCACGCCCATCTCGTACAACGCGTCGATGATGCGCTCGGAGATGGCGTTATGTCCGCAGCCGGCGCACAGCGTGCTTTTGCCGCCGCGATAATCGAGAATGGGAAGGCCGATGTGGTTGACTTTGGGAGCAGGTGCGGCGGTTGCCATTTAGAGGCCCTCCTGAAGCGCAAATTGTTGGGTGATGGATTCGGCGTCCACGGGCATCCCGTTGTAGTGGAGAATGCTGCGCAGTTTGGTCACCTGCGCGGCGGGCAGATCGAGCTTGAGCAGGCTGGCCAACTGCGCGTCACGGTTCTGCTCGACGACATAAATGCGCTCGTGCGAGGCCACAAAGTCGTGAATTGCCTGGGCAAAGGGAAAGGCCCGGATGCGCAGGTAATCCACGTCCTTGGCGTAGCGCTGCTTGATCTGGTCAAGGCACTCGGTGAGCGCGCAATCGGTGGAGCCGAAGGCCAGGAAACCGATCTTCGAGCTGCCGTTTCTAACTACAACAGGGGCGGGAACCAGCTTGCGCATATTCTCGAACTTGCGCGTTAGCCGGTCCATTACCGCCTGGTACTCAACCGGGTTCTCGGTGTATTGGGCCGTATCCGTATGTCCAGAGCCGCGGGTAAAGTACGAGGCCTTGGGGTGGCGCGTTCCGGGCAGCGTACGCCAGCCGATGGCGTCGCCATCCACGTCGCGGTAGCGGACAAAGCCACCCAGACGCTCCAGATCCTCGGCCGTAAGCACCTTGCCGCGGTCCAGCGGCTTGGCGGGATAATCAAACGGCTCGGACATCCAATTGTTCATGCCCAGATCAAGATCGGTGAGCAGAAAAACCGGTGTCTGCATACGCTCGGCCAGGTCGAAGGCCGCCTGAGTCAGCTCGAAACATTCCTTGACCGAACCGGGCAGCAGAATCGGATGCCGGGTGTCGCCGTGCGAGAGGAAGGCAGCCGAAAGCAGATCGGCCTGCTGGGTGCGCGTGGGCATGCCTGTGGAGGGCCCGGTGCGCTGCACGTTGATAATCACGCCGGGAATCTCGGCGTAGTAGCCGAGACCGCAGAACTCCGCCATCAAGGACATGCCGGGGCCGGAGGTTGAGGTCATGGCTCGTGCGCCAGCCCAGCCGGCGCCCAAAACCATGCCGATGGCGGCCAACTCGTCCTCGGACTGGATAACGGCAAAGGTAGCGTTGCCTTCAGGCGTAACGCGCAGTTTCTTCAGCAGGTCAGTGGTGGACTCGATCACCGAGGTGGAGGGCGTAATCGGATACCAGGCGACCACCGTAACACCGGCAAAGACCGCGCCCATGCCGCAGGCGGCGTTGCCGTCGATGATGATTTTGCCCGCGGTTTTATTCATCTTCTCGATGAAGAAGGGGTCGCGCTTGGTCAGGTTCGCCTGGGCATAATCGAAGCCCGTCTTGACTCCGCCGAAGTTCAGGTCAAAAACCTTTTGCTTCTTGGCGAACTGCCGGCGCAGGTTGCTCTCCACCACGGCCATATCGATGGCCAGCAACTGGGCAACAACGCCCACGTATACCATGTTCTTGACCAGCTTGCGCAGCTTGACCTCAGGGCAGATGGCGGCAGTGAGCTTGTCAAAGGGCACAGGATAAAAGATCACATTACCGCGCGCCTGGTCGAGTTTGAGATTCTCCTCGTAGATGGCCACGCCACCGGGGGGCAGAGCCTGCACATCGTCCTGAGCGGTTTCCGGATTCAAAGCGACCAGAATTTCGGAGTCGCGCTTGCGGGCGACGTATCCGTCCTTGCTGGCGCGAATCAGAAACCAGGTTGGCTGTCCAGCAATGTTGGAAGGGAAGAGGTTTTTCCCGCTGACGGGGACGCCCATTCCAAAGATGCTTTTCAGCAGTACGCTATTGGCGGATTGCGAGCCGGAGCCGTTCACCGTCGCCACGTTGATGCTGAAATCGTTTGTGACACGCTGCCGCGTGTTTGTTGCGCCCTGCACATCGCCCAGGGCTGGATCGCCTGTCGCCATTTGGCGGGATTCCCTTCTAATTCATTGGGGAAAGAGTCAATCTTTCTCTCCTCTGTGATTATAGTCAGCGGCGCGGACTGCCGTCCTTCTTTCATAAGCCGGGAGTGATCACACCA
>Ga0302320_10009710_pt1 | contig 20622 bp, 10 predicted proteins | sample Bog_T0_3_FD_202130 | JGI IMG/M metagenome (GOLD analysis project Ga0302320, IMG submission 202130) | Peat permafrost microbial communities from Stordalen Mire near Abisko, Sweden - Bog_T0_3 | ecosystem: Environmental > Terrestrial > Soil > Wetlands > Peat | place: Sweden: Abisko, Stordalen Mire...
CCGGACAGCGCGCCTAATTGTGCTTGTTGATTGGCGCCGCTGAAGTTTGTGATTACGATGATCTGTTTCCTGCCCGTGCTGCGCGTGTAGGCGACGATGCTGTCTTTGCCGGCGGAGAAAGTTTTCTGGTCGCCATCCCTTAGGACGGGGTTGGTTCGCCGGAGGGCCGTTAGCGCTTTATGCCAATTTAGTAGCGAGTTCGGATCCTTTTCTTCTGTCTCGACGTTTACAGTTGTGTAATCCGGCTCTACAGGGAGCCATGTTGTATCGCCTGTGGAGAATCCCGCGTTTTTCCCCGATGTCCACTGCATTGGCGTTCGTTCCGAGTCGCGCCCGCGAGTTGGATCTGAAGACCGCGGGGCGGTCGACATCCCGATCTCATCGCCGTAATAAATCATCGCTGCATCGCGGGAGGTGAACAGGATCGTTTCTAGCATCTTTTGAATCTGTCTACAGTCAGCTCCTGGAGCTGCGCCCTGAGACTCACGGCAAAAGCGATCGAGCCGATTATTGTCGTGATTGTCATAGACCAGAAGCGGCATGGAACCATGCAGTCCGGTTTCCGCCTCTTCGAGACGCGTACTCCAAGTGTCGGGCTTTAGGGTATTGCGAAGGGCGAGTTGTGTGTCCATCGGCAGTTGTACTTCATCCTTCGCAGCGCCTCCGTACCACTTATCCAACTCCGCGATGCTCGGTAAGTAGGTCTCGCCGACCAGGACCCGGTCGCCCGGATAGCTGTCGATCATGGCTCTCATGCGCCGAATAATGTCGTGAATTTCCGGCAAATTGGATGTCTTCTCGCCCATGGTGAGGGGCTGGCCGGCCCTGTCGCGCTGGATCTCGCCTTTGGCGTCGCGGCGGAACTCCTCATCGCCGAGGCCAGGATCCTCGAGCAATGTGTCAACCGAATCGAGGCGAAAACCCGCAACGCCGCGATCGAGCCAAAAACGCATTTGATCAAACATCGCTTTTTCGACAGCCGGGTTTCGCCAGTTAAGGTCAGGCTGCTGGGCGTAAAAGCGATGGTAGTAGTACTGGCCCGTCGTGGGGTCGAGCGTCCATGCCGATCCGCCAAAAACACTGTGCCAGTTATTGGGCGGTCCCATCTTACCGTCCTTGTCCAACTTGCCGTCACGCCAGATATACCAATCTCTCTTGGGATCGCTCTTGCTGCTGCGGGACGCGATGAACCAGGAATGTTGGTCGCTCGAATGGTTTACGACCATGTCGAGCAGAATGCGGATGTGACGCTTATTGGCTTCACTGATCAGGCGATCCATGTCGGCCATCGTTCCGAATTGGGGATCGATCGCATCGTAGTCGGACACGTCGTAGCCAAAATCGACCAATGGGGAAGGGAAGCAGGGAGCGATCCAGATTGCATCCACGCCCAAGTCCCGGAGGTAGTCGAGGCGAGACGTTATGCCATTGAGGTCGCCCACGCCATCGCCATTCGTATCTTGAAAACTGCGCGGATAGATCTCGTAGAACACCGCGTGCTTCCACCAGGGGTCAGCAGAGGTATTTTGAGCCGACCCTTGCGCATGCGACGGAATGGCCATCAGGGCCGATAGGACGATCGAAGCGAGCAATATACGACGAATCACAGTAGCTCCTGTTTCAGGTTGATGACCCTGACGAAACCCGATCAAATTGTACCCTTCAGCTTCATTGGCCATTTCTGTGCAAGCGGCCTTGAAGAAACATTCGGGACTCACGCGAATGAGTCTATCACCGCGATGAAATAGTGCGATATATTCGTGCCTAAATCAATTGAGCGGAGTATTCACAAAGCTGTATATGCATATTGATTTGAACGAGTGACACGGATCGGTCTAAGGAGGCCATAGCCCGCAAGCGCCCTTTCCAGACCAGACCCCAGACGCTGGTTGTCGGCCATCGCCAAGTACACGGGAACGCAGCTACTTAGTATTGGCTCCTGTATAACACGCTGCGATTTTCGATCAATTGCGAAAAAAGTCTATACAGCTTATTGGTTAATGACAGCGTTTTCTATTGACTAAGCTTTTTACAGAGTTGAGAATCCATGCGAGTACGAACATCCCGCATAATTTCTCTCTGGATGTCTGAGGCCATCCGCCATGAACGCGAAAATACAGAGCGAAATCAAATTCCGTACGCACACAACGGCAACAATGCCGAAAGGAAACACCATGAGTACTTTCAGCAGGCCAGGGCACGCACGAGTGGCCGGAGGAAAATTAGTACCGTCAATCCTCTCGATCCTGATTCTTTTCTTCGCAATACTTACAAATGCAAATGCGCAAACGTCTACGGCGGACATTGTTGGAACGGTCACGGACTCAACTGGAGCGACCGTACCGAATGCAACCATCACGCTTGTGAGCAAGGACACCAATCTAACCCGCACCTTCCGAACAGACAAGAGTGGTTCGTTCACCTTCACATCGCTCATTCCTGGAACGTATAGCCTGAAGGTCGCAGCCGCCGGGTTCGAGACCGTGACTGGTAGCGATATTGTGATTGCGGCCGGCGATCGCCGGCGGATCGACACGGTGATGACAGTAGGGGCAACCACGCAGACGATTGAGGTAACCAGCGCCGCGCCTGTTCTGCAGACCGATTCGGCTGCCCTTGGGAGTACGGTTACAGAGCGTTCCGTAGAGGACCTGCCGTTGAATGGCCGCGACTACATCACATTGACTCAGCTTGTCCCTGGGGCAGACGAAGGCACTCCGAACGGTCTTGCCAGCGGAAATCGTCCGGATGACAAGCGACAGCCCTCTATCGTCTCGGTCGACGATCAGACGGACGTTGTTAACAATGAAATGATTGACGGACTCGACAACAACGAGCGCATTATCGGCACGATCGGCGTTCGTCCCTCAATCGATGCCATTGCGGAGGTGCGTGTTCTCACAAACACCTACTCGGCTGAGGCGGGACGAGGCGCGGGCGCAGTGATCAACATCATCACCAAGAGCGGCTCCAACCAATTCCACGGCAGTTTGTATGAGTTCTTCCGCAACGATGTCTTGAATGTTTATTCCTACCAGTTTGGAGCTCACAATCCGAAGCCGGAACTGAGGCAGAACCAGTTCGGCGGCAGCTTCAGCGGCCCGGTTTACAAGGACAAGACGTTCTTCTTTGGCGACGTGGAGTGGTTCAGGCTCATTCAAGGATCCGCCCCCTCGAATCTGACTGTGCCCACACTCTATGAAGAGCAGCATCCGGGCGATTTCTCCGATGTTGTCCCGGCATGCAAGACCGCAACAGGGTCGGATCCAACCCAGTCGGAAACGACGGGCTGCGTCTACGATCCCAACCCGGCCGATGCCGGGTATCTCACTGCGCCGTTGGCTGGCAATGTGATTCCGTCGGGGTACATCGATCCTGTGGGTCTGGCATACTTCAAACTCTACCCTGCCCCCAACAACGGAACCACCACGTACACTGGCAGCCGCCCGAAGATCCAGTTCTCCACGGTATTCGACATTCGTGTCGACCACAAACTGACAGATAGGGACTTGTTGTACGCTCGCTTTACGGAGAATAATGTCAACACCACCGCTTACCCGCCTATGCCCATCAGCATGGCGTTCGCCTCGACCATCGGGCCCATCGATCCGCAATCCGGTTTAAGTTATGGTGTTGCTCCCCAGGTGGCTCGCAATGCGGCGCTTTCCTATAACCATACTTTCGCTCCGCGGCTGTTGATGCTCCTTGGCGTCGGGTATACCTATATTGGCACCAATTCCTTGCCGTTGAATTATGGCAAGAATCCGAATACAGGATTCGGGGAGCCGGGGATCAACTTCAGCGCCGATACTTCTGGCCTGGGCACGGTGACACCGACAGGCGAGACGGGGTTTGGCGCCGGAGGAAACTCCATACCAATTCACGATACCGACAACACCTTCCAGGTGAACGGTCAAGTGATCTACACAAAGGGAAATCGTTCCATCAAAGCTGGATCTTCGGTCATACGTCGATACTTCGATAACGGTCAGGACCAGTATGGGGAAGGGACGTTTACCATGCAGGCCGGTCTCCCCGGTCTTCTGGAAGGGGTCTTCTCCAGTGTCCAGCGTGTGAACGGCCTATTCAAGCGCTATTACCAGTCGTGGGAGCCGAGTGTTTTTCTGCAATATGACTGGCGTGCAACGAAAAAGCTCACATTGAATCTTGGCGCGCGTTACGACGTCTTTACGCCTTTTGTGGAGAAATACAATCACTTTACCAACCTCGACTGGAATACGGGAAACATACTCATTGCCGGCCAGAACGGCGTCAATCGCTCGGCCGGTCTAGCTACGGATTATGGAGATTTCTCTCCGCGCCTTGGATTCGCATACTCGCTGCGCAGGAGTACGGTCATTCGCGGGGGCGCGGGAATCATCTTCTATCCCGACAACTACGGAGCTCCCTCCAACGGAAAGAATCAGCCCTATGGCGCAACGTATGGAATCTGCAGTTCCGTCACTTCGGCGTCGGGGTCCTCAGGCTGCTCTACGTCTTATACGCGTCTGAAGAACGGTCTGCCAGTGCCTTCCACTAACCAGCCTACCAATCCTCTCCTGCTGACGGGAGTCATTTCTTCGGAGGTAGACCCGCACACTCATGCTGGCGCTTTGGAGCAGTGGAATCTCACCGTGCAGCAAGAAGTGAAGGGCGTGACGTTCACGGTTTCCTACGTTGGCTTGCTTGGCCGCCACGGCTACAACGATTTCAACATGAACCGAACCGTGGACGCGAATGGACACGGTACCGCATGCTACACCGTCGCCGACGCGACTGCGCGTTGCGCGCTTTACAACAACACGAATCGTCTCTATTACAGTCGGCTACCTGGTATCACCACCATAAGTACGTTCCAAAGCTCCGTCTCATCGTTTTATAGCGGCCTTCAGGCTTCAGCCGAGCGTCGTTTCCAGAACGGTCTCGGCTTCAACGCGAATACTACCTGGGCTCATATGCTCGATAACGGCGCCGAATCAATCAGCGGCGGCTCAGGCGGAAATCACCAGGTGAATGAAACGTCCCATCTTGATGACTACGGTGATGCCGACCTGGACATCCGCAACCGTGTTGTAGTGACTGGCAACTACGCACTGCCATTTGGAAAAGACGCCAAGGGCCTCACAAGGCAACTGATCAAAGGATGGAGCGCAAATGTGATCGATGTGTGGGAGACGGGGTTGCCGTTCACCATCCTGAATAGCACCAACGTGGACAATACAGATCCTGGCGGAGCTGCGGATCGTGCCAATATTGTCTCCAACCCTTTTCAGAATATTGTTCCCCACGCCGGGCTTCCCGACCCGCAATACTTCAACTACAGCGCTTACGCCAAGCAAACATTCGGTTTGGTCGGCAACGAGAGGCGCAATACTTACCATGGCCCGCACTACAGGCACGTTGATGCGTCAGTATTCAAGGACTTCTCAATGCCGCGGGAGACAAAGTTGCAATTCCGGGCAGAGATGTATAACGTAGCCAATCAAACGAATTTTGGACAACCGGGTGCCACGGTTGGGACGTCAACATTTGGGGCCATTACGGCAACGCAGGGGAACTATAATCCACGACTCGTGCAGTTTGCGCTCCGCTACGAGTTCTGAGGATGGCCCGGGTCCATCGACTACTCGGCAGACCGTCTATTGGCGGAGATAGGACCGCGGTCCAGAAAGATTGAGAACGCTCGAACGAGCGTTCTCAATCCGCAATCACGAATTCATCGCAAGAAACGTTCGCATTCTTTCGACAGAAAGTGCGAAACACAACCAAGCTTCAATCTCTTCAAGAGGGGAAAAATATGAGGAATTTCAACGTAAACCGCCGCGACATCTTGCGCGGCACTGGACTCATCGCAGCGGGCGCGTTGTTGCCGTCCAATATCCCGGCGCACGCCTCGACTAACGGTTCTGGCTATCCCGCACCAGGTGCGGTCACCGGGGACCGTATTGCGATTGGAAAGAACATCGCAATCGTGGAAACGTCATATGGTAAAGTGGGCGGTTATACGGAGCGCGATGTCCTTGTTTTTAAGGGAATCCCGTACGGCGCTTCGACCGCAGGCGCGGGGCGATTCAAGGCGCCGAAGCCGCCGAAATCCTGGACCGGATTGCGCAGCAGCCGCCATTTTGGGCCCGAGGCTCCGCAGGCCTTCCGCTCCATCTGGGATAACGACGAAGAGGGCTTTCTTTTTGAATGGGACTACGGCTACCAGAGCGAGGACTGCCTTCGGCTGAATGTATGGACTCCGGCAACTGGAGGAAAGGCGCGCCCCGTGCTTGTGTATTTGCACGGAGGCGGTTACTCCGTAGGATCGAGTTCAGAGCTGAAGATGTTCGACGGCATAAATCTGGCCAAGCGCGGCGATGTGGTGCTTGTGACCATCAATCACCGTTTGAATGTGCTGGGTTACCTGAACCTTGCGGCTTATGGGGATGAGTACGCGGAGTCTGGCAATGCCGGGTCGCTCGACACCCTGGCAGCGCTCACCTGGGTTCGCGACAACATCGCGCAATTCGGTGGAGACCCCGGGTCGGTAACGATCTTCGGACAGTCAGGCGGCGGAGGCAAGGTTTGTACGCTGATAGCCATGCCGGCTGCGCGCGGTCTCTTTCATAAGGCGATTTTGGAGAGCGGTGCGACGATACGGCTCGGATCGGAAGAGGGCAGCAGGGAACTGGCGGAGCGCACCTTAAAGAATTTGGGGATCGCCCCCAGCGATGTAAGGAAGCTTGAAGAAATGCCGTATGCGCAGTTGGAGAAGGCCGCCAGCTCCGAGATAGAGGCCGCTCGCGTTGCGGCACTGGCTAATCCATCCAGAAACATGGCACGTGGTCTCGGCTACTCGCCCGTTATGGACGGCAAAGTAGTTGCGCAGCATCCGTTTGATCCGGCGGCGCCGCCAAGTGCAGCTAACATTCCGCTGATGGTTGGAACTACGCTGAATGAAATGACAAACGGGATAAACCATCCGGATGCCTTTGATCTTACGGAAGAGCAATTGAAGGCTAAAGCCGACCAGAGCTTTGCCGGACATGGCGCGGAAGTGATTGCGAGCTATCGGGAGCTGTATTCAAATGCAAATCCTTTCCAACTGTGGTCAGTGATCGTCACCTCAAGTCCGCGTGGGTCGGCATTAACATTGGCCGGAATCAAAGCTGCACAGCCGGCCCCTGTGTACTGTTACCAATTCGCGTGGCAGACGCCGGTTCTGGACGCTCGTCCAATGGCGTTTCACTGCTCGGAACTACCCTTTGTCTTCGACAATGCCGATCTTTGTGAGAACATGACGGGTGGGGGCGAGGCTGCTCACGTGCTTGCCAGCAAGGTAAGTCAGGCGTGGATCAACTTTGCTCGCTCCGGCAATCCCAATCATCCCGGACTGCCTGCGTGGAAGCGCTTTGATCCAGCGACAAAAACAACAATGGTCTTTGACGACCATTGTGAGGCGAAGGACAATCTGGACACCAGGCAACTCGCAATCATTAAGAGTGCGCTTTCCAAGGGGTAGGGCCTGCATTCAACGAAACGTTCTGTGTCAATTTAAAACCGTGGCGTCCTTAGTACCTTTTATCAAGAACGCCTCGGAGTCTTTTTTAGGAGATTTATCCGTGTCCAGCAGAAGAAGGTTTCTACAGCTAATTTCGAGTTTGCCTCTCGCAGCCCAGTTTCTAGGGATGAAAGGCTTTTCCCAGAGTCAACAACCGAATCCCGCTCCGAACAGCGCAGAAGTTCCCGATCATTTCGCTGGAAGTCCGGTTGGCGATCCTCTTCCCGGTCAAAAGTGGCGAGTGCACGATCACTCCCGTCCGCAAGCGAGGCAGATCGTGCCCGGGCTGCCACTCCCCGAAGCGAATCCACCATCCGACGCCATTATTCTCTTCGATGGGAAAGACCTCTCAAAATGGGGAATTCAGACACGAGACGGGAAAGTTGGTGAAGCAGATTGGAAGGTCGAAAACGGTTATGTCGAAATGGTCCCGCGTTCCGGCAGTCTCATTACCAGGGATTCCTTTGGTGATTGCCAGTTGCACCTCGAATGGATGACGCCAACGGGCACGCCCGCTTCGCGCGTGGGCCAGATGAGGGGCAATAGCGGCGTCATCTTGATGAAGCGATACGAGATGCAAGTTCTTTCGTCCTTCGACAACATCACTTACGCAGACGGCGCCGCCGGCGCAATCTACGGAGAATATCCTCCGCTCGTCAATCCGTGCAGGCCCGAAGGTGATTGGAACAGCTACGACATTGTCTTCAAAGCACCGAAGTTTGACGGACAAACACTCCAAAAGCCGGCATTTGTGACGCTATTCTTCAACGGAGTTTTGGCACATGATCATGTAGAGTTGCTGGGGAGTACGGCTGTGGAACCAATCGCCAAATATCAGCCTCACCCCGCCGAAGAACCATTTATGCTGCAGGGACATGCGGGCCCGGTACGTTACAGGAATATATGGATTCGCCGCCTTACAGGCTACGACAGTTAAATTAGCAGATAAGGCTGGCTCTCTTGCCCCCCAATGACCGATTGCGATCGGTACGCGAATGGCACCTGCTCCGTGTCGTCCAAGGATAGGAACGATTAATAGTCCGAACGCGCTAATTTTGGGGAAACCGCGTGGCCTGAACCACCCGACCTGAATCGGCAAATGCCTCATTGAGGCGGCCCCAACGCATGAATGATTAAATGACGTGCTTCTCCATTTGAATGCATTCCTATGTCCCGCTGTGCCGGTTCAGGCCCGCCGGGTGCCCAATTCGTCAGAGAAATCACTTGATTGATTTTGAAGTCGAAGGGTGCAGAACTCCTCGGCAAAGGCACGTATCCGTCAATTGTGCTGCCATCCCAGTGGGAAGAGAATCGCGAATTGCGGGCGGAACACTCCTCGGCTGTTTTTCTAGAGGATGACTTTGTTATAAGAATTTGACAAGTTGTATAGACCGGTGCTCTAGTACGAAAGTGTTTAGTACGTCCTTCGATGCTTTGCGCGAGGTAATAACTTCAAATGATATTGCACAAGTACCGCGAGATTCTCGAAAAGCTTCAAGGGGAAATTGCCGCAGGCCGGTACAGGCCCGGACAGCGACTGCCAAGCGAAGCGGAACTTGTTCGGCGGCACGGCGCGTCCAGGATGACAGTATTCAGGGCCATGCACGAGTTGCAGTCGTTGGGGCTCATTACCCGGCGAGCTGGTTCTGGAACATTTGTTTCCAAAGCTTCGAATTCTGGGAGCTATGTGTTGGGGTTGGTGATACCGGAATTGGGGCAAATGGAGATATTTGATGCCATCTGCAAAGGCATGATGGAGACTGTCAGTACTGGCTTGGTGGATGCGCCTCTAGCGCCCCGCCATTCCCTATTATGGGGCAATGTTAGTGCGACCACAGAGATGGAAAAGTTGAGCGCTGCCGAGCAGTTGTGCCGCCACTTCATTGCACAGAGGGTCTCTGGCGTTTTCTTCGCCCCTACGGAGTTTTCGCTTGGGAGAGACCAAGCCAATCATCGAATTGTAGCGGCACTTGATCGGGCAAGGATCCCCGTCGTCCTCTTAGATAGGTGCATCGAGCCATATCCCCGACGGAGCAATTATGATTTGGTTGGCATCGACAATCGAAGAACGGCGTATTTGGCCACGGAACACCTGATTAATGCAGGCGCCAAGCGCATTGCGTTCTTTGCGCGGCCGCAATCGGCGCCCACAGTGGACGCTCGGATTGCAGGCTATCGTGAAGCGATCCAGTCGTTGTCAAATCAGACGGACCGCAATCTGGTTGGTATTGGCGATGCTACTGATGAAAAGTTTGTCAAAGCCTTTTTAAAGAAAAATCGCCCTGATGCTTTCGTTTGTGCGAACGATCTTACCGCCGGAAATCTTATGCATACGCTGCTGTCCCTTGGATTGCGAATTCCAGGGGACATTCGAATGGTGGGGATCGACGATGTGCGATTTGCGCGCCTGCTGCCTGTGCCTCTTACGACACAGCACCAGCCATGTCGGGACATCGGTAGGATTGCACTTAATGTCATGCTAGACAGGATTGCCACCCCGGATTTGCCAACTCGCGATATTCTCCTCGGATGTAAGTTGATTGTCCGTCGTTCCTGTGGCGTGCAGGTGGGGCGATCAAAGTGACATGCGAGTTATTACTAAATCCGAAGTGCTCAATGTTAGGCCATCGAACGTATGACACGAAATGAATTTATGTACATCGAATCACATTACTTATGTATTTGACTGGAATGTAGTTATAAAGACTTTGAAGCATAATAAAGCAACCTATACAGGTTCACTGATTGTCTATACAGCAAAACGACTATCCGCTCCAAATCCGATTGACAAAGCTATTTGTGCCCTCCTAGAATCCGACTCGACCTATCATGACAGGTCGATCGTTCAAGTCGGAGCCAATATGAAAAACGTGCTGCACTCACACATGCATCTTCGTCCCGAGGTACAACAGCATAGCGGTCCCGTTAGAGCCAAAGCGGGCCATAGAAGCAGAAGCAGAATTCTCTTTTCGCTTCTGGTGGCACTTTGGTCTTTCTCGTACCTCCAATCCTCCGTCATGTGTCAGACCACATTTGGCTCGGTGGTGGGATCGATCACGGACTCGACGGGCGCAGTTCTTGCGGGCGCGTCAGTGACACTCACGAATGCAGGCACTAATGAAGTGCGCAAGATGACTGCGAACTCGAGCGGCGGTTACAGCTTTGCCGATATCCAGCCAGGCACCTACAAGATCGATGTAGACGATCCGGGATTCAAGCACGTTACGATCAATGCCGTCGGCGTGCTAACCGGCGGGACCACGCGCGCAAATGCGGTGATGCAGGTGGGCGGCCAGTCGGAGACCATCGAGGTGACGAGCGCGGCTCCGCTCATTCAGACAGACTCGACCAACCTCGGCGGCGTGATCGAAGGTCGTACGGTGCAGACCATCCCCCTGAACGGGCGGAATGTGAACAACCTGCTTGAGCTTGTGCCCGGTGTGCAGGCGCAGGGAACCACAAGCGGCAACCTGTCGACCAACGAAATTGCGTACGGCAATTATCAGATCGGCGGCGGTTTCGGCAACCAGAGCTCTTTCTATATCGACGGCGTCCTGAGCAACATGCCCTCGAATAACGCGTTGGCCCTCATTCCTTCCCAGGATACAGTTCGGGAATTTCAGGTCACGACGAGCGATGTCAGCGCTGAGTTCGGCGGGTTTGCCGGCGGCATAGTCAACATCAGCACGAAGGCGGGCACCAACGTGTTCCACGGTACGGCTTATGAATACATGCGTGCACGGGTACTGAACGCGAATGACTATTTCAGTAACAGTCTCGGCAGAGTACGCCCGTCATGGATTCAAAACCAGTTTGGAGCGTCCGCTGGTGGCCCCATCATGCGAAACAAGGCCTTTTTCTTTGGCGCGTTTGAGAGGGAGCCTGTTGTCAATGCGAGCGCTGCTACCTTATCTACTCTTCCGACCTCGGCGGAGTTGGGCGTTTCCGGCGTTGCTGCGTGCCCCGGATGCGGAGACTTTTCAGCGGCAGGATTGCCGACGATCTACGATCCGACTACAGGTCTGCAGTTCCAGTGCAACGGCGTACTGAACGTCATCTGCGCGAATCGGATTGATTCGGGAGTTGCGGCGCTCCTGAAGCTGAATTATCCAACCACCCTTCCAAGTGGTGCCCCCATCACCGGCCTTACGAATAACTGGACCGCAGTTACGAGGTCCCATTACCTTCTTTCGACCTACGACGGGAGAGTGGACTACAACATCACATCGAAGAACCTTCTATTTGGCCGCTATACGCAGTTTCTCGACCAGAGCCAATCAACGACCGCATATCCAGGAGTTGCAGCGTATGTAGTCCCAGGGGCTTCCGGAATCACGGACAAGCAGATCATTATCGGCGATACACACACTCTGACTCCAACGACCGTGCTTGATGGACGCCTGTCTTATCTGCGGGCATACCAGTTTCAACCGCCGCGCGGATTAGGCACAAATATTGCGTCGATATCCCCGGGCCTCTCTGCGGCGCAAACCGCACTCGGACAGGATCTTCCCATAGCGCTCAGCTTTAGCGGCACTCCGATTACGGGAGGCACTCCGCCCGGCCAGCTTTATTGGTTCGAGAATATGTACATGGCATCGGGAAGTGTGACGAAAATCCTCGGCCGGCACACAATCAAGGCTGGCGGAAACATCCGGCAAGTGGAGTGGATTGCAAAGCCCGACAGCGGCAGTATGACCGATGTATTTACCGCGCGGGCTACCGCATTAAACGGTAGCACTGGAGGTTATGCGCTTGCATCCGGCTTGCTAGGTGTTCCGGAGTCAGTGAATGCGCAGGCAATCGGTGGATCAAGAGCGTTCCTTCACAGTTACGGCTTTTATGTAACCGATAAATTTCAGGTTTCGCATAAACTCACTGCGGATGTGGGAGTGCGGTGGGATCAGCCGGGTTCATATTCCGAAGTTAATAACTGGAACACTGTGATTCTTCCCAACTCTGCAAGTCCGCTTGGAACGATCTATAACTCGCAGCTCCAGTCCAATCAAAATCTCAAGGGAGCCATCGCTCTGGTTGGCACTTCGCAATACCCAGGGAGGCGAGAAGAACAACTCCACTGGAAGCTGTATTCGCCGAGGGTTGGACTTGCGTATCGGCTGAGTAATAATACGGTCCTTCGCTCAGGCTACGGAATCTCATTCCTTCCTTCAACACTTTCGCAGGATGGTCCTAACTCCGCCAGTGTCAATACAGAAAGGACGACAGTGACCAATGTTGACAAGCCCAATTCCAGCGGTTTCTCCACGGTTAACACCACAGTAGACAATCCATTTCCGAATGGTGTCCTAACGCCATCCCGCAACAGCCCGGCGGGCTTGACTGCATTGTATGGTGGGAACATTCAGGCGCGCGATCCTTACCAAAAGTACAGTTACATGCAGCAGTGGAACCTAACCATGGAGCATCAATTCGGAAGTAGTTCGAGCCTGAGCATTGCGTATGGAGGGGCAAGAGGAACGCACCTTCAGGCGCAAGGCGCGAACACTTGGTCTGCGGCAAATATCAACCAGATTCCCGACAGCGATCTGTCCTTGGGCACAACGGCCCTTGAAACACAAGTGGCGAACCCGTTCGCTGGTAACGCTCAGGCCGGCCCGCTTGGTCTTCCGTCGACCATCATGGCGGGACAGTTATTGATGCCTTATCCGCAGTTTGGCTACGTCACTCTGGCAGGTAGCAGAAACGGCGCCTCCGAATACTCATCGCTCCAGTTAGGCTACAGAGAGAGATTTGCCCACGACGGGATTCTTTCAGTTGCGTATACGTGGTCAAGCTTAATGTCGAATACAGACACGATTACGCAGTTCCTGGAAGGAGGCGACTCCTATGCCGGCACTGTGCAGGACAACAACAATCTCCACGGCGAATGGTCGAAGAGTTCCTCTGACTTTCCTCAGAATCTGACTTTGGGTTATGGCGTCGGTCTTCCATTCGGAAAGGGCGAGAAATTCTATGGAGATGCTCATGGACCAGCCGGAGTTGTTGTTTCCGGTTGGCGTGTCAATGGCGTGACTATCTTTCGATCGGGCCAGCCAATTGGCCTGCTAGCGAATGAGAGCGATGTGGCCAAGTACTTCGGTGGTGGCGGTTACTATCAAAACGGAATTGGCGACGGAACGACGCGCCCCAACCAGGTGGGTGGCTGCGACCCGAATCCGCACATGTCCAACCTTGCCCGGGTCAAAGCGGGTGAATGGTTCAACCAGGCCTGCTACACGCAGCCAGCCGCTTTGGCGTTTGGCAACGAGCCGCGTCTGGATCCGAATCTGAAAAGAGACGGTATAAAGAACTTTGACTTCTCGGTGCTGAAGGCAACTCACATCAGGGAGAACCTGGCCTTCAACTTCACCGCGGAGTTCTACAACCTGTTCAACAGAGTGCAATTTGCCGCACCAAGCAGCGCCTTCTATGACGGTGCAAATTTCGGCAAGGTCACATCGCAAGTCAATAATCCACGCCAAATACAGTTCGGCGGCCGATTCGAATTCTAGGTCGGCGAATACGGGTTCTGCAGTTTGCAGTGGCACACACTCCGAAACGTCCGGGATGGCGAAGCTTCCAGACAACCCGGACGGAAGTTAGGCATTGAAGGAAAGTCCCTGTCGTAGCAATGAGTCCGCGGGGGTAGCTGCTGAGAGACAAAAGATGAGATCGCAGACGGGGGGAATTGTTTCACTCGAGAACGCGGGCAGGATCATGGAGAGCAGTACGATCCCTCTTTATCTCCAGCTCATTCAGCTTGTAGAAAAACAGCTTCGAAAAAAGAAATGGCAGCCTGGATGGAGTCTGCCAAGCGAACAGGCGATGTGCGAGAGATTCGGCTTAAGCAGGAGCGTAGTCCGCCAGGCCCTCGCAGATTTTCAGCAGCGCGGTCTTCTCACCAAGCAAAACGGCAAAAGGACGATGATCGCGTACCCATCGCACAGTGGCAGCTTGATGCAAAAGTTTACTGGCTTCCATGAGGAAGCGGAGGTACGGTGGCAAAATCCAAGGACTAAGGTGCTCGATTTTAGAGTCACAAAGGCGACAAACGAGGTCGCGAGGAATTTATGTCTTCCTGCCTTTAGCGAGGTGATAGTTCTCACTCGTCTTCGCTTTCACGGCAGCGAACCGAAAGTGCTTGTGACCACGTATTTGAATTACGAACGATGCTCGCCGATCCTGAAGGAGGATTTAACAAACAAATCTCTGTATAGAGTTCTGAGGAGTCGGCTCGGCTTAGTCATGGTCAAGGGTACAAGGACCATCCGCGCGGTTGCTCTCAGCGCGCGAGAAGCAAGACTCCTCAGAGTTGCACCAAAGAGTCCGGGTCTTCTCTTGACGAGCGTTGGAGTCCTGGAAGATGGAACGCCTTTGGAATACTTTATCTCTACACACCGCGGGGACAATACGGAATTTGAAGTACAGCTCACTCGTTAATAAAGGTAAGTGAAATCTCTTCAGGAATATGCAAATGAGTCCATCATCATGCTGATTTTTGTCTCATGTCTGGTGATCTTCGTGTATGGCATGCTGTCATCCCTTCTGGGGACGATCATCCCTGGGTTGGGTGACAGATTGCACCTGACAAATTCCGAGATTGGGTTGATTGGTTTGGCCCAAGGGCTCGGCTTGGCTGGGATGTCTGTGGTAGCCGGTGCGTTTATGGACCGGCAAGGCAAGAAGATCGGTATTACGCTCGGATTGTGCGCGACAATCGCGGGTCTTCTCCTCCTTTCTAACGCATCGAGTGTCATTCAAATTGCGACTGCTATGCTGATCCTCGGTTGTGGCGGAAGCATAGTTATCGTGGGCGCGAACGCGATAACCAGCGATGTAGCGGACAAGAGGCGAGCAGCAGCTTTGAACTTCCTCAATGTGTTTTCAGGGCTTGGCGGATTAGCTACTCCGTTCATTGCGGGCAATTTTCTGAACTCCAATCCCTCCCGAATTACGCTGTTCGGTATTATAGCCACGGTTTGTGTATTGGTAGTGGTCTTATTGACTCCGATGGGCAAGCCTCAGCGCAGTAGTGGAACTCCGTCAGGCGAGAGTGCCGGAGTATTCAACAGTCCAGCCCTATACCTTTTATCCGCGGTGACGCTGCTTTATACGGCGTGTGAGTTTGGAATCTGGAATTGGCTACCGAAGTTCCTAATTACTTCTGGCATGCCGACGGCGATCGCACTGAATATCCTCTCCCTGGGTTTCGCGTGCGGCCTACTCTGCGGTCGGATTGCCGCTACAACGCTCCTGTGGCGTATCTCACCGCTCAAGGTTACAACTGTTTGCTCCATCTTGATGGTGGTAGCGACTTATCTTGTTTTGCGCCCGATGTCACAATGGATGACCGGCGTCGTGGTGTTCTTTACGGGCGTGGCTATGGCACCTGTGTTTCCGACCACGATTGCGATTGTGGGTAAGTTGTTTAAGAAGCAGTCAGCGACAGCGATCGGCTTCACAATTACTTGCGGTTTCAGCGGCCTGATGATTAGCTCACCGGTAATTGGCTGGATATCGGGTCCCAATCCTTTGGGTGTTGGTCGCGGTTTGCTGCTGCTGCCAATACTATCGGCGGTCATTTCTTTGATTCTGATCAGCTCACGCAATCTGCTACGCAGGGAAGAAGAGAGGATTAGTGTAACGAACGGAGCGCTAGCGCAAAGCCGAGCTTGACCGCATTCCTGGGAAGGCGGGACGTTTGTGCTAAGGAGCATTGAACTCGCGCAATAGGATTTCTGACACCATTAGCCAACCCGGAGCGCCAATCACCCCTATGAGATGCCAATTCGCCAAGCTCGTTACGGTGAGTGGGATCGCTTCCACGAAGGGTGGGTCGATGGAAACCAATAGCAGTTCAGACATGAATTACAAGGAGGTAAAGGGAATGAGATTACGTGGAACGAAATCATGGGCGTGCTTGATCGCTGCCCTTGTGCTGGTTGTAACATTGTTTGCCGGCATTGAGCCTTTAGTTGCCCAGTCAGCCTCAGCAGATCCAAACACCCGCATCCCGGAATGGGAGATTCAACATCACCTCGATCGAGCTTGGCTGAGGGATACTGTTACGCACGGCTTAGTGGATTACTGGACGAAGAATTCGGTAGCACCGAATGGATTCATCCAGGAAGACCTGAATCGCCAGTGGAAACCGTGGGGAACGCAACAAGAAGCTACTATCAATGGCCAAGGCCGGCAGCTGCTTAGCATGACCCTTGTTTATGAGATGAACGGAAAGACCAACAAGGAGTACCTCGACGCAATCACCCGGGCAGCCGCTTTTTTGATGAAGATGAAGGATCCCCAATATGGCGGCTATTACCTCCGTGTTAACTCCGATGGCCATGTCATTGAAAACCAAAAGACGGGCTATCAGAGCTTCGCTCTGTACTCCTTGACGATGATGGGAGACGCGACTGGCGACAAGAAATACATGGACGCTGCAACCGAGCTATTTCGGGTCATTCGCGACAAGATGAGCGACGCAGAGTTCTTTGGTGCCGGCGGTAGCTACACGCGGGACTGGAAAAAGATTGAAAGAGGAGCCCCTGGTGGACCGCAGTCGGGATTTACTGACCCCATGGGCTGGTCTTCGGGCAATCCGCCGAGTGGCACTCCTCGATCTGTAGGCGGTGGTGGCGGATTTGGCGGCTCTGCCGCAGTCCACTGCATCGACATTCACATGTTCGAGGCACTGCTGGGCTACTATCAGGTGACTAAGTCTGAAGAAGCTTGGAAGGAAGTCGCCAAATACATGTCAGGCATCTCGCGCGTATTCGACTACAAACTCGGATATCTGTCGGCTTGCTACGACGCGGATTGGAAGCCGGTTGGATCGCCGACCGCGAATCCAGGGCATAACCTGTTCGAATGGGCATCGGAACTGAGCCGCGCTGTTGATTATGGGGCCGATCCCAAGTTCATCGACCTGGGCAGCCGCATTCTGAATCTGGCTGTTACTACCTACGAACCCGAGATCGGCGGGCTGGGTGGTTTCAACGCCCAGGGCAAGCCCACCCCCATGCTGTGGTGGCCGCAATGCGAGGTCGTTAAAGCTTCGGCCATGTACGCCATTCTCCACGGCCGTAAGGACCTGTGGCCCTATTTCCACGAAACGCTCGACTTCGTGAAGGATAACTACTTCGATCAAAAGGACGGTGGCTGGTTCGAATGGTACTTACCCGGGGCAAAGACCCTGGAAGAACAAGGCGACCGGGCATTTTACAAAGGGTCAGTCGATGGCCCCGAGTGGGGCTCCTACCACCAGACCAAGTTGGCCTATGAACTATGGCGCATCACCGACCCGAACTATAAGCCATGGCCCACACACCAGACTGAATAAACCAGTAACAGAGATAGCCAAGGCGCTGCTCGGTGTCATTCGGGAGAAGCTTTTAGCAGCTCCAGGATGGCACCAGCGGCAAGTGGCTGCGGACTGAGTGATCGAATGATAGGTTTTATCGGAAGCGGAGTTGCGACATCAGATCCAATTTGACTACCTGTTCATCGTTCAACCACACCTTTAGCAACGAGGGCAAAACTGAGCGAGCCGGATAGCTTTCAGTCCTTAATCACGAATAAGCGCGTGCCTACTGTAAGTGCAGGAGATTGGAAATGTCAATAATTAATCCATTGGAACAGGTCTCTGCGAAAGCAACAATCGAAATCAAGAACCCAGCCACGGGCGAAGTTATCGGCGCGGTTCCCCGCGCCGGAGTGCAAGATGTCGACCGGGCGATTCAAGTAGGAATAAGGGGCCGGACCGTGATGCGTAATTTGCCAGCGCATCGCCGCAGTGAGATTCTGCGCAAAGCATCCGATGCTATTGCAGCTCGACACGAAGAGTTGAGCAGACTGCTGTGCACGGAAAACGGCAAGACGATTCGCCAGTGCCGTGCTGAGATGACCGCTACACAGAGGCTCTTCCTGGACTTCTCGGAGGAATCGAAGCGGCTGCACGGCGAATCCATCCCGATGGATGCGGTCCCCGGCCTTGAGCATATGATCGCATATACCTTCCGCCAGCCGATGGGCCTTGTCGTTGGAATCATTCCGTTCAACTATCCCGCAGAACTTTTTGCACATAAGATTCCCGGGGCACTCGCAGCCGGCAATGCTGTAATCACGAAGCTGCCGGAACAATGTCCGCTTACCGTGATTGAACTTGGCAAGATACTGCTCGAAGAGGGGCTCCCTCCCGAAGGGTTGCAGATGATTACCGGCTATCCGGGTGATTTGGGAGATGCCTTACTTACCCACCCAGAGATCGCGATGATCAGTTTCACGGGCGGTCTCAATTCTGCTAAAGCGATAGCCAGAGCCGCTGCCAACTCTCTCAAGAGAACGGCGTTTGAGCTCGGTGGAGTAGACGCCATGCTGGTATTGGAAAGCGCGAACTTAACTGCTGCCGCTGAGGCTGTAGTACAAGGACGCTTGACAAACGGCGCGGGCCAGATCTGCTGTGCAGTGAAAAACGTTTTGGTGGCAGAGTCCGTGTATGGAGATTTTCTCGATTTGCTCCTCAAGAAAGTCGAGACGATAAAAATGGGAGATCCGCTTGACGAGCAGACGGACTTAGGCCCGCTGATTAGTGAACAAGCGGCGGAACGCGTCCATGCAAGCGTCATGGAATCCATCGCAATGGGCGCAGAATGCCTGAGTGGCGGGAAGCGCGTGGGCAGCAACTTCTATTCTCCGACCGTTTTGACAAAGGTGCATGGCAATATGCCTTGCTTACGCGATGAAGTATTTGGCCCCGTAGCTCCTGTCGCTCCATTCAAAGACATCGCAAGCGCAATCGAGGAAGTCAACAGCACACCGTACGGGCTGCAGGCAAGCGTATTTGCGGAGAACATTCACGAGGCCCTCGGCGTGGCGCACCGCCTGCAGGTTGGCGGTGTTGTGGTGAACGGAGCCGGGTCGTTCCGCCCCGGCAATGTTCCTTTTGGCGGTTTCAAGCTAAGCGGTATTGGCCGAGAGAGCATTAAAGACACTGTTCGCGAAATGAGTCAGGAAACTGCGATTGTACTGAATCAGCGGCAGATACTTTAGTGACGGAGGCGCATCCTGGTCATGCGATCATGCACTGCGGCGGTAGTTCCTGCTGAGAATTATGCTGGCTCCACACCGGATTTGGCACAATGACACACTCAGGGTACGTCATGGCTAAGACAACAATACGTGCGCATAAGAATGCCGGTTCCCTCACAATGCGTGTCATAGATTATGTGTTCGGATACATTCAAGAGCATCAACTGTCTCCCGGTGCCTCTCTTCCTTCAGAGATGCAACTCTCTGCCGAAATGAAGATTAGCAGAGGAACTGTTCGAGAGGCCTTCAGGTCGTTAGAAGTTGTCGGTGTTATCAGTAAATCGAACGGTCGCGCTCCAAGAGTCGGCCCCGTAGATAGCCATTTTCTGACGCAGTCATTGGTCCACGCAATTTCAACTCGTCAGCTCTCCCAAAGGCAAGTCTTAGAAGCTTGCGCGCTGATCGAAACAGTGGCAGTGCGATCGGGTGTACTGCGACTCTCAACTTCAAATACCCGCGAGATTCGACTTGCAGTGGCGGGTATGAAGCGTTCCCTTGGCGACCCTGAGGCATTTGTTCGTCATGAATATCACATTCACGACATTTTGAACAAGGCCGTGAGCAATCCACTGATCAGGCTCTTCTGTAGCGCCATGCATGAGTCTATGCGGCTAGCGTTTCTTAATGCAGGGGGAAGAGTAGAGAGGATGGCGGCTGTAAAGATACACAGTAGAGTCGCGGATGCTATTGAAAATCGAAACACTTTGCAATTAGGAATTCTGATCAAGAATCACTTCGACGAAGAGCGTCGCAAGTTGCTTACGATCCGGTAGGGCTGAATGCCGGAGCCATACAGCCATTTAGTCGAAGGTCCTTTCGATACCGCGCGTTCAAACGTGGGACTGTACTTGCGATTCTTTGTGAGTCCGTTGAATTGTTCGAAAAAGCGAGATGACTTAAGTTGGCGCCATTTCGCATTGAGCCGCGATTTGTTAAGCAGGTTTCGGGTGCAAGGGAATTGCTACCATGGTTTGATTTTGTGACGA